>Ga0181554_1000999_pt1 | contig 27665 bp, 32 predicted proteins | sample 011ome_16_FD_145602 | JGI IMG/M metagenome (GOLD analysis project Ga0181554, IMG submission 145602) | Coastal salt marsh microbial communities from the Groves Creek Marsh, Skidaway Island, Georgia - 011503CT metaG (spades assembly) | ecosystem: Environmental > Aquatic > Marine > Intertidal zone... | reverse complement strand
GCGCAGCGAGGCGTTCAGAGCGGCTTTTGCAGAGGGTTATTCGGCGGCGGGGCATGTGAGTTCCGTGCTAGCGGGACTCTACGCCCATCAGGCGTTAACCTGTTTTGATCTCTCGAACGATTGAGCACCACAGATCCTGCCGGTCGATCACATACGCGCTGCGTTGCGGCTGGCTCAGTTGAATGAGGCACGGCTTGCAATTGCCTATGCCTCAGATTTGATTGCACAACCCGCGAGTCATAAAGCAGCGCCAGTGCCCGAAGAAGCGCATGAGTCAATCCTCTACACAATCAGCCTCTTGTCTCAAAATTTAACTCAGACGGCAGAAAATTTTGCGGATTTCTTAACCTCTCTCCCGGCTCTAGAGGTTTTTTATCACTTTGGGTTTACTCCGTTGCGCGAGCAGCGTAAACTTCCTCTGTGAAGTAGAAGATACCTGTTGGATGTGGGTTATATTATGGATGGAACCTTTGCGGTATTGACCTTGCTCGCTGGGTTTGCAGATATCTCACTATCGGACTGTAAGCCCAATTGTTATGCCGCGTCGCAAGCGCCGCAGCGGACCAGCATTTCTGCGGGCCAAGTCTATTATCAGTTGGACCAAGTCGATACAGAAGTCTATCTTCGCAAAGAACCAGGGCAGGCCTATGGTCCATGGCGCATGGTTTATGGCGCCTCAGCAACGCAGAGACGTGATTATTGGGCCGGCGTGGGCGTACTCTACGAAGCAGCCCTTAAAACAGCGCCGATCTTTGCGCAGCTTCACCTCATGTCTGGGCTTTATGCACGCGGCGCAGGCGAGGATCTGGGCGGCCCTATTGAATTTCGCTCAGGGATCGAAGTTGGATATGATTTTGGATCTGCAGGCCGGCTTGCAGCGAGCTATGATCACCGCTCGAACGCGGGGATCTACGCCACCAATTTCGGTTTAGAAACTGTACAGCTGCGATATTCTTGGGGTCTTTAAGGCGCTTCCTGTGGTTGACCTGACCCATCAGGGCATTTCTTCAGCATCGCTGACACCAACGCTCATTTTTTGGCCGAAAGGCTGGTGCGCTGCCTTTGTGCAACCTATTGAGGCTTGTTCTGGTTGTGAAGGCTTTGATTACAAGCTACATCTTACGAGCACGTGAGAATGGGAGAAAAACATGAAAACGTTAATGCCTAAATTATTTGTCTTTGCCATCGCGGGCGCGCTGGCAACGGAAACATTGGCAGAAGAATGGAACGTATCGGTGTGGGGAAAACGCCGTGCCTTCACAGAGCATATTCATAAATTGGGCGAATTGCTTGATCAAAAGACAAACGGCGAATTCACGCTGAATATCAGCTATGGTGGTTTGTCCAAAAACAAAGAAAACCTCGATGGAATTAGCATTGGCGCGTTTGAAATGGCGCAGTTCTGCGCCGGTTATCATGCCGATAAAAACCGCGTCGTGACCGTTTTGGAACTGCCCTTTTTGGGCGTTGAAAATCTAGCGCAAGAAGTGGCGGTTTCTGCTGCTGTTTATGCGCATCCCGCCGCCACCGAAGAAATGGCGCAGTGGAATGCGAAGCTGCTGATGACTTCACCGATGCCACAATATAACTTGGTCGGCACGGGCGAGCCCAGAACCACGCTGAGTGATTTTGAAGGCATGCGGGTACGCGCCACTGGCGGTTTGGGAAAAGCCTTTGCTGCTGCGGGCAGCGTTCCAACATCGGTGACGGCAACAGAAGCCTATCAAGCGATGGAATCTGGCGTTGTTGACACGGTGGCCTTTGCGCAGCACGCGCATTTGTCTTTCGGTACAATCAACCAAGCCGATTGGTGGACGGCGAATTTGAACCCCGGCACGGTGAATTGCCCCGTGGTGGTCAATATTGATGCCTATGAGTCTTTGTCAGATGCGCATCGCGAAGCGTTGGATGGATCTGTGCAGGAAGCGCTTGATCATTACGTAGCCAATTATGGTGAGTTGTTGGCCAAATGGGATTCCGTCTTGGCTGAGAAGGGCGTGACCAAAGTTGAGATTAGTGCCGATGTAATCGATGCGTTCCGCGCCAAAGCAGCGGATCCTATCCGCGATGCTTGGATCGCAGACATGGAAGCCCAGGGGCTGCCAGGTCAAGAGCTCTATGATCTGGTGATGTCCACTTTGGCAGAGGCCAAAGCGGCCAATTAAACCAGTTTAGAAAAATGATGGGCCGCCCCAGATCGGGGCGGTCTGCTTATATCTAAAAGCTCGGAGGGTGAAATGGCAGGATCTGCGGCGGTATTAGAAGATTCAAGCCTTCTGAGCCGGCTTGATCGCGCTTTGCTTCCGATTGAGCGATTTTGCGCCTTGATCAGCGGGCTGGCGATTTTTTCATTGATGTTTTTGGCAGCTTATTCGGTGACAGGTCGCAAATTTTTCGCCTCTCCCCTAGCGGGCTATGTTGATTACATCGAAGCAGCAATGCCCGTCATCGCGATCATGGGCGTCTCTTACGTGCAACGTGATGGTACCCATATCCGCATGGACATGCTGGTCTCGGCCTTAAAAGGGCGCGTGCTTTGGCTGTTTGAGCTGCTATCTGTATTATTGATTTTGGTCTTGATGATGGCGCTCACTTGGGGAGCATGGGAGCATTTTGACCGCTCTTTTGACTGCGCCCGCCCTTTATGTAGCCGTGACAGCTCAGTTGATATCGGCATTCCAGTCTGGCCCTCAAAGCTTATTGTTCCCGTGGCCTTTGCGGTGTTGTGCTTGCGGTTGCTGTTGCAGGCGGTTGGATATGGCCGGGCTTTGATCTTTGGCTTGGAAAACCCGGTTGCCGTACCTTTGACCCTAAGCGTGGCCGAGCAGGCAAAGCTTGAAGCGCAGGCGCTGGAAGGGGCGGATTGATGGATAATATTACGATCGGCCTTTATGTCAGCACGGGCATGCTGGTTATGGTGCTGCTCGGGATGCGCGTGGCCTTCGCGGCAGGTCTGGCGGGGTTTGTTGGCTTGGTATGGCTGCGGTGGAATGGGTTTGATTATGACCCTGCGCGGTTCGGAAAAGCTTTGCAAATCAGCGTGAAAGTGGCGGGATTGACGCCGCATTCCAAGGTAAGCGCGCAGGTTCTAAGCCTAATTCCGGTGTTTATATTGATCGGTTATCTGGCTTATTATGCAAAATTGACCGTGGCGTTGTTCGAAGCGGCCAAACGTTGGATTGCCTGGGTGCCCGGTGGCTTGGCGGTATCAACGGTGTTTGCAACTGCGGGCTTTGCGGCGGTGTCGGGCGCTTCGGTGGCCACCGCGGCGGTGTTTGCGCGGATCGCCATTCCGGAAATGTTGAAAATTGGCTATAATAAGCAGTTTGCGGCGGGTGTTGTGGCCGCTGGAGGAACGCTGGCCTCGTTGATCCCGCCCTCTGCCATTCTGGTGATCTATGCGATTATCGTTGAGCAAGATGTGGGCAAGCTGTTGCTTGCGGGCTTCATTCCGGGCGCTTTTTCGGCCATCATCTATGCCACTTTAATCATTGGCATCGCGGTGAGTTTTAAAGCGGTAGGGCCGCCAGTATCCGGGTTCACCTGGCGCGAACGCTTCGAAAGCCTGCCGCCGGCGCTGCCGATTGTGGCCGTTGTGGTGATTATTATTTTCTTCGTTTACAACCCGTTTGGCGAAGCTTGGGGCACGCCGACGGAAGGCGGCGCGGTCGGTGCGTTTATCGTGTTTGTGATGGCGCTCTATCGGGGGATGCGCTGGAAGCAGCTGGGTGAAGCCTTGTTGGAAACCGCAAAGTTGACGGTGATGATTTTCACTATCATCTGGGGTGTTTTGATTTATGTGCGGTTTTTGGGCTTTGCCAAACTGCCCGATGCGTTTTCGGATTGGATTACATCGCTGGATATGGCGCCCATGTTGATTTTGATCTGCATCCTATTGGCCTATGCGGTGCTGGGCATGTTTATGGATGCGATTGGGATGTTATTGCTGACCTTGCCGGTCGTGTATCCGGCGGTGATGGCGCTGAATGGCGGGGAAATGGTCTCTGCCGCAGATAGCGCCTTTGGCATGTCTGGCACGATGTGCGCGATTTGGTTCGGAATTCTGGTGGTGAAAATGGCCGAGTTTTGTTTGATCACGCCACCCATCGGTTTGAACTGCTTTGTGGTGGCGGGTGTGCGCGATGATTTGAGCGTTCAAGACGTGTTCAAAGGGGTTATGCCGTTTTTCCTTGCCGATGCGGTGACGATTGCGCTTTTGGTCAGCTTTCCCTCGATCGTGCTTTGGCTTCCATCACTCGCTTCGTAGATAGGTGTTTAAGCGTTCTAAAGGCTTTTGCGCAGCGCATCAAACCCGCGCAATTCTTGGATCAAATCACCCATTTGATCGACAGGAATCATATTTGGGCCATCGCTTGGCGCGGTATCCGGGTCTTGATGGGTTTCGATAAACAGCGCAGCAATGCCAACCGCGCAGGCGGCTCTGGCCAGAACCGGCGCGAATTCGCGCTGACCCCCTGATGTATTGCCTTGCCCGCCCGGTTGTTGAACCGAATGAGTGGCGTCAAACACCACCGGATAACCAGTATTGGCCATAATCGGCAGGCCGCGAAAATCACTGACCAAAGTGTTATAGCCAAAGGAGGTGCCCCGGTCGCAGAGCAAAATTCGATCATTGCCGGTGCTGGCGATTTTATCGGCCACATTCTGCATATCCCAAGGCGCCAAAAACTGGCCTTTTTTAACGTTGATTGCGCGGCCGGTTTTTCCCGCCGCCAAAAGCAAATCGGTTTGCCGGCATAAAAATGCGGGAATTTGCAAAATATCCACCACGCCGGCGGCTGTTTGGCACTGCGCTGCCTCATGCACATCGGTTAGAATGGGGCAGCCAAATGCCGCGCGTATATCGCTCAGAATCCGCAAACCTTCTTCAATTCCAAGGCCCCGCTGCGTGTTTATTGAAGATCTATTGGCTTTATCATAGCTCGCCTTGAAGATGAATTGGGTGTCACTTTTTGCACAGGCCTCAGCAATTTTTTCGGCCATCATGAAGGCGTGATCGCGGTTTTCCAGCTGGCAGGGGCCTGTGATCAGCGCGAACGGGTTGGTGCCACCAATGGCAATATTGCCCACTTTTATGATTTTATCCTGCATATCAACCCTCTATCACGCTTTCTATCCGCGCCACGTCTTCGGGGTTGTTTAATTCCCAAAACACTTTGCCGCGTGCGTCGACTTCGACGCATTTGACCTTGCGCCCATTTTCCAAAAAGCGCAGCTGCTCCAAACCTTCCAGACCTTCCAAAGGACCTTGTGGCCAGGTTAAATACTCCGCCAAGGCGCTGGGCCGATAGGCGTAAACGCCCACATGATGAAAGGCGGGCAGGGGGGCTGCATTGGGCAGCGCGCTGAGATCGATAAAGGGCAACACCTCTTTTGAAAAATACAACGCGTGCTGGTTGTTGTCGAAAACCGCGGTGGTCCCGCCCACCCGCCCGTTGCGGCGGTCTTCCAAGAAATGCCCATGCGTCAGACGATCAAGGCGCAAGACCGGCGTGGCCATTTCTGCGGTCGGATCGTCTTGCATCGCCTTGATGAGCTTTTCAACAAACCAAGCCGGGGTGAGCGGCGCATCGCCTTGCAAGTTGACAATCAGGTCTGAGGTCAACTTTGCCCTTTCCACCGCTTCCGCGCAGCGTTCGGTGCCATTCGCGCATTGCTCTGAGGTCATGATAACCTTGGCCCCAAACAGCTCTACCGCCTCGGCGATGCGGCGATCATCCGTGGCGATAAACACATCCTCAACGCCCTTGACAGCTCTGGCTGCCTGCCAACTGAGCTCGATAAGCGACTTTTGCGCGCCACTGGGCAGTTGCAGTTGTACCAGGGGCTTTCCAGGAAAACGAGAGCTGGCATAGCGGGCGGGGATGATAATGCTGGTTTTCATGCCACGCCCGCGCGCAATAAATCGTGGATATGCAATATACCACAGGCTGTTCCAGCGTCATCCACCACGATAAGGACCGAGATTTTATGCGTGTTCATTATCCGCAGCGCATCGGCTGCAAAATCATCTTTGGCGATAGTGATCGGGGTCGGGCTGGCAATGTCAGCTGCGGTTTTATCCATCAAGCCCTGCATATGACGGCGCAAATCCCCATCTGATATCAACCCGGTGAGCCTATCATTTTCAATCAGAGCGGCCACGCCAAAGCCTTTGGATGTCATTTCCAGCAAGGTGTCCGCCATCGAGCTTTTGGCTGAGACAATCGGCAGTTTTTCCGGCCCATGCATTAACTGGCCCGTGCGCATCATTTGAGCACCCAGCTTGCCACCGGGATGAAAGGTTTGAAAGTTTTCAGCGCGAAAGTTGCGCTGCTGCATCAAGGCAACCGCGAGGGCATCGCCCAAGGCCAATGCCAAAGTTGTTGAGGTGGTCGGGGCCAAGCCAATCGGGCAGGCCTCGGGCGCATCGGGCAGCGTGAGTTTGAAGGTTGCAGCTTTGCTGAGCGTGCTTGCACCATTCGAGGAAATCGCGGCCATTGGAATTGAAAACCGCCGCGTATGCGCGATCATATCTTTCAGCTCGGCGGTTTCGCCGGAATTGGAAATCAGCAGGCAAAGATCCTGCGGTCCAATCATCCCAAGATCACCATGGCTGGCTTCGGTTGCGTGGATGAAATAGGAGGGTGTGCCGGTGCTGGCAAATGTGGCCGCAATTTTGCGCCCGATATGACCAGATTTCCCGACGCCTGAAACGATCACCCGCCCTTGGCAGGCCAGCATAGCCTCGGTTGCGGCCTGAAAATCAGGTGGTAACTGCGTGGCCAGTTTGGCCAAGGCGGCGGCTTCGGTGTCTAAGACGCGCTGCGCATGTTGCAGGATACTGCTCGCGGCGGGATCTGGCATCGTGTTTCATCCTTTAGGTGTGCATCGTTTTACGGCGCTTTGCAGCGCCGTTCAAACCCTAACTGTAATAGCTGTTATACCAGTCAACAAATTTTCGGACACCGGTCTGAATGTCCGTTTTCGGTTGGTACCCGGTGAGGGCTTGCAAAAGGCTTGTATCGGCCCAGGTCGCGGGCACGTCGCCTGCTTGCATATCCATCAAATTGCGCGTTGCAGAGCGCCCGGTGGCGGCTTCGATCGCAGCAATAAATTCTTCCAATGCGACGGGCGCATTGTTGCCAATATTGAGCACCCGATGCGGCGCAACAGGCGACAGGCTGTCCTCTGCCGTTACTGGTGTGTCTGAAGGCGGGGTTTCGATCAAAAGTATCAGCGCTTGCACCAAATCATCCACATAGGTGAAATCACGGCGCATATTGCCATGATTATACACATCAATGGGTCGATCGTTCAAAATAGCGTCGGTGAATTTAAAAAGCGCCATATCGGGGCGCCCCCAAGGACCATAGACGGTAAAGAACCGAAACATCGTGATCGGTAAGTGGTATAGATGCGCGTATGAATGAGCCATTGCCTCGGTTGATTTTTTGGTGGCGGCGTAAAACGACATTTGATGATCGGCGCGCTGCGTTTCCTGATAGGGCATCGCCTCATTGGCGCCATAGGCAGAAGAGGTGGAGGCCAGCAACATATGTTTGGGCGGATGTGCGCGGGCGGCCTCTAACAGTTCGAACGTACCGATCAAATTGCTGCTAAGGTAGCTGCGGGGATTTTCGATTGAATAGCGCACGCCGGCCTGCGCAGCCAAATGGATCACTGCATCAAAACCATTGGCTTCAAATAGGTTTTTCAGCACATCCGGGTCTTCAACCGCGGCGTGATGAAACCGAAAATTGGGATGCCTAGTCAATGGCGCAAGCCGAGCCTGCTTCAATTGCGGGTCATAATAATCGTTTAAATTATCAATACCCGTCACGCGGTGCCCAGCCTTCAACAATTGCTCGGCAGCGTTTGCACCAATAAAACCTGCAATGCCGGTGATAAAAATATGCATATGTTGCCTTTCCCGTCAGCCGCCACGAAAATCTAAGCGGCCTGTTCGCCTTTCCAATGGTCTATGCCCCCCACGCGCGCGGGTCTAGACGTATACGTGGGTTTTTTTACGCGCCTTACCGATAGATCACGTTCAATTGAAGGCAAAATCAAGCCCTGGCTCCCTTTTAAAATGGTTTGGCGCTGATTGGATTGGCGCGTTTTGCAGCGGGCAGGGCAACGATTGTTCCGTGCTGTCGACGATTTGCGGGCTAGGGGGTAAGGCCGAGAATATGCGCCATTCGAAAAAAAGGCGCCGCGCAGACAGGCAGTTGGGTTGGTAAAAACCTGTCCTAGATAAAATACTTTCGTTATGGTAGTTTGGCCATGCGGATGCTTGCCAAAGGCGCATCGATATATTGGGATATGATAGGGAAAATTCATGTTTGGTTTTGGAAAAGCAAAACTGTTTCAAACGCATCAAACGCTGCTGTATCAATGCATGCATTTTGGCGAATTTGCATTGGGTTTGGCGCAAGAAAACGCAGATGAAGATCAAATCGAGTTTTGGGAAACCAAGTTGGCGCGTATAACCAAGCTGCGCGATGCCAGCCTGCGCAAAAACGGTATTCTCGATAAGGAAGACGGTTATTTTTTGGAAGCATTGCGCGAAAAATGCGAGGAAGTTTTCTACAAAACCGAGCTGTCAAAACAACAATCTTTTGATGATACTTTTATACCGGATGGCGGATGGGAAGATCATTTCGAGGATATAAGAAGCAATTTCTAAGCGAAAATTTGCGCTAGCTCGCGTTGTTTCAAGCGGCAGTGGCGCAGAGGATGAAGAAATATGGATCGCCGCAAACCCGTCAGGATCTTTACCCAGTTGATCCCGAAGCTTTAAAATATCGATGGTCGTGAAGCGGCCATAGAGCAGCCCAGTGGAGTGTCTTGAAAATGACAGAAATATTTATGCCCATGTTCTACATGATGTGTTTGACGGCCACCGTGTTTTTATTTTCCACCGGCATCAGGCTCAAAGAAATCTATCTTACTTCGAGCGATGCATCTGTTGATGGAGAAGAACACCGCCATCCTCCCTTTGATAATGGAAGCGTGGTGTTACGCAACTCTCAGAGAAACCTTACAAATCTATTTGAGTTTCCAGTTTTGTTTTACACCGTCTGCATTTCAATATTTGTGACAAATACGGGCGACGCGTATTTCGTGCAATTGGCCTATTGGTATTTTTACCTCCGCACAATCCATTCATTTTACCATATATTTTTCAATCACTTAGCAATCAATGGTGGATTTCCAATGCGCGCGATAATTTGGATCCCGTCAACGGCAGTGCTTGTGTGGATGTGGATCCGATTTATCACTCTTATTTAAGGGGCGCGCCTTGCCTGCGCCCTTTGCCATCACAAGCGCTGTTGCGTCAGCACAATGCGCGTCGCGGCGTTGGGGGCGCTTGTTCTGCGCTATTGAAATTGAAACACGGCCGCTGTGAATTCATATGACGTTCACAGCCGCTGTGACCAAAGGCTTGCCCGCCTCTAAAATTAAAGGTCAGCGCAAGCTGCTGCCATTTTGGACGGGCAGGATCGTTTTTTATGGCTTTTACAGATGTCAACTTAAATGGGACATTGCGCAAATTTGGCGGCGCTATCTTTTACGGTGCTAAGCGCGCCGACTGCCTCTGTTATGCTGAGAATGGTTGGGAATTCTGCAAATGGGTCACCCCCACAGGCCTCTCTTAAGATACCAAAACCTCCGGTTTCTTGAACGGCGCGCACGCAGGTATAGAGAAAGATATCGGCATAAGAGCAGGTGTCTCCAGTTAAAAACGGCCCTGCTTTTTGCGCGCTCAAATGCTTTTCAAGAAATTCAAAACGGCTTTTATGCAGCCTAGTCAGATTAGCGATCCCCGCATCCTTACCGCCATCAGCGAGGCTGTCAGTTAACCGCAGATTTCTCCAAAAGGTTTCATTATGCCCCGTAATAATATCGTGGAAGGGCGATAAAACAAAAGAATAGTAATCCTGCACCCAAGCCCAATACATGTTGACGCGGGCGGCCTCTTCATTGTTTTTGGGTGTTAACGGGCCGGGGTATTGTGCGACCAAATATTGCACGATCGCCATCGAGTCGTTCAATTCCAACCCGTTCGACATATCCTTCATCCAAGGAATAATTCCAAAGGGCGCTTGCGTATCTTTGTCGAAATCTTCCCCCATCGGGCTGGAAAGAAGATAATTTACCTCAATGCCATGCAGAGCGCAGATGAGGTTTATCTGCTCTCCACGACCGATAACGGGGAGATAGGCTAATTCGATCTGTTTCATTTGACCCTCATATGAATATCGCTGTGAAACTTTTAAACAATGTAATGGGTTTTAAATAAAGGTTTTTTTCAATTTTTTCATTGCGCATAGCTGTAAAGTCTTGCCGGTGATGTTTTTTGATCAGCTCATCGGTGTTTGATCAAGCTTTTAGGCGCAGCACCCTATGGGCTGCTTACGTTTCCTGAGACGAGGCGCATGTGTCAGGGGATATCTTAGATCCTCAAAAAAACGACGCTTGACTAGGGGCTTTCTTTTCCGACCGCTTTGTGTAAACTCTGCCCTCAGCACCTGTAGCCAATACGAGAGTGCCGGTATCGCCGGTTGTCTTTTGGGAGGAGGCAACTGGCGATACAGCGTTTATATGGGTACAGGCTGTCCATCCATATTTTTGTTTGAAAAGGTCCAACTATGTCTGTGGTCCGCGCACATGATGATCGACCTGCGGGTTTGGCAAACCGTGCGGCACGCCGGGCGCGCAATGCCCGGGCTGACTCTGCGATCGCTTTTTTACGTGGTGCGGCGCTTTGTGATCCGCGTAGTTGCCTGAATGCCGCACAGCGAGATCGGGGCGCCGCATATGCGCTCTGACAATTTCATGGGTATCTGTTTTATGGCTTTGGGCATGTTTTTGTTTTCGGCTGTGGATACGATGGCAAAGTTTTTATCTGATGGCATGCACCCGGTTCAGATCGTTTGGTTCCGCCAATTGGGGTTGCTATGCGGCGTCGTCGTGTTTTTGTTGTTACGCGGCCCGGCTTTTTTGATCTCTAAGCAACCTTTATTGCAGGTGATGCGCGGGGTAACAGCGGCAGGATCGGCCTGTTTATTCGTGATGGCTTTGCGCTATGTGCCGCTTGCTGATGCGGCGGCGGTCAGCTTTGTGGCTCCTTTTATCGTGATCGTATTGGGGGTGAGTGTTCTGAAAGAAAAAGTTGGGCTGCGGCGTTGGATTTCGGTGATTTTGGGTTTTGTGGGAACCTTGGTTGTGATCCGCCCGGGGCAAGATGTTTTGCATCCTGCGGTGTTTTTGGTGGTGGGCGCTGCGTTTTTCTTCGCCTGCCGGCAGGTGTTATCGCGGTTTTTAAGCCATGCGGATCCTGTGGCTACGACGGTGGCCTATACGGCGATTACGAGCATGGGTTTGATCACTTTGACGTTGCCTTTCGTATGGCGCATGCCGGATTTTTCGCGCGATGGGCTGCTCTTGCTGGCGATGAGCATTCTGGCCGCTTTGGGCGAATTTTCGGTGATCAAAGCGCTCAGCCTTGCGCAAGCCGTTGTGGTGGCGCCGGTGCAATATAGCCTGATTATCTGGAGCACCTTCTATGGATATTTGGTATTCGCGCAGATCCCCGATTTTTGGACTGCAATCGGCACGTTGATTATTGTGGCATCGGGTATTTATGCGCTGCGCCGTCAAGCGATCAGCGAGGCAGCCTAGCAATAATCGCGGGGATGTATTGCAAACGCGTCGTGTCGATTGGCGATAGCTGGCATGCCGACCCGTGGGGATAGCGCGCCCTCATTTTGCAAGAGCTTCTGACAAAGTGGCAGATCGGCGCGGCTTTTGCGTGAAATCTGCATTAAAAGCGTCTCACCGCTTTGCTTGCAAAAAGGCGTATTCCTGCGTTAGGAGGAGGCTACGCAAACCCTAGGATGTGTCTTTATGCTTACGCGCCCCACGGCCTCTTCGCAGAATTTGCATCACGCGGCCCGGCTGAGCGTGGCGCCGATGATGGATTGGACGGATCGGCATTGCCGCTATTTGCATCGCTTATTGTGCCAGAATGCGCTGCTCTATACCGAAATGGTCACGGCGCCTGCATTGGTGCGCGGACGGGCCTTGCATTTGCTCGATTACCATCCGGCTGAACATCCGGTGGCGTTGCAATTGGGGGGCTCGGACCCTGCTGAATTGGCAGAGGCTGCCAAACTGGGCGCTGAGGCAGGATATGATGAAATCAACCTGAATGTTGGATGCCCCTCTGACCGGGTACAATCGGGTCGCTTTGGCGCTGTATTGATGCGCGAACCCGGGCTTGTGGCTGAATGCTGCGCGGCAATGCGCTCTGCTGTGAATATTGAGGTTACGGTCAAATGCCGGATCGGCGTTGATGATCAAATTCCCGAGCAGATATTGCCCGAGTTCTTGGCGCGTGTTTCGGGGGCGGGTATCGGGCGCTTTATCATCCATGCGCGTAAAGCTTGGCTAGAGGGGCTGAGCCCGAAAGAAAACCGCGATATCCCTCCGCTTGATTATGGTTTAGTGTTGCAGATGAAAGGCCTGTTTCCGGCGCTGCACCTGTCGATCAATGGCGGTGTAACCGCGTTGGATCAGGCGCAAAATTTCCTAGATGCGGGATTGGATGGGGTGATGATTGGCCGTGCGGCCTATCATCAGCCAACCGATCTTCTCGCCAATGCGGATGCTGTTATTTTCGGGCAGGATCGGGTAATAGATCCGGTCAATGTGGTGCATCAGATGATGCCCTATATCCATGCCCATATCGAAAATGGCGGGCGGCTTAATCAAATAACACGGCATATGTTGGGTCTGTTTACAGGCCGCCCAGGCGCCCGCGGATGGCGGCGGGTTTTATCTGAGCGCGCGCATTGCGATGGCCCCGAGCTGGTTTTAGAGGCGCTGCAACACGTGATCGAGCGCGAAGCGGCTTAGCGGCCATTCACCCGCCGCCCGCGTGCCTGAAAAAACTGCTGAACCGGCTTACCCGCCCTCGGCTGGCACATAGGGGCTGTTAATCGCAGTTTCTATCGACTCTTGTTTGTCATAAAGCCCCAGAACGCTGCCTTGCAGGCGCACCAATGCGCTGATCGCGTTCAAGGTTGGCGTTTCTATTTCCAGGCGGCGGGCCAATTCTAGCACCGTGCTGGTCAGCGCATCCAATTCCATCGGGCGCCCCAATTCAACATCATGCCGGGTTGATGGTTTATGGCCGATAATATCGGCGCCGCCTTGGATGCGCCGCTCAATATCCACATTGAACCGTGCGCCGACGGCCAAGCCCACTTTGCGGCATTCGATCATCGCATCGCGGATCACCGCGCGGCTGGCAGGATCATTGCCAATCAGATCCAAACTGGCTCCGGTCAGCGCTGAGACCGGGTTAAAAGAGCAATTGCCCCAAAGCTTGATCCAGATTTCATCACGCAATCTGGGCTTTACGGGCGCGCGCAACCCCCCCGCGCGCATCAGCTCTGACAGTTTCATCACCCGCTCGCTGCGCTGACCATCAGGTTCGCCTAAGGTGAACCGATCGCCCGATTTTAATGTGATTTGGCCTGGCGCCGAAATTTCACAGGCAGGATAGACCACGCATCCAATTGCCCGCTCAGGGCCGAAGGCGGCCCATTGCACACCCCCGGGATCCGAGGTTTCCAGCCATCGGTTTTCCATCGCGCTGTCGCTGCCCGCTTTGTAAAAATACCACCAAGGTATGCCATTCACCGCCGGGACCAGAGCCGTGTGATCCGCCAGCAAAGGTTTGAACCGGTCGATCACAGGGGCGACGGAATGCGCTTTCAGAGCGCTGATCACATAATCTTGGCGGCCAAGCTCTTCGGGTGTGTCCGTGGCCCTCACAGGGAGCGTTTCGGCCACGCCTTCTTTTATCAGGGTGAGACCATTGTCGCGCAACCCTTCAAGATGCGGGCCTCTGGCAATCAGCGAGACATCCGCCCCTGCTTTGATCAACGCATGGGCCATGTAGCCGCCGATGGCGCCGGCACCAAATATGCATATTTTCGTCATGCGCTCTCAGCCAATCCAAGCTTTTCATGCAGGCCGATCCGTTGCAATTTACCGGTTGCGCCTTTTGGAATCTCATCCAAGATCAAAATCTTACGGGGCACTTTAAACGCGGCAAGCCGTTCTTGCGTGAATTTGCGGATCTCTGCCGCCTCAATATCAGCATTGTCACGCAGCACCACTGCAGCGGCCACATCTTCGCCAAGTTTTGGATGTGGCAGCGCAAAAGTAACGGCCTGCGCAACAGCAGGATGGTCCATTAAAACCTCATCCACTTCGCGGGGCGAAATTTTTTCTCCACCGCGATTGATGATTTCTTTTAACCGGCCGGTCAGCCATAAATATCCCTCTGCGTCTAAATGACCTTGATCGCCGGTGCGAAACCAGCGATGGCCCTCAGCTTCAAAAAAACTTTTGGCATTTGCGTCGGGGTTGCTTTCATATCCGGGGGTGACGTTGGGGCCGGAAATTACGATTTCTCCCAGATCTTCAATCAAATGATCTTCGCTTTCCGAGGCAATGCGCACCATCGGGCCCGCTGCGATACCCACGCATCCCGGTTTCTGCGCGCGCGGTGGCAGCGGGTTTGAACACATTTGATGGGCTGCCTCGGTCATACCATAGCCTTCGATCACTGGCGCGTTGAAGGTTTTGACCAATTCGTCAAAAACTTGCGGCGGCAAGGAGGCAGAGGACGAGCGCAGAAACCTGAGGCCGACTTCAGCAATCACATCTGCGTTGCGCGCCGCGCGTGACAGGATCGCTTGGTGCATCGTGGGAACCGCCGTGTACCATGTTGGTTGAACCTCTTTCATCAACCCAAAGAATTTCAACGCGTCAAATCCGGCTGTACAGCTGACGCTGGCGCCCGCGCAAAGCGATGCAGTGACAGCGGCAACCAGGCCATGGATATGAAATAGCGGCATAACGTTCAAACAGCGATCTGCGCCGCTTAATGCGAGCGAGCTGGCAATATGGTGTCCGCTGGCGGTCAGGTTGCGGTGCAGCAAAGGCACAATTTTCGGCCGCGAGGTGGTGCCCGATGTGTGCAGGATCAAAGCGATGTCATCTGCTTCGGCCGGCACAGCTTCCAGCGCAGCGGTTGCGCTAGACAGCGCAGAGGCGTGTAACGAGAAAACGCCGGCTGGGCTGGCATCAGAACTGTGTAGGCGAAGGATTTTAATCCCAAGCTTGTCAGCGGCTTCAACGGCCGGCCCGTCGTCATCGGCCATCACGACCAAGGCTTTTGCCTTCAGATCTTCCATATAAAAAGCGTATTCATCGCGCTTATAGGCTGGGTTCAGCGGCGCGGTCACGCACCATTGCGCGATGGTCACAAATGCCGACGCCATTTCGGGGCCGTTTGGCAGCACGATCGCAACGCGATCTCCGCGTCCAAGCCCAAAACCGGCAAGCTGGGCTCCAATGGTTTGAGACAGCTTTCTCAATTCGTCAAAATCCATCCAAGGGCGATTTGGCGCACCTAAGGCCGGGGATGCACCTGGCGCTGATGCGAGCATTTCTTGTAGGGTCATGTGGGCTCCGGCTTGTCGCTTATGGTCTCAACTCTCAGGAAGATAACGCGCAAAGTAAAGACTGCAAGGCAAAGCATTTATTTTGTTTCGACATGCATCAAATGCCCCGCGGGCTGAATTTTTCGCTGTCACGGTAGGGGTTTTGAAGGTAAGCGTTGCAAGCCTCGGGTATTAAACGAAAATATGTGACTATGCTGGAAATGTTTATCTTGCTTTCGGTGGTGGGTGCCTTTGCGGGCCTGCTGGCTGGATTATTTGGCGTGGGCGGCGGCATGGTTCTGGTACCGGCGTTTTTTTACAGTTTCACCGGCCTTGGTTACGCGGGCGATGATACGATGCAGGTGTGCTTGGCCACTTCTTTGGCGACGATCGTCGTTACCTCATTGCGCTCTTTGATCAGCCACCATCGCCAGGCTGGTGTTGATTGGGAGCTGCTGAAACTTTGGGCCCCGGGGATCGCGCTGGGTGCGGTGTTTGGGGTGCTGTTCGCAACGCAATTGCGATCGATCACCTTGCAGTGGATTTTTGGTGGTTTTGGTTTGTTTATTGGATTTTATATGGTTTTTGGCCGCTCGGATTGGACCCTTGGCACGAAAATGCCATCTGGATGGGCCCGGGCGCTCTTATCGCCGATGATTGGATTCATATCAGTTTTGATGGGCATTGGTGGTGGCAGTCTGGGCGTGCCGCTGATGACGCTTCATGGAAAAACCATTCATCAAGCCGTTGCCACCTCATCCGGCTTTGGTTTGTTGATTGCGGCGCCATCGGTGGTGTCTTTCTTCTTTGTGGATATTGAGGCGGCCTCACGCCCCCCCTATTCGCTGGGGGCGGTAAATCTTGTGGCTTTTGGATTGATCATTGCGATGACGTTGATCACCACGCCTTTGGGCGTGCGTTTGGCGCATAGGTTAGACGCCACAAAATTGCGCCGTATTTTTGCAATATTCATTTGCGCCGTTGCATTGAACATGCTGCGAAAAGCGATCGGATATTAAGATTTTCGGATCTCCAATAAGGTCTTTGCTTGCCTTTAAGAAAAATACCCCGAGGCGCTCAATAGTTTGGTGATCGGGGGTCTAGGCGCAACAGCGTGCGGAGGCATGAGGAATGAGTGAGATATTTTCTCTAGTGAAACCTCAGCCCGTTTTAGGAGGTTTGCATGAAATATCTCATCGCCCTGTTCTTGTTTGTCAGCCCTGGTTTTGCCTGTGAACACCGATCGTCATTTCTACACAAAATGCCTGATTTCCAATTGCTATTCTGGGGTCTATCGAGTCAAGGGGCATTGGTCGAAATTTATCAAAACGATAAATCCCGCGCGTGGTTTGCCTCCGTGACTGATGCGAGGGGTACGATGTGCCTTGTCTCTCAAGGGCAAGGGTTTTCAACGATTTCACCGCGTGTGTCTGCAGGTTTTAGGAAGACACGGATCGCAGGTTTCACCCTGTTTCCAAAGCAGATTGATCTCAAAGACTGACAAAAGCTGTGGCTTTGCTGGGCGAACTGTCGCTTAGCATCGCATTGTTGCGGGGGCATAGCCACAGGAGCAAACAGAATGCGTTCGCTGTGATATTGGCGTCTTTGGGTTTGCCCACGCATCCCCCAGGGGGCAGCCTGTTCCGTTACATTGGGGTTTTATTCCCTCGAAGATGCCGCTTATTAAAACGGGGCGGACATACATCATTTCGCCGCCATATAAGGAGCTGAGCCAATATAACTGAGTCACTCTGCGCAGGGGTTATGGGTGCAAAATTTCTGCGGCAATATCTTGCAGCTTCACAACTTTATCACTGGCTCCAAGATCAATCGCGGCTTTTGGCATGCCAAATACCACGGATGTGGTTTCATCCTGAGCAACGGTTATCCCGCCAGCATCTTTGATTCGTAACAAGCCTTGTGCCCCATCGCGCCCCATTCCGGTCATTAAAATGCCCATTCCATGTTGCTTTGCGGCGGTTGCAACAGAAAAAAACAGCCGGTCCACCGATGGGCAATGCCCATTCACCAAATCGCCTTGCGTGACCTTAACCCAATAGCCTGCGCCCTTTTTTTGTACCTCAAGATGCTTGCCGCCACAGGCGATAATGGCCTGCCCTTGGCGTACAGGTAGATGATCGGTGGCTTCTAAAACATCGATGCTGCACAGCGTATCCAGCCGGTCTGCAAAGGCTTTGGTGAAGCTTGAGGGCATATGGACAACGGCAACGATGCCAGGGCAGGTTCTGGGCAAGGCGGATAACACGCTCATCAAGGCGCTGGTTCCCCCCGTTGAAGTGCCAATAGCGACCAAATTTTTTTGATTTTTTGAGGGAATTGTGCCGCGCGGCGGTTTGGGCATCGTTTGCGGTTCGGGGAGTGACGGCAGAGGGGAAGGGCGTATTGGCGTCGGGTCCTGCTCCGCTATCGGCGAAGTGGCGGCGGGTTTTGCCCGTGATGGCCGGGTGGGGGCGTGCGATAAAAACCATATTTTTTCTTCCATTTGGGGCAATAAAAACCGAATATTTCGCATCAGGTTGCGCTCTGGCTTGATCAAATAATCAGCATGCCGTGATTTTAACGTTAGATTTCTGTCGGAAAGCGTCGATAGCAGTTCGGGGGCCAGCAAGAACAGCGTTGGAATTTTTTTTCGCCCTTGGCTTTGTCTAGGGCCGAGATAATCTCAAGCGAGTTTGCATCGAGATGTAACAGAATAACATCGGGCGTGAATTTCGAAAAATAGCGCAGCACGCGGTTGGCATTGCAAGGCATTGCTGTCGCCTCTATCAAGCCGGTCGATAAAAAATATTGGCTTACGGCTTTCCGGATGATCGCGTCAGAGGCGATGATAACGAGCTTCATATAATTCAGGCCCTAGGGAAGATCTGGATGTTTTCGAAAGACCGCCGGCGCAACTTGTTGTAGGCCCTTCGGCATTTTAATATTCACTTCAGACAGGCCGATAAACAGAAACCCCCCCGGTTCTAACGCGTTAAAAATGTTTTCCAAAAGCGTTACGCGACGTGCTTCGCTGAAGTATAAAATCACATTTCGGCAAAAAATGATGTGGAAACGCTGTTTAAATGGAAATTTGGCACTGGCGAGATTAAACCACCGGAATAAGATTTTTTCTCGTACCTTTTCAATAAACTGGAACCTGTCTTCGCTTTGTTTATGGGTGTAGGATTGGAAAATCTGCGGCGCTATTTTTTGCAAACGTTCATTTTGAAATTGCCCCGAATAGCCTTTGCGCAGCATTTCGCTTGAGATATCTGTGGCCAGCACCCCGGCCTCCATCTCCCAGAATGGATCTCCATAATATTGATGCGCTGCAAATAACAGCGAAAATGCTTCTTCGCCGGAAGCGGCTGCCGCGCTCCACATGCGCAGCTGACGGTCTGGGCGGGGCAGTTGAACGGGCGCGATGGCGGGCAAAGCAGTTTGGGATAAATAGTTAAAATGGGCGTTTTCGCGAAAAAATGACGTATGGTTCACGGTAAAAATATCGGTCAGAGGTTGGAAAGCGCTGGTTGCTTTTGTTTCTTGCCAAAGCGATATTGTGCGCGCCAGATCGGTAACCCCGTGCTCATTGAAAAACTGCAAACTGCGCGTTTTGGCAACAGGGGGAATGGTTTTGGGCAGCACCAAGCCAAACAGGTTCAAGAACAGCGCTTTGATCAGCTTATAGTCCTGCGCGCTCAGGTCTTGCATGGGGGTTATTGGGCGTTCCAGTCCCATATGCCTGTCCAAGTTTTGGGGGGCTCGGCCATCAGCTTCTGACAGCGCTTTAAAAACAAACTGGACGGGGTGAGCGAGGCGTCCAAACCTTTTGCTTCATGCTCTTGGGCGGCTTCAAAGCAGCCGAGCGCAGCTTTGAAATCCGCCTTGGTGTATTTTGCAAACCCCTCGTTGAAATTTTCAGCCAATCTTTTTTGCGTGTCAGACACGGCCTCCCAACGATCCATCAGTTCAAAACAGGCCAGCGATTGCGATTTGCCTTTCACGGTCACACGGTCGATCATGCGCGTGCAATAGTGGTCTTGATGTGCGCTGATAATGCTTTCTCCTAGCAAGTTTTGCAGGCCATAGAGTTTGGCAGCAGCTTCAAGGCGGGCTGCCGTATTGACCGTATCACCGATGACGGTCAGGTCGATGCGGGCTTCGGCTGCGCCAAGATCGCAGAGGATTGCCGGGCCTGAATGCGCGCCAATTCTAAGGGCGAAAGGGTCAGTTTGTAACCGCGGATCACTTTCGTTCAACGTCCTGAGGCTGGCTTTAATTTCAAGCATCGTGTCAAGCAGTGCTTTTTGTGCGTTGTTGTTTTGATCATGAATCCAAAAGGCCATGCAGGCATCGCCGATGAATTTATCGATATCACCGCCATGCTTAATGATCGCCCTTGTTACCAAGCTGAAGAGCTTATTCACCTGTTCCACAACATCATCTGGGGCATAGGCTTCGCATCGAGGGGTGAAGTTCATGATGTCGATAAAGGTCACGGTTACCGTTTTTCGATCGGCGCGCGGGGCGGTTTGTCCAGCGCCCCAAACCGCCTTTTCCAGCGCCACCTGCAACGAAGCTTTGGAGACATAACGCTGCAATTGAGCTTGTTCGTCTTTGGTGCGCCGGTCCGCGAGTGTTTTTTCAACTTTTGCAACCAAATCATGCGCCCCAAAGCCTGTGGTAACCGCCGCCTTGGCGCCGGCATTCAAGGCCATCCGGATATTTGCCTCATTGGTATCGGGCAAGAGAATGATCACCTCCGGGGTGCTGGGCAGATCGCTTGTGTTTAACCCATTAAACAAGTCAACGATCGCCGTTTCAGCCGGTTTGATCATTCTGAACTTATGCCTGGCAAGATGAAGGCCCCTGCGCGAAGGGCAGATCTGGTCTGTTCAATCGGATTTTGCGCTGGCTTATTGACCGGTTATCGCGTTTTTTGCGCTTGCGGGCGCAGATGCTGTTTTAAAAAAAGAATGTTATCCTTGGCGGGCAAGCGATCAGGCCTAATTTCAACGCCAAGGCGCATGGCGTGAGGCCTTATTGTCTTTTTATTCTTTGATGCGTCAAGATGCGAATACAACAAACCACTGGGATAGGCATGTTTGGAGCAAAAGGTTGGCGTCGCTTTAAGGCCAATGATGAAATCAAAAAATGGGCGAACGCGGCGCGAAAATTCGCCAGTGGCGCAGCGCAAACCCCCGCCTTGAAAGAAAAATGGTTGCAATGCGAAGGCACTTGGTTTGTTGGCGTAGACATTTTGCCTTCGGATGATGACGGGCGGTTTGAGGGGATTGAGCTGGCTGGACCTGTCTCAGAGCTAATTCGGAGCGTGGCTACAAAGCCTCTGCACCCCGCGCAGGTCTCTATTCTTTATCCGGGATATCCAAAACCAAGGAAGGGCGAAACCAAGGCTGGGTTTGCCTATCGGCTGACACGGGATGCAGCGCATGTGGACGGGCTTTTGCCCGTCGGCGCAGTGCGCCGCCGTATGTTGCGCGAGCCCCATGCCTATGTGCTTGGTTTGCCCTTGAATGCCTGCAATATCAAAGCCAGCCCGATGGTTGTCTGGGAGGGCTCACATCTTATAATGCAAAAAGCGTTTCAGGCCGCACTCAGCCCCTATCCTGCAGCGCAATGGTCCGATATTGATCTGAGCCAGGTGTATCATGCCGCACGCCGAGACGCTTTTGCAAACTGCCGCCGCGTGGCTGTTCATGCCGAGCCCGGCGAAGCCTATGCGATCCATAGGCTAGCTTTGCATGGGATTGCCCCATGGCAAGCGGGTGCCCGTGCCCCCAGCGAAGGCCGTATGATTGCCTATTTTCGGCCAGAATTGAATGATATCGTGGACTGGCCAAACCTATAAGCGTTCGGGGCTGCTGGCTGGTTTATCCCGAGATAAGGAGAGGTGAGATGTTGGAATTGCGCCCGAATTGCGAGCTGTGCGATAAAGATTTGCCACCCGATAGTTTAGAGGCCCGCATTTGTTCATATGAATGTACCTATTGCGCTGACTGCGTTGAAACCGTGCTTTTCAATGTCTGCGCAACCTGCGGAGGAGGCTTGAGCGCCCGGCCGATCCGCCCCAAAAATTCTTGGCGGGCAAATCCCGAGCTCGGTTTGTCGGTGCACCCTGCCTCGCAAACGCGGCGGGTTTCAAAATTTGCGCGGTCTGAAATTGAAGAAATGGTCGAAAAGCTGCGCGCTTTTAACCCCGAGGAACGCTAACGCATTGTGCCGAGGTCGGATTACTTTTTTTTGAGCCGGGCCGCGCGCCCGCCTTGGCGCTTTTTAAAAGCGGCCTGCCGGGCGGGCAGCTCTTGCATGAGTGTTCTGCGGGCTTCGGGGCTTAGTTGCGACCAAATGGAAATCTCTTCGATGCTGCGCAGGCACCCCGTACAGAGCCGTTCTTTAGGGTGGATCAAACAGATATTCACACAGGGCGAATCTGGCTCATTACGCCTCCAGAGATCTTTTCCTGTCATCTTGTTACCGCTGCATTTTGCGCGTGAATATGGCGCAGCCTGTCCAAAACGCCTTGTAAAATATAGGAGGCAGCCACATGGTCGATCACTTCCGCGCGTCGGCGACGGGACGTATCGGCCTCTAACAAAGCTTTTTCGGCCGCGATGGTTGATAAACGTTCATCCCAAAAGCCGATTGGGATAGCAATATGGCTGCTCAAATTGCGCGCAAAAGCGCGCGTAGACTGGCAGCGCGGGCCTTCGCTGCCATCCATATTGCGCGGCAGACCCAAAATTAACCCTTTGACATCGCGCGCCTGAATATGCGCTTCAAGCTGTTTGCGGTCGAGGTTGAATTTCGCGCGTTTGATGGTTTCAATCGGGGTTGCCACCGAGCGTAGCCCATCCGAAATCGCCACGCCGATGGTCTTGGTGCCCAGATCCAAGCCAATAAGCGCGCCGGTTTCCGGTAGCGCCTGCGCATATTCTTCAATCCTATCCAGAATCATTGGATCAGCCCAACCTGTTCTGCTGTTCGTTGCAAGGTCTCAAGATCTGTGGCTGACCCTGCAAAGACAAGTTGCGCCTCACGCCAAATCTCTTGCGCTTCATCGACGCGGCCCAAAACGCTCAGGGCACCAATCAGACGGGCCCATTCTGCGGATGAGCCACCTTCTGCGCCGAGGCGCTCGGCCAATTGCGCGACCATGCCTTCGATCATTATCATCCGCTCATCGGCGCTTAAATCACTTGCGGCATCAATATCGCTTTGCGTCGGGCCAGCCAGTTGCGCGCTGGCGGCGGCTTGGTCTGCATCGGGCAGAACATAATCATTGATCCCCGCATAAACCGCCACTTCTTCGATTTGGTCCCGAATCGGTGTGATCCACGGCGCGTCAGCTGGGCCTTTTTCTAACAGCGCGCGCCAAAGCCGGAAAGCTTGGTCGGGGCGGTCATTCTGCGCCATCATCAGGCCGATATAATAGGTGGCGCCTTCATGTGTGGGGTCTTGCTTTAGAATATCGCGCAAAATAGCCTCGGCCTCGGGCGCGACATAGCCTTGCACCGAGAGGATCAGCAATTCGGCATGGTCAAAGAAATCTGAAACCTCAGCGGCTTCACCCTTAAGCTTTAAAACCGCCTCTTGCGCCTGAGCGGCGGCTGCAAAATTTTGCAAACCGGCTTCAACATTGGCCAATAGCACATGGCCTTCAAGATCATCCGGGCGTTCGGCAACCGTTTTGCGAAGTTTTTCAACCAAATCTGTGTAATCGGCGCTGGGCGCAACAACTTCGGGTTGGACGGGAATTGCAGCGGCAAATTCTTCCAAGCTGGGGCGTGTTTCCAATGACCGTTGAGCATTGGCAATGCGTTGTTTTTGCGAAAGGTTTTCATAACCCGGCGCGCCATATTCGCGGTACATTAGAAACGTTCCGCCCAAAAGAGTCACCGTGATTAGCCCAGCCGTCAGCGCAAGTGAGGCGGGTGTGTCCCGACGGGTTTGCCCAGGGCTGGTGGCATCAAGTGCTAGAATGCGCCGCGAGATTTCGATTTTCAGCCGCTCTGCCTCCTCTGCGGCCAAGAGCCCTTTGACGACGTCTTTTTCAACCTCTTGCAATTGCTGTTTATAGATCAGCAATGCCGGCGCGGTGGTTTCGGGTTGCGCAGATTGCGCCCGCATCACGGCTAGGAAAAACGCAGCCACCACTGCTGATAACCCTGTGCTGATAATCCAAAACATCATAGCGCCGTCTCCCACCTTTCCCTTATCTAGCCTTCCTTAAGCCCCGACAAAAGGGGCAATGCGTCGATTTGCACCAGATGTCGCAAGCGATAAATGTTGTGACGCTCTGAGGGTGTGGTAATTTTTAGCATCTTGTCATAAGGCGGCACTGTCTAAGCTATTCTGAAAGTCCACTCATGAAGCGTTATTCTGCATTTTCAATTGCGCGCGAAGCGATGCGTTACCATAGCGGTTGGGAGCGGGCTTGGCGCAGCCCAACCCCCAAGGCCAAATATGATGTTGTGATCGTTGGCGCGGGTGGTCATGGATTGGCAACGGCGTATTACTTGGGCAAGAATTTTGGGATTAAAAACGTTGCGATTATCGAAAAAGGCTGGTTGGGGGGCGGTAATACGGGCCGCAATACCACCATCATCCGGTCAAATTACCTTCAGGATCCCTCTGCTGCGATATATGAAAAGGCGCGCAGCCTCTATGAGACGCTGAGCCAAGATTTGAATTATAACATCATGTTCAGCCCGCGCGGCGTGATGATGTTGGCGCAAACCCATCATGAAGTGCGTGGCTATCAAAGAACCGCCCATGCAAATGCGCTGCAAGGGGTGAAAACCGAATTTGTCGGACCTGAGCGCGTGAAAGAATTATGCCCGATCATCAATATTGACGGGCCGCGCTATCCTGTGCTGGGCGCTTTGTGGCAATCGCGGGCGGGCACCGCACGTCACGATGCGGTGGCCTGGGGCTATGCGCGCGCCTGCTCGGATATGGGTATGGATATCATTCAACAATGCGAAGTCACCGGGGTAACCCAAGCGGCAGGGCAGGTGACGGGGGTGGAAACCAGCAAGGGCGCGATTGCCTGCGATAAGCTGGGCATCGTAGTGGCCGGGCATTCGGGCGTTTTGGCGCAGATGGCCGGGTTTCGCCTGCCGGTAGAATCAGTGGCGTTACAGGCGTTGGTGTCCGAGCCGATCAAGCCCTGTATGGATGTGGTGGTCATGGCCAATACCGTGCATGGATATATGAGCCAATCGGATAAGGGTGAGATGGTGATTGGAGGCGGCGCGGATGGATTTAACAATTACACCCAACGCGGGAGCTTTCATCACGCCGAAGAAACTGTTCGGGCTTTGGTCGAAACCTTCCCCATGATTTCGCGGCTTAAAATGCTGCGCTGGTGGGGCGGTATCGTGGATATGACGGGGGATCGCTCACCGATCCTGTCAAAAACGCCTTTGGACAATTGCTTTATCAATTGTGGTTGGGGAACCGGCGGCTTTAAAGCCATTCCCGGCTCGGGCTTTGGCATGGCTGAGTTGATCGCAAAAGGTGCTTCTTCGCTGACCGATGAGTTCTCGATGTGGCGCTTCAAAGAGGGCAAATTTATCGATGAAAGCGTGGCGGCCGGGGTGGCCCATTGATGGCGCAGGCTGAATATTCCGATGCTGCTTATGCTCAGAGCATTGTCCAGGTTGCCGGCTGGGGCCAAGCGGATGGCGGCGCTGTGATCGCGCGTGAAATCTGCAATTTTACGGCGCAATGGAGCTGTTTGCGCAAAATTGTTTTCCGAAAGGATGGCGAAATATGTTAGTGATGAAATGCCCCTATTGCGGCGTTGAGGCCGAAGAAACCGAGCTAAGCCCGGGCGGCGAGGCGCATCTGAAGCGCTTTGGCGTCGGGTCAAGCGATGATGAATTTGAAGCCTATTTGTTCCAGCGCGAAAACCCCAAAGGCCTACATTTTGAACGTTGGCGGCACAGCTTTGGCTGTGGAAAATGGTTTCATGCCGCGCGCTGCACTACGAGTTTGGAAGTGTTTGGTACCTATTCGGCGCAAAGTTTGGCCCCCCCTGAGGATATCAAAAAGGCCATCTCGGCAAAGCGCCCCGGCTGGTCGTGGCGGGAGTTTTCGTGATGCTCTTTTACCGCAATTTTAAACGCTGCAAGCCAGCACCCCAATCCTTCGTTTTAAAAGGCAGCATGCAATGAGTACGCGTTTGCAAACAGGCGGTCGTCTTTTGAATAAAGACGTCCCTTTGAATTTTACGTTTAACGGCCGCAAAATGAAGGGATATCAAGGCGATACCTTGGCCTCGGCCTTGCTTGCGAATAATCAAATGCTGGTGGGGCGCTCTTTTAAATATCACCGCCCACGCGGCGTTGTCAGCAGCGGCGCCGAAGAACCCAATGCTTTGATCAATATGGGCGAGGGCACCCGGTTTGAGCCCAACCAGCGCGCAACGACGACCGAATTATTCGACGGTCTTGTGGCTGAATCGCAAAACCATTGGCCCAGTTTGGAATTTGACATCGGCGCGATCAATAGCAAATTGGCGCGCTTCCTGCCGGCCGGGTTCTATTATAAAATGTTCATCCATCCCCGCCCGCTTTGGAAACATGTCTATGAGCCCTTTATTCGCCGCTCGGCCGGTTTGGGAAAAGCGCCCAAAATGCGCGATAGCGATACTTACGAGCATTTTTACGCCTTTTATGATTTGGTTATTGTTGGGGGCGGCATTGCCGGATTGATGGCCGCGAAAGCCGCGGCAAGCTCGGGTGCACAGATCTTGGTCATGGAGCAAAGCGCGCATTGGGGGGGGCGCTGCGTGGTGGAGCCCGATCAGATTAACGGCAAAGATCCCGAGTATTTCATCGAGGACCTGGTTGCAGAGCTGACGGCCCAGCCAAATGTAACAATGCGCACCCGTTTAATGGGCGCAGGTGTCTATGATCACGGCTACCTTCTGGGATATGAGCGCCTGCGGGATCATGCTCCCTCGCAGACGGGTCCGCGGCATCGTTTATGGCGGATCAGAGCCGGAAAGATCCTGACCGCGACGGGCGCGATCGAGCGGCCGCTTTCTTTTGCGGGAAATGATCTTCCCGGGGTGATTTTGGCCTCGGCTTTGCGCGATTACGTTGAGAATTTTGGTGTGTCGATGGGGGATCGTACGGTCGTTCTTACCAATAATGATGATGCGTATCGCACGGCCATCGCCTTGAAAGCTGCAGGGCTGGATGTGCCGGCTATTTTGGATGCGCGCAGCGCAGGCGGTGGCGCCTTGGCCGAGGCGGCGCAAAAGTTAGGCATTCGCGTGGAAACGGGCAAAGCCGTGGCCTTTGTAAAGGGGCGCGGCGTGGTAACGGGCGTGGCGATTTGCGATCAAGCAGGGCAGGGCACGGTTTTGGAAGAAATCGCATGTGATTGTTTGGCGATGTCGGGGGGCTGGTCTCCGGTGGTGCATTTATGGTCGCATTGCGGGGGTAAACTGGTCTGGGATGAGGCTCTGGCGATGTTCCGGCCAGATCCTGAAAAGGCGCCGCTTAACCAAAAGGGCGAGGGGTTTGTTTTGGCGGCTGGCGCGGCCAATGGGCATTTTTCTCTGGGCGCAGTGATGCAGGATGCGCTGCAGCAAGGCGCAGAGGCCGCGGGTATAACAGCGGCCTCACAGCCCCTGCCTGAGGTCGATCAAACGGCGGAAGCCGCGATGGAAGCGGTCTGGATGATGCCGCAGGGTGCGGGTGTAAAACTACGTTCAAAAGCGTGGTTGGATTTTCAAAATGACGTCAAGGTCAGCGATGTGCAATTGGCAGCGCAAGAGGGGTTTGAAAGCGTTGAACATGCCAAACGCTACACCACCTTGGGCATGGCGACGGATCAGGGGAAATTGTCGAATATCAATGGTTTGGCGGTGCTGGCTGGGGCTTTAAACGCTGATATTCCGGCGGTGGGCACAACCACTTTTCGCCCACCTTACACGCCGATTTCCATGGGCGCGATTGCGGGTGCGGCGCGCGATGAGATTTTTCAACCGGTGCGGCAAACCCCGATGCATGACTGGCATATCGAACAGGGGGCTTACATGGAGCCGGTGGGGCAATGGCGCCGCCCCTATTGCTATCCTCGGGCCGATGAAACCCATCAAGA
>Ga0181554_1000988_pt1 | contig 27795 bp, 28 predicted proteins | sample 011ome_16_FD_145602 | JGI IMG/M metagenome (GOLD analysis project Ga0181554, IMG submission 145602) | Coastal salt marsh microbial communities from the Groves Creek Marsh, Skidaway Island, Georgia - 011503CT metaG (spades assembly) | ecosystem: Environmental > Aquatic > Marine > Intertidal zone... | reverse complement strand
CCTCGGATTTTCACAGCAGACGCGACAAACCGCCTACGAGCTCTTTACGCCCAATAATTCCGGACAACGCTTGCACCCTACGTATTACCGCGGCTGCTGGCACGTAGTTAGCCGGTGCTTTTTCTGTAGGTACCGTCACTTGCGCTTCTTCCCTACTAAAAGAGGTTTACAACCCGAAGGCCGTCGTCCCCCACGCGGCGTTGCTGCATCAGGCTTGCGCCCATTGTGCAATATTCCCCACTGCTGCCTCCCGTAGGAGTCTGGGCCGTGTCTCAGTCCCAGTGTGGCCGGTCACCCTCTCAGGCCGGCTACCCGTCGTCGCCTTGGTGAGCCGTTACCTCACCAACAAGCTGATAGGCCGCGAGCTCATCCTGGACCGAAATTCTTTCCACACCCACCCGATGCCGGGAGGTGTCGTATCCGGTATTAGCTCCGATTTCTCGGGGTTATCCCAGAGTCCAGGGCAGATTGCTCACGTGTTACTCACCCGTTCGCCACTAATCCAGCTAGAGCAAGCTCCAGCTTTCATCGTTCGACTTGCATGTGTTAAGCACGCCGCCAGCGTTCGTCCTGAGCCAGGATCAAACTCTCCGTAAAGAGTTTGTCTGCTTGTGACCCGAAGGTCACAGCACACTGTTTAGGCATCACGAATGATGCCAAGTGTTTCTGACTATTGGAACGAGTCTGACTCGTTCAATAATCCAAAGGAATCTCTAAGGCCGATTGCTCGACCTCGGAGGTTATTTGGCATTGACTTAGTGCACACTGTTGAGTTCTCAAGGATCGGGCGCTCCCAACTCGCACCGTTTCCGGTTTGCGTTGAGGCTCGATGTCCTTCTTTGTGTCTAACGCTGCTTCGTAATGCTCGTCGGGAGAAGATTCTTCTCGACCGCCTGGCAGCTAAGAAACGCTAGACCCACGATGCTAGTACATTGCGGACGCTCTGGCAAACCAGAGTTTCCCTGTCCTAGCTGGCTACTTCTTGAGGTACCGGGCAAAACCCGAGAGCACCTTTGGAGTGACCGAGCGACAAGACTACGGCTCGATAACCGATAACACCAAAACCCCCGAATCTCGGGCGTGTCGCGCCCTAACCTGGAGCGAGAACGGCAAGGTGACGCCGGGCCTTCCCCGCGATTGATTTTCGCGATTCGCGGGAACACTCCACCAGGCGTGGCACCAGCCAGTCCGCGAGCTCTGCATCTTTTCTTGCCCACAACGCCAACGTTTCGATGGTCTGATTGATCACAATCCAATCGTCACTTGTATTCAAGAAATCCTTCATCAGCTCTATCGCACGCACCCGCTGAGCCCGGGAAAGTTTGCCGTCGAGATTGCGGTAGTCCTCAGAGAGGGACCACATCGCCGAGGGTTGGCGCAGGCGAAGGACCCACTGCTCAATTTCTTCGAAGTGCTGGAGGAATTCCTCGGGGTGGGTTTTGGCGATTCGTTTGAGTGCACTCGAGACGCGCAGTCGAACAACCTCATCCTCACTGGCGTAGGTGTCTATCAACTCATCGAGTCGCGAAATATCGGCGCGCACTTGCTCAACCACTGCTTCTGTGTTCCCCAAAGAGTTATGGTGTCCCCCCGAGAGAGCCACCTCGAAATCACTGGCGCTGGTCATTTCAGGCGGAGACTGGCGAGTGTCTTCTTACCGCGCTTGAGAAGCAACAACGCTTTCGACGGGGCACGTGCAGGCCCTACTTCCGCGGATTCGTGCGTCACGGCCTCGTTATTGATGGACACTCCCCCTTGGCTAATCGCCCGTCGAGCATCAGACAAAGACGAGCACAGGCCCGTGTCGACTAGTGCTTGGGCGACGGTCGTGGCCGAACTCACGTCGGCACCGGGAAGCTCAGCGAGCGCTTGGGCGAAGACATCGGAATCGAGTTGCTCGAGCGAACCCTTGCCGAATAGTGCGGCGGCCGCTTCTGCCACCGCGAGCGCCGTCGCCTCGCCGTGAACAATACTGGTCACTTCGTGAGCGAGGGTTCGCTGCGCTTCTCGTGCTTGCGGGGCTTCAGACACCGCCTGCTCGAGACGCTCGATCTCGCTGCGTGAGAGGAACGTGAAAACCTTGAGCCGGTCAATCACGTCGCGATCATCGGTGTTGAGCCAGAACTGGTACATCGCCCAGGGACTCGTGAGTTCGGCGTCGAGCCAAATGGCGTTGCCTTCGGATTTGCCGAATTTGGTGCCATCCGAGTTGGTAATCAGTGGGGTTCCGAAGGCGTGCACGGTCTTGCCCAGAGCCTTGTGCACCAAGTCGGTGCCGCTGGTGAGGTTTCCCCACTGGTCAGATCCCCCGGTTTGGAGCATGCAGTCGTATCGGCGGTGCAGCTCCAAGAAGTCATAGCCCTGCAAGATTTGGTAGGAGAACTCGGTATAACTAATTCCCGCTTCCGAGTTCAACCGGGCGGAGACCGCGTCTTTTTTGATCATCGTGCCCACGCGAAAGTACTTGCCGATATCGCGCAGGAACTCGATGGCGCTGAGGCCTTTGGTCCAATCGAGGTTGTTGGCAACGATGACGGCGTTTTCTCCCTCAGCGGAGAGGAAGCGAGACACCTGGGCTTGGAGTATTGACACCCATTCGGCCACCGTCTGCGGGTCATTCAGCGTGCGCTCTGCCGTGGGTTTGGGGTCACCAACAAGCCCGGTGGAGCCGCCGACCAGCGCAATGGGTGTGTGGCCGGCGAGTTGCAGACGGCGCAGCACCAACAGCTGAACGAGGTTGCCTAAGTGGAGACTTGGCGCGGTGGGGTCGAAACCGCAGTAGTAGCGGATAGGCGACCCCGACAGGAGGGCTTTGAGTTGCGCCTCGTCGGTAGAGACGTGGATGAGGCCGCGCCACACCAACTCGTCCCAGATGGTCTCAAACGACGGGTCGTTGGTTTGAGTATTCAGCACCTGGTCCTTCGCCGTCACGCCGGTTAGGGTATCAGCCCATTGTCACACTTAGTCACTTTGAGCAAAGGGAGCGCCGAGTTAGGACAGAGTGGTCAGGTCCCACACCAACACTCAACTCATGAGGAGACAGCATGTCGACATTGACGAAGCGCCTTGGCGCTCTCGTCGGTGCCGGAGCTCTCGTTGTCGCGCTGACCGCCTGCTCGGCGGGGTCCGCAACGGGTGACACGGTTGCCGATGGAGTACTCACTATTGCTACAGGCGAGCCCGCCTAGTACCCCTACGTTCTCGACGACGACCCCACCAGCGGTGAGGGTTTTGAGTCGGCCGTGGCTTACGCCGTCGCCGAAGAGCTCGGCTTCGCCGCAGAGGACGTTGTCTGGGTCCGCACTACCTTCGAAGCCGCGATTCAGCCCGGCCCGAAGGACTTTGACTTCAACTTGCAGCAGTACTCGATCACCGAGGAGCGCGCACAAAACGTCGACTTCTCGATCCCCTACTACTCGACTCCGCAGGCCGTGATCACTCAGGCCGGCTCCGCCGCGTCGGGTGCGACCACCATCGCCGAACTGCAGGGTCTGTTGATTGGTGCCGCTTCGGGTACCACCAGCTTCCAGGCGATTGAAGAAATCATCGCCCCGACCGCCGGTGCTCAGGCATTCAACGACAACGACGCTGCCAAGCTCGCGCTTGAGACGGGCCAGATCGACGCCCTCGTGGTGGACCTGCCGACCGCGTTCTACCTCACCGCGGTGGAAATCACCGATGGTGAAATCGTCGGTCAGCTCGCCGGTGACGTCGGAGTTCCCGACCAGTGGGGTCTCGTTCTTGAGAAGGACAGCCCGCTCACTGACGCGGTCAACGAAGCCCTCCAGGCGTTGATTGACAGCAGCAAGCTCCAGGAAATCACTGATCAGTACCTCGGTGCTGACCAGTCTGCTCCGGTCCTCCAGTAACGAGGAACTTGGCTCAGAACACCGTGCATCCTGCGGGAGCGGAAGCCTGGCGTCCCAGCTCTGTGGAGTTGGGACGTCAAGCGTTCCGTAAACAACAAAACGCGCGCTCGGTCGCGATTTCTTTTGGCAGCACGCTCGTGTTCGCCGTCTTCGTGTATTTCACGATCATCAACACTCCCGGTTGGGAGCGTGTGCAAAATAGTTTCTTCAATCTCGAGGTGGTCGCTCAAGCCTGGCCCCGGGTGATTGAAGGGCTGTGGCTGAACGTCCGAGTGCTGGTTGTTGCCGCCATCGGAGTGCTCGTGGTGGCACTGCTACTCGCCACGCTGCGCACCCTCCGTGGCCCGGTCTTTTTCCCCCTCCGGGCCCTCGCCGCCGGGTACACGGACCTTTTCCGTGGGATGCCCCTGATCATCGTCCTCTATATCGTGGGGTTCGCCATTCCGGGCCTCGGCGCTCTCCCCCGAATGCCCCTGGAGTTTTGGGGCACCATCGCACTGATACTCACTTACTCCGCCTATGTCTCTGAGGTCTTCCGCGCGGGTATCGAATCCGTCCACCCCTCCCAGCGCCTCGCCGCCCGCTCGCTGGGGCTGAGCTAAGGCAAGACTCTTCGCCTGATCGTGATGCCACAGGCGATTCGCAAGGTCACTCCGGCGCTGATGAATGACTTCATCGCGATGCAAAAAGACGTCGGACTGATTTCGGTTCTCGGCGCGGTCGACGCGGTGCGCGCCGCGCAGATCGAAACGGCCCAGGCGTTCAACTTCACCCCCTACGTCCTTGCCGGTTTGCTGTTTGTCCTCCTCGCTCTCCCGATTATTCGCCTGACCGATTGGTATTCGGCGCGTCTGCGGGAGCGCGAACAAGCAGGATCGACGGTGTAGCGATGAACTCGTCCCCCGTCCTGCAATTGGGCGAGGTGCGCAAACAGTTTGGTTCTAACGTCGTGTTGGACAGCATCAATCTGGATGTCCACCAGGGTGACGTGTTTGCCCTGATTGGCGCGAGTGGGTCGAGCAAATCCACCCTCTTGCGCTGTATCAACTTGTTGGAACAGCTCGATGATGGCCAAATTTGGCTCAGTGGCGACGACATTTCGACGCCCGCTATTGACGTCGACAAGGTGCGTGCCCGCATTGGTGTGGTCTTCCAGCAGTTCAACCTGTTCCCGCACCTCAGTGTGTTGCGCAACATCACCCTGGCCGCCACAGAAGTATTTGGCACCTCCGCCACAGAAGCCACAGAGCGGGCAATGTATTTGTTAGAGCGGGTGGGCCTGGCTGATAAAGCCAAAGATTTTCCGGACCGCCTCTCCGGTGGTCAACAACAGCGCGTCGCTTTGGTGCGGGCGATTGCGACCGACCCAGAAGTGCTGTTGCTCGATGAAATCACCAGCGCGCTCGACCCCGAACTGGTCGGTGAAGTGTTGGATTTGGTGCGACAGCTGAAAGACGACGGCACCACGATTGTGATGGCCACTCACGAGATGGATTTTGCCCGGGAAGTATCCGACCAGGTCGTGTTTTTAGATTGCGGCAGGATTCACGAACAGGCTCACCCCGAACAACTCTTTGGCTCCCCCGAGAAAGAGCGCACACGCGAGTTCCTGCGCCGGTTTACGAACCGCGCCTAGTCGGCGGGACAGGTCACCGAGACGACGTCTGCCCGATCGAGCAGATAGTCCAAGAGAATCCGACTCACACAGTCATTGGAGTAGTTGGCCGCCGGAGCGTGAATGTCGCTCTCTACCGCCAGCAACGGTGAGTCCAGCAGTTCAGCGGTGTCCTCGGCAAAGCTGAAGGGGGTGACCGACTCGTTGGTTGAGCCGATGATGAGAAGGCGCTTGCCCGAGGGGTTTGACGGCACGAACGGTTCAGAGGGCGGGTCCGGGATCACCGGGTCATCGAGCGCGATCTGATACCAACTAAGCCCCTTGGGCTCGCCAAAGTACTCATAACCGGAGGCGTCGGAATAGAGGGCGTTGAGAAGCGGCGCGGTTTCTTTCGAGCGCTGCGACAGCTCTCTTTGTTCGGGTACCGAGAGCGGAGGCAAAGAAAAGTCCATGGTGTTGACCATCATCCGAATCTCGAATTCGTTTGAGCGCACGATGTTTTTTTCTTCCAAGCTCTCGCCATAGAGACTCTCGGGGTCATACCCATCGAGCCAAAACGCGAACCATTCGAAGGTGCCATTCCACTGGTAGTAATAGGCATCGAAGAGCCCCTGATCGAAGTAGCTTTGGGCTTCGTCGGTTGGTAAATAGTTCAGCGCGGCGATGCCGTGGGCAAAGAGCGATTCGGAACTGATCTGAGTGTCGGGGTAGACGCCAGCGGGCTCGACCCCCGCGAAGCCATAGAGCTCGTCGTTATCGCCCATTTCTCGCACGGCGAGCACTTGCTCCCACGCCTCGTCAAAACTGATGCCCTGATTGGTGGCATACCCCTCGACGAAGCCGCGCAATTTCTCCTCATCAGCCGCGAGCTTCTCAATAGAGCTCTCGATCCGATCGGTATCAACAGTGGTGGGTGAGTCAAAAACAATTTTCCCCACGTTCTCGGGGAAGTAGCTCACATAGCGCCCGGCGATGGTCGTGCCGTAGCTCGAGCCGACAAAGTTGAGTGGCTCGCCCGGCGTGACCACCTCCCGAAGGATGTCTAAGTCGCGCGCCACGTTGTCGGTAGAGAGCGTCCACCACAGCGGGTTGTTGGCAATGCAGTCTTCATAGTGGCGATCGAGTGCTTCGACGAGGGTGTCGAGTTCCGCTTCGTTGGCGGGTGTTCCTTCTTCGAAGTAGGTGACAAAATCGAGCTCGTCTGAGCAGCGAATCTCGGTGCCATCGCTAAATACCGACTTGTTCACCCCTCGCGGATCGAAGCCGATGATGTCGAAGTTCTCGCGCATCTCTTCGGGAATTTCCGAGAACTGCACCTGCTCCAGCCCCGATACGCCTGGGCCACCGGGGTTGATAAACACCGTCGCGACGGCGTCGCCATCAGCTGGTGAAAGCCTCATCAGGGCAATCTCGAAGTCGGGGATTTCCTCCCCGGCTGATTCATACACCGCGGGCACAGCGACAGTCGCACAATCGGCGAGTGCCTCATCAAACGCCCCACTTTGGCGCTCGGGTTCCAATACCCACTCCCCAGAACACTCACCCCACTCGACACCCTGGGCCAGATACGGCCCCAAATCCACCGGAATGGTGGCCGCTGATGCGTCGAGCAACTCGCTCTCGCCCATTGCGGCGGTGCAACCTGAGAGGGCAATAGCGCCGAACGCGAGACCCACGCCAAAACGCCTCACGGCTCTAGCGCGTCTCTAACGAGTTCAACGCAGCACGCAGCGCCTCGCGCTGAGCGTTGACCGACTGTGCAGCGGTTCCCGCGGGCCCATTCTTCTTCGCAATCGACTCTTCCGCGGTGAGGATGTCTTTCACCGAAGGGTCGAGGTGGGGCGACACGGCGAGGTACTCCTCGGCACTGAGGCCTTCCAAATCCACGCCCTTTGCCTCACAGGCTGCTACGAGTGCCCCCGCGATTTCGTGCGCGTCACGGAACGGTACATCGCGCACCACCAGCCAGTCGGCCACATCAGTCGCCAGGGAATACCCGGCCGTGGCGAGCTGTTCCATTCGCTCGTAGTGGAACGTGATTGTCGCCAACATGCCTGCCATCGCAGGCAATACCATCACAAGGGTGTCTACCGAATCAAATAGTGGTTCTTTGTCTTCCTGTAAATCCCGGTTGTACGCCAGAGGAAGCGCCTTCAGCGTGGTGAGCAGTCCCGTGAGGTTCCCCACCAAACGCCCTGCTTTGCCCCGCGTCAGCTCGGCAATGTCGGGGTTTTTCTTCTGCGGCATCATCGACGAACCCGTCGAATAGCTATCGTGCAGGCTGATGTAGCCAAATTCGGCCGTGGCAAACACAATCAACTCTTCGGCGATACGACTGAGGTCGATCCCGATCTGGGCAGCGATATAGGCCCACTCAGCGACGACATCGCGCGAGGCCGTGGCATCCAAGGAATTAGGGGCCACACCCGAGAACCCAAGCTCCTGGGCGATGGCTTTCGCATCCAAGCCAAGCCCTCCGCCCGCAAGTGCCCCCGATCCATAGGGCGAGACGTCGTTGCGCACTGCCCAGTCATCGAGCCGCTGAATGTTGCGCAGCAGTGGCCAGGCGTGGGCAAGCAGGTGGTGTGCCACCAACACGGGCTGGGCGTGTTGGAAGTGTGTGCGTCCCGGCATGTAGTGCACACCGGCTTCTTCTGAGCGCAGAATGAGAATGCGAACCACTTCAATCAGCATGTGGCGGATGCTGTGGGTCTGATCGCGCAAATACATCCGGACAAACGTCGCGATCTGGTCGTTGCGGCTACGCCCTGCGCGCACCGCTCCCCCGGTGTCTGCTCCCACCCGAGAAATGAGCTCCCGCTCCAACGCTCCGTGAACGTCCTCATCGTCTTCGGAGGGGGTCAAACGGCCCTCGAGAAAGTCTTCCCGGAGGGAATCTAAGGCTGATGTGAGCGTGGAGAGCTGTTCAGCGCTGAGATAGCCCTGTCGAGCGAGCTCCGAAGCATGAGCCCGAGTTGCGTCCAAGTCGTAAGGCACCAAGCGCCAATCGAAATGGGTGGATTGGGAGAGTTTGGCCATTTCTGGCGAAGGACCCTCCGAAAACCGGCCACCCCACAGCGACCCATCGTAGGTGGATGGCTCGCTGGTCATCGTCTCTCGCTTCTACTGCTGGTTGCGCTTGGCAGCAATCTTGCCAGGAAGGCTCCACAATTCGATGAAGCCCTTAGCGTGGGACTGGTCAAAGCGGTCACCGGTGTCGTAGGTGGCAAGGTCAAAGTCATAGAGGCTCTGGTCGCTGCGGCGACCGACCACGACAGCTTGACCCGCTTGAATGCGTACGCGGACCTCGCCCGAGACGACTTGCTGGGTGTGGTCAATAAACGCGTCCAGGCTGTCTTTCAGCCCCGAATACCACAGACCGTCATAGACGAGATTGGCCCAATCAGCTTCAATCTTGCGCTTGTAACGGTTCACATCGCGCTCCATCACGAGGTTTTCTAACTCTTCGTGGGCGTTCATCAACACGGTGGCACCAGGAACTTCATAAACCTCACGGCTCTTAATGCCCACCAGGCGGTCTTCCATGATGTCCACACGCCCCACACCGTGCGGGCTAGCGATGGCGTTCAGCTGCTGAATGGCTTCGAGCGGAGTCACGGCCTTGCCATCAATCGCTGTGGGGATACCGGCCTGGAAGGTGATGGTCACCTCGTTGGCGGGCTTAGCCTGTGCGGGGTCCTCGGTGTATTCCCACACGTCATCGACGGGTGCTGCCCAAGGGTCTTCCAAAATGCCGGTTTCGACGGTGCGACCCCAGACGTTCTTGTCAATGGAGTAGGGGTTTTTCTTACTCTGCTCAATCGGCAAACCGTGTTCTTCGGCGTAGGCAATCGCTTTGTCGCGCGTGAGCGCGAGGTCGCGAATCGGAGCAATGCTTGCGAGTTCCGGCGCTAGTGCGGCCACACCCGCTTCAAAACGCACCTGGTCGTTTCCCTTACCGGTGCAACCATGGGCGACCGTGTCACAGCTGAGTTCCTTGGCGACGCGTGCGAGGTGGCGCACAATCACGGGCCGAGAGAGGGCAGAGACCAGCGGGTAGCGCTTTTGATACAGGGCGTTTGCTTTGAGCGCGGGCATCACGAAGTCGTTCGCGAATTCGTCTTTCGCATCCACCACAATCGACTCCACCGCACCGCAGTCGAGGGCGCGCTGACGGATTACGTCCATGTCTTCCCCGCCCTGTCCAACGTCAACAGCGAGCGCAACGACGTCTTTGCCGGTCTGGTCTTTCAACCAGCCGATACCGACAGAGGTGTCGAGGCCACCGGAATAGGCAAGAACAACGCGGTTAGACATGAAAAAGAGTGGGTCTTTCTGTGAGAAGAACCTCGAGCGCCATGGTCGAGGGGGACGAGTCCCACTCTACTGGCCCGCACGCGGGCGTGGCGATTCTAGGCGCGCTCGAGCAACCAGGCGAGAAGAGCTTTTTGGGCGTGGAGGCGGTTTTCTGACTCGTCCCAAATGACACTCTGCGGACCATCAATCACGGCCGCATCGACTTCGTAGCCGCGGTCGGCGGGCAGACAGTGCATGAAGATCGCGTCTGCTTTCGCCTGGGCCATCAGCGCCGGGGTGACCTGGCAGGGGGTGAACACCTTGACCCGCTCAACTTTTTCTTCTTCTTTACCCATGGATACCCAGGTGTCTGTAACGACCACGTCGCTTCCCTGCACCATCCCACTGGGGTCATCAGAGACAGTAATCGACCCTCCGGTTTTCTGAGCGAGAGCTTCGGCGTCTGCCACCACGTCCGCGCGGGGCGCGAAGGAGGATGGGCAGGCGATTCGCACGTGCACTCCCGCGTTCGCCCCGGCGAGAAGGTAGCTCTGGGCCATATTGGAACCACCATCTCCCAAGAACGTGAGGGTGAGGCCGGCAAGCTGCCCCTTGTGTTCTTTGATGGTGAGCAGGTCAGCGAGGAGCTGGCAGGGGTGGAAGTCGTCGCTGAGGGCATTCACGACGGGAACCGTCGTGTTTTGCGCCATTTCCTCTAACCCCGACTGTGCGTAGGTGCGCCAGACAATTGCGGCCACCATGCGCTCCAGCACGCGCGCGGTGTCGGAGGGGGTTTCTTTGCCGCCCAACTGCGAGTTTGCGGTAGAGATAATCAGCGGCACACCGCCCAAATCCGCGATTCCTACCGCAAACGACACTCGGGTGCGAGTGGAGGACTTATCGAAGATGACGGCGACCGTCTGAGGTCCCTCGAGTGGCCGCTCAGAAAATCGGTTCGCCTTCAGTGTGGCGGCGCGCTCCAAAATCTCAGCTTGTTCCGCGGGGGTGATGTCATCGTCGCGCAGAAAATGTCGGGTCATCCCTCAACTACCTCTGTTCCGATACCGCTTGGGGTGAAGATTTCCAACAAGACCGAATGGCCTAACCGTCCATCGATTATCGCCGCTTTTGCCACTCCACCCCGCACAGCGTCCAGGCACGCCTGCATTTTGGGAATCATTCCCGACTGCAGGGAGGGCACCATCGCTTCGAGGGCGCTGACCGTAATCGTCGAAATGACATCGTCGGTGCTCGGCCAGTTTTCGTAGAGACCGGGCACGTCAGTGAGCAACACGAGCTTCTCCGCACCCAGCGCAATGGCGAGGGCGGAAGCCGCCTGATCGGCGTTCACATTTAATCCACCATCCGCGATGCCCGATTCGGGCGCGAAGGAGGACACGACGGGTATTCCGCCTTGGTCAATCACCGCCTGCACCGACACGGGGTTCACCGAGGTGACATCCCCCACGTGGCCTAAATCCACCTCCACACCATCAACGATGGCGCCGCGCCTGCTCGCGCGGAACAGCTCGTTGTCATCGCCACTCAGCGCGGTTGCCGACACCCCGTAGCGAGAGATGCGCGCGACGATGTCCGCACTGATTTCACTGCGCAAGACGTCGCGCACAATCGGAATCGCCTCGGTCGAAGTGACGCGATAGCCGCCACGGAACTCACTGGAGATGCCTTGCTGCTCCAGCGCGCGCGAAATCTGGGGACCGCCGCCGTGCACCACCACGGGACACACCCCTACGGTGCGCAGATAGACCATGTCTGAGGCAAAGGCGTCGAGCAAATCTTCGCTGACCATGGCGTTACCGCCCAGCTTGACCACAATGGTCTTGCCGCGGAAGCGCAGCAGCCACGGCAGCGACTCAATGAGAGTCTGCGCTTTCACGTGGGCGTCGTGATGCCGAGGGTCAGGGGTAATCATCGACATCTTTCAGCTGGAGTAGGCACTGTTTTCGTGCACGTAGTCGTGGGTGAGGTCGTTGGTCCACACTGTGGCGCGGGCAGAGCCGGCGCGCAGGTTCACCAACACGTGGGTGTCGCGCGGGCTCAAGTCCACCTCGGACCGGGGTCGATCCGGTGTTCCTTCGTGGCATACGCGCACGCCGTTCATGCTCACATCGACTTGGTCGGGGTCAAACTCGACATCAGTGGTGCCGATGGCAGCGAGGACGCGGCCCCAGTTGGGGTCGTTACCGAAAATGGCAGCTTTGAAAAGGTTGTTTCTCGCCACACTGCGTGCCACCGTGACGGCATCGTCCTCGCTCGGAGCACCCTCCACTTCGATGGCGATGTTGTGGCTGGCGCCTTCCCCATCGGCCAGTAGGGCCATCGCGAGTTGCAGACAGACGTCCGTCAGCGCGGCCGTAAAGGATGCCTCATCGGGGGTGACGGTACTCGCGCCGGATGCCATCAAAGTGACTTGGTCGTTTGTGGACATGCAGCCATCGGAATCGAGCCGGTCGAAGCTCACCCGGGTTGCCGCACGCAGCGCGCGGTCAAGCTGTGGGGCCGAGAGGGATGCGTCGGTGGTAACGACCACCAGCATGGTGGCGAGCCCCGGGGCAAGCATTCCCGCACCCTTCGCCATCCCACCGATGGTGTAGCTGCCGGTATCGGTGGACACTTCGACGAGGACACGTTTGGGGTGGGTGTCGGTGGTCATGATCGCCTGAGACGAGGTCTCCCCTGCTTCCGCAGAGGAATCGAGGTGTGCGACGGCCACCGGTATGGCGTTGATCACTGCGCCGGAGGGAAGAGGCTCGCCAATCAAACCGGTGGAACACACCAGAACATCCGAGGCGCTCACTTCAGGCAATCCCTGTGCGACAGCGTCGGCACTCAGAGACTCGGCGGTCACTTCAGCGGTGCGGTGGGTGAGGGTGAAACCCTCAGGTCCGGTGAAGCAATTCGCGCCACCGGCGTTCAACACGACGGCACGAACGGCACCATCCAAAATGGCGACCTTGGACCACCGAATCGGGTGGGCGGTGGCTTTGTTGGTGGTGAATACCGCGGCGGCAGCATCTAACGGCCCGTCGTTGACGACGATCGTGAAATCGGCGCCACCGCGTGCGGCGAGCCCCGCTGCGACCGAACCTGCCCGGAAACCTTGTGCCGCGGTGACGCTCACGGCGCCACTCCGTCGATGGTGAGCCCGGTGGCCTCGGGGATACCCAGCGCAATGTTCAAGCTCTGTATTGCCGCCCCAGCGGTGCCCTTGACGAGGTTGTCGATGGCGGTAACGACGCTCACGCGCCCCGTTTTCTCGTCAAAAGCGGCGCCCACTCCCACGGAGTTGCTTCCGAGAACACTTCCCGTTGACGGCACAGCACCCTCAGCCAAGACATCGACGAATTGCTCGTCGGCGTATGCGTGGGAGAGTGCGTGATGCACGGCGGAAAGATCAGCATTTCCGGTCAATCGCGCACTGGTCACCGCAAGGATCCCCCTCGACATGGGCACTAACACCGGCGTCATAGTGAGGGCGAGGTCGGAGCGCGAGCGATTAGATGCCATCGCGAGCGATTGGAGAATCTCGGGGATGTGGCGGTGTGTACCCCCCACGGCATACGCCTGGGCGGAAGAGAGCCGCTCACTAGCGAGGAGATCGGTCCGCAGGGTGCGTCCCGCACCAGAAGGACCCACCGCCAAAGTGGCAACGAGGTCACCGGTATCAATAAGGCCGTGATGCGCCAACGGGGCGAGTGCGAAGGTAATCGCCGACGCGTTGCACCCCGGTGCGGCAATCCGGTGCGCTCCCACCAGCGCCTCACGCTGTTTTGTGCCATCAGAGAGCACCAGCTCGGGCATGCCGTAGGTCCACGGCGCGACGTGCTCTCCGCCGTAATACGCCGCCCAGTCGTCGGGATCGACGAGCCTGCGGTCAGCGCCTAAATCCACGATGGTGAGATCAGGTTTCTTGCTCACCAGCTGCTCTCCCAGCTCGGCCGACTGGCCGTGCGGCAGAGCGAGAACGACAACATCGTGATCGACCAGGGTGTCGACATCGGTGGTGTGGAAGACCGTGTCGCCCGCAGAGCGCAGCTGAGGGTGCAATTCGCGTACGAATCGGCCTTCGTTGCTATGCGCGGTCAGCGCGCCCAACTCAAAGGATGGGTGCGCGGCAACCAGGCGGGCCATCTCGCCGCCTGCATAGCCACTCGCACCCGCGATGGCGATCCGAAAAGTCATGAGCCAACCCTAAAGCAGTAATTGAAGGTGGTGTCGCGTACGCGCCCGGTGCTATCCGCGCAGCTGAGCGTCGAATCGCTGCGAAGCGAGCGCGACACCCGCCTCTTTCGACTCGGTGGCTTCAGCCTGAGTGAGGGTGCGGTCTGCTGCGCGGAAGCGCAGGGCAAAGGTGAGTGAGCGCTTGCCCTCTTCAATGCCCTCTCCGCGATATTCATCGGTGAGCTGAATGTCCTCAAGTAGCTCTCCTGAACCTTCGGCAATGGCTTTACGCACCTCGGAGGCGGGAACCGCCGCGTCGACGACCAAAGAGAGGTCTTGGGTCGCTGCGGGGTAGGGCGAGAGCGGAGCGACTTCGGTGACTACAGAACCGAGCGCGTCCATCACGGCTGACCCGTTGATCTCAAACGCTGCGACGCGCTTGGGTAGGTCGAGCCCGTGGGCCAGTCGCGGCAACAGCTCTCCGGCATAACCCACGACACTCTCCCCCACCACTATCTCTGCGGTGCGGCCAGGGTGGAAGGCTTGGTGTGAGCCTTGGCGAACAGTAGCGTCAGCGCCGATCAGGCGGACCACCATCATCGCGGCATCAATCGCATCGGCTACATCTCTCGAACCGGAGTGCTGTCCCACGCCACGTGGGGCCCGGGACCCGGCGAGCAGACCGGAGACCCACCACGGCTGGCGGGGAAGACTCGCGTTCAATTCTTCCAAGACAGAGTCGGAGGGCTTGTGCGCACCCAAGGGAATATCTGCGGTACCCAGGGCGGCGCCGGGCAGGAAGACCTGCCCTGCCTCGAACACGGCAATGTCGGTGAATCCGCGGGAGAGGTTGCGCTGTGCGACCTCCACAAGGCCCGGCAGAAGACTCGTGCGGAGTTTTGCGACCTGGGGATCGAGCGCATTGGCGACCTGAACCTGCGCCTCTGCGTCGACTCTGCCAAACGTCTGGTTGAGCTCTGCGGTGACGAAGGGGTAGCTCAGAACTTCGGTGAGTCCGTAGTGCGCTAAGCCTTGTACGACGCGACGTCGGGTTTTTTGCGAGGCACTCAACCCCCACCCCGAGGGGGCTTGGGGCAGCACGGAGGGAATGGAATCGAAGCCCACAATCCGAGCGACTTCTTCCACCAAGGTCGGCTCGTCGGTGAGGTCGGGCCGCCAACTCGGCGGAGTCACCTGCCAAGGCGTGGCACTTTTTTCTACCCGCGCTCCAATGTCCTCCAGAACTCGCGCTGCAGTCGCCTCGTCGACGTCAATTCCCGCAATACCCACCACCGATCCGGGCCGGAAAGAAATTGAGGGCATCACGCCGGCACCCTCGTCAATCACGTGAGATCCGACCTCGCCGGCGGTTCCCCCGGCGTAGGTGACGAGGAGATCTACAACCCGCTGGGCGGCAGCTTCGGCGACGAACGGGTCGACGCCACGCTGGAATCTCTTCGACGCCTCACTGGGTAGTTTGTGACGCCGCTGGGTGCGGGCAATTGATACCGGATCAAACCAGGCTGCTTCGACGAGCACGTTGGTGGTGCCATCGTGAATTTCGGTGCTGGCACCACCCATCACGCCGGCGAGGCCGATCGGACCGGACTCGTCGGTAATCAGGAGATCCTCGGGTTCGAGGGTGCGCTCCTGGTCATCCAAAGTGGTGAGTTTTTCACCCTGTCTGGCTCGCCGGACCGTGATTCCTCCGGTGAGGCGGTCGAGGTCGTAGCCGTGGATGGGTTGGCCCAACTCGAACATCACGTAGTTGGTGATGTCGACGGGAAGTGAAATGGAGCGCACACCCGCGAGCGCGAGCCGGGAGCGAATAAACGCGGGCGTCGGGGCCGTGGCATCAACACCATGAACGCTACGGGTGATGAACACCTGACAGCCGGGCACTCCGCGGATGGGCGAATCATCATTCAGGCTAATCGGGAAACCCTCCGCCGCAGCAGGGCTCACGGTGGTCGCGGGGTCGGTGAAGGCTGCGCCGGTGGCGTGGTGGTATTCCCGCGCGATTCCGCGGATGGAGAGGGCGTAACCGCGGTCGGGGGTGACGTTGACTTCGACCGCCACGTCATTCAACCCCAATAACTCAATGGCATCCGTGCCCACTGGCACGTCGATCCCCCACTCGCTGAGGCGCACAATGCCCGAGTGGTCATCACCTAGTCCGAGTTCTTTGGCGGAGGCAATCATCCCGTCAGAGACGTGGCCGTAGGTTTTTCGCGCGCTAATTGGGAACGGCCCGGGAAGAACCGCTCCGGGGAGGGTCACGATGACTTTGTCACCCTCAAAAAAGTTTGACGCACCACACACAATGCCGCGGATTGCCGGTGAATCGGTCGAGTCTTCCGTAGCGACGCGCACCTGGCACCAGCGGATGGTCTTGCCGTTCGACTGGGGCTCCTCGACGAACTCCACCACCTCGCCGACCACGATCGGACCCGACACCTCAAAACGGTGGATGTCTTCTTCTTCAAGGCCCACCGAGACCAGTGATTCGTGCACCGATTCGGGGGTGACGTCGTGGGGAAGCTCGACGTATTCGCCCAGCCAGGAGAGTGGAATACGCACCTAGACCACCATCCCGAAACCTTGAGAGAAGCGCAGGTCCCCTTCGACCATGTCGCGCATGTCGGAGACGTTGTTGCGGAACATCAGCGTGCGCTCAATACCCATACCGAAGGCAAAACCCTGGTATTCATCGGGGTCGATCCCGGCCGAGAGCAACACCTTGCGGTTCACCATGCCGCAGCCGCCCCACTCGATCCAGCGTGGTCCCCCGCGGAAGGTGGGGTGCCAGATATCCATTTCGGCACTGGGTTCGGTGAAGGGGAAGTAGTTGGGTCGCAGTCGCACTTTGGCTTCCTCGCCGAACATGGCCCGGGCAAGGTGATCGAGGGTTCCGCGAAGGTGAGCCATAGTGAGGCCTCGGTCAATCGCGATGCCCTCAATTTGGTGGAACACCGGGGTGTGGGTGGCGTCAAGCTCGTCGGTGCGATACACCCGACCCGGCGCGACGACATAGACGGGCAATTCTCTGCTCAGAAGCGATCGAATCTGCACGGGAGAGGTGTGGGTGCGCAACACCAAGTGGCGCTCCACCGGGTCGATGAAGAAGGTGTCTTGTAGTGCGCGCGCGGGGTGATCCGCGTCAAAGTTCAGTGCGTCAAAGTTGAACCATTCGTGCTCTAACTCCGGCCCTTCGGCGACTTCCCACCCCATTTGGACGAACACATCGGACATGTCTTCCATCAACACCGTCAGTGGGTGACGACCCGAGGGATGTGAGAGAGGGGCGATGCTAGTGACATCCAGAGCCTCTGCCTGAAGCTGCTGAGCCTCTTCCCTCTCCGCCAATTCGGTTTGCTTCGCCTCGAAGGCAGCAGCGAGCTGGCCTTTAGCACCCCCCACGAGCTTTCCGGCTTCTGCACGGTCTTCCGCGGGGAGGTCTTTGAGGGTCGCGTGAAGTTGTGACAGCGTCGATTTTTCGCCCTGGTGGGCGGTGCGAACCGCTTTGAGCTCTTCGACCGAGGTCGCCGATTCCACCGCAGCGAGCGCCTCAGAGAGGGCAGCGGCTACCGAGTCCGGGGTAATCGACAAAGACTCAGACACGAGCGCCAAGTCTACTGGGCAACGCGTGGGCTAGTGCCCGCTGCGTTGGGCAAAAGCGGACTGAAACAGGCACACCGCGGCCGCTGTCGCGAGGTTCATCGACTCGACCGGCCCATACTGCGGCACAGAGGCCACCAGGTCTGACGCCGCCAACGTGTCATCATCCAGCCCGTGTGCCTCGTTTCCCATTAGCCAGGCACTGGGGGCCCGAAGCGCCCCTGATGCAGCAAGTTCGGGTAACGGCGTGCCCGACATGTCTGCAGCTATCACCTGAATGGAGGAGCCCTTGAGCCCCGCCATCGCCTGTTCGAGTGAAACCCCAGTGGCGATGGGGATGTGGAAGATACTGCCGGTGGTACTGCGCACCACTTTCGGGTTGTAAATATCGACCGAGTCATTGGTGACCAGGACGCCTTGGGCCCCAGCAGCCACCGCGACGCGGATAATCGTTCCCGCGTTTCCGGGGTCTGAGACGCGATCAAGAATGACTATGAGTGCGGGGTTGCCTTGCAAAATGTCGTCCATGGACGTTGTCGCCATCTGACTCACCGCAATCACGCCTTGGGGGGTGGTGGTATCGGCCATCTGCGCAAGAACCTGATCGCTCACCTGTTCCATCTCCACGCCCGCATCGAGACAGAGTTGAACGATGTCGGCATTTTTCGAGAAGGCCTCGGGAGTGATGAACACGTCGACCACACCCGACGCCGCGTGCCTGAGGGCTTCGCGAACAGCCTGCGGGCCCTCCACTAAGAACAGTCGGGCTTCCTGCCTGCGGGACTTTTTTGCAAGCTTCGCCACGGCGCGGACGCGCGGTGAGCGAGGATTGTCGATCACGTCTCCAATCTATGGCGGGAAAGTAAAGAAGGGCTAAACACCACTCCGGAATGCATAAAGCCCCCGGTTTCCCGGGGGCTTTATGGCAATCGACTACTTGTTGGCGGGCAAAGCACCCTTGGCGACCTCGACGAGCTTGGAGAAGGCCTGAGGCTCGTTGGTGGCCAGCTCGGCGAGCATGCGACGGTCAACTTCCACACCGGCGAGGTTCAAACCTTGAATCAAGCGGTTGTAGGTGAGGCCATTGAGGCGGGCGCCCGCGTTGATGCGCTGGATCCACAGGCGGCGGAAGTCACCCTTACGGGCGCGACGGTCGCGGTAGGCGTAGTTGAGCGAGTGGATGACCTGCTCTTTAGCTTTGCGGTAGAGGCGTGAGCGCTGACCGCGGTACCCCTCGGCTTGTTCGAGGATGGTGCGGCGCTTCTTGTGAGCGTTAACAGCATTCTTTACACGTGCCATGGTGAATTCTCTCTTTTCGTCGTCTGGTGACTAGTTGTTCAGCAGCTTCTTGATGACTTTGGCGTCGGCCGGAGCAATCACGCGGTCCTTGTTCAGGCGGCGGGTCAGCTTGCTGGCTTTGCGCTCGAGGTTGTGACGCATACCCGCGCCCTGCTTCATGACCTTGCCGGAGCCGGTCACCTTGAAACGCTTCTTCGCACCCGAGTGCGACTTCTGCTTTGGCATTGTTGTTCCTTTACTCTTTAGTCGACTACTCGCCGGAATCCGCCGCGGCCTCTGCCTGGCGGGCTTTTTGCTTCTGGTCTGCCTTTGACTTCAACGGTCCGATGATCATCACCATGTTGCGGCCATCAATGGTGGGTGTTGATTCCACCTGACCGAACTCGGCGACGTCTTCGGCGAATCGCTGCAGCAGCCTCACACCCTGTTCGGGTCGTGACTGTTCGCGTCCGCGGAAGAGAATCATGGCCTTCACTTTGTCGCCCGACTTCAAGAAACCTTCCGCGCGCTTGCGTTTGGTTTCGTAATCGTGGTTGTCGATTTTCAGTCGGAAACGGATCTCTTTCAAGACCGTGTTGGCTTGGTTCTTCCTCGCCTCTTTGGCTTTTTGGGCCGCTTCGTACTTGAACTTGCCGTAGTCCATGATTTTCACCACGGGTGGGTTCGAGTTAGGCGACACCTCGACCAAATCCAGGTCGTTTTCTTGGGCGAGACGCAGCGCAATATCGATGCGGACCACACCGACCTGTTCCCCTTCGGGACCGACTAGGCGAACTTCGCTAGCGCGGATTCGGTCGTTGATTCTCGGATCGCTGATGAGGGCTCCCTTCGGCACCTGTGTTCCGGCGAGAGTTGAGAGTCATCCCCTAGGGTCGAAACCCTTCGCACCCTTGACGCTGCCAGATTGCTCTGACGGAGTACAACGACCTGGCAACCGAATTAGGTACACCGAGGTGGGAGTCTTCTCCACTTCGCTGTTGCCCGGATGGACAACCCCCTAAGGGTAGCAGTGTTTTCGGCTCAGTCTTCCGTAATAGGCTCAGGGGCCCGAGAGAAGAGGAACCCATGAGCGACGAGCAGGCCGGTGGCGCAGAAGATTTTGAGCGCGATATCGCCGAAGTACCCGCGGTCGAGCTGATCACGACGGTGGCCGTTCACCTCATGAGCGCCGCCGCCATCAAGTGTGGGCTCTCGGATAACCCCGACGATGAGGTGGATTTAGCGGAAGCGCGCAAAATGATCACCGCACTCGCGGGCCTCGTCACTGCCGCCGCCCCCGAAATTGGTGACCACCACGCGCGAAGCCTCCGCGACGGATTGCGCTCACTTCAACTCGCGTTCCGCGAAGCTTCGACGCACCCCGACCCACCTGGGCAGGGCCCCGGCGAGAAACTGACTGGCCCGGTCAACTAGCGACGATTTTGAGCCTGATTCCATCCACAAACCGGTTGAGAACAGGGCTCGCCGCCCACACGCTGGCCCACTGCCCTTGACGCTCGCGCAGTTCACCCGCGCTGAGCCCCGGCGGGAGGGCTACTTCCACAATGAGGTCGGGGCCGTTTCCACCCATCAGCTCCCAGCCTGAACGGAGCAAAAAGCTCACATCGTGTTGCCCCTCAAAGGCGAGCGCGATGTCTCGCTCAACCACCGGGTCATCGACGGGTGGGGTGTAGGGCTCTGCGGAGAGCAACGAGACGATGCCCCCGCGTCGAATCACACACTCGTCCTCCCAACCGGCATTGAGCACGGCCCGCGCCATCTGGTCGTCAAGCACCCAGGCAGCCACCTTCGTGGCCTCCACGGGCACGGGCCGGGCATCAGATCGCCAGGTAGTGAGCGCTGCGACGTCGGAAAACATCAGCGCGACGGGCAACCCATCGGGCCCTTCCACGGTCACAATGGAGAGCTCTTGGGTTTTCTCGACCTTTTTGCCCTCGGGTGTGTAGCCAAGATCGCCGGCCTCGGCAAGCAGGGGCACGAGGACTCTCGACGTGCGAAGCGCCTCGATGACAGCAGTCATGGCCTCACCGTTGTGGTTTTCTCGCCAGAGGCTCAGCGCCTGGGCGAGGGCGGGGGGTGTGGACCCATCGTCGCCGTCGAAGGGGTGTGGTCGGAATTCTCGTCCCGAAAACGAGATTCCCGCAGAATCAGCGGCCTGCGACATCCAATGCTTCGGTCAAAGTGAACGCACCGGCGTAGAGAGCCTTGCCCAGGATGGCGCCCTCCAGACCCAGCGGCACCAGTTCACGCAGTGAGGCAATGTCATCGAGGTTCGAAATACCTCCCGAAGCGATGACCGAGTGGTCGGTGCGCTCCATCACACTCTTCAGTAGCTCAATGTTGGGCCCACGCATTGTGCCGTCTTTGGTGACATCGGTGACGACGAAGCGAGCGCAGCCGCAGTCGTTGAGGCGGTCGAGAACGTCGTAGAGGTTGCCGCCTTCTTTGGTCCAGCCGCGGGCAGCGAGTGTCTCCCCGCGCACATCGAGACCCACAGCGATGGCGTCGCCGTATTCGGCGATGACGTGGGCCGTCCATTCGGGGTTCTCCAGCGCTGCGGTGCCGAGGTTCACTCGCACAGCGCCGGTGGAGAGGGCATGTTCGAGCGACTGGTCATCACGGATACCACCCGAGAGTTCAATGTTGAGCTTCTTACCGACCGCTTTGACGACCTTCTTGATGGCGGCACGGTTGTCACCACGATCAAACGCTGCGTCTAAGTCAACGAGGTGGATCCACTCAGCACCCTGGCTCGCCCATTCTTCGGCAGCAGCAACCGGGTCACCGTAGGAGGTTTCTGTTCCCGCTTCCCCTTGAGTGAGGCGAACCGCCTTGCCACTGGCAACGTCGACGGCGGGAAGAAGGGTCAGTTTGGGACTGGAAGAAAAATCGCTCATTCAGAAACGGCACTTTCACACAAAGTTTCGACACTGGGGCCGCCACACGAACCCCACTCCTACGCGATGAGGAAAAGCCCGGCGGGACCCTCCTACTATAGGCGTCCCAGCCAGTTACGAAGCAACGTGATTCCGGCATCTCCCGACTTCTCCGGGTGAAACTGTGTGGCACACAGTGGCCCGTTTTCTACCGCGGCGACAAACCGCGCCCCATACTCACTCCAGGTCACCAGTGGAACGCGGAATGAGGGGCCTGGTTCTAACTCCCAGGTTTGCGCGGCGTAGGAGTGAACGAAGTAAAACCGCTCGCTCTCAACACCCCTGAACAACTCTGTGCCCTCTGGGGTGTCGACCGTATTCCACCCCATGTGGGGGAGCCGTTCGGCAGGTAGTTTTTCGACCACCCCGGGCCATTGTGCGAGCCCGGGAGTATCGACACCGTGCTCGACTCCACGGTCGAACATGATTTGGAGGCCCACGCAAATTCCCAACACCGCTCGGCCCCCAGCGAGGCGACGCTCGATGATTTCGTCACCGCGTCTCTCACGAAGCGCAGACATCACCGAGGCGAAAGCCCCCACTCCGGGCACCACGAGGCCATCAGCGTCCATCGCTGCGGCGCGATCAGCGGTGAGCTCGACTTCGGCGCCGGCGGTCTCCAGGGCTTTCACCGCGGAGTGCACATTGCCCGAGCCGTAGTCGAAGACGACGACGCGTGGTGAACTCACGAGGAAAGTGAACCCTTGGTCGAGGGCACCCCAGTCACTTTGGCGTCACGGGCGATTGCGGTGCGCAGCGCGCGAGCAAAGGCTTTGAACTCTGCTTCGGCGATGTGGTGGGGGTCACGACCTGCGAGAACAGTGACGTGCACAGTCAACATGGCGTGCATGGTGATCGCCTCAAAGGCGTGGCGCACCAGGGAGCCAGTGAAGTGACCACCGATGCGGTGGTATTCAAACCCTTCGGGCTCGCCGGTGTGGACTAAGTAGGGTCTGCCCGACACGTCCACGACGGCGCGGGCAAGTGCCTCATCGAGCGGAACGAGTGCATCACCAAAGCGCGAGATTCCTGCTTTGTCACCGAGTGCTTGGAGGAGAGCCTGGCCGAAAGTGATCGCTGTGTCTTCCACGGTGTGGTGCACATCAATGTCGGTGTCTCCCGACGCGTTCACGGTGAGGTCAATCAGTGAGTGTTTGCTCAGTGCCGTGAGCATGTGATCGAAAAACGGCACAGTGGTCGAAATCGAGTTTTCACCGGTGCCATCGAGGTTCAACGACAATTCCACCCGGGATTCGCTGGTTTCGCGGGTGATGGAGGCGGTACGTGCGTTACTCACTCGCCAAGTCTAGCGAGAGCATTCAAGAAGGCCGTGGTCTCCTCTTCGGTCCCTGCGGTCACACGGAGGGTGTGCGGAATTCCCACATCCCGCACCAGCACCCCCTGGTCCAACAGGCCTTGGAAGGTGGCTGTCGGGTCATCGACTCCCCCAAAGAGCACAAAATTCGCCACCGAATCAGACACCGAATAGCCCATCGCGGGCAGCTCACGCAGCAGCCGATCGCGTTGAACCCGAATTTCATCGACCATCGCCAACATCACCTGGTGGTGTTGCAGCGCGGCTGTTGCGGCCGCCTGGGTTAATGAGGAGAGGTGGTAGGGCAGACGCACGAGCCGGAGAGCATCAATTGCGGCCGGGTCAGCGATGAGGTATCCCACCCGAGCGCCAGCAAAAGCGAATGCTTTGGACATCGTCCGAGAAATCAGCAGACGTGGGCGGCCTTCAAGTAACGACACGGCGGAGGGGTATTCGTCAGGCACAAACTCGATGTAGGCCTCGTCCACCAACACGATTCCGTCGGTCGCGTCGTAGGCCGCCTCAATGGTTTCCAGCGCAACCCCGGTACCCGTGGGATTGTTCGGGGCGCAGAAGAACACCAAGTTGGGAGTGTGCGCCTTAATGGCGGCGACGGCGGTGGCCGGAGAAATTTCGTAGTCAGCATCCCGCGCCGCCGTCACCCACTCTGTGCCAGTGGATTCGGCGATAATCGGGTGCATGGAATAGGTGGGAGGGAAACCCAAGACAGACCGCCCAGGACCGCCGAAGGCTTGGAGCACGTGTTGGAGAACTTCGTTGGAGCCATTGGCCCCCCATATTTGCTCCACACCGACACTCCCGGCTTCACGGGAGCTGAGATAGTCCGCGAGAGCGGTGCGAAGACCCACAAATTCCCGATCGGGATAGCGGTTCACCCGCTCCAGCACTTCACGAATCGAGGCCAGGATGCTTTCGCGTACTTCCGCAGGGACCGGGTGGGTGTTTTCGTTGACGTTGAGCGTGACCGGAACGTCAATCATGGGCGCGCCATAGGGCTGTTTTCCGAGCAAATCATCGCGGATGGGCAGGTCCGAGAGGGAAGTCACTCCCTCATCGTAGTCGCGCTCTAAAAGCCGGCAGGGAGGATCAAGCGGTCACCGGGGAACACCTCGGCACCTGAAAGGCCGTTCGCACTGCGAATCTGGTCAATCACCGCGCGGGGGTCTTCCTCGGGGGCGATCATTTCGGCAATATCCCACAGTGACTCCCCCGCCAGAACGGTGTAGACCTCGGGTTCACCAGAGGCGCTTCCGGCGAGAGCGCCGGGGCTCGCCCAGAAGATGGAGGCGGCAAGGACGGGTAGGGCCACAGCTGCCGTGAGCGCGAGGCGTCCACGTCGTGTGATGCGAAGCGGTGCTGCCACTGTTGCCTGTGCCATGGGATTCTCCTTTGCTTGTTGAGATATCGCTCCCGGTGCTCGGCCGGGAGAACCGGGAGCGAATCTCTGTTTCGAATATATGTTCGAATAACTGACTTGTCAACCACTGAACACACCCCAGTGTGTCGGGGACCACTGACACGCTGGCGACACGTTCGAACGAATGTTTAGGAAAAGTGTTCGAATAGCGCTACGCTGAAGCCATGTTGACACCACAGCAGGAGAAAATTCAGGCCTTCATCGAGCACAGCCTCGACTCCAGAGGAGTCCCGCCGAGTATGCGTGAGATCTGTGACAACACGGGCCTCTCCTCCACTTCGAGCGTGTCTCATCAGCTGAATCAATTGGAGCGCGCCGGCTACATCCGCCGCCACGCCAACACCGCCCGCACCCTCGAGGTCATCAAGAGGCTCACGCCCGAAGCGGACGGTCCCCTTGCGCCCGTGGTCTCGCTCGATAGCAACCTGGTACCCGTCCCCCTCGTGGGGCGCATCGCCGCCGGTGTTCCCATTACCGCTGACCAGCAGGTTGAAGACGTGGTGACGCTTCCTACTCAGCTCGTGGGCTCAGGAAACTTGTTCTTACTCACCGTTTCCGGCGATTCGATGATCGACGCCGCCATTTGCGATGGCGATTTGGTGGTCGTGCGCGAGCAGAAGACGGCGGAGAACGGAGAAATCGTCGCCGCCATGCTCGATGGTGAAGCCACCGTGAAGGTGTTCAAGCAGCGCGATGGACACACCTGGCTTCTGCCTCAAAACAGCGCCTACGAGCCCATCTTGGGTGATGAGGCCACTATTTTGGGCAAGGTGGTTACGGTGTTGCGCACCGTTTCCTAAGTGACTTCCCGCATTCTCTCCTTTGGCTTCCTAGACTGGGGTGTCTAAGGCACGGGAAAATACGCGTAACGGGGATTGACGATGAATGTGTGGACTCAGCTAGCGATCTCAGCAAGCGTCTCTCTCGGCGTCGCGGTCGCACTGCTCTTCGTCATCTGGCTCTCGGTCCAGATTGTGAGCAAGCGGGTGCACTGGCTCAAGCCCGCCTACGACGACCTTCGCCCGCGGATGCGATTCTTCATCCTCGTTCTCGCCCTGTTGCTCGGCGTTCTCTCTGCCCAGCAAACAGATGCGCTGTGGTGGTCCATCACGATTCGAGCACTCGTGATCCTTGCCATCTTGGCCGCGGGATTCTTGCTCCAAGAAGTCGTGAACTACATCGTGAGCCAATTCATCACCCGCTTTGAGGAAGGTGACCAATCCGACGCGGAAACCCGTCGAATCACCACTCAGTTGCGCCTGATTAGGAGGCTGCTCAACGCCGTCATTGCCATCATCACAATCGGCATGGCCCTCTTCACCTTTCCCCAAGTGCAAGCAGTCGGCGCCGGATTGCTCGCCTCCGCAGGAATCGTCAGTGTGATTGGTGGCCTGGCAGCCCAATCAGTACTGGGAAACCTGTTTGCGGGAGTGCAATTGGCCTTTAGCAACGCCATTCGCGTGGGCGATGTGGTCGTGGTTGAGGGGGAATGGGGAACCATCGGCGAGATCACCCTGAGCTACGTCGTGGTCTACATCTGGGATGAGCGCCGACTGATTGTCCCCTCCACCTACTTCACCCAACACCCCTTCGAAACCTGGACCAGAAAGTCACCCAAGGTTTACGGCATCGTCACCATGGATGTCGACTGGTCGATACCCGTGGAGAAGGTGCGCAAAGAATTTCACCGCTACCTCGAAACCACGGAGCTGTGGGACAAGCGGGTTGCAAGCTGCCAGCTCACCGACTCTTCGGGCGGCTACATCCAGGTGCGATTTGTCGCCTCGGCCGAAGACTCCTCCAAACAGTGGAACCTTCGCTGTGACATCAGAGAGCACATGGTGGCGTGGGTGCAGATGAACTACCCCGACGCTCTGCCCCGGACACGAGTCGTCCTCGAAGGAGAAAGCGCTCCCCAACAATAATTTCCCAGGCCACCTCTCCCTCGTTCCGCTATCTCGGACGCCGTCAGGAGAACTCAGCCAGGGGCGTTAGTGTTTTAGCTCGGTCATGACTTCCCTTTCTCAACGCCCCAGTGCTCCCATCGGCGTTCTCCGCGGCCTCGCTCGCATCGTTCCCTACGCAAAAAAGGAACTTCCCCTCCTGGGTTTGGGAATGCTCGTGGCTTTGATGTCGAGCGCCTTCGCGCTGGCGATTCCGCTGGCGCTGGAATACCTCGTAGACGGTCCGCTCTCCGAAGGCGACCCTGAGGCTGTCTGGCCGGCCGTCGGCCTCGTCGCCGCGTTGGGCCTCGCCGAGGCTCTCTTCATTTATCTTCGGCGGGTCACCGTTCTCACGCCCGGCACCCGCATTGATTCCACTCTGCGCAACCGCCTCTATCAACACCTGCAAGACCTTCCCGTGGCGTTTCACGACAAATGGCACAGCGGGCAGCTGCTCTCCCGTGCACAAAACGACGTGAGCTTGGTGCGCCGGTGGATGTCGTTTGGTTTTGTGCTGATTGTGGCCAACACGATCACCATCGTGCTCGGCTTAGCCATTTTGTTCTCGTGGAGTCCCCTACTCGCCACGATTTTTCTTGTGTTTTCTCTCCCGTTGGTGGTGTTTGGCTCACGCTTCGGACAGTCCTTCCAGGGCTTGACTCGACAAGCGCAAGACCAGTGGGGTGACGTGGCTACGTTGGTCGAGGAATCGGTCCACGGAATCCGTATCCTCAAATCCTTCGGCCGTGGCCCCGAGGCTTACTCGGCCTTTGCCTCCGACGCGCAACGCGGACGAGATCTCGAAGTTGCAAAGGGCCGGGCACAAGCCACCCTGGGGTTCTGGCTCGCCTGGGTGCCAGATTTCGCTCTCGCGGTGTCTCTTCTCGCTGGTGTGTGGCTCGCCGCCACTGGCGATCTCACGACAGGACAACTTTTTGCCTTTTTTGCGACGGCCGCTGTTTTGGCCGGGCCCATTGCGTCGCTGCGCTTTCTCTCCGCCCTTGCCTTGGAAGCAAAGAGCGGATTAGAACGAATCTTTGAGGTGCTGGACACCACCAACCCCATCACGACGGCTTCAGAACCGCACTCCCCCTCTTCCCACGCGGGCTCACTGGTGTTTGACAACGTTCATTTCCGGCACCACCACACCCCCGATGGCCAACCAGACCTTCTCAATGGCGTGTCGCTCGAGATTCTCCCGGGCGAAACCATGGCGCTAGTGGGGGCCACAGGGAGTGGGAAAACCACTCTGACGGCGCTGCCCGCTCGGCTCTGTGACGTCAC
>Ga0181554_1000982_pt1 | contig 27918 bp, 16 predicted proteins | sample 011ome_16_FD_145602 | JGI IMG/M metagenome (GOLD analysis project Ga0181554, IMG submission 145602) | Coastal salt marsh microbial communities from the Groves Creek Marsh, Skidaway Island, Georgia - 011503CT metaG (spades assembly) | ecosystem: Environmental > Aquatic > Marine > Intertidal zone... | reverse complement strand
AAATCGCCTCGACGCGAGATACGGCCCGTCTCGCCCTCTCGTCGAAACAGACGGAAGCTCCTCGGAGCTCCCGAGACGGCACGAGGCGCCGTTCTCGGTCGCCTCGAGAGAGATAAAAACAGAACCGCGCGGACAGGAGGCGTCCGCGTGGCGCGCGACGCGTCACTCGCGCGCGCGCGGCGCGACGACGAGGACGATGACGCCTCGCGCGAAGGACGGCGACGACGACGACGACGACCTCGCGAACAGGTGCGTCCGCGCGCTCGTGCACGGCGTCGCGGACGCCGTCGTCGAAGAGGAGGACGCGACGCACGACGCGCAGAGCTCGTGCGCGTCGAACGACCCTCTCCACGACGACGAGTCCAAGACGCCGACGCCGCGCGCGCCCCGCCGCCGCCGCGCCGACGACGGGACGCGCTTCACGACCGCGCCGCGCCCGCTGCTGTTCTCGATGCTCTGGGGACTGCTCTTCTCGCTCGGGCCGTGGAAAGCGGTCACCGCGGAGCTGAACGACGCGGGAAGGGACTTGTCCAACTTCCAGGGCAAGCACGCGTGTTCGCGCGACGTCCTCATGGCGACGCCGGCGACGCCGGCGGAGACGGCGTCGGTGATCGCCGCCTTCGCGCGCGTCCGCGCCGTCGGCGTCGGGCACAGCTGGCACGCCGGTCTGTTCTGCGCCGGGTCCGACGCGAGCTCGGTCGACGTCGTGACGACCGCGACGCGCTCCGTGAAACAGGATGAGGCGCGTTCTATACACTGGTTCCCATACGACCGCGTCGGCGTGGTGAACGCCGATCCTTAAGGACTTTTGCCGGCGTGTCTCTCCGCCCACCCCTCGCGTTCAATACCCGCCCTCGGCGCCTTTCAACTCCGCTTCTGACGCCTATGAACTCCACCCCGACGTTCGCTCGTATGGAACGGCCCTGAGGGAGGAGGGGGGAGAAGACGCGACCCGACGACGATTCCCGTCGCGGAACGCTCGATCGTCTCTCTTGCGGACGCGACCGTGAGAGTCGACGCGGGGGTGAAACTCCGCCACCTCCTCGACTACCTCGCGTCGTACGACGGCGACGGCGACAGCGACGGCGACGGCGATGCACTCCAAAGTAGTAACGGTCAAAGTAACGCCTTTCTGTCGCGGTCCGACGGGTACACCCTCCCCGCGGTGCCGTGGTTCATCGATCAAACCGTCGGCGGCGCCGTCGCGACGGCGACGCACGGCAGCTCGCTCACGCACGGGTCTCTATCCTCGCAGCTCGTCGGGCTCACGATCGTCCTCGCGAACGGCACGGTCGCGTCGTTCGACGAGCGGACGACCCCGGGGTGGCGCTTCGACGCGTTGCGCGCCAACGTCGGCGCCCTAGGCGCGTCCCATCTCACACTGGTCCCCATACGACCCCGTCGGCGTGGTGAACGCCGTTCCTTAAGGACTTTTGCCGGCGTCTCTCTACGCCCATCCCTCGGTTTCAATCCCCGCCCTCGACGCCTTTCAACTCCGCCACTGACGCCTTTCAACTCCACCCCGACGTAGGCGCCGTCGTCGACGTCACGCTGCGGATCGTTCCAAACGCGCCGGTGCGTAAAACGTCGCGGACGATGTCCCCGGACGACCTCGTGCGCGCGATCGTCGCCGCGTCGAACGCGATGCGGCGGTGCGAGAGGAAGCACGGCGACGACGCGGAGAGCGCGTGGGCGTGCGCGATGGACGACGACGCCGTGAGAGGCCTCGACGAGACGCAGTTTTTTTGGTTTTTCCCTCTGAACAAAGTCGTTCGCGTGGACTTTTCGCACCTGGACGCGCTGCCGCGAGGCGTGACCCCGTCGAGGCTCGGCCGCGCGACCGGCGGCCGACGGCGTCGTAACTTACTCGGCGGCGCCATGCCCGGTCGCGGCGATTTCGGCTGGGATTCCGTGACGGACGAGAGACGGACGTTACCGGCGAATCTCCCAGCCGACCTCCGCGACATCGTCAAAGCGCAGCCGCCGGACGCGCCGCGCGACGTCACCGAACGATTCCGCATCATGGGCGACAACGGCCTCGCGCAGTTCTGGGCGAGACAGTGGGAGCGAAGCACGAGCCTCAACGTCGAGAGCGGCGTTTACGACGCTCGAGACGCGTACCTCACGATGAGCGAGGAGCAGTACGACGCGCACGACGAGTTCGGGTACGATCAGGTGCGTCCTTCTCATACTGGTCCCCATACGACCGCGTTCGCGTGGTGAACGCCGTTCCTTAAGAGGCTTCCTTTTCCCGGCGTTCGTTCGTTTCTCTCCGCCCACCCCTCGGTGTCGATCCCGACACACCGCACCGAGATGCCTCACGACTCCGCTTCTGACGCCTTTCAACTTCACCCCGACGTGACCATCAGTATGAAGTGTGCGTCCCGCTGGCGCGCGCGGGCGCGTGCTTCGAGTCGCTCGCCGACGCCATCGGTCCCAGCGGGCTCTCGCGCGGATTTCGATCGCAAGGGCTAGTTCGCTTCATGAAACCCGAGACCGCGCTGTTATCACCCGCGAACGCGAACGCCGCGGGCGCGTGCGTGTACGTCAACATCGAGGACTTCAAGCGGCACGCGACGGCGCCCGAGGGCGTCAACGTGGAGTTTCTAGACGCGATGTCGATCCTTCGCGGCGGCGACTGCCGCGGCCGCCTGCACTGGGGTAAGGCTGGGTGGCCGGAGAAAGGATGCTTCGACGGCGCGAGAGAGTACGGCGACTCGTGGTGCGAGTTCGGGTGCGCGGTGAACGCGTTGGATCCGACCGGGAAGTTCAAAGGCGCTTCCGACGTGTTCACTTGGGACGGCGTCGACGCGCGGAAGTGCTGCGACGGCGACGGGAAGTGGAAGGGCGGGGACGGGTGCGCGTGCGAGCTCACGGGGCGCGGCGTCGACGCGAGGACGGGCGCGCGATGCGACGTGCGGTGGTGAGACTCGATAATCATCACCTTATAATGAAAGATACTCGCTACGTGATGTGATGAGTGCTATGTGCTATTCCGCGACGCGACGACGCCTCGGCTCCGAGAGAAAAACGCATCAGCGACAGATTTTCACGGCGCCGTCGTCCGCGCCGACGACGAAGAGCCTCGACTGCGGCAACACCGCGATAGAGGAAAGCCCGACCGTCTCTTCCGCGCCGGTCGCGCGACCGCGCAGACGTAATGGCGTGATGTGCGTCTGCTTCGACGACGTCCACGACCCTCGTCCCCCGCCGCCGCCGCCGCCGCCGCCGCGCGCGTCGAGAGAAAACACGGCAACCTTGGCGCCCCCCACGGTGAACGCGTCGTTCTCGCGCAGCGCGACGCCGCCCACGGCGTCCTTGTGCCCCACGAACGACGCCAGCAACGCCGCGCGGTACCCGCCGCCGGTCGTCATCGAGCTCGTGAGTTTCCGAACGTCCCACACCGCGATCGTCTTATCGTCCGAAGCGGTCACGAGGCGGTGCCCGTGCCCGCCGCCGCCCTCGCCGCCGCCGCCTATTCCGCCGCTCGCGAGCGACGTCACCGCGCTGTCGTGCGCGGGAAACCCCGCGATGAGCCTCCCGCCCTTCGCGTCCAGGAAGCTCACGTGCCCGTCCCCGGTGCCGGCGACGATCCACGACTGCATCTGCGCCACGGATCGTATCCCGCCGCCCGTCGATGTCGCCGTCGCGTCGGAGGAGGAGGAGGAGGAGGCGCGCGGCGCGCATCGCCACGACGCGCCCAGTGTCCCGACTTCGGCGTCCGCGAATCGCAGGCGACCGTCCGCGGTCCCCATCACGATCGAGGACGACGACGACGTCGCGGAGAGGCACGTGAAGCCGACAACACGAGCGGTCGACAACGGTGGTCTTTCTCTCGTCGTTTCGAAGGAGACGCGACGCGAGTCGGCGCCGTCGCGTTTCGCGGACGGCGACGCGTCGTCGAACGACGGCGACCGCGAAAACCGCTCGCCGACCGCGCCCGCGCCCGCGCTCGGCGACGACGGGGACGAATTCGACGCCGATCTGAACCCCCCGCCGCGCGGCGATGGCGGCATCGACATCGCCATCGCCGCCGCCGCATTAGCCGCCGCGACGCGCGCGCGCGAGACGCCGTCGTTCCCCGGCTCCCGCATCCGCGCCAGCTCGCATCCGGTGTCCGCGCGCCAGACGTGCGCGTTCCCGCCGTCGTCGCACGACGCCGCGCGGTTATTAGCGCCGTTCTATACAAGCGAACGTCGGGGTGGAGTTGAAAGGCGTCAGTTGGAGTTGAAAGGCACAGAGCTCGGGGATTGAAAGCGACGGGTGGGCGGAGAGATGCGCCGGGCAAAGTCCTTAAGGATCGGCGTTCACCACGCCGACGCGGTCGTGTGGGGACCAGTGTATAGAACGCACCTTAGCGCCCCCCAAAAACGTCGCGCACGTCGGCGTGAACGGTCCGTGCGTGTCGTGCGAGGCGATCGGACCGCCGCTCGTCGTCCCGCCCGTCGACCACACGCGGACGACGCCATCGCCGCCGCCGGTGAGGAGATAACTTTCGTCGTCGGACGCGGCGACGAACGCGCATCGCTCGCGGTGCGCGCGCCAAGACGTCAACGTTTCCAGTCGCAACTCCCACGGCGCTTCGGAGTCGTCCGCGGGGGAGTACCCGACGCGGGGAAGCCATCCCCACGGCGCGCGCGCGTCGTGCGCGTCGTCGTATTCGTCGTCGGCGTCGGCGTCGGCGTCGGCGTCGTCGCGCGCCGGCGCCGCCGCCGCCGCCGCCGCCGCCGCCGTCGCGACGCGATCCGAAGAATCCCCCAGCCCTTGCCATCCCTCCATGAGCCGGTCGCGGAGACCGTTCAGCCCGCGACCGACGAGCCCTCCGAATCGATCGCCGCCGCTGCCGTGCTGCGCGGCGCCGCTCGCCGCCGCGTCCTCGCGTTGTTCCCACGGCGTTCCCGCGGCGAGCGCCTCCCTCGACGGCTTCCACCGCCGCTCGGAGATGAGCGACGCCTCGACGGCGGACGCGTCGCGCACGACGTCGCGCAATCTCCCCAGACCGACGACGTCCCCGAGGCTGGCGTACAGCGTCATCGCGACGTCGTCTACGTCGCCGCCGCCGCGGGTCGGCTTGAAGACCGTCGCGACCAGCGCGGGCAGCACGTGCCGCGCGGTGACGCTCGGGCCCAACGCCTCGGCGATCGACGTCAAGGCGACGGCGGCGCGCTCGCTCGCGGAGTCGGGGGCGGGGCCGCCGCCGCCGCCGCCGCCGCCGCCGCCGCCGTCCGTCTTCGAAGGACGCCGCGACGTCGCCTTCAGCAGCGGACGGACGATCACGCGCAGGGCGACGGGGAGGGGCTCTCTCGACGCGAGCGACGCGAGCGCGGCGCACGCGGCCGCGCCGACGCGCGCGCTCGCCGCGCGCGAGACGACGCACCGCACGAGCAGCGGAACCACCTCGAGCCGGAAACTCGCCGCGCCGAGCGCCCTTTGAACGGGACGGAGGACGTCGTCCGCGAGCGCGGACGCGCGCGCGGCGTCCGCGGCGTCTTCTTCCGCGTCGGCGTCGTCCGCGGTCTCTCCGCGACCGCCGCCGCCCCCGCCGCCGCCGACGCTCCCCAGCGCGAGGACGTCCGCGATGCACGGCGCGAGGAGCGTCGTCGAGACCTCCGCGGGCGCGCGCCTCGCGACGAGCGACAAAATCTCCCCGGCGACGGCGCCCACCGGCGACGGCGCGTCCGCGACGGCGCGACTCGCCGCCGGCGCGATGAGCTCCGCGGCTTCGACGCCGCAAGTCGCGGCGCCATTCCGCAGCGCCGCTGCCGCGGCGGTCGCGCGAGGGATCCCCGCGCGCGCCGCGCGTATCGTCGCCAGCGCGTCGGCGGCGACGCGGATGCGTCGCGGAAAGAGCGTGGAATCGCGCACCGCCGCCGCCGTCGGCGCGCCCCCCGACGCGCGCGTCGACGTCATCGACGCGACCGTCGCGCGGACGACCAGCGGCAGCGACGGCACGACGGATTTCTCCACCTCGGTAATCGGCATGTCCAGGACGGCGACGTCGCGCGCGTACACCGCGGCGAAGACGCGGCCGAGGGCGCGGACGTCTTCCCGCGCCGCGTCGCGAAGCGTCCGCGCGCGCGTCTCTCGCTCCGTCGCCGGCGGCGGCGGCGGCGGCGGATCGAGCGCCTCGAGCACGTCCGCGGGCGCGATCGTCAATAACGGTATGCGGTCGTCGCCGAGCAGCGACGAGTGCGACGCGCGTCGCGTGGGGTCCTCGTCCGCGTCGATCGACGACCGCGGCGGCGACGGCGACCGATCGGGTACTAACAACCGAGGCGCCGCGAGCCCTCGCGCCGGGTGCGGCGTTCGAAACAACGCGACCCGTCCGAACCCCCTCGGCGCGGTGACGTCCGCGGGCTCGACCATGACGTTCTTCGCCCTGATCGCGTCCTCGCCTCGCAGCGCGACGCCGAACGTGAGGTCGATCCACGCGGGGAGTCCTCTCGAGACGACGTCGGATTCGAGCGCGGCGCGGTGCTTCGCCACAAAATCTTCGGGGGAGTCGCACCCGCTCGGCACCTCCAGGTCGCGCAGGCCGACGTCCTCGGGGTGCGCGCTCTTAAACACGCTCGCGTCGTCGTAAAACTCCGGGACGCACTCGTCCGGGGACCACTCGAACACGCGCGCGATCGTCCGAGGGTACTCGTCCGCGACGAAGTTCATACGCACCGTACGACGCAACACAGAGAGGGGTAGAACCCTGCTCTTGTAGACGCACACCGCGAGCTCGGAGAGGCAGTCGTCCGAGACGTGGTGATCGGAGTGCTCGAACGCGTGATCGAGCTGCGCGTCGCCCTTGCACAGCCGCCACTTCGTCTTCGTGAGGTCGCGCCAGCGTCCGAGCGGGGACGACGTGGACGTGGACGTGGAGGAGGAGGAGGAGGAGGAGGAGGTACGCGCCTCGTCGGTCGCCTCATCAGGGTCGTTCACGAAGTCGACGACCCAAGGGACGACGGCGTGGAACGCGCGGTCGCCGCGCGTCCGACCCGCGCGCGCGTTCAGCTCGAGAAGGTAGTCCAGGTTGCTCAACACGCCGGCGCGCCACGCGATCGTCGCCTCCCGCACGGCGTCGGCGTCGGAACAGGAGGAAGAGGAGCACCGAAAGGAGGACCGCGCCGCCGCGACGCGAACGATCGGGCTCCGCGGCGCGCCTTCGACCCACGCGTCTCTCGCGTCCAACCCGCCGTGAGGCGCGAGCGCGAACCCGCTCGCGTGCGCGCGCGCGAGCTCTCGCGCGAGCTGATAGCACACCAATTGCCGCGACGACTCGAGGTCGAGCGCGCGAGGGGAGTGTCGAAGCAGCGCGCGAAGGTCTACCCGCGACGGCGGCGCAGCGGAGACCGCGAGAAGGAAAAACTTTGACGCGTCGTCTGGCCCGGGCGACGGCGCCACGAGCGCGGCGACGACGCCGGAGCAGGTCGAGCGCGCCGCGAGCTCGAGCGCGCGCTTCATCGCGTCCGGGGTCGCGCGCGAGGGTCGCGCGACCGCCGGCGCGAACGCGCGCAGCCGCGCCGCCGCCGCGTCAGGCCTGAGCGCAGCCGCGTCCTGGGGCGGGGCTCGATACGCGTCGACGCCGGGCCAATCCAAGGACTGGTGGTCGAACAACGCCACCACGCCGTCGCCGTCGCCGTCGTCGCCGTCGTCCGCGCTCAGCTCCGCGAGGTACGCGGCCAACGAGCGCGTCGGCGCGGCGTCGGCCGAGCTCGCCTCCGGCGCCGCCGCATCAGCCGCCGCGCCGCCGTCTTCGCCTTCGCTCCACGCCGACGCCGACACCTCCGTCGGGATCCCCCCGAGCGGTGACTCGTCGTTCACGTCCTCCAACCTCGCGGCGCCGTGGCTCGTGACGTGCGTGATCACGACTCCGGGCGGGAGCAGCGGCGTCAGCACCGCGCGCAAAGTCTCCTCCACGGCGCTCTGCTTCGGCATGATGTCTTCTCTAGCTAGTAGTGGACTACTCTCGCCTCCTCCTCTCCGTCGTCGTCGATCTCGAGGTCAGGGGCGTTCTATATAAGCGAACGTCGGGGTGGAGTTCAAAGGCGTCAGGTGGAGTTGAAAGGCGTCGAGGGCGGGGATTGAAAGCGAGGGATGAGCGGAGAGATGCGACGGGCAAAGTCCTTAAGGATCGGCGTCCACCACGCCGACGCGGTCGTATGGGGACCAGTGCATAGAACGCGCCTCAGTTCCCGCCGATTCCCAAGTACGGCCGCGGCTTGTACGCTGGCGGTCTGTCGCTCGTGGCCATGTGCCACGCGGACGCGAAGATGACGTAGAACACCGACGATATGATGATCGACGCGAGGACGTATTGCTGCGGGGAGACGAGACGAGCGACGGAGGCGCGACGGGGTGAGACGTGCGAGATCGCATTCGCGCGCGAGGACGAACGAACGACGCTCGTCGGGCACCGAGACGCGCGACGGACCTGGAGCTCGCAGAGCTTCTTCCGTCGCGCCTCCCTCGCGGACTCGAGCGCGGAGTCGTCCAACGGCAGCGCGGTCCGTCGGGAGGGCATCCTTCCCTGCGCCGCTGCGGCTGCTCACGCTGATAATAACAACGAATGAGTGCGCCGGCAGCACTGCGAGCTGAAAAAAGGAATCACCGATGAAAATTCCGATGAAAATTCCCCCATCGGGAAGACGCGGGTTCACTTCGAGTTGACCCGACTCGTTTGAAACCGACGGACAAGTGGCAGCTGGCCGCCCCTAAACCAACAACGTTATCTGCGGATTGCCGTGTCAGCAGCGCGACCGCGCCGCTCGCGTCGCGTCGCCGTCACACCATACCAGCGCACCGACCGATCAACCTCGCGTCGTCACCTTCGATCACTATGGCTGCCATCGCTTCCTCCGCGTCCGTCGCGCCCCAGGTGCGTCCCCTCCCTCGCGCGCGGGAGTCGCCTCCGCCCGCGATCCGAGCGAGCATTCTTCGCGCTCGCACGTGATCTTTCGGACCCGCCTCCGCGTCGCGCGCGCGTCGCCGAGCCTCGGCGCTGACGCCCTCCCCCATTCCGTATTCTCCGTCTCGATCTACAGGTGGTCCGCTCCACCAAGGCGATCGCGCCCTCCCGCGCGGCCCTCGCCATCAAGCCCACGGTGCGCGTCGTCACCGTCGCGCTCGCCGGCGCGCGAACCGCCGCGACCTAAACCTATCGCGTCGCGAAGAAAGAATCTTTCTTTCGAGCGTCTTCCGTCGTGGTCGTCGCTCGCTCGCTCGCGCCGCTGACGTCGTCCGTTCCCCCTTCCTTCGTTCATCCACTCCCTCCACCCGCAGTGCGCCCGCCGCGGCGTGACCGTCGCCGCGCGCGCGGCGCTCTACTTCCCCGGAGAGACGGCTTACATCGAGCAGATCGCGTCGGATTACCCGGAGAAGGGGATCGCGAACTGGGAAGAAGCGCGCTGCCTGTTCAGCGAACTCGGGTACAACATCCTGGACATTCGCTCCGAGTGGGAGATCGACTCCGTTGGGAACTTCCCCAGGGAGCTCCCGTCCGACCACAAGTCCGGCGCGAAGATCTACACGGTGCCGCTCATCAACGCGAGGGCGCAGTACGATTCGGACGCGGGGAAGAAGGTTGTCAAAGACCAGCAGCCCAACCGCGACTTCATGAACCAGGTGAAGAAGATCTTCCCGGACACGAACGCGAAGATCATCATCTGTTGCTCGGACGGCCGCAACCGCGCGATTCAGGCGCTCGAGGCGCTGGACGAGGCTGGCTACGTGAACATCGTCGGCCTCCGCGGCGGGTACAACATGTGGAACCGCACCTGGGACGCGAAGTTGCGTCGTCGCAACTTGCCGGGGGATTTCCAGGAGGAGTACCAGCACGGCGCGGACGGATGCGGCGTGCACGCGACCGGGGCGTCGTTCCAAAACCAGGACGCGTTCCAGTACCCGGACTGGAAGGACGACACCGACTGGATCGACTGGTCCGCGTGAACGCGACGCGACGAACGCGTGAGTTCGTGAAGAGACGATCGATGACGGTAAATACTCGTAAATAAAAAATGACCGACGCCGCGACTCCCGACCGGGGGAAACGCGGCGCCGCGCGGGCGACGAGACGCAGACGATCGTCGCGCGCGCGACGATTGTTTCGTGGTCGATCGCGGAGGACGCGGGGATTCGCTTTAGCTTGGCGGTTCGCGCGAAATCTCAGAGATGAATGACACACGAGACGAGATTTTCATTTTCCGCTCGCGCTCGCGCTCGCGCTCGATGACACGCCTTCTCTTCAGACTTGGCCGTTTACAACGCGCAAAGCAACGACGCGCCGCTCCCATCGACACGCCGCGACCGATGACGCGGCCGCGATAGATACCCACGCCACGCTCGACTCGCGACGATGACGTCGCCGCACGAGCTCCACCTCCCTCGCGGGCTGTGGCTCGAGTCCTCCGCGCACGAGACGCGCGCCCGCGCGCTGTTGCATCCCGGCGCGCGAGGCGACGACGTCGTCCTCGGAGACGCGGACGCCGACTCGTCCGTCGTCGAATCGTCGTCCGTCGCCGTCGCGGGGCTGACGCCGTGGCGGTCCGTCGGGAAAGCGCTCGAGAAGCACGTCCACGCGCTCGGGCTGCCGCACACGCTCGTCCTCGCCGGCGAGGAAGGATGCGGGAAGTCCACCGCGCTCGCGACTCTCGCGGAGAATCTGCGCGCGATGGACGCGGAGGAGGAACGCGAGGAGAGGGCGCGCGCGGAAGCGGAGGCGGCCGGAGACGTCTCCCCGCGCGCGCGGAAGAAGTCCGAGCAGCTCCCGCAGAGACGCGCGCCGTACGTCGTCCATCACTCGTTCGGCGACGCGTCGTTCGGGAACGACGTCGCGCACTTCCTCGAGCGCGCGGGCGCGCAGCTCAGGGCGCGATTCAACATTCACGAGCCTCTGCCGACGGACCCGGGGGACCTTCCCGCGGCGTTCGCGTCCTTCTTAGAGCACGCGGCGACGTTCAGGAAGATTTTGGTCATCGTCGACGGGCTCGAGTGCGCGACGGTGGCGCCGTTGGCGTCGTTCGCCGCGGCGTCGACCGCGGGGTTGGACCGCCGCGAGAGACGCGTCGTCGTCGTCGACGACGACGACGGCGAAGTGATGAGCGCCGAAAGAGAGAGAGCGACGGCGGCGGCCCGGTCTCGCGCGAATCCGCCCTCCTCGTCCAACTTCGCCGCGACCGTGGCGTGGCTGCCGCACTCGCCGCCGCTCGCGGTGCGGTTCATCCTCGCCGCGAGGGACGCGAAGGTCCCCGCGGAGGACGGCGTCGCGAGGGCAGTGGTCGCGCGGTGCCCCGCGGCGGCGGCGATTCTGCATCACCCGTCGTTGGACTCCGAGAGCGACGTCGCGGCGTGCATGTCAAACGCGCCGCTGCCGGACGGGCTCGACGGCGAGGATATCAGGTACCGAGCGTGTCACCCCGAGGTCGCGCGGCTCGTTCTCGAGCGGTTTAACGCAGCCGGCGGCGGCGGGACACCACGCGACGACGACGGAGACGAGAACGCCGCGAGAGACGCGTCCGAACGAACGCCGCGTCCGCGCGTGACCCCTCTGTACGCGCGTCTCCTCGCGCCGATGACCGCGGAGCTCTGCGCGTCGTCCATCGCCGCGCCGTCCATCGAGACCTCCGTCGACGACGAGATCGAGCTCGTCCCGCTCGCGGTGAAGTCCGCGATCGCGCGCGCGCCGCGGACGGCGCGGGGGCTCGCGAACGCGACGCTCGCGCGCCTGGAAGCCCGGTTCGGCGAAGACATCGTGCGCATCACCACCGTCGTCCTCGCGCTCGCGCGTTTTGGGCTCACGCGGGACGAGCTCAAGGCTGCGGTGACGCGTCGGATAAAGTCCGACCGGTCGCTCGTGCGCGCCGCGCCGGCGGTGAGCAACGCGACGGACGGTCGCGCGGCGCTCTCTTCCCGCGCCGCGGTCGAGATGGGCGCCGCCGGGACGATCGGCGGGCGGCGCGTCGATCGCATGGGGAAATACGCGTCGAGGGTCGGCGGGAGCCCCGTCGCGTCGCGGCTGCTTCTCGAGGCGAGCCGCGGACGCGTGTTGTCGCGCGTCGAGACGGGGGAGTTCGACGCGTTGGTGCGAGAGCTCCGCGCGTGGTTGGCGCCGTGCGCGAGCGCGAGCGCGTGGGAGCGCGAGCGCGAGGTTTTCGAGGGGGATAAGACGGGCGCGGAGCGCGTCGCGGAGGCGGCGGCGGCGACGCGGCGCGGCGAGGAAGGCGACAACATGCACTCGGTGGACGCGCCAAAGGAGCCAAAGGAAGAAGAAGAAGAAGAAGAAGAAGAAGTAGAAGAGAACGGCGGTCTTCTCGCGGGGTTCGACGAAGAAGCGGAGATGCGCGCGATGCGGAAACGTCTTCTCGGCGGCGGCGGCGGCGACGACGACGACGACTCCCCGACGAGCCCGCCCCCCGGCGGCGTTCGTTCGGACGCGTCGTCGGCCGCGTCCGTCGCGAACGCGGACGCCCTCCGCCGCCGCCGCGAGGAGTACGCCGCCGCGAACGGCTTCGCCGGCGACGAAGTCCCGTTCGCGTACCGAGACGCGGAGGTCCGAGCCGCGGTGTTGGCGCGGTACGCCCCCGTGGACGCCGTCGGCGGCGACGGCGACTCGCTCCGACGCGGCTACCACGCGGATCTGTGCGCGCACTTTCTGGACGACGCGCCTCCGGACGGGTACGGGAGCGTCGGCGCGGTCGCGGCGACCGCGAGACGCGTGCGGAGCCGCCGTTCTCTGCGCGCGGGGTTATGGCACGCGTCCGCGGCTGGACAGACGCACGTCGTCGCGAAGGTGCTCGGAAGGAGAGGCGTCGTCGCCGGGTTATCCGCGCCGGGGGCGAGGTCGGACGTGGCCGCCGCCGCGCTCGGCCCGGACGGCGTCCTCCCCGCGTCGCTGTGGTCCGCGTGGGAGGAACACTTAGCGTCGTGGATGGAAGAAGACGTCCGCGGGGTCCCGGGAGGAGGGCGCATGATGAGAGACGCGACTACTGCGTCGGCGTCCGGGTCCGACGCGTCCGACGACGACGACGTGGCGGCGACGACGACGACGCAGCCGCCGTCGGGCGAAGCCGCGGGCGCCGCGCTCGCTATCGGCGCCCTCCTCGCGTGGCTCCGCGAGCCCTCCCTCGCCGCCGCGCTCATACACGAAGCGCTCGTCGGGACGAACGACGGCAGAGACGACCCGGGGTGGTCCTGGGGCCGCGCCGCGTCGTGCGCGCTGACGCTGGCGCGCGCGGCGAACGAAGCCGCCGCGGGCGACGTCGCGACGGCGGAAAAGTTGACCAGAGACGCACTCGCGGCGGCGTCCGCCACGGACGTCAACGAGCGGTCCTTCTCCGGCGTCGTCGACTACGGATACTTCTTCCCGAACGTGTGGCGCGACGCGATATTCGCCTCTGGCGCGGGCGCCGGCGTCGCCGTGCGCTCTCCGAAAGCGCTGGTCGCGGAGGCTCGCGAGCTTCTCGCGGACGTCGTCTCGTCGCGCCTCGAAGCCGCGGCGGCGGCGGCGAGCGAGCTGCGCGGCGCCGCCGACGACGACGACGACGACGACGACCGCGCGGACGTCGCGCGGTCGGAAATTCTCGCGCTCCACGCGTTGGAGGTGGAAGCCTGCGAGGCTGCGTGCGCGGCGAGCGCGACGCCCGCGGTGGCGGACGTGTTGCGAGCGGCGCTCAGCGACGCGCCGTCCGTCGCGCCGCCCGCGGTGACGCGTCAGACGATTTTCATGGCGTCGGAAACCGCGGACGGCGCTGTTAAGACGCGCGGGCACGTGGAGGACGTCGTGAAGCTTCTCCGCGCGCTTCGAAGGCACTCGGACGCGGCCGCGCGGTTGGGGCACCGAGCGCAGTCGAAGACGTCCGCGGCGCGCGTCATGCGCGCGCTGGAGACCATCTTGGGCGCGGACCATCCGGAGCACGGGTTCGTTCTATACACTGATCCCCATACGACCGCGTTGGCGGGGTGAACGTCGTTCCTTAAGGACTTTTCCCGGCGTTTTTCTTCGCCCACCCGTCGTTTTCAATCCCCGCCCTCGACGCCTTTCAACTCCAACTGACGCCTTTCAACTCCACCCCGACGTTCGCTTGTATCGAACGACCCTGAAGAAACGCCGCGCTCGACGCGGTTGAGACCGCGTCCGCGTCGTGCAACACGCGGTCGGACTACGCCGCGGCGCGGACGAACGCGTCGAGCGCGTACGCTTTCGCGGTCGCGTTCTACGGCCCTCAGTCCTTGCCCGCGGCGAGAGCGGCGTGGTGCCACGCGGAGTGCCTGCGACGCGGCGGCGACTTCGGCGACGCGCGGAAACAATACGCGCTCGCGTTGGCGGCGACGATGTCAGGTGCGTTCGTTCTCCTGTCAATAAACGCCTTTCACCCATCGCCCCGGTTGGTTTCAACGTTGATCGCGTGGGCCCCTTTCAACTGACCGATGAACTCACATTTTTTTGAATGGAATCGCAATTCACAGTCCTCGGCGCGCGGCACAATGGCGCGGGCGCGATGCTGAGCGCGGTCGGCGAGCTCTCGTGCGCGGACGGACGGTTGGACGAAGCCGACGCGCTGTGTCGAGAGGCGCTGTCGATCGCGGAGGAGGAGCTGGTTGGCGCGGAGCGCGCGGAGGCCGCCGCCGTCGCCGCCGCCGCGGACGTCGTCCACGCCGCCAACACCGGGAAGGGCGCGGGCGCGGCGCCGACGCCGCCGGAAATCGTCGAGGCCGCGCTTCACGCCGCGGGGGACGCGGAGAGTAGGCGCGTGGACGCGGAGGCGGACGTGTACGCCAGAGCGGCGAGCCTCGCGACGATCGCGAGGCTGGCCGGGCGGATCCCGGAGGCGGAGGCGCTGACGCGACGCGCGCTGACGGCGGGGGAGAAAGTTTTGGGTCCCGGGCGGACGGAGCTGTCGCCCACGCTCGCGTCGTTAGGGAGGATCGCGATGATCCGACGCCGCCCGGAGGAAGCGGAGGCGTGTTACCGGCACGCCATCTCCGTGGACGAGACCGCGGCGGCGAAGGCGAGGGCGGAGACGAACGCGAACGAGAACGCGACGACGACGACGACGACGAAGAAGAAGAAGAAGAAATCGCCGGCGGCGGCGTCGTTCCGGCACCCGCGATCCGCGTCGTACCTGTTCGCGATCGCGACCGTGCACCGCCGCGCGTCGAGAGACGCCGAAGCGGAGGTAGCGTACCTCGCCGCGCTCGCCGCGCTCGAGAGCGTCCCGGTGTCGTACGAGCATTTAGACATCAAGGTCAACCCGGGGGAGATTTTACACGCCATCGCCGCGATGTACGCCAACGGAGGCCGTCTGAGCGAAGCCGCGCTGCGATACGAGCGCGCGATCGCGCTGGGCGCGGAGCGCATGCGCGCGGCGGAGTCGCGCAACGACCCAGACCAGTGGAGGGAAGCCTCCGTCGCGGTGTCCGCGCGGCTGTGCCACCTCGGCGACGTCTTCGCGCGACAGGGCAGGGACGGCAACGCGGCGGCGTGTTACCTCCGCGCGACGACGTTTTCGGAGAACAACTTGGGCCGCGAGCACGAGCACTCGGTGTCGTGCCGCGTGCGATTGACCGCCGCCGGGGGCGTCCCCGCGTGCGCGTCCGGCGTCGGGCACGCCGCGGGCGTCATGCTCGACGCGGTCATCGCCGGGGAGTTCCCGCGGATGAGCACGCCGTTTAAGACGGCGTGGGGGCCGCTCGGCGGCGGAGGGACAACGTCTTCCGCGACGTCGAAGAGAGCCCCCGCGGCGGCGAACGCGAACGCGACTCTGGAGGCCGTCACGCCGGCGGCGCATCACGGCAGGGAGCGCGCGTCGAAGTACGCGCGCGCGACGCCGTCGCCGTACCCCGCGCGCGACGCGGGCGAGCGTCCGGGGAGCGCAGCGTCCCGCGGCGCCGGGAGGTGCGTTCTATACACTGGTCCCCATACGGCCGCGTTGGCGTGGTGAACGCGATTCCTTAAGGACTTTCCCCGTCGCATCTCTCCGCGCACCCCTCGGTTTCAATCCCCGCCCTCGTTGCCTTTCAACTCCGCTTCTGACGCCTTTCAACTCCACCCCGACGTTCGCGCGAAGACCGGGGAGCGCGGCGATCGGCCGGCGGCCCGGGACGGCGCGGGCGCGGCGTCCGCCGTCCGCGGCGTCGAACGCGTCGACCGCGTCGGAGGCGGCAGACCTCCGCGATGCCGCGTCGAGCCGGAGCCGGCCGTCGTCGGCCGCGGAGGCGTTCCGATGGTGGACGGCCACGACGCCGGCGACGTTCGGCGACCGCGCGCCGCCGCCGCCGCCTTCGGTGGTCGACGCGCTCGCGGCGTACAGGCGCGTTCTGTTTGAACGTTCTGTTTTTCAACCCTTTTTAACCCTCCGCTCGGTTTCGTTTCGACGTTCGATCGCGTTGGTCCCTTTCAACTGACTGACCCCCCGTGAACGTAACGTTTTTCGCACGCGGTGCGACCATCATCAGACAACGCGAGGGCGCGCGCGCGGCGTGGCACGAGTACTGGACGCATCCCGCGCACGACGCGAACGGCGCGTTTCGCGAGGTGGCGGCCGTCGTGGAGGCGCTGGACGTGGACGGCGCGCTCGCGAGCGTGATCGACGACGTCGCGGAGAGGTACGACGCGGACGCGGACGAGCCCGCGGACGCGGTGAGCGCGGCGATCGTCGCGGAGGCGGCGGTCGAGGAGACGGAGACTGAGGAGACGTCGAAGAAAAAGACAAAGACGAAGACGCGGCGCGGGAAGCGACGAGACCGCGCGCCGCTCGGAGACGAGGACATTCTGGACACGACCGCGGACGAGGACGTCGTCCGCGCGCTCGAGGATCGCGTGCGCAGCAGCGTCGACGTCGGCGCCGGAGGCGGCGGCGTCTCGGCGTCGCTGGCGAACGACGACGACGACGACGACGACGACGACGAGCTGCCGACGCCGCCGAAGCACGACCCGTCCGCCGCCGCCGCCGCCGCGTCGAAGGAAAAATTCGTCGGAAACGACCTCACCGAGGAGGACGAGCTCCTCGAGTACTACCGCCAGAAGCTTCAGACGCGTCTCCTCGTGAAGGAGGAGGAGGAGGCGCGACGAAACGCGGCGAGGGAGGTGGAGGAGACGAGAGCGACGAAGATGTACGAGTCGTACTTCAAACCGCGGAGGAAGATGACCGCGACGGAGAAGCTCCGAGATCGACTTCGACGACGCGAGGAGAGGGAAAACGAAACGCTCGCGGCGTCGCGGCCGAAAAAGGCGCTCACGCGCGAGCTGTTCGACGACCACGACGAGACCGGGACGGATGGTGACGTAACCGACGACGACGACCCGTTCGCGCGGCTCGGGCTGCCGACTCGAGAGGACGCGGCAAAAGTCCTTAAGGATCGGCGTTCACCACGCCAACGCGGTCGTATGGGGACCAGTGAGGACAGCCCGCGGTTCTCCGACGCGGCGACGGAGGAGACGACCTCGGAGGTATCGTACTGGTCCCCGGGCGAGATCGAAGTCGCGGCGAGCTACCACGGCGACTTGGGCGCGTCCCTTCGACTCGCCGCGGAGGAGCGCGAGGACGTGCTCAGGGAGCTGAGAGAGCTTGAAGAGGAGAGCCGGTCGAGGGCGGCGAGTCGAGCGACGAGCGCGCGCCCTACGCCGGAGAAGCCTAATAAGCCCGCGGCGAACCCGGGGGTCTCGGTCTCAGGTGCGTTCTATACACTGGTTCCCATACGACCGCGTCGGCGATGTGGACGCCGATCCTTAAGGACTTTTCCCAGCGTCTCTCTCCGCCCACCCCTCGCATTCAATACCCGCCCTCGGCGCCTTTCAACGCCAACTGACGCCTTTGAACTCCACCCCGACGTTCGCTTGTATAGAACGGCCCTCAGTCTCGGTCGCCGCCGCCGCAAAAGCCGCCGCCGCCGCGAGGACGCCGCCGACGATTCCCAGACTCAACTTCGATTTGCCGAGCGTCGCCGCGGACGTGGAAGCGGAAGAAGCGCTCGAGAAGGAGATACGAGACCTGGAACGAGAGGTCCAGGAGCTCAAGCTCGCGGAGGACGTCGCGGCGGCGCGGCGGAGGGCGACGATCGACGACGACGCCGCGTCGACGGCGTTGACGTCCCTCGCGGGTCAGTCGTACACGGAAGAAGGCGGCGCGTCCCCGTCCGCGATCGTCGAGGCGAAGATCGCGAAGTTACGCGAACACAGAGCGGAGCGAGCGGAGAAGGCGAGGGCGGACAGGGCGCGCGCGTACTTTTACGAACAAAAGACGCAGACGCACGTGGAGCGCGAGATGAAGGCGAGGAGAAACGCCGCCGCCGCCGCCGCCGCCGAGCCGCCGGTTTCGACCGCGGCGCTCGCGTCGTCGCCGAAGGTCCGCCCCGCCGCCGCCGCCGCCGCTTCGGCCTCGACGTCGTCGGACGAAGACGAAGACGAAGCGACCGACGAAGACGACGGAATGTCCGACGCCGTGCGCGGCGCGTTGGACGAGACCATCGACGACGTCGACCTCGCGGCGCCGCCGGCGTTTTCCGCGGAGCCGAATCCGCCGCTGAACGGACGCGGACGTCGACGCGAGAGCCGGTACGACGACGCGAACGACCGCGCCGCGTCGTCGTACTCGCACTCGCACTCGCACTCGTACTCCGTCGGCGGGTCGCGCGAGACGCGAACCCACGGCGCCGGCGCGAACGCGCGCGACCACGAGGCGTTCAAGGCGGTCGAGAGAGGGAAACCTCCCGGGACGCCGCCCGGGTGGCTGCGGTATTCGCGCGAGCGTCCGATGGAGTACCTCCGCGGGGGGGGCGACCGGCGCGAGCCGCTCGCGCCGGCGCGCGGCTACGATAACGACCGCGCGTCGTACGAGCGGCTGATGCGCGAGGAGACGGGTGGGCGGTACGGCTTCAGTTCTCTGCGCGCGAGCGGCGCCGGCGGACGAACGAAGGCGTCGACGCGGTTGATGGAAGATTTGGAAGACGCGCGCCGGTCGCGCGCGTCGGCGTCGATGCGCAAATTCTCCAGTCAGTCGCGGCCGGGGACGTCCGGCGGCGGCGAGGGCGACGGCCATCGTGCAGCATCTCGCGATCGGGATCGTATGGGCGCCAGTCTCCGCTTCGTCTCGAGGTCCATCCCGGGGATGTCCGGCCCGGGCGGGGAACGGAGGGACGAGGAGGACGAGTGGATGTGGCGGATGCGTAAGAAAGTCGAGGCGCTCGCCGCCAAGAGAAACGCCGCGCGATGAACGAGTACCGTAGTTGTACCCTACGATAGCTACTGTAGCAGTTCTACGACTAAGGGTTAACCCCACGAACGACGAATACTCACGGCGTGCGCTGCAACAGCTTCGCGATGAGCGCCTTCTTATCGTCCCCCTCAGCGACGCGCGCGCCCCACGCTTCGCACAACTCGGCGAGGTGCGGACGCGCGGGGAGCGTCTGAGGCTCGAGGGTCCATGCGAAGCGACGTCGGGGTGGTTCAAAGGCGTCAGATGGAGTTGAAAGGCGTCGCGGGAGGGGGGCGTTGAAAGCGAGGGGTGGGCGAAGAGAGACGACGGCGAAAGTCCTCAAGGAACGGCACGGGACGCGCCTCGAGCTGCCCCGTCAGCTCGCGCCGCTTCCCGAGATACACCTTCTCCCCTCGCAACAACCTCCCCGCGCCGCCCGGGCCGCACAGCTTCAAGATCGTCAGCAGCTCGTCCGCGAGCCTCCGCTGCGCGCAGTGCCCCGCGACGGTCGCGTTCCCGACGTCGCGGAGAGAGAGATCGACGACGGGGTGTCTCGCGACGAGCCTTCGGAGCGTCTCTCTTCGCGCGCCGTAGGCGGCGAGGATGACCGCGGTGCTGCCGTCGCGCGCGTCCTGCGCGTTCGCGTCCGCGCCGAGGTCGACGAGCGCGTCCGCGGCGTCCGCGGCGTCCGCGAACGCGGCGTGATGCAGCGCGCACGCGCCGTTCGCATCGCGCGCGTTCAGATCCGCGCCCAGAGACGCGAGGACGCGGATCGACGCCGCGTCGTCTCGCTGCGCGGCGAGCGCGCAGGCGGTGAGGCCGCCCGGGTCGAACGCGACCTTCCCTTTGGGGTCGATCCGCGGCCGGGTCTTGCGGTTCACGTCCGCGCCGGGCATCTTCGCGAGGACCGCGAGCGCGTCCGCGTTGCGGGCTTCGAACCACCATCGTTCCCAGAGCTCCGTCTTGGCGTCGTCCGAGGCGGACCTACCTGTAGAGACCGCGATGGACTCCGACGCCGCCTCGGCGGGCGGCGGACCGTCCGCCGCTCTCGGCGCGCTCGCGCCGCGACCGCGCCGACGACGCGCGCGTCCGGGTGCGTCCCCGCCCGCGCGTCGTCGGGGAACCGCCCGAGGCGGGGCGACGCACCACCGCGCTCGCGCGGCCATCTCTAGTTGTACTGACGACGCGGGGTTCGCGAAAAGGTCGTCCCGCGCCACGTGGAAAGATCCTCTCTGCGCGACGAAGCGTGCGACTTCATCGTCTTCAAACCAACTCCGCCGTCGACGTCGACCCTGGCGCACTCTCGGAGGCGCACACAGCGCGCACTCGCATCACACCCCGCGTTTCGTCACCCCCGCGATCGCCATGGTGCGCCGCGCGATCGATCCCGGCTCGATACCTCGCGACCGACCGTGCGGATCCGCGCGGGGGATCGCGCGTCGACGCGATCATCTGCGTTCGTTCGACTTGGACGGGGATCGCTTTTCCCCAACCTCCCGCGCGTCTCTCGCGTTCGCCGCCGTGCCGTGCCGCCGCGCGCTCGCGTGCACGACACGACGACGTCCAACCCCCCCCCTTCTCTGACGCGAGACCCGCCCTCTCGTCGCCCGACCCCTCTCGCGCCGCGCCGCGCCGCAGGAGCCCGTCTTCCCGGAGGCGCTGAAAACCCTCAAGGACGCGGACCCGGAAATCTACCAGCTCGTGCAGAAGGAGAAGCTCCGTCAGGCGCGTTCTATACACTGGTCCCCATACGACCGCGTTGGCGTGGTGAACGCCGATCCTTAAGGACTTTTGCCGTCGTCTCTCTCCGCCCACACCTCGCTTTCAATCCCCGTCCTCGACGCCTTTCAACTCCAACTGACGCCTTTGAACTCCACCCCGACATCGCTTCGTATGGAACGACCGTCAGATCCGAGGGATCGAGCTCATCGCGTCCGAAAACTTCACGTCCGCGCCCGTGATGGAAGCCCTCGGGTCGTGCCTCACGAACAAGTACAGCGAAGGCCTCCCCGGGGCGCGGTACTACGGCGGAAACGAGAACATCGACCAGGTGGAGAGGCTCTGCCAAGACCGCGCGCTCGCCGCGTTCCGCCTCGACAAGTCCAAGTGGGGGGTCAACGTCCAACCGTACAGCGGCTCCCCCGCGAACATGGCAGTGTACACCGCGCTCCTCGTCCCGCACGACAGGATCATGGGTCTGGACCTCCCCTCGGGCGGCCACCTCACGCACGGGTACTACACCGCGGGCGGGAAGAAGATCTCCGCGACGTCCATCTTCTTCGAGTCCCTCCCGTACAAGGTGAACTACTCCACAGGGTACATCGACTACGACAAGCTCGAGGAGAAGGCGATGGACTTCCGCCCGAAGATGCTCATCTGCGGCGGGAGCGCGTACCCGCGCGATTGGGACTACAAGCGCTTCCGCGATATCGCCGACAAGTGCGGCGCGATGCTCATGATGGACATGGCCCACATCTCAGGTTTAGTCGCCGCGGAGGAGCAAGCGAGCCCTTTCGAATACGCCGACATCGTCACGACGACGACGCACAAGTCCCTCCGCGGTCCGCGCGCGGGGATGATCTTCTTCCGCCGCGGTCCGCGACCCTCGAAGCGAGGCGAGCCGGAGGGGCAGACGTACGACTACGAGAGCAAGATCAACATGGCGGTGTTTCCGGCGCTGCAAGGCGGCCCGCACAACCACCAGATCGGCGCGCTCGCGGTGGCTCTGAAATACGCCACCGGGCCGGTGTTCAAGGCGTATCAAGCGCAGGTCAAGGCGAACGCGGCGGCGCTCGCGAACGCGCTCATGTCGCGCGGGTATAAGCTCGTGACGGACGGCACGGAGAATCATCTGGTGCTGTGGGATCTCCGCCCCAACGGCCTCACCGGGTCGAAGATGGAGACCATCTGCGATATGCTGCACATCACGCTCAACAAAAACGCGGTGTACGGCGACGCGAGCGCGCTCACGCCCGGGGGATGCCGGATCGGCGCGCCCGCGATGACGTCGAGAGGGTTGAAAGAAGCGGACTTCGTGACCATCGCGGATTTCCTCCACGAAGCCGTCGAGCTCGCGTTGGAGGTGCAGTCGTCGCACGGGAAGATGCTGAAAGACTGGAAGATGGGCCTGGAAGGGAACCCGAAGGTGGACGAGCTTCGGGCGCGGGTGGAGGCGTTCGCGGAGGGATTCGACATGCCCGGGTTCACGCGCGGGGACGTGGACATGTGAGGAGTCAGGAGGTTCTTTTGGCTACTGTAGTCCGCGGATGCCTCGCCGATAGGGGACGGGACGCTCCGCTCGCTCCCTGTGATTCGTTTTCCGCCGCGACGCGCGAGAGGCGGTCGACGCAAACCTCCCTTGATCACTCACATTACTGTTTATACGTATGAATTGATTCCCCCCAACTAAGTCGCTCGACTACCTACGCTACCGCGACTGCTGCGTCTGCGTTCGAGGCTCGTCTGAATCGAGCTCGTCCGCGCGCGCCCACGCGCGCAGTTTCGCGGACTCGTCCGGGCTCAGCCCCGCGGAGTCCTCCGAGCCCGACGCGTCGTCGTCGTCGCCGTCGTCCTCCGCGGTCGGCGTCGGCGCCGCCGCGATTCTCATCGACAGCAGACGATCGATGTCGTGCAGCAGCGCGGTCTCGCGCACCGCGGCTTCCTCTATCGCGTCGTGCGCGCGGTCGGCGAAATCGAACGACGCGGGAACAGAGCTCGACGACGCCGGCGGCCTCCGCTCGAAGCGGCGCCGCGGCGACGGCGCCTCCTCCGGGGGCGACGACGACTCGACGCTTCGTTCCCGCGGCGGCGACCGCGGCGGCGGCGACGGCGGCGGCTCGCGCGCGGTGACCGCGGGCGACGACGCCGCGGACGCGATGCGACGCGCTTCCATCTTCCGCGCGTACGCGAGCTGCATCTCGAGCAACTCCGCGCGCTTCGCGCGTCGTCGCTTCAGCTCCCTCGCCGTCTTTTTCGAAAACGCGACGCCGTCGTCGTCGTCGTCGCCGGTGGAGTCGTCGTCGCCTCCGCTCCTCCTCTTCTTCTCCTTCTTCTTCTTCTTCTTCGTCTTCTTCCCATCCCCTCTCGACGATGTCATCCTCGCGTCGTCCACTTTCCCGCCGACGTCAGGGATCGCCGCGACCGCGCGAAACCCGCGACTACTCTTCGCCGCCGGCGACCCGTAGTCCCTCTCGCTCTCCCACGCCCGCCGCTCCCCTCCAAAGTCGGGATCCCGCATGATGAGGTCGCGCATCCGGAACCCGCCCGCGCCGGAGACCTTCCCTCGGTTCACCTCGGTCCCCGACGCCGGTCGCGACGACGCCGTCCGCGCGGCGCACGGTTTCCTCGGCGGCGTCGCGAGCTTCGTCATCTCCCGCAGGTACAGACGCGAGCGATGATGCGCGGCGCTCGCGTCCTCGTCGTCGTCCAGATCCGCCGCCCTCCGCTCGCGCGTCCTCCCTGTCGTCCCCGCGCCGTCGCCGCCGCCGCGGTGTTCCTTCCCCAGCCTGGCGAGTCCGAGGAGCGCTAAGACGTCGCTCTCTCGAGGCGCGGCGCCCGGCCGCGCGAAGTCCTCGCGGCGGCGCATCGCATCCCGCGCGGGTCGGAGTGCGCGTCGTCCCTCGTCGGATCCGACGGCGGGAACGCGAAAACGACAGCTGACGCGAAAAAGTAGTTTCGTTTTTCGTTCGGCGCCGACGCCGAACCAACCGCGCGCTCAAGAGACGCGCACACGCGCGCGTCCAAACTACGCGCACACATATCGCGTCACATCACGTCTACTACCTACCCAACACGTCTACTACGACTCGAAGTCGATCGCTTCGTCCCCCTCCGAGCCGCTATCCGGCCGCTCGTCGTCCTCGGAATCCCGCGCGTACACGATCGTCCCCGCCGCCTCCGCCGCCGCCGCGCCGCGCCGCCTTCCTCCCCCGCCGACGCCTTCGATCCCCGCGCTTTTGCGCGCCGCGGGCGAGGGACGGTGCCGACTGTGCGTGCCGACAAAAGTCGCGGACGACGGCGGGTCCCCGCCGCCGCCGCCGCCGCCGCCGCCGCCGCCCGCGGCGCGCGGGAGGTACGACAACGCGTCGCCGTCGTCGTACGCGCGGCCGAAGCCCTCGCCCTGGTGCTCGAACGGGAGGTCGACCGTCGCGCGCGCGGCGGCTTCGCTCGCGGTGACGCCGAGGTTGAACGGCACGGACGCTTGGAGTTTGCGCGCGGCGTTCGCCTCGGCCTCGGCCTCGGCTTCCGCGGCGGCCTGCGCGGCGGAGAGGCTGGACGACGACGACGCCGCCGCCGCCGCCGCCGCCGCGGGCGCGGGCGCGAATGTCGCGCGCGCGCGCCGCTTGCGCCGATCGCCGTCGCCGCCGCCGCCGTCTCGCTCGAACGTCACGCGAATCGACTCGATATCCACCTTCGTCCGTCCCGACGTCCGCACGTGCTCGACGCGGAGCAGCGCGTCGGGAAGGTCGTTCGGCGCGGGACCCGGCGCGGGACCCGGAGGTACCCCGAACGGGACGACGTCGACGAAGCACGCCGCGCGCCGCCGAAGCGCGCGCGCCACCCTCCCCACGTCGTCGTCGCCGCCGCCGCCGCCGCCGCCGCCGCCGCCGCCGCTGATGAAAACCACGACCACCGCGACGCGCTCGTCCGCGCGCAGCGCGTCGATGAACGCCACCGCGTCGTCCGCGCCGACGCCGGCGGCGAGATCCGCCGCGCAGTCGACGTAGACGCACGCCGTCGCCGACGCGGGCGGGGAGTACCCCCACAGCCCCGAGCGCTTCCCTTTCGTGTTCTTCGCGGTCGCGGTGGTCGCCTTCGCGTCGTCGGCGGGGGTGGAGGTGGAGGTGGGGTCGGGACGCGCGCGATGGCGGCGGCCATCGCGCGCGTCGTCCAGCGCGGACGCGACCGCGGACGCGAGGAGGGAGACGTTCGTCGCGCCGCCGTCGCATCGCCGCGTCGTCGTCGTCGTCGTCGTCGTCGTCGTCGTCGTCGTCGTCGTCGCGTCGCCTCCGCGTCGTTCGCCGCCCCGCGTCGTCTCGCCGACCCATCCGTACGGATCGGAGTGGACGTCGATGACGAACGGATGGAACGCTTCCAGGTCTGCGGGGTTTGCGTCCGGCGATGGGTGGGGGCGGTATCGCGCCGCCGCGCGATGCCCCGCGACGAGGATCGAATCGCGCGCGTGCGATTTCCCTCTCGCGGTGGCGACGCATCCGCGCCTGGTGAGCTCCGCGAACGTCTCCCACCCTACGTCGCCATACGATATCGACGGATCGTCCGCGAGGACGATCGCGCACGCGGAGGACTCGTCCGCGCGCACGGCGGCGCGAAGGCACCGCACCGCGCCGTCCATCGCGCGGCGCGTTCTGACGACGACGAGCGGAGAGAAGAACGAGTGCTGCGATTTCTTTCGAGAATTCCGAGAAAGAAGAATGCATTAATCGCGCAGGTCGGCACCATAACGTCAGCGCGCGCGTACACCCTCCCTCCGTCGTCAGAGACGCGAAGGCGCGCCTCGACGCGTGCACCATGACCTCGCCGACGCGCCCGCAGCGCGGGGAGTCGAAGTGGGCGACGAAGAAGACCGCGGACGTCGCGCCGGCGCCGGCGATCCCACCCACTCCGAAGACGTCGTCGTCGAATTCTCCGATCGACCGCTTCCGCGCGAGCGTGGAAGCGCGCGACGACGCCGCCGCCTGCGCGGCGCTCGACGAGGTCGCGACGCGAGCGAGAGACGCCGCGACGCGCGCGTCGCTCGCGCGCGAAGGCGCGCCCGTCGTCCTCGCCGCCGCCCTCGCCGCGGTCGTCGAGATCGAAGCCCCCTCCGCGTTCGCGTCTCGATCCGCCTATCTCCTTCCGCTCCTCCGCGCGCTGCGGTGCGTTCTATACACTGGTCCCCATACGACCGCGTTCGCGTGGTGAACGCCGATCCTTAAGGACTTTGCCCGGCGTCTCTCTCCGCCCACCCCCCGCTTTCAATCCCCGCCCGCGACGCCTTTCAATTTCAACTGACGCCTTTGAACTCCACCCCGACATCGCTTTGTATGGAACGGCCCTCAGAAACTGCGTCGCGGGCGAGCCCGTCGCGCGCGGCGGCGCGTGCGGCGCCTCGACCGGCGTCCACGTCCTCCCGAACGCGCTCCGTCGCCTCCTCCCCGCGCTCGCGACCGCGGCGGAGCGCGCGACGGACGAGAACGACGACGCGGTGAGCGAGTTGGTCGTCGCGACGCAGCTCGCGTGCAACTGCGCCGTCGGCGGCGGCGCCGACGCCGACCTCGTGTGGCGCGCGGTGTTCCCTGACGGCGTCGCCGCCGTCGCGGCGCTGAGAGGACCCGCCGCGCGGCGCGCGCACCCGCCGCTGTGCATGCTCGCGCACGCGCGCGTGATGAGCGGCGGTCGCGGTCGAGAGGAGAGCGGGGAGGAGGTCGGGGAAGAAGCCAGGGACGCCGTGGACGACGACGACGTCGTCGGGTTTCGCGCGGGACGCGCGCTGTGGTCGCCGTTGCTCCGCGCGGCGTGCGACGACGCGATCGGCGCGGGAGGCGGCGGCGGCGGGGAGTGGTTGCCGCGGTTTGTGAGGGCGGCTTGCACGCACGGCGGGGAGCGGTTCCCGGCGCTGTGTCGGTCGCTGCCGAGAGGCGCCGCGGACGTCGCCGCGGCGAGGGACGACGCGTTGCGGAGGAAAATTTTAGCCCTCGCCGTCGATGGCGGCGGCGGCGCGAAGATCACCGAGCTCCCGGACGAGACCACGACCGAGAGGTTCTCCCTGACGCAGGCGACGCTCCTCGCGCTCGTGCACGAGGAGATCGGGAGCTCGCCGCCGCCGCTGCCGCGACGCGACGCCGACGCCGACGCCGCCGCGCCCGGCTCCGCCGAACCGTCGGCGCCGTCGCCGTTGTCCGACGGCGCGCTCGCGTATCTTTTGGACATGACCTCGCGCGCGGCCGCGGCGGTGCACGCGTCGGCGTCGGCGTCGGCGGAGGTGAAGGTGATTCCGGCGGCGAATCCCGACGACGACGACGACGACCAGCCGGCGGCCGCCGCCGCCGTGCTCCGCGAGAGCCTCAAACTCGTCCGAAGACTCACCGAGCTCGAGATCCGCCCGTCGTCGATGAACACGCCGCATGACGTCGTCACCGCGCTCGCCGCGATGGGCCTCCCGAGACTCCTCCTGGGCCTGACCGCGGCGCTCCCGCCCCCGATGGGCGCGGGAAACACGTCCAAGGCGCGAGGGCCGACCGCGGCGCCGAGGTTGGACCCGGACGTCGTCGGGGGCCCCGCCGCGTTGCGGGACGGCCACGCGCCGTTTCCGACCGCGCGGCCGTGGCCGGGGTACCGCGTCGACGCGCTCGCGCCGCTCGCGAACGCGATGTTTAACCGCCCGGGGGTGTGCGACCAGGTCGTGAAGCTCGGGGGCGTGCCGATCATCCTCGCGGCGACGCGTGGGGAGGATGGCGAGGATTTTCTGCGCGAGTGGGCGCTGTGGGCGACGCGGAACCTGTGCCACGGGAGCGAGGACGCGAGGAAGGAGATCGAGTCGATGCAGCCGGAAGCCGCCGCGGACTCGCAGGAGCTCGCGGCGATGGGATTGAACGTGAGCGTCGACCCCGCGACCGGGAAGGTCAGGGTGAAGTCGATCGGGAAGGAAGGCGGCGCGGGGGAGCGGTACGACGGCGTGGGGACCGGCGGGACCGGCGGGGGGGGGTCGGCGGCGGCGGCGGCGACGACGAGGAGGACGGCG
>Ga0181554_1000969_pt1 | contig 28113 bp, 11 predicted proteins | sample 011ome_16_FD_145602 | JGI IMG/M metagenome (GOLD analysis project Ga0181554, IMG submission 145602) | Coastal salt marsh microbial communities from the Groves Creek Marsh, Skidaway Island, Georgia - 011503CT metaG (spades assembly) | ecosystem: Environmental > Aquatic > Marine > Intertidal zone... | reverse complement strand
TGGCCCGGGGGTGCCCACCCCCCGGGCCTCGGCCGCGGCCGGCGCCGCGCCACGCCCGGGTCCCGTCCCGTGGCCCCTCGCGGGCCCCGGGGCGGGCACCGCCCGGGCCGGGCGTCGCCCCGGGCGTCCCCCTCGGGGGGCGCCCGGGGCGGCCCCGCGGGCGCGTAGCCGCCGCGATCGGCGCCACCGTCTCATCGACGCCCGGCAGGCCCGGCCTCGGCGAAGAGGCCGGGCCCGCCCCAAGTCCTAAGGTCCGGCCCGGGGCCCGCCCGTCCCTCGGGACGGCGAGGCCCCCGAGGACCCCAAGGCCCTGTGCCCGTCGCGCCCCCGACCGCCCCCCGGGCAACCGTGGGGGCCCGGGGACGCCCGACCCGCCCGCCGCGACCGCCCCTCACCGCCCGAGGGCGGGGGGGCGCCGCGCAGCCCGGGCGGCCGAGGGTGGGCGCATCCCGACCCCCCGGCCCTGCCCAGGGCCGGGGCCGGGAGCCCCCGCGACGGGCCGTGGCGGCCGAGCACCGACGTGGTTGAAGGCGCGGGTGGGGCGCCTGGACCCGGACGCCGGCTCCCCCTCCCCTCGGGAGGGGCGGGCGGGCGGACGGTCCGGGCGCACGCCCGCGCGCGTGCCTGCTGGGAGAGGCACCGCGGCCCCTACGCCCGTAAGACGCACCCTCCCCTCGGGGGAGGCGGCGGGGCGGGGCCTCGGACCAATGGGGCGGCGGCTTCCCTGCCGCCGCCCTCCACCCCGTTGGCCGCAGCACGGCGTCGGTTCCGTCCCAGGGGACGGCCGACGCCTGGACGATGCCCCCACGGCGCACGGTCCCTCTGGACCGTCACGCCCGGGGGGCCGGGCTCCGGCCCCCGCCGTCCGGCCTCGCCTCCCGCGGCCCGCATCCTCCTCCCGGGGGGCGCGGGCCGCGGGGGGGTACGGCCGGCCGGCGGGGGCCGGGGCGCCGGTCCCCCGTCGGGGCCGGTCCGTAACCCTGACCCCGACGGCGGACGCCCATGGGGCCCTCGCGGCACCCCGGCCCCGCCCCCGGCGTCGCCGTCCCCCTGCATCCCTGCAGGCGGGCGGCGGGGCCCGGGCCTCAGGATGGTCCCATCCCCCGTCCCACGGTCCGTCCACCAGACCTTCTGCGCGCGCGCGGGCCCGCGAGGGTCCGCCGCGAGACCGCGGACCACGGACGGGGGCCCGGCGCGAACCCCCTCCATAGCCCGAAAGGAGGCGCGTCGGGGCGGCGGACCCTGCGGGGTCCGCCCATGGCCCCCATGGCGACGTTACGGGCCGCGAGATCCCATGCCGTAGACCCTCGGTAAGCCTCGCGCCCCCCGGCGCGCCGTCTCCCGCCCGGCGAACCGCCCGCCCCGCCCCGAACCCTCGCCTCCCTTCGGGACCCTCGGGTTCCGGAGGGGAGCGGGGGTCCGGGGCGGGGCGGGCGGGGGCTCGGGATCCCGGGGGGCGGGGCGACGGGGGGAACGGGGGACCCCTTAACCTCCTCCATGCGCGGTCGCTCGCCTCCGGGCGGGTCCCTCGAGGGCCTCGTAGGGGGCCTCCGGGGGAGCCGTCCGGGGGGAGCGCTGCAGCCCCCTCGGCGACGGGGGGGCGCCACGCCCTGAAACGGGCCAGGGCACGCCGTCGACCGGGCGCCCCTCCCGAAGGGAGGGGGCGTCCGACCTTCCCTCCGACCCTGGCCGGGGGCCCCTGGTTCGGGGGGCCCTCGGGCGGGCCCCTCGGCCGACGGCGTCCCCTGGGGGGGGCGTCGACGGGGGACCGGGGGGCGAGGCGGGGGCGTGCACCCCATGGGACTCCGTCTTGGCTTGGGCGGAGTCATGGGCCTCGCCGGGAGGGCGAGGGCGTTCCCCCACCCCGGGGGCCCCCCACGGGGGGCCTGGGGGGTGGGGGGCGTCCTCGGCCTGCCGGCTAGTCCGTCCCGCGCCCCTAAGGCGTGACGGCGGGCGAACGGCCGCATCGCGAGGACGAACAAGGGAAGCAGGAGGGGCCCCCTTCGCGAGCCCAGGGCCGATGGATCACCGCCTCACTCCCCCTCAGCCCGAGGCTTTGTTGGCCGCCCCCCCTAGTGTTTCGAACCAAAGCCCGCCCTTCGTCGGGCCGGCCGGGAGGGTGAGTCGATGGGGCACGGCCGTCGACCGATTCATTCCGATGAACTAAGGTTACTTTGTACGGGGGACGCCCCGGGGGGCAGCGCCCCTCGGAGACCGCTCACGAACGACGCCGACGCAGGGCTGCGGCCTTGCGGGCGGCACCGAGACGACGCCGTCGCGGGGCGTGGACGCCCCCGGCCCGGGCGTCGGGACCGCGCGCCCCCCTGGCCGCCGCCCCCTCGGGGCGCCGCCGGGGGGCCGTCCCCGACCCGTCCCCGCGCTCCCCCGGCGGGGGGGCGCCCCGACGGAGAGCCCGGGCCTGGGGGCCCCTCACCCACGCCCGTGGACGCAGTCCCTTCCGCGGTCGAAGGCGCATGGCCCGGGGGAGACCCCGGGACCCGGTGGCATCCAGTGCCTCCTTTGAGACCCTTTCCGCGCGGCCCGTCCTCGCCCCCCGGGGGCCCCCGACCGACGGGGGGCCCCGGGGGGACGGGGGCCCGTAGGCCCCGTCCCCGGCCGTCCGCCCCCCTCGGGGGGCGGATCGTGGGGGGCGGAGGCCCGGGCCCCCTCGGCCTCTCGGCCTTCGCCCCCGGGGCCCGGTCCGCCTGGCGGGCCGCCCTCGGCGCGGGCGGGGCGAGGGGCCGGCCCCGAGGGCGCCCCGCGCGATGCCGGCCGTGGCCGGTCCGGTGTCCTGGCCCCGGGACCCCCCCTCGAGGGGGGCCGGGGTCCAGGGAAAGGGGGAGCCGAACCTTCCAGTCCGCCCCCTCCCCGAGCCGTGGCTGCACGGGCGCCCCGCAAGGGGCGTCCGCGGTCCCGCGCGGAGGGAGCCAGGGCCGTCGGGGGCACGACCCCCGGCGCATCCCGCGGCGGTGCGCCCCCCCTCGGGGCGGGCCGTCGCGGGACGCTCAGTACCTGACGTATCGCCCTCGCTTTGCCGGGCGGAAGCTTCTTTGGGCCCTGGTCTCCCCCGGGGGACCGCCCTCCGCCGGGGACCTCGGCGCGCCGCCTGCGGCGGGGTGCGGGCGCTCCCCCCTTCCGCGAGGGAGGGGGGGCGCCCGCACCCCCCGGGGGCCGGGGCGCCGGGGGGCTCGGGGGGGTGCGGCCCCCGGGACGGGATGGGGAGAGCCCAACGGGGGGGCCGGTGCCCCTCCGTCGTCGCCGGGACGTTTCGGCGGGGGCGCGTCGCACGACCTACGGGCGGCGGCGCGCACCTTGGGCCCCGGGCCGCCCCTCCCGGCCTCCGCCCCGCTCCGGGCCCCGCTTCCCCCCTTTCGGGGGGGGAAGGGGGGGCCTGGGCCGGGGCGGGGCCGAGGGGGCGGCCGGGGGTCCATAAACCCGTCGGGCGCCGCGTCGAAGGCGGGGGAGGGGCCGGTGGTCGCCGGGAGCGGCTTCCGTACGCTCTGCCCTAAAAGGCATGCCCACGGAGGGGCCCTTAAGAAAGGCGCCTTCGGTGACGTTGATCACGTTGTTGTCTGGCACGCGCCCTGCCCGTGACCCCCAACCTTGTGTGGGATCGCCGGGCCGTCTCCCCGCCCGAGGGGTTCACCTCGGGGGGACCCCGTCCGTGGCCCCCTGGGGCCGCCCCCCGTCCGGCCCTCGCCCCCTCGCCGCCTCCCCCTCGCGGGGGGGGCGCGGGGGGCGGGGACGGGACGGGGGGCGGCCCGCGGGGAAGGCGCGGGCGGAGGCCCCCTCGGGGTGCGCCGGCGGGAGGCTGGGACGGCCCATCGCGACCACGCCGCGCCCTTTCGCCTCCGCTGAGAGACCCCCCTCACGGCGGGGCCCCTCGGGGCCCCGCCCGAACGTGGGGTACGGTGGGGGCCTTGTGTAGGCCGTCGTCGCGCGTCCCGCAGGGGGACGGCGGGCGGGGGGGGCGCCGAGCCGGGACGGCTCGGCGCCCCTCGCGCCCGGGCCGTCCCGGCGGGAGGCGCGGCGCGGCTCGGTCGCCGGCCCCCCTGCGGGGGGAGCCGGCACCGCGGCGCCGCCTCTGCGGGGGACGGCGCTCCGGGACCGGAGCCGAGGCACCCACGGCGACCTCGCCGCCCGCCCCCCGCGTCGGCGGAGGGCGAACCGGGAGGGTGCCGCGCCGTGGGGAGAGGGACGCGGTGTCACGGCCGCAGTTAACATGGCGCCAGGCGGCGACGGGGGCCTTGTGGAGAGACGGTCAGTGGCGGGTTCCTCGCCGAACCCGCCCTTCGGGACTCCCCCACCCCGGGCCCCCAGGGGCCCCGGGCCGATGGCGGGGGAGACGGACCGATTGCGGGCATGAGACGCGAGCGTCGGGGAACGCCGGACGGTTCGTTGGTACCTGCCACCGAGATGTAATGAGGTAGCGCGCCCAGGCGCGCGTCAAGGTCGCCATCGCGGGATGACGGTCGGCACGCCCATGCGTGTCACGGACCCCCTCGGGCCCCCGCCCCCCTTCCCAGGGTGCGGCCGGGGCCCCCGGGGACGGACCCTCGCGGCGGCCCGACCCTTCCCCTTCCCCCGGGCGACCCTCGAGGCCGACCGGGGAAGGGGAAAGGGAGGGCCGGCCCGCGGGGTCCGTCCCCGGTGTCAGCCGAGCGATCGGAGTGGACCCGGGGGGCCGCGAGGTCCCTCGGATGACGTTCCTCCCCGGGCGCGGGGGCCGTCGGACGGGGTCCTCCTCGCGGGGATCCCGTCCGGGGGCCCTCGCCGGCGGGGGGGGACACGCCTTCGCCCCCGGGGCGGCGCGCGGCGGGACGCCCCGCCGCCCGTCGCCCCGTCCAATCCCCCCGCGAGCGGGGGGGAGGGGCGCGAACAGAGTCGCGTCGACGCCTCGGGTTGACCCCCGACGCCCGACGACGACGCGGGGCCCATGAGGGCGGACGCCTGGCGCCCGGTCCCGGCTCCCCCCGCAGGGGGGAGCCGGGGGCGGGAGGGCGTCGCGCCCGCGTCGATCCTGCCCGGCGGGAGACGTTACGTTAAACGGGGAAGGACCCTAGGAAAGCGGGGCGAGCATACGATGAGAGGGGTCGAACGGCGGCGAGGCGGCCGTTCCTTGGAGGTTGGCCGGACCGGGCGCCCGTCCCCCTGGGGACGGGCGCTCGGTCCGCTCCCGCGAGGCTTCCTGGGAAGCCGACCGTCGCCCCGACGCGAGGCGGGGCGACGACCCTGGGGGGCACCCCTCCGGCCTTCGCGCGCCGCGTCTTCCCCGGGCCCTGCGGGGTCCGGGTGGGCGCGGGCGGGGGCCATGGGGGTGCGTCCCGTGGCCGCCCCTCCCGGGTCAGGTCCCGGAGGGCGCGGCCGGTGGGTGGAGGGCCCGGCCCTCCCCCCTCGCCCCAGGGTCCGCGAGGGCCGTGGGGCGGGCGGGGGGGTACCGGGCCCCCGGAACCGTCGCGCGTCCCGGCGCGCCTCCGCCTTTCGACCCCTTCGGGCTGGGTGAACTCGAACTCGCACGGGCCAAAATCCGTCAAACCAGTCAAATATAGACGTTTAATTAGAGGGAAACCCACCCCTCGCCCCCACGCCATCCCGAGGCGGTGCCGTCGCTGACCCTGAGCGCGCCGGGGGGGCCCTGCGGGGCTCCCGCCGGCGTGGCGGGCGACGGGCTGCCGGGGGCGTACCTTAGATAAAGATCGGCCGCAGCCCCCTCCCTCGGCCGGGAGGCGGGCGGCCCCCCCGGGGGGGGTTCCCTGCGGTCTCGCGGGGAACCTCGCGGCCCGCCCGTCCTCCGCGACCCGCGGGGGGCGGGGGGCCCCCCGGGGGGGCCGCGGGTCCGGGGCGCTGGCCCCCCTGGGGGGCCGACGGACCCGCCCGATCGTCCGAACGCGTTGCCAGGCCTCTGGGACGGGAACTGCCTATGGTCGCGCACCTGCGTCCGAGCACGGGGCCTCAACCACCCACCACGTTCCCACGCCCTTGGGGCAACGCCCGGGCCACCCCCCTGCCCTAGCCGCCCGTGGCCCGGGGAAACCCGCCCACGGACGGCGCGCGCGTCGTCGGTGTCCTAGGGGGTCCCACGCGCAGGGGGGTGCGCCGCCGGACCCGGGCCCTTCGGGGTCCGGGTCCGGCGGGGTGCCCCCGCTGGACCCTTACGCCACGTCTCCCTCCAACAAAGGGATCTTACGGAGGCGTCGTTGCGCTGACGGGGGGGGTTCGGGGGTACGCCCCCGACCCCCCCGTCTCAGTCCACGGGCACCCCCCCACGGGCGACCGCTGGGGGTGCGTGCCCCGACGGGGGGGTCGGGGGCCCGGGGTCCCAAGGGACCCCGGGCCCGGGCCCCCCCGCAGGTGGTCGCTCCGCGGCATCCCCGCGGGCGCCGTAGCCTCTCCGGCCGTCGGCCGGTGCGATGCCCTTGACCGCGCGGGCCCCGGGGAGTGTCCCCCGCCGGGCCCATCCTGCGGGGCGTGGGGGGTGCACCGACGGCGGTGAGCCCGCTCCCCGGGTCCTTCGCGGACCCGGCGGGCGGGCGCCCCTCGGCCGGGTGGCGCCGAGGGTGGAGGCGACGCGCGCGGGTGCCCCCGCCCACGCCACCGATTCCATGAGCTGAACCCTTCGGGACGAACGCCGACGCCGGCCCGCCGCGGGCTACGACCCGCGCGTATAGGCCTCCTCCCTCGCTCCAGGGGGGAGGCCGGCCTAGGCCCGGCTTCGCATGAACGGCCTCGGCCCCCCTCCGCCCCGGCCGCCCGCGAGGGGGGACGGAGGCCATGGGGGGGGCCAGGGGCGCCCGACGCACCCCCGGCGCGGGGGTCCGAAGGCCCCGTGAGGGGCCCCAAGGACCCGGCCCGCCGTGATCGCGCGTAACCGGCGGCGGGGGCGCGGGCCTGTCCGCGCCCCGGCCGCCCTCCTCCCCTGGATGGTGCATCAGGACCCGCCCAACGGCCCGCGTCCTGGGCCGTTGGACCCCGTTCCCGGCGGCGCCCCCCCGAGGGGCGCTGGGCGGCCGACGCGAACGCGTCCCGACGGCCCCCGTGCCCCCCTTCCCCGCCCCGTACGGCCGGCCCCCCTCGGGTCCTTGGGGACCCAGGGGGGGCCGGGACGCCAAGGGGGGGGTCGGAAGGGGCGGGCGGGGGCCGGCGGATGAGACGGAGCGATGGGAGGCGTGTGGGTGCGCGAAAACCAGGGATACAAGGGGAGGGGGGCCTTTAGGGCCCCCCCCAGGCCCTTTGGCAGAGCCCTCGTGGCTCCGCGGGCCCCGACGGGGGCGGGGGGGTTCCGTCCCCCCTGGGCCCGCCCTCCCGGGCGGGCCCCCTCCGTCGCCCCCCGGAGCGTCGTCCGTGAGACCCCTCCCCGCCCCAAGGGGGCCCTGGGGGGAGGGGCGTGGGTGGGATGGCTCCCGGGGCGGCGCCGGGGCCCCTACGGGGGCCCCGGCGCCGTCCTGGGGGGACCCTTTGGGGCGCTCTGCTCGCGGCGGGCCTTCCCCGCCGCCGCGCCATGCGTGGCAGAGGCGCTCCCAGGGAGCCATCCCCCGGACGAGGAATCGGCAGGACGTCAAGGGACCCCCCGCCCGGGGGCCCGGCCGCCCGCCCCCGTGAGGGGGACGGGGGGCCCGGGTCCGGGGCGAGGAGGGGGTTCTCAGGGTGCGATGTGCGGTACGGAGCGTCGTGGGCGTTCCTCCCGGGGCGGGGGCGGGCGCGGGGGCGGTGGGGGGGGCACGGAGCCCCCGCCGCCGCCCGCGCCCGCGTCGGGCCCGGGGGAAGGATCGGTGATGCCCACATTCTCGAGGCCGTAAGCATGATGGGATGGCGAGCCAGGCGCGGAGCTAACGCATTAAACCACCCGCCTGGGGAGTACGGCCGCAAGGCTGAAACTCAAAAGAATAGACGGGGTGAAATGAACGCAGCGGAACCTGGGCATTGCAATGCGATGACCCGCGCCAAACCTTACCGATGCATGTATGGCTGCCCCGCCCCGGCGTCCTCGGGCGCCGGGTCAACGCCGTTGAACCGGTGGGCAGCACAGGTGTTGCATGGCCGTCGTCAGTTCGTGGCCTGTGAGCTGTGGGGTTCAGTCCTCATGAACGAACGAAACCTCCCTCGCGGGTTACACCCCCCAACCTTCCATTGCGCCTGGAGGCACACTCGTTTCAAGACTAGGGTTCCCGATGGGTGCGCGCCCTAGCATCTTCCGACGGCCCAGCCCCCCACCGTCCGTTGACGGGTCCATGGCGCCCGCCCCCCCGGCCCCCCTGCGAGGGGGGGCCGGGGGGGCGGGGGCCTACCGGGGGAAGCCGGACGGTCCCAGAATCGGACCACGACGGGCCGCGTGTCGCGCCCTCGCCCCTCGCCTCGGCCTGGAACCGTGGCGGGGGGCGGGGCCTCAGGTCAAGGCCTGGCGCATCGGACACGTCGGCACGCTCGTTGGACCCGTGGACGGCCTTTGCATCGCACGGCACGGGGCCGAATCCCCCAGCACGCCCGGCCGGGTCTTCGCCCGCGGGATGGATGCCTCGTCGCCCCCCCGTTCCAGCGAACGCGCGGGGCCCTCGTCCGTCCCCCCCTCCGGGGGGGGGAGGGACCGGGGGCCCGCGCCTGGGGCGGGGGGGAGGCGGGGCGCTGGACGGCCCAAGTCCGTGTCGGGACCGACCACGGGGACGCCACGCCAAAGGCAACCTCGTCATGCCCCCCCTCCCCCACGGGTCCGGGCCCCTTCGGGGTGCCCGGGGTGCCCGTGGGCAACGCCGCGGCTTCGCCTCCCGTCGCCCGGGGGGTCGGGGAAGGGGCCCTCGGGCCCTTCCCTCGCCCCCCTCGGGCGCCCCCACCCGGCCGCGGCCCTCTCGGGGCGCCGCGGCCGGGGGGCGACGGGGGACGAGGGCCGCACGCCGCCGGGGCCCCCGCGCCGTCCCCCTTCGGGGGGGCGGGGCCGGCGGATCCCCCCGGGGCGGCGCGGAGGTTCGTAGCGGAGGGCATTAAACCTCCCCTGGGGCGCGCCGGGCTGGGATGCCCGGGGGCTTCAGGGTGCCCTAGGGGATGAGTCACTGAAGGGATAGACTCCGGAGGTGCCCCTAGGGACGGCTCGGGCCTCCCCCTCGTACGGGGGGGAGGGTCGGGTCTAACCAAGCAGGGCGAGCGACACGTACGTACGGCCGGGTCGAGCACCCGCCAACCCCACGCGATGGGCCCGAAAGGGTGGGCGAGGCGACGCCATCTCGAGCGCCTCCGACCCCCCCATCGCCGTGGGACACCACCTTCTTGGGCCCGTGGGAGCCCCGTTCCCCGTCCTTCGCCCCTCCGGCCCCCCGGGCCCTTCGGGGCCCGGGACGGTTCCGGTGGGCGCCCGCCCCCGGGGCGCGGCGCGGCCCCCCTCACCGGGGGCGGCACCGCGACGGGGGGGCGGAGGCCGGGCGCGTCCTCGCTGTGGCCTCGGCGGCCCCTGGTACGGCGTCGCGCCCTCACGGGGGCGGGGCGTCGGGGGGTCCCGGGGCCGTCCCCCCTCGGGGGGAAACGGGGGGGACGTGGCGCTAGGACGGCCGTCTTCACCGACCTTCGGGTCGGGGGGGCGGACCGGAGTGGACGGGAGTCTCCTCGGTGTTCCCAAGGGCTCGTCCAAGGATGGGACGGGCCAGGCACCTCAGGGCCGACGCATCCCGGGGGCCAGGCCCCGGGCGGGCGGGCGTCGGCCCATCACGCTCAATCGTCCCACCCCCGCGGCCTCCTCCGGGTGTGACCCCCCGGAGCGAGGGCCCGTGCCCCGACCCCCGGGCCCGTCCCCGGCCCCGCGCCTCTTGCGAGAGGGGCGCGGGGCGGGGGGCGGTCCCCCCGGGGCGGGGGGCCGGCCGTGGCGCGGGTGGGCTTAACTAGCCATACAGCGAGGTGTTCATGCCCCGTGAGGTGGGCCAGAACGTTGTGGTTGGGTGCGGGCTAGCCCCGCGTATCGCCGCAGAAATGCGGCTGGAACGGAGATCACGTCAGGTCCTCATGGCCCTAATGCATCGGGCTTAGCCTGGGTTACAACGGACCACACAAAGGGAAGCGAAGGCGTGAGCCGGAGCCAATCCTCCAAAGGGGTCCCCACTTTGGATTGAAGCCTGCAACTCGGCTTCATGAAATCGGAGTTGCGAGTAATCGTGGATCAGCACGTCACGGTGAACTATCCCTCTTTCACTTGTAGTGCGACCAGTCAAGCGCGATGGGGCAATGCGCAACGCCGGTCGACCCCCATCGATCGAGCCTACGCTGGCATGCGTCCCTGGCAACGGGGGGGTGTGAAGCCCAGCGGACAATGTAGACGGCCCAAAGCCAGTAAGGAGGCCTCCCCGTCGCTAGGCTGCGTGCCTACGGTTAGCGGAAGCGAACCTACGTAAGTTAGGCCCCGTCAAAAGAGGCCGTGGGAACCCTTATTGATCACCCACGGACGGTGAGGGGCGCCGCTTCTGCGAGTGGCGGCGCCATGGGGGCACACCCTCACCCGGGGTAGAGTAGGAACCTAAGGGCACGGGGGGTGAAACGCCCCACGTGTCCCATCGTGAACTGGGTAAGCCCGTCCGCTGCCTCCCCGCCCGTCGCCTCCCTCCGGGAGGCGCGTAGGGGAGGCTAGGGTCCGAGCAATCGGCTCCAGATGCGGGCGGGTAAAGGATCGGACAAAAAGCCAAGGCCCCGCTGTAATCGTGGGGATAGGGGCGTCTGCCCCGCTCCGAAAGGAGGCTGACTTGTCCATGGCGTAAATCCTTGAACGATGGCGCCTCGAGGACCCCCCTCCCGGGGGGTCCTCGGGACGCCATCCCAAAGGCCGGACGGGCCGAGGTCCGTGAGCCTCCCCCGGGGACCCGAGCCCTCGGGTCCTGGGGGGGCGGACCTCCGGCCGGGGCCGCTCGGCGGGGCCCCCCCTAGGGGGGCCCGCGTCGCGAGCAGGATTATGGGAGCTGTATGACGCGAAAGCGTCACGTACAGATCTAATGGGGGGAAAGCTTGCGAAGGCCTACCTATCCAACCCTCACCGCCCGTCAAGGGCCGAGAGCAGACCCTCATGGATGCGGGCTCATCGGCCCCCCACAAGGCCTGGCCGCGACCTGGTCCCCTTCGGGGGACCGAGGGCGGCCGCCAGCGAGCTGGTCGGGACCCCCCTTACCGTCGGGCACGCGTGCCGGACGCTCTGGGGGGGGGATCGGGGACCGAGGGGGATAAGGCGTCCCCTAAGTGCGGGTAGGCAATCGGCTTTAAGTCGTAACAAGGTAACCCTAGGGGAACCTGGGGTTGGATCAATGCCCGACAAGGCACCCCCGCCCTCCGCCGGCGCGCGTCCTGGGACGGCGCGGGGCGGTCGCCCCTGGCTCTTCCCCCCCCGCGGGGGGGAAGAGCCAGCGGCGGCCGTCCCGCCCCGGATCAGCCTCGCCGCCCCGGGGGCACCGAGGCCACGGCGCGGGGTCCCGCGAAGGACCCGGGCCTCGGCCACCCCCGGCCCGGGGGGCCCCTTCCTCCGTCCCCAGGGACGGGGGAGGGCGGGCCCCCCGGACCGGGGCGATCACCCGTCTCCTCCCGTGCGTTGAACGTCCCCCGCCGCGGTGCGGCGCCGGGGGCGAGGGGGGCCTCCGTCCGGGGGCGCCCCTCGCCCGCCGTGGCGTCGCCTGCGGGCTTGGGCGCCGTTCGGGCCCCCGATGCCCCCGCGGCTCGCGCGCGGGGGGCGGGGGTCGGTGGCCCGGGCCTCCCCCGTCCCCCCCGCCCCCCTCCCGGGGGGGGCGCCGTGGGCGGCGGGGGGGACCGAGGCCGCGTCGCGCCGGGATGCCATCCGGCGAAGGAGATGTGGAGGGTGGGGTTCGACCATCGGCCTCGACGTCCGGAGGGGCGGGTTCCCGGAGCGTCGCTCCGGGACCTCGCGCTGCGCCCGCCCGCCCGTCGCTTGGGACGGGGCGGGGGGCGGCGCGCAGCACCCTCGTCCCCCGCGGCCCGCCTTCCTCCCCCCGAGGCCGGGGCGGGGGGCGGGGCCGCTCGGGCCTCCCCTCGACGGAGGTCCGGGCCCGCGGGGGCGTGCGGGCGGGGTCCCCCGGACGGGGGGCCTCGCGCCGCCCGGCTCCCGTCCGTAAGTCGCCCGATGCCGTTGCGCGTGGCCGAGGCCCCCGCCCTGGGGCGGGGGGCCCACGCGACGAGGGGCCACGCTCCCCTCGGCCGGCGGGGTAGGCGCCCGTCGACGAACCCGGGGACCACGCACCCCTGCCCTCCCGCGCCTGGCGCGGGCGCGCGGCCGCCCTCCTGCGCGAGGGCGGCCGCCGGGAGGTTTCGTGCCTGCACCCCCGTGCGCTGGCGGCCTCGAGCCCCCAGCGCTGCGCCAGTAGGACGCTGCGCGCCCCCCCTTCCCCCGCTGGGGGCTCGAGGCCGTCCCGGCCCGAGCCCCCCGGCCCGGGGCGGGAACGGGCGCGAGGATCCAGCGCCATCGACCGCGCAGGTTCGGCATCGGCGTTCGGGGGCCCTCGGGGCCCCCGGTCCCCGCGGGGGCGCCCACGGGCGTCCGCCCCCGGGGACCCGCGGCGCGGCGCCCGGAGCCCTCAAGGCCCGGGACCGTCCCCCGGAGGCCGCTACCGATGGCCCATCATCGCCTGCCTTCCCGTGGCGGCGCCGCCCCCCTGGGCCGCGCCGTCGGATGCGACGGCGCGAGAGCACCCCCGGGGAGCAGGCCTCCGGGGGCGTCGCAGCGTGACGATCCAGGCTGGGTTCCCCGCCTGCGGGGTCCGGAAGGCGCCGAGGGCCTCCCGGGCCCGCGGCGCCCGGGCCCTGGGGAGGGGCGCTCGCGCGCCGGTCCGGCACCCCGCCCCCCCGCCGCCCCCCTTTCGGGGCCCCCGGACCGGGGGTCCCCTGGACGGGGGGCGGTGGGGAGCGGGGTGCCGAACCGGCGCAAGCATTCCGTGGCGGCCTTTGGCCAAGGTCCTCCGTGAGCGAGGGCGTTCCCGTCGGCCCCAGGGCGGACGGGCGCGCCCGACGCGCGGAAACTGCGGGCGCGTGCGGTCGGGTCGCGGCGTCGGGTTCCGGGGGCCTTTGGGGCCCCCAAGGGCCCCGACGCGGCGCCGTCTCTTTGGTGAAATGGCATCACGTCGGTCTACGGAACCGAGATTCTAGGTTCGACTCCTGGGAGAGATACCGAGGGTCCAAAGGAGGCGTGGGCCCCCGGGTCCCGTGAGGGCCCGCGGGCCCCGGGACCCCGGCCCCCGCGGGGGCCGGGGTCCCGAAGGGCGGGTCGAGGCCCTTCGCCCCCCTCGGGCGTCACCCCTCCTTCGGACCCTTGGGACCCTGGGACCCTTGGGGGCCCTTGGGGGCCCTTGGGGCCCTTGGGACCCTTGGGGCCCTTGGGGCGAGGGGGGGGTGCCGAGAGAGATGGCTGAGCGGTTTAAGGCGTCGCATTTGAAATGCGAAGAGGCGGTGCCTCCACAGGTTCAAATCCTGTTCTCTCTGCGGGGCCCACGCCTCCCCCTCGCGCCCGCCCGGCCCGAGGGGGAGGCGTGGGCGCGTTTGGGGCGAGACCTGCAGGTTCGTCCCCCATTGCGTAGTCCTAGCCCTACTGACGGAGCCGTCCCCTGGGGGCCCGAAGGGCCGAAGGGCTTCGGGCCTTGGGGCCCGAAGGGCCGAAGGGCCCAAGGGCCGAAGGGCCCTTCGTGGGCGCGGCCCAGGGTCGATGCTGCATGACCCTTCAGCAGGGCCTTTACCCCCCTCGCCAGAGGGTACTTTGGGAGCAAAGTACCTCACGGCGAGGGGGGTAAGCGCCCGGTTTGGGGGGGGTATTTTTGGCTGAAACAAACCGTGGGGGGGAGACGGGCCCGGCCCGTCCTCGTCCGCGGCCCCCCTACGGGCCCCTCGGGGGGGCCTCCTGCCGGGGCCCGTGGGGGTGGGGTGGGGGGTGGGGAAAGGAGGCGTCCGTCCGGACGGGGTTCGGGCGGGCCGGCGCGGTTTCCGGGTGCACACTCTTGCGGCCTTTCATGCGTCCCGTGCGTTTCAATGCAATCATGGCCAACGTGCGTCAAACCATGCGTACGCCGCGGCTCGATCCGCGGAAAAAGTTGAAGCGTCTCTGGGTGGTGAAGGCGCGGAGGGGGCTGCCGCGCTTCAAGAGGAAACTCTTTCCCCCTCAGCTGACGGGCATCATCACCAAGCTGTTCACGGTCAAACCCAAGAAGCCCAATTCGTCCTTGAAGAAGCTGGCCAAGGTCAAGTTGTCCAACGGGGTGACCACCTACGCCTACAACGGCGGCATCGGCATGACCTTGGAGAACCACAACCGGGTCCTGGTGCGGCGGGTCAACCTGCCCGACCTTCCCGGCGTGACCAGGAGCATCATTCGGGGCGCCAAAGCCTACGACGCCCTCGGGTTGCCCGGGTCGGTCCGGCGCCAGGGGCGTTCCAAGTACGGGGTGCCGCGGCCCGACGCCAAGGCGTACCCCGGCATCCACAAGCGGAAGACCCGCCTCTAACCCGGGCATGACGCGCCCGTCCCTCCTCCTCCCCGTCGCCCAGGCGCGCGACGTTCGGGACCCACGGTCCCGGGGAGGGGGCTTCCGGGGCGCCTTCCCCCGGGGGGCGCACGCCCCGGGGCCCCTGGGGGCCCGGGGCGTGGACGCGTCGTACCGCCCCGGGGCCCTCGCCTCCCGTAAGGGACCGGGGCCTCGGGTCCTCCCCCTACGGGGGACCCTGCGGGTGGGCCCCGTAGGGGGGGCCCAGGGGCTCCGGGGCGCCTCGCTCGGGGGCCTCGGGCCCCTGGGGGCCGGGGGTCCAGGGCGGGGGGTGACGAACCTCGCGAAGTTCGAGAAGGACACCGTCCTGCCGACCCTGCCCCTGCCCGATTGGTCGCCGGCGGCGTGGCGGGCCCACTGGGCCGTGCTCCTCAAGACCAAGCGGCGACGAAAGAAGCTCCGGCGGACCCTGCCGCCGGCGGGGTGGTGGGGGGCGGTGGGGGCCAAACCCGCGTCCCGCCAGGGGAAGGACGGGTCCTCCATGTTCACCCACCCGCGGTTCGTGCTGCCCCTCCGGGGGCGGCCCTACCTGCCCCGGAAGGCGCGGGGAAGGACGCGGTACCGTCGCCTCAAGGGGCCCCACGGGGCGTACGCCAAGCGGTGGCTCCACTTCGACATCCCCCCCATGTGGGCCCGCAAGGCCCAATGGGAGCTGGCCTTCTGGGGGGACGGCGCGGGCCTGCCGGTCCCCATCTGGAAGCGCTACCACCGCCTGTTCGTGCGCCTGTTCAAGCGCAAGCACCCCTTCCCCGTGGAGGCCCTCCACGCGGCGGGGTACGTGCGCTTCTGCCTGCTGGAGGAGCGCCTCAAGCCCCCGGTGGCCACGGAGGAGCCCTTCAGCTTGACCCGGGACGAGGTCCTGGCCTGGCAGCACGCCCTCCGGGACGGGTTCCTCACGGCCCGGGTGGAGGGGCGGCCCCTGCCGGCCGGGACCCCGGCCGTGGACGCGGGGGCCCTGCCCCCCGTCACCGGCTTGACCCCCAGCCTCATGGGGTTGCCCCTGACCCTGGCGCCCTACGTCCTGGGCCCCGTCACCGGGGGGGCCGCCAGCGACGTCTGGCGCCTCCTGGCCGGGGACGCCCCCCAGGTGGGGGCAGCCACCCCGCGGCCGCTCCCTCGGGGGCCCAGGGGCCGGAGGCCCGAAGCGGGTCCTAGGGGACCCGAAGCGGGTCCTAGGGGACCCGAAGCGGGTCCTAGGGGACCCGAAGCGGGGCCTGCGGGACCCGAAGCGGGGCCTGCGGGACCCGCCCCGGGTCCTGAGGGGGCCGAAGCGGGGCCTGAGGGGCCCGTCGCCGGGGCGTGGGCGCCGCGGGACGCGTTCACGGGGGAGGTGTTCGCCGTGGATTGGCGGGGGCCGTTCCCGGGGCCGTGGGCCTCCAGGCCGTGGGCCCAGGCCGGGGAGGGGCCGTTGCCCGTCCTGCCCATGCGGACGGCCATGGCCGGGGCGGCGTGGGACGTGCGGCGGTTCCCGGCCAGGAGGGTGACGGGGGTGTTCGGGTCCTCCACCGGGCCCTGCCTCCTGCCCGACGCCTGGCCCACGGGGAAGCCGCGGCGGGCGTTTCCCCACCCGGTGGTGGGGTACCCCAAGGGGGCGTTGCTCCGGTACACGCCCAACCCCCTGCGCGAGGTGCCGCGGTCCTGGTACCCCACCCAGTTCGGGACGAAGGTGCGCCACCGGGGGACGATGTTCCACGAGTGGATCAAGCCCCTGCTGTTCGGGACCAGGTGGTGGACCCTGCGCAACCACGCCCGGGCCGGGGTGTTCGTGCCCAGGTTCATGCGGTGGGGGCCCCCCTACAAGGGGGTGATCCCCGGCACCGAGTGGCAGCTGCGCAAGCGCTACCGGCCCAAAAAGCCCATGCGCCTCTACCAGCAGTACGACCCGTGGACCAAGAAGGCCATCCCCGCCTGGTTCGACTACCTGCCCGACCCCTGCACCCACGCCGCGTGGCGCGCCTACCAGACCGCCCGGTGGATCAAGGGGCAGTACGTGGACGGGCGGTGGGTCAAAGCCAGGCGTCGGGAGGCCCGGTGGAAGCGCCTGCGGAGCGCGTGGGAGGCGCCCTGGACCCCGGTGCACCTGGGGGCGTTCTACCGCAAGTGCGTCTCCGCCGCCCCCAAGGTCCAGAGCCGCGCCGAGAGGGAGGCCCTGGCGGCGTGGGACGCGGCCTGGGCGCGGCGGAACGCGGGGAGGGAGTGGTGGCACAGGACCGCGCCCCTGGCCCTGGACGCGGCGGGGGTGCCGGTCCGGGTGCGGGAGTTCGACCCCTGGGACGGCAAGCCCCTCCGCCTGGCCCACGAGGGCGTGGACGGGCCCGACCCGTCCCTGCCGGCGGGGATGCAGGTGTGGGACCCCGTCCGCACCCACCCCATGCCGGCCACCAGGCCCCGCCAGCACTTCACGGCGGGGTTCGCCTGGGTGACGCCGCCGTGCACCGAGCAGACGGGCAGGTACGCCGTGGCGGGGAACCGCTGGTTCTGGCCCGCCGAGTGGCGGATCGCCGGGAACCCCGAGATCACCGCGTGCAAGCCGGCCCGCATGCACCCCGGGGTCAACTGGCCCTGGGTGGACGGCGACATGAAAGCGACCATGGGCGACACGTTCGTCCGGGCCTTCGTGGCCATGCAGGATCCCTGGGCCATCGAGGACGCCCGGGTGGCCAACGTCAAGGCCGAACGGGCCTACGTCGACGCCCACGCCGCCTGGTCCGCCGCCCGGTCCCGCGCCCAACGGGCGTGGGCCCGCCAGCCTGGAGGCGACGCCTTCGTCTTCGCCACGCCCGAGCCCCAGCCGCCGGTGCCCCTCGTGGTGACGGGGGCGGCGCCCGAGGTCAAGGCCGACGCGGCCACCAGGGGGCCGTTCGGCACCCTGGCGGACCGGTGCGAGGCGGCCCTGAGGGTGCCGCGGTTTCCGGACCTGCGGCCGCCCAAGCGTTGGGTCATGCGGGATTCCTTCACCTTCTTTCCGCCCCGGTTTCCCGACCGGGTGCGCCTGCCCAAACCGGCCGACCCCGTGGTGGACGGGGTGCCCTGGATCGGGTTCCGCAAGTTCACCGGGTTCCCGCCCATGGCCGGCCAGCCTCGGTTCGAGCCGTTCCACCACGTGGAGGACGCCCCGAAAGCCCGGCGGGACTGGATCGTGGGCGACGACGAGGACACCCTGGCGACGCCCCCCAGGGGGTGCGTGCCGGCCCGTCCCTTCCTCGACGCCCACGGGGAGCCCCACGAGGCCAACCCCGAGTGGGGCGGGTACCAGCCCTTCAAACCCCAGTGGTACCCCAAGGGAAAGTACCGCGGCCAGCTCTCGTGCGACCCCCATCGGCCCGAGCGCTTGCCCTACCCCTGGCTCATGACCCCGTTTCCGGCCCCCCAGCGGGGGCCGCAGACGGTCTGGGCCCCCGGGCAGCCGGGGTTTGGGCCCACCTACACCGCGTGGCGCCGGCGGGCCGTGGCCCGGGCGGCCCAGCGGGCGGCGGCCCCCGGCCGACGCCGGCGGGCGGCCCAGAAGCGGCGCGCCCGGGCCCTGCGCCGGGCGTACCACGGGGAGTTTCGGGCCCAGTGGCGCGACGCCCAAGCCGCCCGCGCCGCGGCCGCGAGGGCCCGCCGCTGGCACCGCCTGGCCCCCGGGGCCCTTCCCTGTCCCAAGGGACCCAAGGCCCCCAAGGGACCCAAGGGCCCCCAGGGACGCGAGGCCTGGATCCAGGCCCGCACCCGGGCCGTGGCCGCCTGGGTCGCCCACACCGCCCCCGGGCGCGCGTGGGCGGCCTCGAGGGCCCCCGTAGGGGGCCCCAGGCTCCTCGGCGCCGTGGCCCAAGCCGTGGCGTGGGTGGAGGGGCTGGTGCGGGAGGTGCGTGAGGGCGGGGACGACCCGTCCCCCACGGTGACGTTGCGCCAGATGCTGGGGACGGAGGTGGGCCGGTCGCGCCTGCTGGCCGAGCTCCAGGCCGTCCCCGCCCCGGCCGCCGCGGCGCGGGTCCGGGTCCGGGGGAGGGCCCAGCGGAGGGGTGTGGACGCCCTGGTGGTCGTGCGCGTCCACGGCCCCCAGGCCGACCGGGTGGTGGCCGCGCGCCGGGAGGCGCGGGCCGCCCTGACCCGGGAGGCCCTGGCGGCCGCCCTGGGGCCCGCCCTGCGGGCGGCGGCCCAGCGCACGGCGGCGGCGGCCCAAAAGGCCAAGGCGAAGGCCGACGCGGCCGCCTGGGACGCCGCCGAGGCGCGGCTCAAGGCCCTCGAGGCCAAGCGGGACCGAGGACCCTACCTGCCCGCGACCCAGGCCCGCTTGGCGTACGACCTGGCGGTGGCCATGGCCGAGCTCCGGTACCTGGCCACGGGGGTGCGGACCGAGGTGCCCAAACCCACCTCGGCCCCCGGGGGACCCCCCCGGGGGCCGAGGCCCGGACCCGCCTCCCGGGGCCCGAGGCCCGCCGCGGGGCCCGGGGGGGAGACCCCCAAGGCGTGGGTGTACCGGGGGCCGGCGTCCCTTTTGGAACCCGGCGCCCCCGACGTGCCCGCCTTCCGGGCCCGGCGGGGCATCCCCCCCAAGCCCGCTCAGGCGCCTCGGGGCCCCCTCGGGCCCCAGGCCCCCGACCCGGGGCCCGAGGGGGCCCCGGAGCCCGACGGGTCCCAAGGTCCCCCAAGGCCTCAGGCCCCTAGGGGGCCCGCCGAGGGCGCCCCTTCGGGTCCCGTTCTCCCCGGCCCCGGCCCCGGCCCCGCGGGGGGAACGGGGAGGGCGCCTTCCGTCGCGCCCGCGTTGCCCACCGTGGGGGCGTTTCGGGCCTCCCGGGGGCCGGCGTCCGCGCCGGCCCCCGGGGGGGCGGAGGCGGCTCAGGCCGAGGCTCAGGCCAAGGCCGACGCCAAGGAGGCCCACACCGTCAAGATGGCGGCCCTGTGGCAGAAGGAGCAGGCGCGGGTGCGCCGGGAGTGGAAGGCCAAGGAGAAAGCCCGTAGGGAGGCCGCCGCATCCTCCGGACCCGGAGGGGGGAGGGCGGCCCTCCCGGGGTCCGGGCTGGGCCACGGGCCGGCCTCCCCGAAGGAGGCCCGTCTCCAGCGCCTCGCCCGGGAGGCCGACGCCGAGATGGCCCTCAGGCGCCAGACCATGGGGGCGTTGAGGGACGCCCTCGAGGCGGTGCGCGCCCTGGTGGGCACGCCTTCCCCCTTGGCCCCCAAGGCGTTGGCCTTGGCGTGGCTCCGGGGGAGGGGGCCGGCCACGGCGTGGGCGGTGGCCGAGGCCGTGGGCCGGGGGCAGCTGCCCCTCCACGCGGCCATCTACGCTGTGACGGGGGCCCAGGTGGACGCGGCGCGGGTGCGCTTGCGGGCGTACCGTCGCGCCGTGGGCGAGGCCCGGGATGCGGCCATCGCCGAGGCCGAGGCCACCACCCAGGCCAAGGCCTACGAGGCGTGGCCCACCTGGCTCCAGGTGCTCCTGGGGCCCCATCCGACCACGGCCTTCCAGCGGGCCCAACGCTTGAAGGCCAAACTCTGGCTGCCTTGGGATGGCAAGGGGTCCTACGACCCCGCCATCTCCATCCCGTGGCGGCCCGAGGGGGCGGCGGCGTGGGCCGTGGGGTCGCCCCTGGCCTACGATCGGACCGTGCAGCTCGTCAACGCCTACCGGCAGAAGTTCGTGGACCCTTCGGGGTACACGGCGGAACCCTACAGGGTGACCCCCACCCCCGACCGTCCCCAGCCCAAGGCCGGCGCCGGGCCCTGGGGCGCCGCGGGCCCGAGGGGCCCGAGGGCGCCCAGGGCGGACGCGGCGGCCCAGACGGCCGGACGGAAGCCCTTGGCCTACGTCGCGAGCTTTTTGCCCGCCGGGGAGCCTTACGGCCCCCAGGGACCCGTCGCGGGGCCCCTGGGGCCCCCGGGGGAGGAGGCCACGCGCCCCGCCCCCGGCGGCCGCGAGGCCCCCCCAGCGTCGGAGGCCCCCCGGCCAGGCCCCCAGGGGCCCCCAACGGCCCAGGGGCCCCAGGGGCCCCAGGGGCCCCAAGGGGCCCAGGAGGCGGAGGCCTCGGGGGTCGGGGCCCCTGGGGGCCAGGCCCCCCTCACCCTGCCTGGGGTGGACGGGGACCTCGAGGCCGAGGGCCTCGGCACGGAAGCGGATGCGGCGGCCCGTACGGGGCCCCCCACGGGGCCCCCGCAGGGGGCCACGGAGGAGGCGGACGGGGGCGAGGCGGGGCGCTGACCTAAGGCGCCATGGCCCACCCGTTCCGCCCCCGCGTTCCTGGGCTGTGGGAGCCGTTGACCGAGCGAATCGAGGGAGGGGCGGTCCAGCCCCTCGAGGCCGACCGGGGTTCGGAGCCCCAGGCGGTGACGTCGCCCTTGGTGGGGCCTATCCCGCGGCCGGCGTGGGCCGATGAGCCGCGGTATCGGTCGCCCCAGGACGGCGGGGCGCCTCGGGCCCCGGGGGCCCCATGGGCCCCGCGTCCCTTGCCCCCGGAGACGGCGCCGTGGGGGGGACCGGCGGGGCGGCCGTGGGTCAGGGTGTACCGGGGCACCGGGCATCCCGAGTACGTGGCCCGGGCGCCCCGGCTGACCCCCCGGGAGAAGGCGGTCTTTTTGGGCCGGCGTCCCGGGGCGTTGGTGCCGGAGCTCGCGGCGGAGAGGGCGCCGCCCGCCGCGGTGCGGGCGGCGGCGGCCAGCCTTCAGGCCTACGCCAGGCTCACCGGGGAGGAGGGCACGGCGGGCGCCACGCCGCCCCGGGCCCTCCTCGGGGTGATGCCGGCGTGGGGGCGCCCGGACGCCCTGGGCCGGCGGGGGCCCCCCGAGGGGGCCCCCGCCCCCGGGGGGGCCGCGCCCACGGACACGGACCCCTGGGCCGCGGGCACGGGGGGGTTCGGGGGGTTGGGCGCCGGGGCCGCGGCGGCCGCCGCGGGGGCCGACGCCGAGAGGGCGCCCACGGTGGGCAACCCCGCGGCGTGGGCCGCCCTGGAGGCCCTTGGGCCCCAGGGGCCCCAGGGGCCCCTGGGGGCTGGGTTCACCCCGGCGTCCATCCGGGCGTTGAAAGCCTCCCACCGGGCGTGGGCGGGGCGGGCGGTGGCGGTCTGGGTCGGGGTCACCCTGGCCAGGCCCCGTCCGTTCCTGGTGGGTCCCGAGGCGGTGTACAGGACGTTGGCCGAGCAGAACGTGACCTGGGCCCATCCCCACGGGCCGGCCTGGTGGCGGCGGTGGATCGCCCGGCGGGGGCGGGGGGCCTTGGCCCCCTTTCTGCGCCGCCGGCGGGGGACGTACGGGTGGACCCACGGGGACCCGGCCACGGGGAAGGCGAGGGGGCCCCGGCGTCTCGCGAGGGATGAGGCCTACGCCCTGCGCCACCGGGCGCGGGTGATCAGGGGGTTGGACACCCTCCATTGGGCCAAACCGGCCCTTCCCCGCGGGTCCTACGTGGGGTTGGCCGGGGTCGAGATCGTCCACGCCCGCAAGGAGGCGTGGAAAGCCGCCCGCCAAGGCGAGCGCTCCCGGGGGGCTCCTGGGACCCTCGGGGATCCTGGAGCCCCTGGGGCCCCTGGGAGCCCTGGGGCCTCGGGGGGCCCTCGAGGTCCCTTCGCCCCCCAAGGCCAAGGGCCCCGGGGCCCCCAGAGGGGGCCCCGGAGCCCAACGCCCGCCCTTCCGGCCAAGCCCTCCCCTGGGCCTGGGGGGGTGGGGCCGGGGGGGTGGGGAGGTGGGTGGCAGCCGCCCGTGCCGGGCCTGGACCCGGACGCCCTGGCCAAGCGGACCGAGCGGTTCGTGAAGGTGCGCCGGCGGGGTCGGGTCCTCACGGTCCTGGTCCGCGGGCGCGGGGGCCGGGGGCGTCGATGAGACGGGCCCGTCGGGCTCACCGGGCCCGCCGGGCTCCCCGGGTTCGCCGGGCGGGTCGGAGCGGGCTGGAGGGGCGACGCGGTCGGTGGGAGGCCGAGGGTGCGATGGGCGGGCGGCCCCCGTCCCCCGGGAGGGGGGCCGCCCCGGGGCGTTTGGACGGCCACTCTTGACGGGCATGCATGCACCCTTTTCCTCCTTACGATCCCCATGACCGATGCCTGGCACCGGCGATACCGGCGATGCAACGCTTCCCGACCCCCGCGCGGGGGCCCCGGGCCTCGCGGGGTCCGGGGCCCCGGCGGGGGGTCCCGTGTGGACTGTGTCAATATCCTAGCCCTACTGACACCCCTTTCCCGGGGCCTTCGGACCCCCGCCGGGGACCCTCGGGCCTCCGCCGGGGACCCTCGAGCCCCCGCGGGAGGCCCTCGGGCCCCCGGCGGGCGGGGCGTCGACGCCCGGCCCGCCAGCCCCTTGACCGCCCTCGCGGCGGCCCGGGGACGGGCCAAAGCGCCCGCCGGTCCCGGAAGGGACCCGGGGGCCGGGGCCCGAGGCCCACGGACCCCGGGGCCCCAGGGGCCCCTGGGGCCTAAGGGCCGGGGCAGGGGCAGGGGCAGGGGAGACCCCTGGCGGCCGGTGACGTTGGCCCGGCTCGGGGGGGTGCCCGTGGGGCCCACCTACGCGCCGTGGATGGCCTCCCTCTGGCAGGGGCCGTGGCTGCGGCGGCCCCCGGTGGCCGTGGCCGAAGCGGTGGTGCCCCGCCGGGTCGTGCTCCCCCCCAGGGGAGGCCCGGGGGAGGGGGCTCACCCCTCGGGGTGGCGGGCGGCGGCCCGGGCGCGGGACGCGTCCTTCGCGGCGGTCCGGGCCTCCCGTCCCGGCGCCGGGCCCCGCGTCCTTCGCGGCGGACCCGCCCTCGGGGCGGGTCCCCGGGAGGCGCGGGTCCGGGTGGCGGCGGACGGGAGGTTGGACGCCCTCCTGACCCGGGGCCTCCCCTGGGGCCTCCCCGGTCGGCCCCAAGGGTCGCCGAGGGGAGGGGGCGGGGGTCCCGAAGGCGAAGGGCCCCCCGCCCCGAGGACCGAGCCGGCGGCGTCCGTGGCTTTCGGGGGGCCCGAGGCCATGGGGTGGCGGGAGGCCACCGTGCTCCCCGCCACGGCGGCGGGGTACGGGGCCTACTGGCGCTGGGCCGTGGCCTGGTGCAACGCCCACTCCCCCCGGGAACTCCTGGCGGTGGTGATGGCGGGGCACCGGGTGCGGTGGGAGGCGCCCACGGCCTTCCAAGCCCCCGTACCGTCGCCGGGGCCCGGGCGGGCTTCGAGGGCCCCGAGGGCCCCGAGGCCCCCGAGGGCCTCGGGGGCTCAGGGAGCCTTGGATGAGGGGGACATGCCCAGGGCCGGGCCCACGGGGGCGTGGCATCCCGCGGCGGCCCTGATTCCCGGGGAGATGGCCCGTCGGGCGCGCAAAACGCGCTGGAAGCGGGGCCCTGGGGGGCCGGCGCGGGGGGACCCCCTCGGCGCCGCGGAGCCCCACGGGGGGAGGGTCCCAAGGGGCCCGGGGCCCCAGGTCCTCGTGGGGGCCTTGGGGTCCGTCGTTCCCGCGGGGCGGGGGCGTCGCCTCCGGCGGGCCCTCGAAGCGGCCCTAGGGGCGGCCCTGGCCGCCCGGGGGCCGGCCGCGGGGGCCCCCCCACGGTCCGTCCAAGGGGCCCCCGGAGGGGCCCCCGGAGGGGGCTTCGCCGAGGCCCTCGTGCGGGCGGGGGTCGCGGGGTTCGTTCACCCCCGCACGGGGTGGGGCGTGTCCCGAACCCCCTGGCGGCCGGTGCCGGCCGGGGACACCAAAGCGCCCGGGGCGCGGGCGCCTCGGACCTACGTCCGGGGGTCCGGCCGCCACACCTGGGTGCGGGGACGGGTGCCCGTGACCAACCCCGGGCCCCGCCTTCCCTACCGTCTCGACGCCGACCGGGTGGACCTGCTCGGGCCGGACGTCGGGGCCGGGGCGGACGCGGGCCGGGGGTTGCCCCTCTGGTGGCGGGTGCGGCGGGCGGTGCCCAAGCCGGTGCTGCCGGGGTGGTTGCGGTGGCACGAGGCGGCCAGGCGGGCGGCGGTGCCCGGGCGGGCCCCCGTGCTCCACGTCCAGGGGGCGTTGGAGGGGCTGAGGCCCGACGCTGCGGCCATCCTCGGGGCTGCGGCGAGGCTGCGGCTCCACCGCCTGGCCCCCGGGGAGGCCGCGGCCCAGATGGGGCTCGGGGGGCCGTGGCGGGTGCCGTACCCCTACCAGGTGCGGCCCGACGACCCGCGCCCCCGGCGGGAGCACCCCGATTGGCGGCGGTCCAGGGATGTGCCCACGGTCCGCGCCCGGGGCATGCGCCCCCCGGTGGCCTGGTCCCCGGGATTCTACGGCCACGAAGGCCACGCCCGAGGGTGGCTCGAGGCCGTGGGGGGTGCGCCCGCCGTGCCCACCCCCCACCGGGCCCCGGGGGCCGGGGCCTTCGTGGCCCGGGCCCCAAGGGCGGGGAGGACCGGGGGCACCGAGGGGACCGAGGGGCCGGGGTCCCGAAGGCCCCGGCCCCAGGCGTTGGAGGCGATCGGCGTGGCTCCGGGGCCGGGGGCGGGCGCCTTGGGGCCCGCCCGGAGGGGGGCGCCGGGGGCGTGGCGGATGACGGCTGCGGGGTGGGCGGTGCCCGGGGGGCCTTGGGCCCTGCCGGAGGAGGCGGCGCTCCACGCGGCCTTTGGGCCCGTGGGGACGGCGGCCAGGGTCCACGGGATGGGCGGGGTCCTGCTGCGGCGGGCGGCGCGGTTCGGGGAGGATCCCTTGGCGCGCCAGCGTCTGCGGACCTGGTCCGCGGCCTACCGGGCCCGGCGGGAGGCCAAAGCCGCCCGGTGGCTGCCCTTGAAGCCGGGGTTCGCCTTTCCCACCCGGTACACCGGGTTCCTCGCCGCGTCCACGGCGTCCTTCCTGCCCACGGACCCCCAGGCCCTCGCCGAGGGCCCGGATCCGGGCGCCCGATCGGGCCCCCGGGGGGGCCCCGACGGGCCGCTGCACCCCGCGTGGGTGCGGTTGCGGGCGTACCGGCCCCTCACGGGGGCCGGGGGCGCCGGGCCCCTGGGGGGGGGTCCAGGGGCCGAGGGGCTCCGCGGGGGGCGGCCGTCCGTGGTGCCTTGGACCCCCTGGGCCCCCGAGGCGGTGGGGCCGGGGCCCAAGGGCCACGGCAGGGTGCGCCCGATCGTGGCGCCCCAGGCGGGGCCCGTGGCCGCCCCGGACCGTCTGGACCGGGCGGGCGGGCCCATGGCGTGGGCTCCCCCCGCCCCCGCCCCCGGGGGGTCCGGGCGGGAGCCTCTCAGGTGGTCCCCTCGCGGGCCGGTGGGGCCCAAGGGGTGGGCCACCTGGGTGAGGCCGGACGCCCAGGCGGCCGGCATGGCCCAGGTGGCCGCCGCGATGTTTCCGCCCGAAGCGGGTCCTAGGGGACCCGAGGCGGGTCCTAGGGGACCCGAGGCGGGTCCTAGGGGAGCCGAGGCGGGTTCTAGGGGAGCCGGGGCGGGTCCTAGGGGGTCCGAGGGGGGGCCTGAGGGCACCCGGAGCGCCCTGGCTTACCCCACGCCCGAGGCGCTGGTGCCGGCGGCGGTGGGGGTGCGGGCGCCTTGGCTCCTGACCCAGGGGCCGCCGGCGACCCTCGGGCCGGTGCCCGCGAGGGCGCTCGGAGGGACGGCCGCGCGTTTCCGGGAGCCGTCGAGGCCCGGGCCCCAGGGGCCTGAGGCGTGGCGGGTGCCCGCGCCGGCGGAGGTCGAGGGCGCTCGGAGGGGCCCGAAGCCCGCCACGGCGTGGAGGCGGTTCCTGGCGGCGGAGGTGGCGCGGGTGTGGATGGTGCGGTTTGGGGTGACGGACCCTTGGCGCACGGTGATGCCCACGGCCCTGCGCCAGGCGTGGGAGGGCTGGGCGGCGCGCCAGGTGCGGCGTCGGCGGCGGGGGCGGTACCCCCGGGTGCCGCGCCCCCGGCGGGTGGCCCGGCTCCACGCCCTCGGGTTTGGGACGTGGCAGCGGCCGCGGTGGTTTCGGGCGGGGCGGATCAAGAAGCCCCGGCGCACCGGGTACGCCTACGCGTACGGGCCCTCGGACCCCCGGGGCGGGGTCCGGGCCTTGGCGCCCGTGGGGCTGTCCCCCTACGCCCCCAGGCACGCCGCCACGGCCCTGGTGACCGAGGCGACGCCCCTGGCCGTCTGGGCCGACGACGGCACCCCGGTCCCAGGGGCCGGGGCCCGCGTAGGGGCCCCCGAGGCCCCGCGGGCGGTGCGCGCGTACACCCGGGCGGGGCGTCTAGGGCGGCCGTTCGGGGTGGGGCGCGACGGACCCGAGGCGGCGTGGTGGGGGGTGCCGGCGCCGGCCGTGGGGTTGGACCCGGGCCGGGTGGCGGCGTTCACGGTGCCCGGCACCGGGGGCTGGTACGCCCGTCCCGACGGACGTCGGGCCCCGGGGAGGCCGTTGGCGGCGGGGTGGTTGCCGGGGCAGAGCCCCTACACCCCCCGCACCCGCACCAACGCCCCCGGGTTCATGGCCGTGTGGGACCCCGGCCCGGCGGCCGGCCTCCTGGCCCCCCTCTGGGAGGCCCTGGGGCGGTGGCGGATGGCGCGGGTGCTTCGGGCCCAAGGGCCCCGCAAGGGGCCCCTACGGGGCCCAGGTCCCGGGCGCGGGGGGGTCCGGCGGGGGGTGGGGGCCGAAGTCCTCGCCCAGCCGGCGGCGTTCCTCGCGGCGCGGCCGGTGGGGCACGAGACGCCTTTGACGGGGGCGGTGGGGGCCTACGGGCCCCGCCGCCGTCCCGCCCACGCCCTCCAACGCCGGGCGGCGAAGGGAGGGTGGGCCTGGGGGACGGGGGGACGTAGGAGCCCCTACGCCGCCCTGGCCCGGGCCGCCACGGTGCCCCACGGCCCCCGCGGCCCCCGCGGCCCCTTGGGCCCCCGCGGGGGCCCCGCAGGGGGCCCTTGGCCCCCGGGGGGGGCCCCCGGGGGCGGGGGCGCCGAGGGCACGGTGATGGGCCTCAAGGCGGCCGGATACACCGGGCGCCGGCGGGCGTTGGGGGGACCGTCCCGGAGGGACGCGTGGCCTTTGGCGCCCGAAGGGGGCTCCCCGGGGGCCGTGGCGCTCCTGGAGACGTTGGGCTTGGGAAGGGCCGTCCGGGCGGGAGGACGCGCGGGCCCTCGGCCCCGACGCCGGCGGGCGCCCTGGGGGCGGGCTTGGCGGGCCCGTCGGGGCGTTTGGGGGCGGGTGCCGGGGCCGGTGGCGGCCATCGATGGGTACGCCCGGGCTCGGGAGGGGACGTGGACCTACGGCGCCTTGGGGGACCCGTACCCCGAGGGCAGGTGGGTTCACGTCCGCTACCCCGGGGACGGCGCCCTGACCCCCCTGGGTTCGCGGGCGGCGGAGGCTCTGGGGGCCCCGGACCCGTTCGCGGTCGACCTTACGGACGAGGGCGCGGCGGGGGAGGGCCTTGGCTCCGAGGCGGGGCCGGCCCTCCCCCGTGGCGCCGGGTCCGAGGGTCCCTCGGGGCCTGGCTCTCCCCCGCCCCCGCTCGCCCCCGAAGCCCAGGAGGCGAAGGCCCAGCGGGAGGCGGCGCGGAAGGCCGTCAAGGCGGCGGCCGTCGCGGCGGCGGTGACCCGCTTGCGGGGGGAGGAAGCGCCCTTCCGCAACCGACCCTTCGTGCCCGGCCCACGCCCCCAGGGGGACGCGTCGGCCCCCCGGGGGCCCCGTAGGGGGCCCCAAGGCCCCGCGGCTCCCCCCTCCGGGCGGGGGCCGAGGGGGCGGGGGGGGCGGGGGGGGCGGGGGGGGGGGTGGGAGCCGGCCAGGG
>Ga0181554_1000966_pt1 | contig 28172 bp, 22 predicted proteins | sample 011ome_16_FD_145602 | JGI IMG/M metagenome (GOLD analysis project Ga0181554, IMG submission 145602) | Coastal salt marsh microbial communities from the Groves Creek Marsh, Skidaway Island, Georgia - 011503CT metaG (spades assembly) | ecosystem: Environmental > Aquatic > Marine > Intertidal zone... | reverse complement strand
GCGGGCGCGGGCGCGGGCGCGGGCGCGGGCGCGGGCGTCGCCGCCGTCGTCGCCGCGTTCGCGAGCGTTCCCGGGCGGCTGCACCTCGGCTCGCACGCGGTCGCGATCGCGGCGTGCGGGACGGTCCTCGCGCGCGGGGGGATGGGAAAGCGCGGACGCGCGCGGGCGAAGACCGAGTAGCGGGCGAGCGACGACGTTTGAGTGGCGTTTTAATAAGTCCAGCGATCGAACATCAGTGGCGCATCGAAACGCTCACAGCGGCTCTTCCGCCCGACCGCGGCCTGTTCGTTTTCGCGTGACTCGACGACGCTCCGGCATTCTTTGGACGCGCGTCGCACGTCTTCTTAGTATCGATGGCCGCTATCGCTAACTTCGCGAGCGTGAAGCCTCGCGTGAACGCCGCGCGCGCGGGTCGGTTCGCGGGTTCCCGGGTGTCCAAGGTGCGCGTCTTGCTCCGACCCGCCCGCGCGAAAGAATTTCCGAGCGCGAGAGACGTGGCCGGACGTGGAGGATAAAATCTCCCGTCGCGACGCCCTCCCCCCGTCTCCGGCCGCGCGGCTCCGCTCGACGCGCGACTGACGTTCACCTCCCACCCCTCCTCCGTTCCACTCCCAGGTCACCAACGGTGGTGTGGTGTGCATGGCGCAGACGGACAAGCAGCCGGAGTTTTTCCCCGAGGCGAAGGTGCGCCTCCGTCCCCGTTCGTCTCCGACGACGCGCGCGTCTCGCGACGGTCGCGCGACGCGAACAAACCCTAGCTGGGAAAAACCTCATCGTCGCTCGTTCGTTTCGTCGCGGCGTCTCGCTCCTCCTCCCGCCCCCGCGACGGAGAGCGCGCGCGACCGACCTCTCACTCTCACTCTCACTCTCACCTCATCTCCCCCCTCCCCCCCTCAGGTGTTCTGCAACGGCGAGGAGGTGATGACGGTGGGGGGTACTCAGGCGGAGTACGTCGTGGACATCTGGAGCGGGAACCACCCGTTTTTCCTCGGAAAGTCCACGGCTATCATGACCAACGCGGGGCAGGTGTCTCGGTTCGGCGACAAGTACGGCGACCTCGGGGCGATGTCCGAGGTGGAGACGATCGACACCCCGTCGAAGAAGGACGAGAAGAAGAAGTGAGCGAGGGAGGGATCTGGGATGGAGGGAGGGAGTCTCGACGGCTCTGAAGAGGGCACATAGTCGTGTACATGCTCACGCAACACATTCTCTCGTCGCTACGCTCCGCTCCGTCCGAAGACTCACCTCACTGCGGCTTCGAATACATCGTCTCCCCCCAGTCCCTCGTCTCCAACTCCCCCGCGGGCCGGCCGTGCGCGCCCGTCGCCCACTCGTCCGACGTCGGCTCGTCGTGCTGCAGCGGCTTGGCGTCCGGCTTCTTCGCCTGCTTGACGCTCTTATGAAGAGTGTTCTCCGTCACGGGCCCCGGCGCCGGCGCCGCCTTCGTCGGGGACGCCGCGACGGACAGCTTCTCCATCTTCCCCGCGGCGGCGGCCACCGCCACCGCCGCGGGCACGGGCACGGGGGCCGCGTCCACCTTGCCGCCTTGTTGGTCGTCCGGCTTCATCGCCGGGAACAGCAGCACCTCTTTAATGTTCGCCGTGTCCGTGAGCAACATCGTGAGACGATCGATCCCGAGCCCCCACCCGCCCGTCGGCGGCAAGCCGTACTCGAGCGCCTCGCAGAACGTCTCGTCCACGGTCATCGCCTCGTCGTCGCCCGCGCCCTTCTGCTTCGCCTGGTCCGCGAACCGCTCGCGCTGGACGATCGGGTCGTTCAGCTCGGTGTACGCGTTGCACAGCTCTCGCTTGTTGACGAACATCTATTCGTCGGGGCGGAGTTCATAGGCGTCAGAAGCGGAGTTTAAAGGCGCCGAGGGCGGAGATTGAAAGCGAGGGACCCTGGGCGGAGAGACACGCCGGGAGAAAAAGTCCTTAAGGAACGGCGTTCACCACGCAGACGGGGTCGTATGGGGACCAGTGTGAGATAGAACGCGCCTCGAATCGTTCCGTCATGTCCGGGAGTTTTCGGTGGTATTTCGCGAGCGGCGACATGATCTTCGGGTGGTCGCAGATGAACGCGGGGGAGACGCACTGCGTCTCGAGGTAGTCGCCCACGAGCGTGTCGAGCAATCGCGCGGTGGTGTGCGGCGGCTGGCACTCCGATCCGAGTCTTTGACACGTGTCCTTGAGGTATCGGTTCGCCTCGTCCGACTCGAGCGGCATCGGAATCTTAATGTTCAGCGTCTTCTCCAGGTCCGCCACCATGCTGAACCGCTTGAACGGCGGCGTGAAGTCGATCTCCACCGGGGGCTCGTCCGGGCCGTTCGCGTGATACATCACCTTGTACGACCCCTTCAGTCTCAGCACCATCCCGGACACGAGGTCCTCGGTCATCTTCATGAGGTCTTCGTAATCCGCGTACGCCATGTAAAACTCGCACGTCGTGAACTCCGGGTTGTGCGTCATGTCGATGCCCTCGTTCCGGAACTGTCGCCCGATCTCGTACACGCGGTCCATCCCGCCGACGACGAGCTCCTTCAGGAACAGCTCCGGGGCGATGCGCATGTACAGCGTCATGTCGAGGTCGTTGTGGTGCGTGATGAACGGCTTGGCGGTGGCGCCGCCGGGGATCATGTTCATCATCGGCGTCTCCACCTCGACGAAATCTTGATCGTCGAGGTACTTGCGGATGCTTCGGATGATGTTCGAGCGCGTGATGAAGATGTCTCGCACCTCCGGGTTCATGATGAGGTCGAGGAAGCGCTTCCTGTACCGCGTCTCTTGATCCTTCAGGCCGCTGAACCCGGGGAGCATGTGCAGACACGGCGTGAGCACCTCGAGGTGGCACGGGAAGATGGACAGCTCGCCGCGTTTGCTCTTGCCCGCGTAGCCGCGAATGCCGACGATATCGCCGCGGCGCGTGGACATGTTTATCTTCTCGAAGTCGTACTCCGTCGCCATCTTCGCGTCCGCCATGACCTGGACTTTCACGCCGTCGCCGCGGAGGTCGTAAAAGTACAGCTTCGTCCCGGACGCTCGCTTGGACATGAGACGTCCCGCGACGGAGATCTTCACGCTCTCGTCCACGACGCCGTCCGCGACGCCGCCGAAGCGCGAGATGAAGTCCGGGAGCGACGTGTCGACGTGGAACTTGTGCGGGTACGGGTGCTCGCCGTTCGCCTTGCGCGCCAAGACTTTGTTGATGCGGTTCGCGGTGTACTGCGTCGCGTCGAGCTCGCCCTCCTCGTCCTCCTCGGACTTTTTGGAGTCGGCGCTCGGCGCCGCGGCCGCCTTCGCCGCCTTCGCGGCGTCCTTCTCAGCCTTCGCCTTGGCGTTCTGCGCCGCCTTGAGGCGCTTCTTGTACTCGCTGTCGTCGGTCACGCGCGGGAGGAGAGCGTCGTCGTGCGTGGGGGCGTCAGAGGAGGGCGGCGGGTGGGCGAGGACGGGGAGGGACGGGCGCGATGGAGAGCGGTCGATCGGTTCGAAACAAGAGCGACGATCGATCGCGATCGATCGGCGCGCGGCGGCGGATCGCACCTCTTGCTCATGGGCTCCCCGGGGAACTCCGGGTACTCCTTGAGCGCGGGCGCCTCCGTTTGGGCGGGCTCGGCCATCGTGAGCGCGTGTGTGGTGCGTCGGTGGGGCGTCGCGTGCGTGCGGCGGCGCGTTCGCTCTCCGCGGCGTCGCCGCGAAAACCCCGCTGTTTGAAGTGGACCTGCAGTGGCCACTTCATCAGACGCGCTCGAGGCTAGACGCGCGCGCCGTTTCATTCTCCGGGGTCGCGTCGCCGCGATGGCGCGCCTCTCCGTCGTCCTCGCGCTCGCGCTCCTCACGTCGCCCGTCGCCGCCGCGCGCGCGCCGCGTCGTGCCTCCGCCCTGACCCCCCCGCTCCGCGGCGGCGTCGTCGGGGAGGGAGCGCGCGGGCGCGAGACCGCGACCGCGACGACGACGACGGTGGGCCCCGCCGCGGATCTCGTCGACGACCTGCCCGGGTACGGCGCCCCTCCCGCGGCGCAGTACAGCGGCTTCCTCGACGCGTCCGCGTCCACGCCCGGGACAATGCTGCACTACTGGCTCGCGCTGTCCCCCGCGGACGACTGGGCGTCCAAGCCGATCGTGCTGTGGCTCAACGGCGGGCCCGGGAGCAGCTCGATCCTGGGCTTCCTCCAGGAGAACGGGCCGCTGCTCACGAATCGCACAGGGGGGCTGATGCTCAACCCGTGGGCGTGGACGAACGACGCGAACCTCCTCGCGCTGGAGTCCCCGGCGGGGGTGGGGTACTCGTACTGCGCGAAGCAGTTGAAACGCCCGCCCGGCGGGTGTTACAACACGGACAAGTCCACGGCGTCCGACGCGCTCGCGGCGCTGGTGCACTTCTTCGGGGTTAAATTTCCGACGCTGGCGAAGAACGAGTTCTTCATCACCGGGGAGTCGTACGCGGGGGTGTACGTCCCGACGTTATCGCGCGCGATTCTCGATCACAACGACGCCGTGGCGGCGGCGGAGTCGTCGGAGGTGTTCGAGAACGACGCGACGAAGACGACGACGAAGAACTCGACGACGAAGATCAACCTCGTCGGTCTCGCCGCCGGCGACCCGTGCACGGATAACGCGTTCCAAGCCGACTCCATGGACATGCTGTGGTACGGGCACAAGTACGGGTTCGTCCCGGAGGAAGACTTCGACTTGATGTGGAACACGTGTAAGATGAGGTACGCCGCGCCGCTCGCGAGAGGCACCTGGTCGGGGAGGGAAGCGGGAGAGGCAAACGAAAACCAAGTAGTGTCGTCGCGCTCGACGCGCGCGCGAACGCGGTGGGGCCGCGGCGAACCCGTCGCGGAAGTGCTCCTCCCCGACCCCGACTCCGACTCCGACTCCGAAGAAGACGTCGCGCGTCCGCGGCGGCGGCGGCGGCGGCCGCTGGATAAGAAGCGCGACGACCCGCGATGCGTCGCGGCGCATCGACGGTTCCTTCTCGCGTCCTCGGACGCGTTCTCGCAAGACTGGGAACGCGCGTGGATGAACGACCTCTCCCTCTTCGGCCCCGCCGCGGCGGTCCGGAACGACATCCCCGGGACGTTGGACTACGACATGTCGACCTGGATGATGCGCGCGGACGTCCGGAAGGCGTTACACGTGGAAGACGCTCCGGTCGACGCGTGGCCCGGCCCCGGCCGCGATTGGTCGTACGCGAGCGATTACGCCGCGTGCAACGCGGACGCGAAGAAGGGCGCTGAGTCGATGGTGGACTTCTACCGCGACATCGCGCCGCGGCTGCGGACGACGATCGTGTTCAACGGCGACACGGACCCGTGCGTGTCGTACGAGGGCACGCGAGAGGCGGTCAAGGCTGTGGGGTTCGATCGTCTCCCCGGCGGGTCGCAGCGGCCGTATTTTTTCAACGCCACGGGGACGACGCTCGCGGTATTAAACGAAAAGCCACTGCTCTTCGGTCCGTCGCTGTCCGTCGTCGACGCCGGCGCGCAGTTCGGCGGGCACGTCACGAGCTACGAGCACGGGCTGTCTTTCGTCACCGTGCACGGCAGCGGGCACATGGTGCCGCAGTTCAGACCGCGGGTGGGGTCGCACCTCCTCCGGAAGTTGTTGTCCGACGCGCCGTTTTCGCCGCCGTTCAGGTGCGTTCTATACAAACGTGTTTCACCCATCGCTCGGTTTCAACACTTGATCGCGTCCCCTTTCAACTGACCGGTGAACTATTTTTGTATGGAATCGCCCTCACCAGAAGCGACGACGAGCTCGCGCGGATGACGGAGAGGGAGTTCAGGCGAGAGATGGACGCGTGGACGTTAGAGGCGCAGAGTTCGAAGTACTTAGACTGACGCGTGGTGGTGGTGGTGATCGATGGAGTGCGCGCGTACTGTACGCGCGTAGTGAACGAACGAACGAGAACGCGTTCTGTAAAAAGTCGTTTGGTTGTACGAGTACTCGTACGAGCTTCTTATTAATCGTGCGTTACACGTTGATTGAATTAATCGACCGCGTCGCCCGGGGTGCGATGGGCGGGGACGTGCGCGTCGCGCGTTCGCGTGCATCGAAGCGACGAAAACCGGACGCGTATCCGGCGTTTAACTCGTCGCTCGTCACGTGGCGAACGCGCGCGCGCTCGCTCGTCCCCGATCGCGCGGGAACTTTTATTTTTTCACTTTTCTCTTTCGACTAAGTGCTGAAAGAAAAGCATCCATCCGTCCCCGAGCCCCGGGCGCCGTCGAGGCCGTCGACGCGCGAACGACTCGATTACGCCTTGATGAGCGCGTCGATGTCCGCGGTCAGCGCCGCGTTCTCGAGCTTGGGCGAGAACCGCTTCGCCGGGACGCCGTCCTTCCCGATGAGAAACTTCTCAAAGTTCCACGTCACGTCCGAGCGCCGCACGGGCGACCACTGGATCGGCATCGAGTTCGGCTGCGTCTGGTAGATGAAATCCGCGCCGGTGCCGCCGCGGTCGTCCGCGGGGTACGGGATGCAGGACTTCAGGTACGTCCAGAACGCGTGCTCGTTCTCCCCGTTGACTTCCATCTTCTCCGTGATGGTAAACTTCGGGACGTATCCGTCCCCCGGGCGCACGTGCTTGAGCGTGTTGAGAAGCTCGAAATCTTTGTCGTAGCACTGATGGCCGAACTGGTTCGAGGGCACGCCGAGGATGACGAGGTCGTCGCCGTACTTCTCCGCCAGGGCGTTCAACTGAATGAAGTCCCTGACGGTCGTGCCTCACATGGTCGCGACGTTGTTGATCAAAACGACCTTGCCCTTGAACTGCGACAGCGGGAGCGCCGCGCCGTCGACGGGGGATTCTCTCGTGCCCCCGCCGAGGGTCTTGAGCGTGAAGTCGTGAATGGACGACGCCGCGCGCGTCGCGACGGAGCGACGGGACGTCGAACGCCCGACGGTGCGGGAGTTCGCGGCGAGCGCGCCCCGGATGGGGGCGCTCACGGCGGCGCGGAACGCGTGCATCGCGCGCGAAGAGTAACCCTAGGTTACTTTTCTCGTCGCTTTATCGAGGGTATCGCGCGAATTCCATCGATCCGTCTCGGAAGGCGCGGCCCTCGAGTCGAGCGTTTTGACGGTCTAACGAACCGTGCTTCCGTCCACCGATCCGATCACTCGTGGCACAAAAAAAACATCGCGCAGACGGGAAGTTCGACCCGAGTCGCGTTTCAAACAATCTGTTCGCCCCGCCCCGCGTCGTCGTTCTGTTCACACTCGCCCGCGCGGGGTCCGCGTCCGCGACGCGCCGCGACCGCGTGTGTCGCGCCCACCGCAGCGGCCGTCATGGCGTCGACGCAGCAGGCGACGAAGAACTCGATCACGCTCAAGGGCAGCACCGAGATCGTGTCCGAGTTTTTCGGGTACGCCGTGAACTCGATCTTGTTCCAGCGCGGCATCTACCCCCCGGAGTCGTTCGAGAGGAAGCACAAGTACGGGCTCGCGATGCTCGTGAGCACGGACGAGTCGCTGAAGGCGTACTTGGTCAACGTCCTCCAGCAGATAAACGACTGGCTCATGGAGAAGAAGCTGCAGAAGCTCGTGCTGGTCGTCACCGCGGTCGGATCGAAGGAGGTGCTCGAGCGCTGGGTGTTTAACATCGAGACGGACGCGGACGCGTCGGGCGCGTCGGGCGCCGCGACGCGCGCGGAGAAGTCGGAGAAGGAGATCAACCAGGAGATCAGCGCCATCATACGCCAGATCACGGCGTCGGTGACGTTCTTGCCGCTCCTGGAGGAGGCGTGCACGTTCGACCTGCTCGTGTACACCAACGCGGATTCGTCCGTGCCGGAGGCGTGGGAAGAGAGCGACCCTCGGTACATCGCGGAGAACGCGGAGCAGGTGAAGTTGCGGTCGTTCAGCACGTCGATTCATAAGGTGGACGGGATGGTGTCGTACAAGTCCGTGGATGACGACTGATTGAAATTGACGCGGGGGAGAGGTATAATAGAGGTGGGGGTGGGGGAGCGACGGAGGATCGATTAGCGGCAACCGGGGAAGGAAGAGGAGGGCGCGGCTTCTTTTAAAACCAATCAGACGACGAATACGAAGACGAAGACGTGTGCTCTCATCATCGATCAGTCAACCAACTAGTGCTTCTTCCCTCCCCCCTCGACTATCGCGGCCCTCTTCATCTTATCTATCGCGACGTACACCGCGCCCCATATCAGCGGTATCGCCCCCCCCAACGCCAACTCCGTCGACATCGGCAGCGATACCCCGGGCGCGGCGTTCAACGCCTTCAACACGTACCCGAGCATGCCCAACGAGTAATACGTGATCGCCACCGCGGACAGCCCCTCCACGTTGTGCTGCATCATCAGCTGCGTGCTGCTCGTCTTCTTCAGCTCGCTCAAGTTCTCGTTCGACTGCGTGTGCTGCTCCAACGTCAGGCTCGTGCGCATGATCTCCGCGGCGAGCTGCGACGAGTTGGCGACTGCGGCGCGTGTTTTACGGTGTGTTTTACGGCGTGTTCATCGGTCAGTCGAAAGGGAGGGACCCCTCACGCGATCGAACGAACGATGAAACCGATGGGGTGGGCGAGGAGAGACGCCGGGAAGTAAAGTCCTTAAGGATCGGCGTTCACCACGCCAACGGGGTCGTATGGGGACCAGTATGAGATGACGGGACGCGCCTTTATCCAGTCGCCGCTGCGCCGCCGCGCACGTCCTCGTCGCCGGGTTCACCGCCGCGGTGATGAACGTGCTCATCGCGGGGATGCCGCGGATGCGTTCCATCTGCAGGTACGACACGCGGTCGTCCACGATCTTCGCGTACGCGTTCGACGCGGCGAACCTGTCGTGCGCGATCGCGCTGAGCTTCAACCCCGCGGCGGCGAGACGCGTGAGGCGGTTGAGAATCTCTCTCTGCGCGCCCGCGTCGAGCTTTTCCACCCCGTCCATGCTCCGCATGACGTGCTTCAGCTCGTCGTTCAACGAGTCCACGCGCGCGCTGATGCCTTGCGCTAACGGCAGCGCCATGAGCGCGAGCATGCGGTACTTATCGAGCTCGAGCATCCGCTGCACCGCCTTGCCGGCGGCGGAGCGCACGAACGCGCGCTTATCGTTCGCGGAGTGATACGCGACGATGCGATTGAACCCGTCCCCGTGCGCGCGCCAGTCGCTGAAACACCGGAACCGGCCTTTGTCGAGCTCGCATCCGGTGATGACGTCGCTGTCTCCGAACAAGTGCTTCAGCTCGTCGATCACGGACGACGCGGAGGAAGGCGACTCGGCTTCCGCGGCGCCGGCGCCGGCGCCGGCGGCGGCGGCGTCTTCTGAGGGTCGTTCTATACGAGCGTATATCGGGGTGGAGTTCAAAGGCGTCAGAAGCGGAATTCAAAGGCGCCGAGTGCTGGGATCGAAAGCGAAAGACCCTGGGCGGAGAGAATCGCCGGCAAAAGTCCTCAAGGATCGGCGTTCACCACGTCAACGCGGTCGTATGGGGACCAGCGTGACCAGAACGCACCCGACGACCCGTCGCCGCGGTCCTCGTCCGTCATCACCGCGACGTGCGTCGCGCACACGACCCCTCCCGGGATCTCCCTCGCCCACTCCTTCGGCACGAGCGACATCGCGACGTTGTCCGCGTCGAACGGCGCCTCGAGGACGGCCCTCCTCGTCTCCGCGTCCGGAAGACACCGCGTGAACGCGTACGTCTGAATCTCCGTGTGCCGCTCCCATCGCAGCTTCAGCGACGGCGTCAACTCGCACGCGTGGAACCGGCTCCCTCTCGGCGGCGGCGCGACGCCGAAGTGATTCAACAGCGTCACGAGGTGCGCGTAGTCCACGTCGTACGCGACGTTCGGGTCGCGGCTCGGCGAGCTCGGCGGCGCGAGCGGGCACTCGACGCCGTCCACCAACTCCACCGTCTTGTACGACGACGTCACCGCGCTGACGAGCGCCGGGACCTCGAGTCGGTGCCACGGCCGCGCGTGGAGGACCGACGCCGCCTCGAAGCGCTTCGGGTGGTTCACGATGACGTACGGCTCGGGCGAGGACGACGGCGTCGCGGAGAGCCCGCGCGACGACGACGACGACGACGGTAGATATTCAAGATGACGACGCCGCGTCAGCGATCGCGCCCCCGTCGTCGAAGATCCGGACGACGGGCGCTGGCGCGCGGCGGTCGTCTCGAACGCGACGCCGCGCGCCGCGACGCCGTCGCGAACCGAGCCGCTCGCGAGCCTCGCGAGCGCGCGCGCCGCGGCCCTGAACGGCGCCGCCATCCCCGGTGGACGCGCGCGCGGGGGTGCCGTGGGTCCGCGTCGCCGATAGCCGTTTATGAAACCGTCCGAAACCGACACTCGTACTCGGGGCGCTCGCTGATAAGGCTGCGTAAAATATGATCATGGGTCAGTTGAAATGGGACGCGATCAAATATTGAAACCGAGCGGTGGGTGAAAAACGTTTGTCGGGCCGAAAAGCACGCACCGTACAACTAGATACTTCTCGTTCGGGGAAGGAGGGGTGACAGATTCGCGGAGGGGGCGTCCGCGTCGTCACAGCGCCAGGCGCGGCGGACGCGCGCGCGTCCTTCTTCGCGCGCCACCGAACCGCCTTCTCCACCGCGCGAGATGGCGGACGTGTGCCAGATGGCCCCCGCGGTGCTGAGCCCGATATCCCCGAACGAGTCGCGCAAGCGGCGGCACGGGCACGGATACGGCCCCGGCGGGGAAGACGCGGCGCCGTCGACGTGGTTCAAGCGCCACCGGACCGGGGCGTCGTTCGCGCGGCGGCTCCTGCACCTCAGGGGGTTCGCCGTGGACGTGAGACGCGCGGAGGACATCGTCCGGTTCCTGGACCAGTTCCCGCCGGAGCTCGACAAGGTGCGCGCGCGATCTCCGCGGCGCGCCGGCAGCCTCAGATCTTGGCATTCTTTCTTTTTTTACCCTAATTTTTCCCCCGCGCGCGCGACGATCCCGCGCGTCGCGCGTCGCGTTCCCGCGCGGCGCACCCCCCACCCCGCGCGCGAACGTCCGCTGACGATCATATCGTTTCCTCTCGCGCCCCAGGACGTGTCGAGGATTCTCGAGAAGTGCGCGGACGTCGACGACGCGGAGAAGCAGCTCACGGCGCTTCGGTTGACTTTCAGCGCGAGCGGGGGCGAGAGGGGAGGCGACGCGCCCGCGGCGGGCGTGGAGGCGGTCGCCTCCGCGGCGGCGGCGGCGAGGGACGACGCCGACGCGAGGGCGACGGCGACGGCGACGGCGACGGCGGCCGAGGGCGGTGGCGCGGCGAACGCGAGCACGTCCGCGGCGTTGAAAGCGGCGGGCGGCGCCGCCGACGCGATCGGGGACCCCGCCGACGGCGTCGTCCTCTCCGGGGAATGGGTCGGCGCGCTCGTGAACGAGATGTCCGCGTCCGCGGACGTCCCGGACGCGCACGAGCGCGGGACGCGCGTGTTGAGAGCGTTCGAGACCGCGGTCAGGAACGCCGTGGCCCGCGCGGCGGAAGGGGGGGCTGGGCGAGCGCGCGCGCCCCCGCGCGAGGGATCGGAGAGCGCCGGGAACAACGCCGAGGAGCAAGCCGCGGAGCGCCGACGCGTCGCCGACGAGAACGTCATCTTGAAGCGCGGGTTGAACATCCAGACCCAGCGCGTGGAGCAGCTCACGAGGGCGTGCGCGACGCTTCAAGAGCAGATGACGCAGCTGCAGCGGAACAACTACTCGCTCAGCGTGCACTTGAAGGAGGCTATGCGCAGTCGCGGCGGCGCCTTCGACCGCCAACCGGACGTCTTTTAAAAAAAAAGGCGAGGGAGGCCGAGGGAGCGCCGCATGTACCAACACGAAACGGAGTATTATCACGCACGTAGGATTAGATTCGAACCCGCTCGCGCGGTTGTAATCGCACGAAACAAACGACACAAACGACGCCTCGCGGCGAAGTGCCACCGCTCACGGCGCCGTCCTCTTCTTCGCGTCGATCGCGCGTCGCGACCCGAGCGCGCTCTTCTTCCCTCTCCCCTTCCCGCTCCCATCCTTCCTCTCCATCTCCATCTCCATCTCCATCTCCATCTCCCTCTCCCTCTCCATCTCTCTCTCCCTCTCCCTCTCCCTCTCCTCCTCCGCCGCCGCCGCCGCGCCGCTCTCCGCGACCTTCAGCGCCCGCCGCCACCGCCGCGTCGCCGACGACGCCATCCGCGTCGCGATCGCCCACGCCAGCGGCGGCCGCGAGACGCACAGCGCGTCCAACGCGTCGTAGGCGAGCACCGCCGCGGAGGCGCCGTCGACGGCGTCCGCGACGACGTCCGCGGCGCGGCGGCGGCGGCGCGCCGCGCCGGGGTCCACGCTCGCGCTCGCGCCGCCGCCGTGCTCTAAGTACGCGCCCTCGCCGACGTACTCCCCGGTCGTCTTACGCTCGAGGAGGACGCCTCGCGGGCCGCCGATGCGGACGTCCACGGCGCCGGACGTCACGAAGAGCACGCCGCCGCCGACGTCGCCTTCTCGCAACACCACCTCCCCGGGGGCGAAGCGCCTGACGTCGACGAACGACGCGATGGTCTCGATGTCTTCGTCCGCGACGCCGCTCGCGAGTCCGGCGTCACCGTCGCCGTCGAGACCCGCCGCCGCCGCGTGCGCGGCTTTCAGGATCGTCGCGACGGCGCCGGCGTCGCCGTCGCCGACGGCGACGCCGCCGATGACTTCTCTCGGCGACGCGTGCACGATGTTATCGTGCGCGCGCGTCCCCGCGAGCCGCGCGTACAGCATCAACGTCTTCAAACCCAACGTCGGCGACCGTTTCGCCATCGCCGCGAGATCTTCAAACGCGAACGCGCCGACGATGGTGTCGTCCTCCGCGCTGATCACCGTCCCGCGCCGCACGCCCGGTTGAAACAGCGCGAGCTCGCCGACGACGTCTCCGGCGGCGACGGCGGCGACGACGTCGCCGTCGCCGTTCACGACGCTGCCGCCGCCGCTCATTAAGACGGCGACGAATGTGGGGTGCTGGCCTTGTCTGATGATTTGGCGCCCCGCAGAGACTTTCACGAGGGTCGTTCCATACGAAGCGACGTCGGGGTGGAGTTCATAGGCGTCAGATGGAGTTGAAAGGCATCGCGTCGGGGATTGAAACCGTGGTGTGGGCGGAGAGAAACGCCGGGAAATGTCCTTAAGGACCAGCGCGCACAACGCGAACGGGGTCGTATGGGGACCGGTGTGACACCCACCTTTCACGAGGCTCACGTGCCGCGCGAGAACGTCGATCTCGGCGTCGTCGAACCCGCGGAACGCGGGGCTGAACGACACGACCGCGCGAAGAAGCGAGGGCGCGTCGTCGTCGTACTCGCCGGTGTGGTGGTCGAATAACGCCTCGTCCGTGTGCGTTTTTCTGTGAACAGGGAGAAGCGCGTCGTCCTGAGGAGAATCGACGCGCTCGCTCTCGTCGTCCTTCTCGCGACGGCGCGCGTCTTCCTCGGCGGCCGCGTCGATCGATCGCCACCGCGCGACGACGACGGACGGAAAGGTCCGCGCGGGGGGCTCCGCGTCTGCGGGTTCTTCCTCCGTGCGCCGCTCGTTGTCTTCGTCGCTCGTTTCTTTCTCTTTCTCTTTCTCTTCGTCCTCCTCTTCCTGTTTCTCTTCCTCCTCCTCCTCTTCTTCTTCTTCTTCTTCTTCGTCGTCGTCGTCGTCGTCGTCGTCGTTCTTCTCCTCCACCACGGCTTGTGTCGTCGTCGTGGCGTCGTTCGCCGCCGCGCGCGCGGTCTCTAACCTACTCGACAACTCCCGCGCCATCGTCGCCCCCGCGGCGCACGCGAGCTTAAACATCGCCTCCGGGTCCGCGGCGTTGCCTTCCACTAAACCGGCGACAGATAGTAAAGCACACACGGTATCCGTTTCCGCGACGACGACGTCGCAGCTTTGCTCGTGTGGCCCGTGGACGGCTTCGACGAAATCCTCCACGGACGCCATCTCGCCGACGCCGTGCGAGGTTAACATCTCCCCGGTTTCGTACCCGCCCTTCCAGCTCTCTACTCTCCCTCTCAGCACGATCACGAGCGACCCCGCGAGCGCGCCGGCGGCGACGACGACGGCGCCGACGTCGCCTCTCGCGAGCGTGACGCGCTTGGACATCGCGATGAGGTCAGCGTCCTTGATCTCGTCCCCGAGCGCGCGCGTCGCGTGCGCCGCTCGCGCGAGCTCGAGAAAGTCGTCGTCGTCGTCGTCGTCGTCTTCGTCGTTCAATTTCTTTTCTTCGTCTTCCGAGCCGCCAGCGCCGCGCGGCAGCGGCTCGCGGCTCGCGCCCGTCGCGGAGAGCATCGTCCGCAGCCGCCACTCCTTCAGCTTGCTCGTGGACGCGTGCACGAAGAGCTGGAACAGCTTCATCGCGACGCGCGGGTCCCGCTCGAAAAAATCCACAAAGTCGTCAAAGTGAAACAACCCGACGACGGTCCCTCCGTCCTCGCCGCACGCGATGACGTCCGCGGACCGAACGCCGCCCTCCCACAGCGCCATCTCGCCCATGAGCGACCCGGGTCCGAAGACCCCGGCGACGCGGCGTTTGGTATTCGAATTTGTTGAAACGGTCGTTTGAGACGCGTTACGAACGTCCGCGATCTCGACGCGCGCGGCGCCGGACAAGATCAACGCGACGAAATCCGCCGCCTCGCCCGTTCGCATCACGCGCTCGCCGTCGTCGTAGCTCACGATGCTCACTTCCCGCGCGAGGACGTCGAGCTCGTCGCATGTGAACCCTTTCCAGTGTTGCGACCGACCTTGCGTTTTCGCGATGAGCGCGCGCGCGAGGGCGACGTCCTCGGAGCGCTCGCCGCGAGCTTTGGCGGGCGCGGGCGCCTCCGCGGCGGCGACGCCGCCGCCGCCGCCGCCGGCGGGACCCGGCGCGTCTTCGGACGCGGTCGTCGTCATCATCAGCACGTCTAACGCTATGTTGATATCGTCGTCGTTCTCGGCGATGCCCCCTTCCAGGGGACGCGCGAGCGCGTCGAAGACGAGCGTCCGCGCCGTCTCCCAGAGACGCTCACCGTTCGTCCGCGGTTCTCCCTCTTCGGCGTCGGCGTCGGCGTCGGCGCCGTCGGCGACGACGCCCGCGCGCGTCTTCGTCGCGTCCGTCGCGCGCGCGTCGTCCTCCATCTCGCACGCCTCTGGGCCTAAACGGCACCGCCGCAGCCGTTTCTCTTCGTTCGCCGCGTCCCTCGCCATCGTCGCGCACGGGGATGGGAAGACGAACGGTCGCGATCGCGCGCGACGCACCGGCGGCAGCGCGTCCGGCGCGTCCGCCGGCGCCGGTCCCTTCAGCGTGTGCCCGCCGAGCTGCCCTGGGACGAGGAGGTTCGCGAGGAAGTCGCTCGCGGACGGACACGACGACGCGTCCGGCGGGGGCGGAGGACGGAAGAGGTCGCGAACGAGCGACTTCGTCGTCGTCGTCGTCGTCGTCGCGGGTTCCGGCGACGATCCCGCCTCGTGCGCCGCGCTCGCCGCCGCTCGCGCGAGCGCCGCGGCGCCGAGACGTTTGAGCGTCGCGCGATCGATCCGCGCGTACGATATCTGCCGCGGCGGCGCGGCGCCCTCGTCCGATATCTGTCGCCCCACGTCGTCGTCCCCGGGATCGCGCGCGCGCGCCGCGTCGCCGTCGTCGTCGTCGTCGCAGAGATGCAGCGGAGTTGTCCCGTTTCGTCCCGAGACGGGCGGCGCCCATCGCGCGGTGATCCGGCGCAGCCGCGCGTCCTTCCTCGACGCGCGCGCGCGTTCGCCGCGCGCGTCGATCGTCGCGAGCGCGGGCATGACGTCGCGCGCGCGGTGTCGTGCTGCGCGGCGCGGCGCGCGGGGGGATCTCTCTCCATTTCGGGAACGTGAACCGGCGAACCGGCGTCTGCGTCTTCGCCTCCCGTCTCTCGACTTCAAATCTGATGATGAGACGAGCGCCCTCCGCGTCCTCCTCACAACGAAGCGACGCGCACGGACCGATGGCGTCGTCGACGCGGTCCGCGGGGCGTCTGCTCCGCGGCGTCGCCGCGCTCGCGCGCGGCGCCGCGACGCCCGCCGCGCCCGCGATCGGATCGCGCGCGATGCCGACGATCGCGCGCGGGGCGTCCGTAGGGTTCTTCGCGCCCGGGCGTCGGCATCATCAGCGTCGGACGATGTCCTCCGAGCCGCGCGTCAGCCCGAGCAACGAGCCGCGGGCGCGCGAGGGCGAGGAGGGCGCTCGCAATCCGAACGTGCCGTTGCTCCTCCTCCTCTCGCTCGGGGCCCTGGCGTACAACGCGTACTACTACGGCGCGCGGTGGAGGGCGAAGGATGCGCCCGCGTCGATCGAGCGCGGGAGCGAGACGCGCGAGCGCGCGTCGTCCGCGGCGACGACGCCGGGGGACCGCGCCGCGGCCGCGACGAAGAAGACGCCGCCGCCGGTCGTGATCATCAAAGACGCGCCGAAAGAAGAGCTCGAAGAAGAAGTCACCGAGGAGGACAAGGAGGTGTTCAGGGAAGCCGCGGAGATGCTCCTCGCGGCGAAGCGATCCGCGGAGACGAAGAAGCGCGAGGAGGCGTCGTCCGCGTCGTCCGCGTCGTCCGCGAAAAAACAGTCGCCGACGCCCCGGAGGAAGGACGCCTCGGTCGCGGCCGCGGGGGCGGCGACCGCCGCGCGAAATCGCGCGCTCGCGAAGCACCCGAACGTCGCGCCGGCCGTCCAGAGCGACGACGACGACGACGCGGCGGACGGCGCCGCGTCGCTGACGCCCGCCGCGCTCGTGTCCCGCGCCTTCGACGGCGCCGTCGAGGTGCGTCGCTCGTCGCCGTCGGTCGTTCCCTTTCCCTTTCCCTTTCCGTCCGCCCGCTCGGGGCTGAATACTCAACTACCGTGGGAATCACCGTGCCACGGCGGTCCTTTCACACAGCCAACACGAATCGTCCTCGGGGTCGCGCGTTGCTCAATTTAGCGCGGCTTCGTAACGCCGGTCGTGTCGCGGCGGGTCGTCGACGCCGACGCCGTCTAAAACGCCGGACGACATTTTTTTCTTCTTCCGCTTCTTCTTCGGGGATCGTTCTCTCCTCCCTCGTCTTCAACCTAAACTCACGCCCGCGCGCGCGACGACGCACGCACTCCCTCGTTCGCTCACAGGACGACAAGGAATGGTCCGGGACGTACAAAGCCATGGTGTACCAGGCTGAGGAGGACGCGAAGGCGTTCGCCGAGGACGTCGAACGGAGAGAGAAGCGACACGCCGCCGAGCTCGCGTCGTCGACCGCGGCGCTGCGCACGGAGCACGCGGTCGCGGCCGAGCACGCGGCGAACACGATCGAGGCTCTCGCGTCCGAGGTTGAAAAATCTGAGAGGAGAGTCGCGGCGCTGGCCGCAGAGCTGACGAGAGCGGGCGAAGACGCGGAGAGACGAGCGGAGGAAGCCGCCGCGGAGGCGGAAAAAAACACGACCCGTCTGCTCGAGGAGCAAGCCGCGGCGCTGTCCGCCGCCGCCGCGGAGGCGGTCGTGAAAGAGCGCGCGCACCGCGCGACCATCTTGGACGAGATTCGAATGAAGACGGCGGCGTTGAAGGAGGCGTACGACGTGAACGGGACGGCGTTGGAGCGATCGCATCGCTCGAACCGGTTGTCGCTCGCGGTGTTTTCGCTCCACGCCGCCGCGTCGCGCGGCGGCTCGTTCGAGAAGGAAGCGGAACTCGTCCGGAGCGCGGCGGCGACCGCGGGCGGCGATGCGAGCGACGACGCCCTCATAACGGCCGTGCTGAAGACGTTACCCACGAAGGGTACGCCGACGACGGAGCGACTGGCCGACCGCCTCGAAGACGTGCAACGCGCGGCGAGGGCGTTGGCGCTCGTCCCGGACGGCGGCGGCGGCGGGGTGTTATCGCACCTCGTCGCCACGCTCGCGGCGATGTTTAGAGTCAGTGAGCGCGGCGGCGGGAGCGGCGGCGGGAGCGGCGAGGGCGCGGGCGTGGAGGCTGCCATCGCGGTCGCCGCGGAAGCGATGGCGGCGGGGGAGCTCGCGGCGGCGGCGGACGCGTTGGAGAAGGGCGCCGAGGGGACCGCCGCCGCCGCCGCCGTCGAGGGGTGGGTGAAGGACGCGAGGGATCGGCAGAGGGTCGAGCTCGCGCTGTCTGTGCTGAGGAGTCACACCGCCGCGGTAGCCGCTAGTCTCGCGTGAGCGTAGGGTGTACGAAAGTACTCGTATTCTTTTTCCTTTCTTATTGGAAACGTCCTGTCCGTCGCGAGTCTCGACGCCGCGCCGCGCCGCCGCGTCGCTCATCGACCGCCGCCGCAGTACTGCGGCGGGAGCTCGAAGTCCAGCATCGGCTTCACGAACTCGCAGAAGAAGTTGAACGATACCCCGTTCGTGAGCGTGACGGAGCGCACCGCGCCGACGGGGTCGACCGCGAGCGACGTCTCTTTCGTGACGAGGAGTCTCCGGTTCGCTCTGCGCGGCGCGCTCGCCGCCGTCGGGAGCGCGCTCGCGGGGGCGAGCGCGGCGAGGACGCAGCAGAGGACGAAGAAGAGCGCGAGGCGCGCGCGAGAGAGGTTCATGATGATGGTCGTCGGAGGTTGAGCGTGGCGAGGGGTGCGCGCGAGGGAGAGTGAGGGAACGCCGCGGAGGCGAGCGCGCGTCAGGTCCTGGACGAAAAACGCCGTCTCGCGACGTCGGGTTCGGCTCCGAGGAGCGGAGGCGCCGAACACGAGACCTCGGTCTCGAGCGGCGGTGACGGTACGTGTCGTCGCGGGGCGGAGACACGAGGTCGACGAGCGCGCGAGGAGTTCGGAAGACGAAACGACGGACGATCTTTTGGATCTTTTGGTATTTTCCTCGAGTAGCTTTTCCCCTCCAGCAGTCCGCTCTCTCTCGCTCTCGCCGTCGTCCTCGCGTTCCGATTCGATCCGACGACCGCTCACGTCACGGCGCCACCTTATCGAGCATCGCGCACTGCTTCCAGAACGGCACGAGCTCGTGCGCGGCGGACCACCCGTGCGCGGCGACGGACGGCACCCCCGGCCCCGGAAAGTTGCTATCCCCGACGACGAGCAATCCGGGCAACGGCGTCGACGCCGTCGTGATCGGAATCGTATCCGTGTCCTCGTTGATCCACCCGGTGCCTCCGTACGTCCCCTTGTGCCTCCTCTGGAACCGCTGCTGCGTCAGCGGCGTCCCGACCATCTCGATCTCGACGCGCTCGCGGACGTCCGGGATCGCCTTCTCCACCGCCCGCCACAGCACTTTCGACCGCTCCTCCTTCAACTTTTTGTACTCGTCGCCGCGCCGGTCCAGCCCCTGCCACAAGTCGATCGGCTCGTTCCCGGGCGTGTACGCGTGAATTACGTGCTTCCCCGCCGGCGCGAGGTTCGGGTCCGCGACGCTCGCGATGGACACGAGCACCATGTTCTGCTCCGCGGTGACGCCGCGGGACCAGTCCTCGACGTAGATGTGGTGCATCTCGAGGTCGTCGGGTAGCCCCGTCGCGTCGACGCCGAGGTGCAAGTGCATGAAGCTCGCGCACATCTCCGTGTCGTTTCGCTCTTTCGCCCAACCCGGGTCCATCGCCCCCGCCGGGAGCATCGGCAGCGTGTCCCACACCGTCGCGTTCGAGATGACGGACTTGGACGCGGTGATCTTCGCGCCGCCGCGGAGCGTCACGCCGGCGGCGCGGCCGTCGACGACGTCGATGCGCTCGACGTGCGACCGCAACAGCAGCCGTCCGCCGTTCTTCTCCAGCCCGCGCACGAGCGCGTCCACGATCGCCTCGGACCCTCCGATCGGGAACTCGAGCGTGCTGTTCGGTTTGTACCAGTCGTCGAACATGTACCCGATCTCCGCGGCGAGCGTGCCGCTGGCGGGCGCGCCCGAGAGGAGGAAGCACAGCACCTCCATCCAGTTGCGAATGAACGGGTGCTTGACGTCGTTCGCGTCGAGGAACTTGCTGTACGGCGCCATGATCTGCGGCAGCGCCGGCGCGGCTTGCAACAGGCCGGGGACGAACCTCGCGAGCGTGACCGCCGCGAACGGGTCCGTGCGCACCGCGGACGGAGGCAGCGCCGCGGACGCCGACGCGAGCGGCTTCATGAGCTCCTTCAGTCGAATCCACTCTCGCGCCGCGTCTTCGTCCACGAACTCTCTCAGCACGTCGACGAACTGATCATTCCCGACCTCCGTGAGGAAGCTCCCTTCCGGGAGGTGGCACATCCACGTGTTGTAGTACACGCACGGCAGCGGCTCGTCGAGCGCGTGTAAGACCTGCCCGCACGGGTTCGTCGTCGGCCACTTCGACATTCCCGAGTAGAGCGACGGCCCGGACTCGAACGTGTACCCGTCGCGATGCCAGCTGTGCGCGGCGCCGCCGGCGATGTCGTGGGACTCTAGCACCGTTACCTTCACGCCGTACTTCGCGAGCATCGCGCCCGCGGTCAGGCCGCCGATCCCGGCGCCGATGACGACGACCTCGGTGTCGTGCGACTTGTCCGAGGACGCGGACGACGACGTCGACGTCGTCGTGGCGCTCTCCCCGACCGCCGCGCGGACGCGGTGGCGGGCCGCGGCGCCGCGCGAGGAGGAGGTCGCGGTCGCCGCGCGATGGCGCGTCGGCGCGCGAGCGCGCGGGGTCGCGGCGGTCGCGCGAGCGCGCATCGCGGCGCTGGCGCCGGTCGTCATCGCCCGCTGGGTCGGCGCGCGGACGGAGTGAAGCTGATGAAGATCGACGCGCGCGTTTCTGAGGTTCTCGTGCGTCCAAGTCTCGCAGCGTCACCCATCCCGAACCGTCATCGGGGACGCGACGCCGGCACACCGCGAGACGCGCCGCGCTCGACTCGAGACTCGAACCCCCTTCCCTGTCCAGACGCGGCTCGTGTCGTCGAGGCGGCTCGCGACGCGCGGCGGCACGGCATGATGACGGCGGCGACGACGCTCTCGCGCGCGTCCTCCGTCGTCGGCGTCGGCGCAGGCGCCACGTCGAGGCGTCCGGTCGATCGCGCCGTCTCCGCCGTCGCGACGTCCTCCTCGTATTCGCGCCGCGCGCGCCGCGTCGCGACCGTCCGCGCGGCGTCCAGCCGCACGTCGTCCTCCGCGACGACGACGACGACGACGACGACGCGCTCCGCTCTGGCCATGGAGACCCCGTCCACGACGACGACGGACGCGGACGACGACGACGACAAGACCGGCGTCGTCCCGTCGCTCCGAGAGCTCCGAGCCGCGATCCCCGCGGAGTGCTTCGTCCCGTGCCTGAGGGAGTCGATGAAGTACGCCGCGATCGACCTCGGTCTCCTCGCCGCGTGCTTCGGTCTGTGGTCTCCGCTCGTGGTGGATAACCCGTGGATGCTCCCGCTGTACGCCCCCGTCACCGGGACGATCATGTGGATGTGCTTCGTCGTCGGGCACGACTGCGGGCACGGCAGTTTCAGGTGCGTCAGTTCTACTTTCGTACAAACGTGTTTCACCCATAGCTCGGTTTCAACACTTGATCGCGTCTCCTTTCAACTGACCGATGAACTCCACGACCCTCAGCGAGAACAAGTGGATCAACGGCGTCGTCGGTCACGCGACGCACTCGCCGCTGCTCGTGCCGTTCTACCCGTGGGCGTACTCGCACAAGCAGCACCACCGGTTTCATAACCACGAGGAGAAGGACATGTCGCACCCGTGGATGAGCGCGGAGCGGTACAAGGACACGAACGCGATCGTTCGGTGCGCGGCGGGCGGCTCGGTTTCTGGTTTTTGGTTTTTCCCCCACCCAGCCAGCCAGAGTTTCATTTTTTGGTTTTCGACCGCGAGTCCCGATCAACCGCTGACCGGTGTCTCGCGTTTCACCCGCGCCTTCACCGCAGGTTCCTCGCGCTCGATCACCCATGGGGCGCGTTTCTCGGCTTCCCCGGGTATCTCCTCCTCGAGCCAAAGTGGAGCAGCACGGACGGCTCGCACTTCAACCCGGCCGGTCGTCTGTTCGACCGCGCCCCCAAGGACGAACGTCTCAAGTGCGCGGTCTCGACGGTCGCGTGCGCGGCGTTCCTCCTCGCGACGTTCGCCGCGTGCGACGGCCCCGCGCAGTGGGCGACGCAGTACCTCGCGCCGTATCTGTGCTTCTCGTGGTGGCTCTTCACGGTGACCTACCTCCAGCACCACGACCACGACACGAAGACGTACAAGGAAGGCGAGTGGGAGTACGTCTTGGGGGGATTAGAGACGATCGATCGCGAGTTCGGGTACGGCGTGGACGAGGCGACGCATCACATCACGGACTGCCACGTCGCGCACCACATGTTTTCGGACATGCCGCACTACAACTTGGAGAAGGCCACCGCGGGGGTGCGGGGCGTGCTCGAGCCCAGGGGACTGTATAAGAAGAGGGACACGAGGGATTTCGCGACGAAGATTTTTGGGTTGCACAAAGACGTCGGGCACTGCGTCGAGCCGGACCGGCCGCGGGCGACGAAGGAGGAGCTCGTGAAGGCGTTGGGGCGGGAGTGAAGGAAGCGTCGAATCGCAATCGGCGTTGTTTATTTTTTTTATCTTATTCAATTCATTTCAATCGTAGTCGCCGCCGCGCTCGGCGCGGCTCATTCTTCGCGCTTGCCTGCCCGCCTGCCTGCGCTCTCGCTCTATCAGAACGCCATGTCCCACAGGTTTTTGACCCCGAGGCCGAGCCCGACGTACCGAAGCACCGCGAACGGCATCTGGTACGGATACCCGAGGAGCCCGCGAGCAACCGTGTACCCCACTTGCGTCCACGCCATGATCGAGCACGCGAGGTCGTCCCCGCTGGACTTCGAGGCGAAGTACAGGCACAGCGGCAGGCAGATGGACGTCCACTCCACCTCGTTGAGCTGCGTCGCTCGCACGCGCTTCCACGTCGGGTCTTGCTTGAGGTGGCCGTCCTGCAGCTCCTTGATCTCGGACGTGTCCGGGAGGCGGTACGCTTTTTTCCACAGATTCCCCTTGATCGTGTTCGCGAGGAGGTAGCGGAAGCGCGCGGTGACGTATACCTTCGCGACGAAGCTGTTGGCGCAGATGACCGCGGCGGATTTGAGCGCGCTGAGGAGAAACATCGTTCTAGGCGGAGGGTGCGAGGGGCGGATCGCGCGGCTCGGAGTGAACGCGTTGCAGTGCAATTCAGAATGTGTCATACACGCCCCGCCTGCTCGAAACCCAAATCGCGCCGCGCGCCGGTCGACCGTTGTACTTTCGTAGTACGAATCTCCGCGTCGCGACCTCGCGCGCACTCGTCCGGACGCGACCTAGCGCGACCGGCGACGTGAGAGGGGGACCCCGCGAACAGCGCTCGTCGAAGGAACGCGCGCTCGCGCGGACGCGCGGGCGAACGCGGCGGAGGCGGCGCCGCGTGGGGACGGTCCGCGCGCGCGTCGGACGGGACGACGCGAAAAGTTTTTCGCGCACCACGACAGAGTCGTCGCCGCGACCGGCGTCGACGGAGCCGCGACCCCGCGACGACGCGGCGACGACGACGGCGACGCCCACGATGCCGATTCCCTCGCCGTCCGACGGACGCGAGACGCGGCCGTATCGCGCGTCGATAAGCGCGTCCGCGACGACGTGGCGCCGCTCGCACCTGGCGCTGTCGCTCGAATCGCGCGACGGAACCGTCTCCGCGGAGGCGGTCGTGCGCCCGGACGCGACGGCGCTGAGCGTGCGCGGCGACGTCGTCGACGACGACGACGACGACGACGACGACGACTTCGTCGCGAGCACGCTCGTGTTCGGCGGCGGCGGCGGGGGCGCGTGCGTCGACGACGCGCCGCCGGCCGCGGTGCGCGTGCGCGTGACCGGACCGATCGCGACCGTGCACTGGGTGAGCATCTCGCGCGGCGGCGTGGACGCGCCGCCGCCGACGTTCTTCTACTGCGACGACGAGTCCACCGCGTCGAGCGCGGCCGCCGCCGCGGGAGAAGACGACGACGATGACCGCAGACGCGACGTTACGACGATGACGTTCCGCGTGAGCGCCGGGTACGACTCCCCGGCGCGCGCGTCGACGGCGTCAGAATCGGGCGCCACCCCGCGGACGGCGCCGGAGACCCTACTCCCTGCGTCGGCGCCGCCGCCGGCGTCGCCCTCGGCGGCCCCGGCGGCGGCGGCGGCGGCGGGCGCGGGAAGCGCGAGCGACGAATTAAACGACTCTTCTCCCGCGTCGTTCGAGTTCAATTCGCGCGGCGCCGTGGAGGACCCGCGGCGGCGGCTGTGGGAGACGGCGGACGAGGCGGCGGAGGTCCCGACGACGGCGGCGCCGGCGTCGACGCCCATCGGCTCCGACGACGAGGAGGACGAATTCGACGGTCCGTGCGAGGTTGTCGCGACGCCGCTGTTGATGGCGTACACGCGCGCGGTGGAAGGGGACGCCGCGTGGGCGGGGGAGACGCCGGCGAGCGCGTGGGCGCACGCGAAGCCGATCGCGAACGCCTTCGACGCGGCGGCGGCGGAGACGATGACGACGACGAAATCAAAGTCGAAATCGAAATCGCAATCGGAATCGGACTCGGATTCGCCGTCGCCGCCGTCGCCGCCGCGGCCGTTCGAATCCCAGACGCGCGCTCATCGAGAGCTCATCGTCAAGATGCTCCGCGATCGAAAGAGCGCCCGCGTCGCCGCGCGCGCCCTGCACGCGTGGTACGCGACGCAGACGAGAGAATACGCGGAGCGACAACTCGCGGCGGCGACGCAAATCGCCGCCGTCGCGCTCGAGTCCACCGCGGGGGATAAACAGCGGCGCGCGCGCGTTTTAGACCGCGACGTGACGCGCTGCGTGAATAGACGCACGACGCGGGCGCTGGCGGCGTACTTCCGGCCGTGGGCGGTGTTCACGGCGGTGAGGGTGTCGACCAGGCTCGCGTACGTGTCGGAGACGACGACGAACGACGCCGGGCGGAGGACGCTACGCGCGTGGAGCGCGTTTGCCGCGTCGGAGACGACGCGGCGGGCGACCGCTGACCGCATCGCTAAAACGCTCGAGTCTCGGACGTTACGCAGGGCGTTTGCGGTGAAACGCGGAGCGCTCCGCGCGTGGCGCGCCCGCGCGGCGGAGGTTCGAACGACGCGCGACGCGACGCTGGCGGCGCTTCGCCGCGTCCGACACGGGAGGGAAGCGGTCGACGCGTCCTGGATTCTCCCCACGTCGTTCGCCACGTGGCGGCTCCTCGCGCGCTCGGGGCAGAGCGTCCGGCACGCGACGTCGATATGGAAGTGGACCGTGCGAAACGCGAACGCGAGAGTGATGAAGCTCGCGCTGACGGGCGTCGTGAGAGGGTGGCGCGCGGAGGCGACGGCGAGGACGCGCCGCCGCGGCGCGTTTCTTCGCGCGTGTCGACGCGTCGCCGCCGGGGCGGACGCGCGCGCGATTCGAGCCGCCTGCGAGGCGTGGCGCGAGGTCGCCCGCGACGCTACGACGGCGGCGATGAACGCCGCCGCGGTGACGGTGCAGACGCGCGTCAGGGGGTGGATCGCCGCGAAGGCTTTCGCAGCCGCGCGGCGCGCCGCCGTCGCGTGCCAGAAACGCGCTCGGGGCGCGAAAGCGCGGCGAGACTACCACCGCACGCGCGCCGCGGTGGTGTGCGCGCAGAGTCACCGACGCGGGAAGACGCGACGCGACGCGTTCCTCGCGCGGCGAGCGCTCGCGGAGGAAGAGCGCAGAAGCGCGTGTCTCGAGACGCTCGTCTCCGTCGCGCTCGCCAGGCGCGGTCTCCGGCGTCGGCGAGAGCGTTTCACCCGGTGGCGCACCGCCGCCGCCGCCGCGAAGAAAGTCTCCGCCGTGGTCGACTTCGAGCTCCATCGCGCGGTCGCCGCGTCGACGAAAGCGCGCGAGCGACGCGTTCGATCCGCGATAAAGCGCTGGAGCGAGCTCGCGCGCGACGCGGCGACGCGAGACGCGTGGGTCCGCGCGACGGCGGAGCGACGCGCGACGGCGAAAAACACGGCGACGAAACGCGAGGCGTTGCGAGCGTGGTGGATGGTCGCGGCGGCGGCGGCGGCAGCGGCGGCGGACGACGCCGCGTCCGCGCACCGTGCGGAGATGGCGCGCGCTCGAGGCGAGCGCGTCATCGCGAGAAGAAGGAGAGACGTCGAGTCGAAGTGTTACCGGGCGTGGCGCGCGGCGGCGAGGGCGTCGGCGTCGACGGAAATTGAGATCGCCGCGGGGCTGCGACGTCGCGCGGTTCGAGGCGCCCTCGGGACGTGGAGGCGCAACGCGCGGGGACTCCGCGAGACTCGACTCGCGCTCGATCGCGACGACGTCCGCGCGCGACGATTAAAAACGCTCGCGGACGGACGGTTCGCGCGCATCCTTCGCTCCGGCGTCGGAAACGCCTTCCGGGGGTGGCGTGCGCGCGTCGCGGCGGCGTCGGCGTCCGCGGCGGGGGGGCAGCTCACCGCGCTCCGCGTCGCGGCGGGGGTGTTCGTGACGCGCAAGCGCGCGAGGACGTTAACGCGCGCGTACTTCGCGTGGAAGAGCCGCGTCATGGGCGTCATGGCCGGGCGGCTCGCGCTGCATCTCGTGGTGGCGCGCATCCGGATGGCCAAATCTACTAGATCCGCGTGCTTTCTCCGGTGGCGCGAACGCGTCGTCGCGACCCGGCTCGCGCGCGGCGCCGCCGCGCTGGAAGAGAACGCCGCGTCCTGGGCCGCGCAGCAGATGCTCGCCAAGGAGACGGAGCACCTGTCCGTCGTCGAGGAGATGCAGTGCGAGCACGCGGCGGCGCTCGCGGCGGCGGCGGGCGAAGCGAAGCAGATGGGCGAATTCGCCGCCGTCGCCGCGAAGCGACAGGCGGCGGCGACGCGCTCGTTGGACGACGCGACGCGCGCGCACGAAGCGGCGATGGATCAGACGAGGAGCGCGCACAAGGCGGCGATGGAGCAGGCGAGAAGCGCACACGAGGCGGCGATGTATCAGGCGAGGAGCGCGCACGAGGCGGAGCTCGAGCGCGCGCACGACGCGCACGACGACTTCCTGAGGACCGCGCTCGAAGACGCCACCGCGGACAGCTGGCGCGAGGTCGCGCGCGTGGAGGAGGCGAGGCAGGCGGAGGTGGACGCGCTCAAGGCGGACGTTAAGCGCGTTCTGGAGGCGGGGCGAGCGGAGGCGGACGCGCTCAGAGCGGCGCACGCCAAGGCGCTCGCCGCCGCCGCCAGAACGCGCGACGCCGCCGCCGCGGAACAAGCCGCCGCGAGCGTCCTCGAGCTCGAACGCGTCGTCCTCGCGTTGGAGGAGACGCACGAGATGGACGTCGAGTTTCGCCTGCGCGAGCACGCGACCGAGCTGGACCGCGCGACGACGGAAATCCGCGCGGCGTCCGAATCCGCCGCGTCCGAGGCGTCGACGCGGAGCGACCGCGCCGTCGCGGCGCTTCGAGACGAGCACGCCGCGGCGTTGAAGGCGAGAGACGAAGCGCACGAGGCTGGCGCGCGCGCGGCGCTGAGGGACGCGGCGACGCGCCACGACCGCGCGATGGCCGAGTCGTCGCGCGCGGCGCGCGAGAGGGAGAGAACCCTCCTCGCGGACGCGGACGCGCGGCGCGTCGCCGAGGCGGCGGCGGCGGCGTCGACGTACGAGTCTGCGCTCGCGCGCGCGACCGACGCGCACGCCGCGGAGCTGAAGCGCGTGATCGCGACGCACGAAGAAGCGACGACGATCGCGGTGAACGCGACGCGGGACATGGCGGAGCGCGAGCGCGCGGAGCTCCACCGGATCCTCGACGCGGAGAAGGCGAGGGAGGCGAAGAGCGCCGCGGCGGCGGCGGCGGCGGCGGCGGCGGCGGCGGCGGCGGCGATGAGAGAGGCTGACGCGTCCCACGCGACCGAGCTGAAGACGCTGAGGTGCGTTCTATACACTGGTCCCCATACGACCCCGTTGGCGTGGTGAACGCCGTTCCTTAAGGACTTTGCCCGGCGCGTCTCTCCGCCCAGGGTCCCTCGCTTTCAATCCCCGTCCTCGGGGCCTTTCAACGCCAACTGACGCCTTTCAACTCCACCCCGACGTTCGCTTGTATAGAACGACCCTGAAGGAGGCGCACGCGGCGGAGATGGACGCGGTGAAGAGAGCGTCGAGCGACGCCGCGGCGGCGGCGGCGAAGACGCACGAGGCGACGCTTCGAAGGGAGCTGAAGAAGGCGTCCGACGCGGCGGCGCGGAGCCTCGCCGAGCTCGAGGAGAAGATCGTCGCCTCCACGCGGGACGGCGAGCTCGCGCTTCTCAAGCGGACGCACGCCGCGGAAAAGTTCCG
>Ga0181554_1000965_pt1 | contig 28176 bp, 30 predicted proteins | sample 011ome_16_FD_145602 | JGI IMG/M metagenome (GOLD analysis project Ga0181554, IMG submission 145602) | Coastal salt marsh microbial communities from the Groves Creek Marsh, Skidaway Island, Georgia - 011503CT metaG (spades assembly) | ecosystem: Environmental > Aquatic > Marine > Intertidal zone... | reverse complement strand
TTTTCCCCTAACCCGATTCCCTTTCCACCAAGTGAGACCGATGGGACTCTTTGATACTATTCAGAGGGTTATAGGGTCTTATATTTTGTGACTAGGCTGCATTTTCCTAATCGGACAAGGAGACGAATCGCCCCTTAGTGATGCACAGCTCGGCAATGGAGTCATCGCCGCGCAGCCCCTCCAGCACGATCCGAATCTTCTCTTCCGCTGAAAACTGACGCCGCGTTTTGCGCCGAATGTCCTTCACGACCCGCTCGGCGGGCGCTTTGGAATTTGCTCGTTTTGATCTCATCTTCGTTCCTTACAGTCACTACGATGAGACCAAAACACTCCTCTATCCAAACACCTCAATCTGTCTCATGAACGCTGACGGGAAACAGCTCATTTTAGAAACCTTCCAGTTCGTTGAACCGCTTAACACGGCGCGGCTGGTAGTCTGGCTGGTCGATATCCAAAGTTCCGTTCGCACGCTTCTCGATCAGCTCTTGCATCAGCTCGACGGCATCAAATCGTGTTTCTTGCCATGATTGTAATTCGAAGATTTCGGGCGTGTATTTCTCAAGATTGCTACGGACAGTTGCGGGCAGGTCATCATATCCGGAAATATGCTGGCCGTAAGCGCGCACCATGGTGCGTCCCGCAGAATCGCCAAGCTTGAAATAGGGGTCCCAGCTGACGAGGTTCTGCGTGATCACCAGCTTTGTCACTTGGCCTCGTAAAGAGACTATGTAAGGCTCGGCATGACATGCTAAGCTGGGTCAAACCAATTGTACGGGAACCCAGCAACCCCTTGCAAGGTTTCAACATGTGAAGGTTTCCCGAGGCATGCAGGCTCAAAATAAGTGTTCTGGGAGAGTACCGATAGGCTAACCTGCGACTGGCGAGAGCATTCGGTTAGCGAGAAAGGACATCTATGCGTGATCATGAACTGCGCAAGAAAGCTGTAGGCGAGATGCATCTGCGTCGCTGGCCGGTGCTTGAGGTGCCTTGTGTGATCGTCCAATGGGTCTTGATCGTTGACGATGATGAACGCGCAGCAGAGCTTTCTGTGATCGAAGCCAAAGCCAAGTCTGACGATCCGGTTGGCAATCCGGCCTATCGAGCGGGCCGGCTGGGCGAACATGTGAAATTCGTATGGGAGCGGCACAGCGAAGGAACTAGCCTCTCTCTGTTCGCGGCGAATTCTCATGCGCAGGCGTTTCTGGATCCACTATCACATTCCGAACTGGCAGCAGCGCTCGATTGGGTAAGCCAGCTACCGGGTCAGATTGTACGTTGCACGCGCATCTGGGTTGCAGGAAGCGATCAGCATGTCGAAGCAGTTTTACCGAAAGTCGATCTGGAGCGTGCGGAGCTTGTTTCCTGTCATTTGGGCGGCCAGATCCGCATGTGGTCAGACTTTCGTATTCAGGACGATGGCTTCGGGCGTTTGTTGGTTGCCGCCAATGGCGCGGACCCTGCTGACATCACACGCCAGGTCCAGCGCTTGCAGGAACTAGGCAATTATCGCAATCGCGCACTTCTAGGACTTCCAATTGCGCGCGAATGCTGGCCAAAGCTTGATGAAGCCGAGGCGCGTTTGCGCGATCTCGCAGCGCGAATCGATAATCGCGACGAAACCGATGACCAGCTGATGGATATTTTGTCCAAGCTCTCTTTGGAGCTAGCGGCAATTGAAACCTCTATTTCATTCCGGATGGACGCAACCTGCGCATACGCACAATTGGTCAAAGACCGGTTGGTACAAGTCGATCTGCGTCCCATCCCCGGTTATGCTTCGCTGGCGGACTTTACCCAGCGGCGATTTTTCCCCGCGATGAACACGTGCAAAGCCACCACAGCGCGGGTTCGCCAATTGGCTCTTCGCGCTGCGCAATTGGCATCTCTCTTGCGCGCAAGGATCGAGACGCGGATTGAGAACCAGAATGCGCAACTGCTCCACTCGATGGATCAGAGCACGCGGATGCAAGTCAGGCTGCAGCAGTTGGTTGAAGGTTTCTCGGTCGTGGCGCTGAGCTATTACCTGATCGGATTGGTCGGTTATTTGCTTGGTGGCCTGCCGCTTGATCGATACGGCTTGGAGAAGAACTGGGTGCTGGCTGCCCTGGTGATCCCGGTCGTCGCCGGCATCTGGATCGGGATGCGCATGCTACGCAAACGCCTATTCGCAAACCGCGCAAAACACGATTGAGCACTAATTACTTGTCCTGACGCGGGAACTTGTCCAGACTTGTGGACACATGGCGCGTTTTCCTTTCTCAGCGATTGTCGGTCAGAGCGAGATGAAGCTCGCGCTGCTGATTGCTTCGGTCGATCCTACGATCGGCGGCGTAATGGTTTTCGGTGATCGCGGCACGGGCAAATCGACGGCCAGCCGCGCGCTGGCTGCGCTGCTTCCGCCGATGCTGGTGGTGGAGGGATGCCGGTACGGCTGTACACCTGATCAGGCCGGCACTTGCCCCGATCCCTGCACATCGAAGCGCAAAGTAAAACGACCTTTGCCTTTCGTTGATCTGCCCTTGGGTGCGACTGAAGACCGGGTTGTGGGCTCGCTCGACTTGGAGAAAGCGCTGCGCAAGGGTGAAAAAGCGTTCGAGCCGGGCCTGCTGGCCAAGGCGCATCGCGGTTTCCTTTATATTGACGAGATCAATCTGCTTGAGGACCATCTCGTTGATCTGCTGCTCGATGTGGCGGCGTCAGGTGAGAATGTGGTCGAGCGCGAAGGGCTGTCCGTGCGCCACCGCGCCAGGTTCGTGTTGATCGGAAGCGGAAACCCGGAAGAAGGCGAATTGCGCCCGCAACTGCTTGATCGCTTCGGACTTTCCGTTGACGTGCGCACGCCCAGCGAAATCGAGGAACGCGTCGAGATCATGCGACGCTGCGGCGCGCAGGAACGCGATCCTGAAGGCTTTGCCAAAGCATGGCAAGCCGAAGACGACAAGATCATCAAGCAGATCGCGCGCGGGCAAAAGCGCGTGCAGACAATAGATGTGCCGGATGATGTGCTCGCCGATGCGGCTCATCTTTGCATGATGGTCGGCGTTGACGGCTTGCGCGGAGAACTAACGTTGATGCGGGCCACCCGCGCTTTTGCTGCGCTGAGCGGCGCGCGCAAGGTCAAACGCGAGCATATGCTTGAAGTTGCCCCATTGGCGCTGCGGCACCGCTTGCGCCGCGATGTGCTCGATGAAACAGGTTCGACAGTTCGCATCGAACGCGCGGTGGCAGAGCTGTTCGGATGACGCGCGGCGCGCCCGCGCCGGAGTCCGATCTCGACCCCTTGGCCGATGCGCTGCTCGCAGTTCGCCTGCTGGCAATCGCTCCTCAAAAGCTTGGCGGAATTTGCTTGCGGGGGGGAGGGCCGGCGCGCGACTTGGTGCTTGGCTATCTGAAAGTTGCATTGCCCGAAACGTCGCCTTCGCGGCGTTTACCAGCCAATATCGACGATGAAGGCCTGCTCGGCGGTGTGGATATCGCTGCAAGCTTAGCCGAGGGCAGAGCGGTAGAACGCGCTGGATTGCTCAGCAAGGTGCGCGGTGGCGTGGTAGTGGTGCCGATGGCTGAGCGGCTTCGAGAGGCGACCGCCGGGCGATTGGCGCAAACGCTTGATGACAAGGACATCGCGCTGGTGGCGCTTGATGATGGCCGCGAATCCGATGAAGGGCCAGCTGATGCCTTGCTGGATCGGGTGGCGTTCAAGTGCGATTTGTCGCGCGCAGCCTCGTTGGATCATGACAAGATCGTGCCCAAACCGCTTTCGATTAGTCATGTTGCTGAATTGGAAGATGAACAGCTGGCCGCGCTGGCAGCAGTGTCTGTCGCGCTGGGGATCGGTTCTGTGCGTCCACTGCTGTTTGCGCTGACAGCGGCGCGAGCGCATGCTGCGCTCCATCGCCGCAAGAAAGTGCGACATGAAGATTTGAGCGCGGCAGTGTCATTGGTACTAGCCCCGCGCGCAACGCAATTGCCGCAGGAGCAGCTTCAGGAAAGTGAGCCTGCCCCGCCGCCAGATAGAGCCGATGATCCGGGTAACAACGACCGAGAGCAGTCGAGCGAGCTACCGCCTGAAGAAATGCTGATCGAAGCCGCGCTCGCATCGATCCCGCCGGATGTTTTGGCAAAAATCGCAGCGGGCAAATTACGGCGCAGCGCTGGAGGCGGCACAAGCGGCAAACGCAGTATGTCCAAGCTGCGCGGCAAACCGCTGGGCGCACGGCCCGGTATCCCGCGTGGCGGGACACGGTTGGCGCTGATCGACAGCCTGCGTGCAGCAGTACCATGGCAGCCGTTGCGGCGGCATGAACGTGGGGATGACTCCCCAACGGCGCTGTTTGTCGAGAAGGACGACCTGCGGATCCGGCGATTTGAAGAACGCGCGGGCTCTGTCACAATCTTTTGCGTTGATGCATCGGGCTCTGCCGCCGTCGCGCGGCTTGCAGAGGCCAAGGGGGCGGTCGAGCGTATTCTCGCGCAAGCCTATGTCAAACGCAGCGAGGTCGCGCTGATCGCGTTTCGCGGTGGGGGTGCGGAAATGCTGTTGCCGCCAACGCGCTCGCTTACCAGGGCGCGCAGAGCTTTGTCCGAATTGCCAGGAGGTGGCGGAACACCGCTCGCGTCGGGATTACAGCTTGGGCTACAAATGGCTGAAGCAATTTCCTCACGCGGGCGTACGCCGTTCCTCGTGTGCTTGACTGATGGCAGCGCCAATATTGCCGCAGATGGCACACCTGGTCGCGCGCAAGCAAAGGAAGACGCGCACGCAGCTGCACGGGCATTGGCCCTACGCGGCATCGACAGCATCGTGATCGATATTTCACCTCGCCCGCGCGCTGAAGCAGCGGAGCTCGCACAAGCCATGCAGGCGCGTTATCTGCCGCTTCCCATGGCGGATGCGGCCGCGCTTGAGCGTGCGGTCAATGCCGCGCAGCCTGGCCCGCAGCTCGTACGATGAGTGCGCTCAACTGGGAGCGTGAGGGACGAAGCTGGCCAAATCGCGAGCATAGCCGTTTCATTTATGCTGACGGTCTGCGTTTCCATGTCCAGCAAATGGGTGAAGGGCCAGTTCTGCTTCTGCTGCATGGGACTGGAGGTTCTACACACAGCTGGCATGCCATCATACCGCGGTTGGCCTCCCACTACACCGTAGTTGCCCCCGACTTGCCTCTACATGGCTTCACTGGCGGCGAACCGGTGAGCAGCAGAGCCAGCCTGGCAGGAATGGTGCGCTCGCTCGCGGCTCTAATCGATACGCTTGATGTAAAGCCGGCTGGACTGGTTGGGCATTCCGCCGGTGCGGCGATCGCGCTCGAATTGGCGCGAACAGGTGTAGTGAACGAGAGTACACCAGTCATTGGGTTCAGCCCTGCACTTACGCCTTTCCCGGGTGCGGCAGCACAGATATTCCCGGGCCTTGCAAGATTGCTGCTGCTCAACCCATTTGTGCCAAAGGTGTTCGCGGGCGTTTCCAGATTTGCCGGTGATCCCAAGCGTTTCCTCCAGCGATCAACTGGCTCTCAGACCGATCCGACGTCGCTGGCGTGCTATGCGAAGCTGTTCGCCAATTCGCACCACGCGCGGGGCGCGCTTGCGATGATGGCGCACTGGGATTTGAACACCTTTTCCAAGGGGTTGTCTGGCATCAGCAACCCAGTGCTTCTGGTGCACGGGTGCAGTGATCAAGCAGTGCCTTTGGGTTCAGTCGAAGGCGCGGCGGCCAAGCTGCCAAATGCGCGATTGGACGTGTGGGAAAATCTAGGGCACCTTGCGCATGAGGAAGCGCCTCAGCGCGCCGCAGCAGTGATCGCGCAATTCGCAGAAGCGCATATCCAGGGAGCGAAATAGGTATGGCCGATAGCTTGTGGGAGCAGTGGCGCGCCTTGGTGGTCCCCAACATGGGGCTGATCGAGATCGGGATGACTTTCTTCCTTGTGATCGGATTTTGTGTCTACCAGATCTGGTCGACCGATCGCGAACTCAAGAAAGATCGCGCTGAACGCGAAGCGGCGGAGAAGGACTCATCCTCGGAAAATTAACGGTCCGACCGGGGCATGCGATAGGGCAGCATGAATTGGACAATTCCGGAAGCAAACCGGTCCATATCCAGGCTTTCCTGAACAGCGACAACTTTCTCGCCGTCCAACCGGGACGCAAGCGTTGAACGTGCGTAAAACGGAGTATCTTCCCACGTAGTAAGAATCTTGGCGTCGCCACGATCAGACCGCGTTTTGCGAGTAATCTGCCACACAGAATTTGGAAGCGGGGCAACCATTGGCAGCTCAGTCTCCTGCGGCGTACCGTCCGCGCGAAAACGCAGCGCACTGGCAAACCCGCTGCCGTTGCGGCGTATGCCTTCATAGCAAACAATCGCTTCTTTACCGATGTGAGCCCGCGACCAATGCCAAATGCGAAACCCTTCTTCCAGCGACTCGCTGCCAAAATTGGAATCCAGATAGCCCGCACCGCGCCAATTTATCCCTGGTTCGCGCATGTCGACTTCCACGCGCGCGCGCGGCGAGATGCAATGCCAGATATGCTTGGCTTGCGGGTCAAGTGCGAAAGCGGTTGAGTTCAGCATTTGCGGATAGACCCGCACTGTGCCGCGTATCTGCCTGCGGTACGGATTGAATAAGCGCTTGTCGCGCTCAGCGATTTCTATCTCCATGTGATCGTCCATCCAACGCACATTGCTGGGGCCAAGGATAAGCGTGTCACGATCGCGGGACAACGCGTCGTTTTGCCGCTCTGTCATGGCCCAGCGCGCCCGCGGCCCATAAAGCGCAACATTGAGCGCACAGTGGTTCTCCGGCTCACGCCGCCCTGAACTTTTATAATAAGGAGAGAAAACGCTGCCGATGAAGGCAATGATGGTCAGCCCGTGCTTCCCGTCTGCGCTGATGGCGTCGACATACCACCACCCATAACCACCGGGTGCGATTTCCGCATCGAAGCAAGGTCTTGCAACACTTTCGCTGCTGCCAGTTGCCCGGACAAGGCCGCCATTGGCACTCCCGCCCCCGGATGGGTGCTGCCGCCCGCGCAATAAAGCCCAGGGATCTTCGTAAGCGTTCCCTGCCGGCGGAAGGATGCCGCCCATCCGTGCGAGGCTCGTCCATAAAGCGCTCCTCCGGTTGAGGGCCAAAGCTTCTCGAACGTGTTCGGCGTCGCCACTTCGTGGGTGAACGGATCGTCCAGCTTCAGCCCGCAGCGTGTCAGGCTGCGCATCATCGCTTTCGTGCATTGGTCGATCTCCTCGGGAGTATAACAGTGGTTGTCGCCATTGGCGGGTGCGTTGACGATTATCTGGAAACGCTCTGTGCGGCCGGGCGCTTCGCCCCGTCCTGGGTCGCGGTCCAGCGCGCATACATAAGCGGTTGGATCGCTCGGCGGTGTACCTGCCGCGATATCGAGGAATTCGCGCGGGTAATCCGGCGAAAAGAACACATTATGGCGCACCAACGGGAAGCCTTGAGCCCGCGCCTTGGCGTACCAGACAAAGGCGGAGAGCGAGCGCTCGCTCGTTCCAAATTGTGAAACTGCGCGTGAAGCATTCTGGCCGAAAAGTCCGCTCGCGATGGCTGCAGGATCAGCGTTGGCGATCACCGCGTCTGCGGCGATGCGTTCGCCATTTGCCAGGATAACTCCAGAAGCGCGACCGCCAGTGACATCTATCCGCTCGACTGCCGTTCCGAGCCGGTACGTGGCACCTTGGCTTTTGCTCAAATCCTGCAGCGCCTTCGCCAGCGCCGCCATCCCGCCGTCGATCAACCACACGCCCATAGCCTCGACATGCGCGATCAGCATAAGTGTCGCAGGCGCATTGAAAGGCGATGAGCCGCAATATGTCGAATAGCGCGCGAACAGCTGACGCAGGCGTTGGTCACCAAAATGCTTGCCGAGCGCGTTCCATAGGCTGACGTAAGGATGCGTACCCATGAAGCCGGCAACATTGCTCAGACCCATACGCCAGACCAGCGAAAGCGGCGTAGCCGGCTTGGGCGCGCGCATCATTGTGTCATTAAGCGAGGCATATATGGAGCGGGCTTCTTGACGGAAGGCTCTAAATCCTGCTGCGGCCTCGGCGCCTGCGAAATCGCCGATCGCTTCTTCGCTGCGCTGCGGATCGGCATGAAGATCAAGATAGGCGCTGTCATCCCAAGCGTGGCGCGCGAGGACTCCTGCGCGGCGAGTGGTGACGTAGTCATCAAGCTCCGCACCTGCGGCACGAAAAATTCCATCGAACACGTCACGCAGAGTGAAGACCGTCGGGCCGCCATCGATTTCCGCGCCATCGAGTGAGACTCGGCGTGCTTTTCCGCCGACCCAGCTGTCTTTTTCGATGACGGTTACGCGTTCGCCGCGAGCAGCCAATAGCGTTGCACAGGCCAAACCGCCCATGCCTGCACCGATAACGACTACCCCAGCGTTCAAGCCTCGCTCCCCGAAAGGTGTTTGACCTTTACATAACAGATGTCCAATCAAATGGACATAAGGAGTCACCTATGTCTCGCTCCGAAGGCAAGCAAGCATCATTGTGGAAGCAGCGTTGGGTCGCTTGGCGCAACAGCGTGCTGAGCAACCCGCGCTTCCAGCAATGGGCCGCAAGGAATTGGTTCTTGCGTCCGTTCGCGCGGCGAAAGGCGGCTGAACTGTTCGATCTCGTGGCAGGTTTCACATACACGCAGACGCTTCTCGCCATGGTCGAGAGCGGATTGCTGAAGCGGCTCGCCGAAGCTCCAACCGATGTGAGTGAAGCGGCACAAGTAGCGGATCTGAGCAAGGGGGCTGCTGAACGTTTGCTGCGCGCAGCAGCTGCGCTGAAGCTCGCTCAAGAGGTATCACCGGGTTTGTGGATGCTGGGCGAGAGAGGCGCGTCGCTTATTCCGCAGGAAGGCGCGCAGGCAATGATCCTGCATCACACGCTCCTTTATCGTGATCTGGCGGATCCGATGGCTTTGCTACGCCAGAATCGCGAACAGCCGACAGAACTATCCGAATTCTGGCGCTATGCGGCACGCGCCGATGCAGATGCAGAGCCATCTGAGATGGTTGCCCCCTATTCCGAGCTGATGGCAGTTTCGCAGGGCATGGTCGCTGATGAAGTGCTGCGGTCCTATCGCTTCAATGGCGTAAGCTCGGTACTCGACGTCGGTGGGGGACATGGCGCGTTCGCAAGTGCCTTAGCGGCAAAGCATCAGCAAATGCTGATTGGCATTTTCGATTTGCCGGGCGTTGTTGAAGGCGCACGCGCCCGCCTCGACTCCGGGTTCGAGTTTCATGAAGGCGACTTCTTCTGCGATCCGCTACCGCAAGGCTATGATTGCATCTCGCTGGTCCGGATCCTGCATGATCATGACGATGCGCAGGCACAGCGCCTTCTCGCTGCGACTCGTGCTGCGCTTAAGCCTGGCGGGCGACTCGTCATCGCGGAGCCAATGGCGGATACCCGCGGTGCAAAAAATATGGGTGATGCTTATTTCGGACTCTATCTGTGGGCAATGCGATCAGGGCGCCCACGCACGCGGATGGAGCTATACAAGATGCTGAGAGCCGCAGGATTCCGCGATTTTCGAGCTATCAAGACGGGGCAGCCGCTCATCACCAGCCTGACTGTCGCATTTGCCTGACAGTAAACTTGTCTTACATTATTGACACTTTTAACTGTCAGGCTATGATGACAGTGGGTGAAAAAATCCATCGCGAAAGGGTTGATCGCGACCATTAGGGGAAGTCCACAAGATGGACGCGATCGCGGTGATTCTTGATGCGCCAAAACGGCTGTCTGTAAGGCAGTTGTCGCTGAATCCCGCGACCTCATCAGACGTTATCGTTGAAACCGTGTGGAGCGGGATCAGCAGTGGCACGGAGAAGCTCTTGTGGACCGGCGAAATGCCGCGTTTCCCCGGCATGGGGTATCCGCTCGTGCCGGGTTACGAGTCTGTCGGCCGCATTGTCGATGCCGCGCCTGAATTCCAAGGACGCATTGGTGAATGGGTGTTTGTACCGGGTGCGAACTGCTTTGCTGACGCGCGCGGATTGTTTGGTGGAACCGCAAACCGCTTAATCGTCCCATCCGAGCGCGCGCTCACCATTTCTGAAGATCTGGCCGAAAAAGGCGTGCTGATGGCACTGGCCGCTACAGCGCTGCACGCGCTGGCCGCTGGCGATCCACCTGAACTTATTATTGGCCATGGAGTTCTGGGGCGTTTGCTTGCCCGACTTACCATCGCGTCAGGCGCACCTGCTCCCACAGTTTGGGATAACAAGGCCGAGCGCCGCGAAGGCGCAATTGGCTACGAATGTATCGCGCCCAAGGACGACGATCGACACGACTACAGCTCGATATATGACGTTAGCGGCTATGCTCACGGGCTTGACAATCTGATCGGGCGGCTGGGCAAACGCGGCGAGATCGTGCTTGCAGGATTCTATTCGGACCGGCTTAGCTTCGGCTTCGCCCCCGCATTCCAGGCAGAGGCGCGCTTGCGCGTGGCAGCTGAATGGACCCCTGAGGACTTGGCTTCGACTCGAGCGCTAATCGAAACCGGGGCTCTCAACCTTGATGGCCTGATCACTGACGTTCGCCCCGCGAGTGAAGCTGAAACGGCTTATCCCACAGCATTCACTGAAATCGACTGTCTCAAGATGGTGTTGGACTGGAGCAGCTACGAATGACAATGCTTGATACTCAAGCCTTAAGGGATGAGGCGGCTCAGGAGCCGGACCCCGTCCACACAGGCGAAGTGACCAGCGAAACGCAAGTTATCGCGATTTACGGCAAGGGGGGCTCTGGGAAGAGCTTTGCCTTGTCGAACCTCAGCTACATGATGGCGCAGCAAGGCAAACGTGTGCTGCTTATCGGATGTGACCCCAAGTCTGACACTACCAGCCTGTTGTTTGGCGGCAAGAGCTGCCCAACCATCATTGAAACTTCCTCGAAGAAAAAGCTTGCGGGTGAAGAAGTCACTATCGAAGACGTATGCTTCCAGCGTGACGGCGTCTTTGCGATGGAGCTTGGCGGACCTGAGGTCGGTCGCGGCTGCGGCGGGCGCGGGATCATCCACGGCTTCGAGTTGCTGGAAAAGCTCGGCTTCCATGAATGGGGTTTCGACTACGTCCTGTTGGATTTTCTGGGCGACGTAGTTTGCGGCGGTTTCGGCCTGCCGATTGCACGCGATATGTGCCAGAAAGTGATTGTCGTCGGCTCGAACGATTTGCAATCGCTCTATGTCGCAAACAATGTCTGCCAAGCGGTCGAATACTTCCGCAAGATGGGCGGCAATGTCGGTGTTGCCGGCATGATAGTAAACAAGGACGACGGTACTGGAGAGGCGGCAGCCTTCGCGAAGGCGGTCGACATTCCCGTGCTGACAGCAATTCCGGCAGATGAAGATATCCGCCGCAAATCCGCCAATTATCAGATCATCGGAAAGCCAGGCGGCGAATGGAGTGGGCTGTTTGAACAGCTGGCTGAAAACGTTGCCAAGGCGCCGCCGCGCCAACCTGCTCCCTTAGACCAGGACGGGTTGCTTGGCCTCTTCTCCCCCGAAGACACCGGAGGCGATGTCAAACTCGTTCCGGCGACCCAGGCCGATATGCGTGGCGGCACTTTTGAGCCGAAGCCCAGCCTCGAAGTTATTTACGATGAGGTGTGACGCTTGACTGATCTGAACGCATCGATGCGCACTGAAGAACGGACGCGTGACCAACTTGATCTTGGATCGGGCGGGGAGCCGACGGCTGGCGCCTGCTCCAGTAAGGACACCATGCTTGAAGCCGCACGCAAAGCTGGCAAGAGCGACATTCTGGATCGCTACGCCGCAGATTATCCGGTCGACCCGGCGCGCGGACCACATGATCAACCGCAATCAATGTGTCCAGCCTTCGGATCGCTCCGCGTCGGGTTGCGCATGCAACGCACCGCCACGGTTCTGTCCGGTTCGGCCTGCTGCGTTTACGGGCTGACTTTTACTTCGCATTTCTACGGCGCACGCCGCACGGTTGGTTACGTGCCGTTCAACTCCGAAACGCTTGTTACGGGCAAGCTGTTCGAAGACATCAAGGAAGCGGTCGAGGAGTTGGCCGATCCTGCCAATTACGATTCAATTGTCGTGACGAATCTCTGTGTACCCACTGCCAGCGGTGTGCCCTTGCGGCTGTTGCCCAAGGCAATCAACGGAGTGCGCATTATAGGTATCGACGTACCTGGTTTCGGTATTCCAACCCATGCCGAGGCCAAGGACGTACTCGCTGGCGCTATGCTGCAATATGCGCGCAACGAGGCCGAGCAAGGTCCTGTCGCCGTTCCGAAACAGCGCTCGGACAGGCCGACGGTGACCTTGCTCGGAGAGATGTTTCCAGCAGATCCGGTCGGCCTGGCGCAGTTGATTGCGCCAATGGGGCTTGCGACGGGCCCAGTCGTGCCAACCCGCGAATGGCGAGAGCTCTACGCTGCCCTCGACTGTTCGGTAGTGGCTGCAATTCATCCCTTCTACACGGCCAGCATTCGCGAATTCGAAGCCGCGGGTCGTTCAGTAGTTGGCTCCGCGCCAGTCGGTCGCGATGGCACGGTCGCGTGGCTGGATGCGATCGGCGCCGCTTGCGGTGTGGCGCAAGACCAGATCGACGCAGCCAAAAATGCGGCGCTTCCAGCGATCGAAGCTGCGCTGGCAGCAGCTCCCATAAAAGGCCGAGTGACAGTCTCTGGCTATGAGGGTTCCGAGCTCTTGGTTGCGCGCCTGCTAATCGAAAGCGGCGCGGACGTGCCCTATGTCGGCACTGCCTGTCCACGTACGCCATGGTCCGAACCCGATCGTCAATGGCTCGAAGCCAAAGACGTGAAAGTGCAATACCGCGCGAGCCTGGAGCAGGATATCGCAGCAGTAGACGAGTATCGCCCGGACTTGGCGATCGGTACTACACCGGTTGTACAGCACGCCAAACAGCACGGCATGCCGGCCATGTATTTCACGAACTTGATTTCAGCGCGCCCGCTTATGGGTGTCGCTGGCGCAGGCAGCTTGGCGCAAGTCATCAATGCCGCGATTGCCAATAAGAATCGCTTTGCGAAGATGACTGCCTTCTTTGAAGGGGTCGGCAAGGATATGAGTGCAGGTGTGTGGGAAGACACCCCGCAGGACCGCCCGCTGTTCAAGAAGAAATTCGCCGCGCAAAACATCGCCGCGCGCAAGGCCAGTGAGGCGGTGGGTACATGACGCTGATCCTCGATCATGACCGCGCGGGCGGATATTGGGGCGCAGTTTATGCCTTTAGCGCAATTAAAGGCTTGCAAGTCGTGATCGACGGGCCGGTCGGGTGTGAGAACCTGCCAGTTACCTCAGTCCTGCATTATACAGATGGTTTGCCGCCGCACGAACTTCCGATCGTCGTTACGGGCATCGGCGAAGAAGAGCTTGGCAAGACCGGCACTGAAGGCGCGATGAAGCGCGCCTGGGAAACGCTCGATCCGGACCTACCTTCAGTTGTGGTGACCGGCTCGATCTCCGAAATGATAGGCGGTGGCGTTACACCTGAAGGTACCACTCTCAAGCGCTTCCTGCCGCGCACTATCGATGAAGATCAGTGGGAATCGGCTGATCGGGCGCTGAGCTGGCTTTGGACCGAATTTGGGCCAAAGAAGATGCCGAAGCGCCGCGAGCGCAAGGAAAGCGAAAAGCCGAAGGTCAATATCATTGGCCCGTCTTACGGCATGTTCAATATGGCGTCAGATCTCGCCGAGATTCGCCGCCTGGTTGAGGGCATCGGGGCGGAAGTGAACATGGCTTTCCCGCTGGGTAGCCATTTGGCCGATATCAAGAAGCTGGGCATGGCAGATGCGAATGTCTGTCTTTACCGCGAGTTCGGCCGGAACCTTTGTGAGCTTCTTGAGCGGCCCTATTTCCAAGCGCCAATCGGTTTGGAGAGCACTACCAAATTTCTTGAGGCGCTTGGCGCGGAGCTGGATCTCGACCCGGCGCCCTTTATCGAACGTGAGAAGCACACTACGATCAAGCCGCTGTGGGACCTGTGGCGTTCGGTCACTCAAGATTTCTTCGGCACTGCCAATTTCGGAATCGTTGCGAACGAGACCTATGCACGCGGCATTCGCAACTTCCTGGAGGGCGATATGGGGCTGCCGTGCAGCTTTGCCTTTAGCCGGTCGGCTGGGGTGAAACCCGACAATCAGGCTGTGCGCGAAGCGATCCATACCAATCCGCCGCTCGTAGTATTCGGATCTTATAACGAACGAATGTACATGGCCGAATGCGGCGCGCGCGGGATCTATATCCCCGCGAGCTTCCCCGGCGCTGCCATACGCCGTCATACCGGCACGCCCTTTATGGGCTATTCTGGGGCGACCTATCTCGTGCAGGAAGTGTGCAATGCGCTGTTTGATGCGCTGTTCCACATCCTGCCACTGTCGACGCAAATGGACGCAGGCGACGCCACGCCGGCGCGCGAATATGAAGAGCTTGCTTGGGACGAAGACGCCAAAGCGAAGCTTGACGTGCTGGTCGAAGCACAGCCCGTGTTGATCCGGATTTCCGCTGCCAAACGGCTTCGCGATGCTGCTGAACGCGCCACGCGGCGTGCAGGCGAAACCCAGGTCTCATCCGACCGGCTGGCGGACGCCCTGCTTGAAGGACACAGCGCATGAGTGCGCTCACACAGATCGCTCGCAGCAATGCGAGCCCAGCAATCCATGCGATCATTTTCGCACGGATACCGACGGAGGCACGTCGCCTCTCGCACAACAACCCAAAATGGGAGAATAGGCTATGAGTGATGTGGGAATGAGCACATATCTCACCCCCGAAGAAGCTAAGGAGTTCCACAAGCTCTTTATGTTCTGGTTTGGTGCACACACCGCGATCGCTGTGGTGGCACACTATCTGGTGTGGACCTGGCGTCCGTGGATAGGCATCTGAACCAACTGGAGCTGCTTGGCGGCCGTCAAGCAGCAAAGTTCAATATAAAATAAGGAATTAGACCATGTGGAGAACTTGGCTAACATATGATCCGCGCAGAGTTTTGGTAGGCCTTCACGTCTACTTGGCTGTGCTCGCGTTCACTATTCACTTCATCCTGCTGAGCACGGACACTTACAACTGGATGGATGGCCCCAATGCGCGGGCAACCATGGAGCTGGTCGAGTAGCTGAGGCTCTTAGCGAAGAGATAAACATTCGACAGTGCGAGGGGCGACGGCCGGCAAAATTGGCGGGCCTCGCCTCACAGGTCGAATTCGAGAAACATTGATCTCGCCATTTTGAGGCGGGGGAGGATTGGGTTATGGCGCTCCTCAGTTTTGAGCGAAAGTATCGCGTGCGTGGTGGCACGCTGATCGGCGGGGACCTGTTCGATTTCTGGGTCGGCCCATTTTACGTCGGCTTTTTCGGAGTCGTCACCGCGATCTTCGCGACCTTAGGGACAGCGTTGATATTCTACGCTGCGTCACAAGGCCCGACCTGGAATCCTTGGCTCATAAGTATCGCACCACCGGATTTGAGCTACGGATTGTCAATGGCGCCGTTGAAGGAAGGAGGGTTCTGGCAAGTCATCACGGTTTGCGCGATCATCTCTTTCGTTTCATGGGCGCTGCGAGAGGTTGAGATCTGCCGCAAGCTGGGAATGGGTTACCATGTCCCGGTTGCGTTCGGGGTTGCAATTCTCGCTTATGTGACGCTCGTGGTCATCCGGCCCGTACTCATGGGTGGCTGGCATTTTGGTTTTCCGTACGGGATATTTAGTCACTTGGACTGGGTATCCAACACGGGGTACCAATACCTGCATTTCCACTACAACCCGGCGCATATGCTGGCGGTGTCGTTCTTCTTTACGACCACACTTGCCCTGGCATTACATGGCGCCTTGGTGCTGTCAGCGGTCAATCCAGAGCGCGGCGGCGAAGTGAAAACGCCGGAATATGAAGACACCTTCTTCCGGGATCTGATCGGTTATTCGGTTGGAACGCTCGGCATTCACCGCGTGGGCTTGCTTCTCGCGCTTAACGCCGGCTTCTGGAGCGCAGTCTGCATCGTCATCAGTGGTCCTTTGTGGACCAAAGGTTGGCCCGAGTGGTGGACCTGGTGGCTCAATCTGCCGATCTGGGCGTGAGGGGAGACTGAACCATGGCGACTTATCAAAACATCTTCACACAGGTTCAACTGAACCATCCGCCTGAACTCGGCATCCCACTGCCAGACGGACAGCACGAACCGCGTTTCAATATCACTTTCATCAATCGCTGGCTCGGCACGATCGGTCATGCGCAGATCGGCCCGTTCTATCTTGGGTGGACTGGCATCGGAGCGCTAGCATTTGGCTTGCTGGCATTCTTCATCATCGGGATGAATATGTGGGCTTCGGTTGGCTGGGATCCGATCCAGTTTGTCCGCCAGCTGTTTTGGCTCTCGCTTGAACCGCCCGGCCCGCAATATGGCTTTTCGCCATTCGTCCCGCTTAATGAAGGCGGCTGGTTCATTCTGACCGGCGCATTTCTTACCATCTCGGTGCTGCTCTGGTGGTTAAGGACCTATCTGCGCGCAAAAGAGCTTGGCATGGGCATGCATGTGCCCTGGGCTTTTGCCTCAGCGATCTGGCTGTTTCTGGTTTTGGGTTTCCTGCGGCCGATGTTCATGGGGAGTTGGGCCGAAGCGGTCCCGTATGGCATCTTCCCGCACCTTGATTGGACGGCGGCATTTTCGATCCGCTACGGCAACCTGTTCTACAACCCGTTCCACGCGCTTTCGATCGTGTTCCTTTACGGTTCGACGCTGCTCTTCGCGATGCACGGGGCGACGATTCTTGCTGTTGGCCGTTATGGGGGTGAACGCGAGATCGAGCAGATTACCGATCGAGGCACTGCATCAGAGCGTGCAGCGCTGTTCTGGCGCTGGACCATGGGTTTCAACGCGACGATGGAATCAATCCACCGATGGGCATGGTGGTTTGCGGTGCTGACCACGCTGACCGGCGGGATCGGCATATTGCTGACCGGCACTGTGGTCGACAATTGGTATCTATGGGCGCAGCAACATGGTTTTGCCCCGGCCTATCCCGACACCGGGGTCGTTGACCCTGCCGCCATTCCAGGGGAGTGAGTAGGATGAAAACGACAGTTAAAATTGTAGTGCTTTCTGCTCTTCCCCTTGTTCTGGCAGCTTGCGAGATCCAGCCAAAGGTTTCTGAGCAGAATGGTTTTCGCGGCACAGGTATGAACCAAGTTGCGCTGCGTTCGGTGGCAGAGGCCGAGTACGATGTTCCGGCACCGCCCTATGAACTGCCGCCACCTGGTGGCCCTTCAGCTGGCGAAGTCTATGAGAACGTCCAGGTCCTTGGCGACATCTCAGCTGATGAGTTCAATTATCTGATGGCTGCGATCACCGAATGGGTAGCACCTGATGAAGGCTGCAACTATTGCCACAACCCGGCGAATATGGCGTCTGACGAAGTCTATACCAAAGTTGTAGCAAGGCGCATGATCCAGATGAATCAGACGATCAATGCGAATTACGAAAGCCACGTGGCCGATACAGGTGTCACATGCTGGACGTGCCACCGTGGGAACAACATTCCGGAAAATTACTGGACCTTGCCGGAAGACGCCAACCACAATTCAGTCAAGATCACGAAGCGGGGGCAGAACAGTCCAACTCCCGAAACCGCATATAGCTCGCTTCCTGTGAATGCGGTCGCGCGGTATTTTCTGAATGACGAGACAGTGCAGAATATCCGCGTCGCATCGACCGGGCTTTACCCAAGCGAAGACAATACGTTGTCCACCATGGAAACCGAGAACACCTATGCACTAATGCTGCATATGTCAGACTCGCTCGGTGTGAACTGCACCTTCTGCCACAATACGCAAAGCTTCGGAGCCTGGAGCATCAGCCCGGCGCAGCGTGCAGTTGCTTGGCACGGCACGCGTATGGTCGCGCGTATGAATCAGGAATATATCACTCCGCTGGCTCCGGTCTTCCCCGGGGACCGGCTTGGCAATGCAGGTGACCCGTTCAAGGTCAATTGCACGACTTGCCACCAAGGTGTGAACAAGCCGATGGGCGGCGCGCAGATGGCGAAAGACTATCCTGCGTTGTTGTCTGTTCCGGCTGCACCGGTGCAGGAAGCAGAAGCTGACGCTGAAGAGGCGACATAAGAAAAAGACTGATTGCATTTGCATTCAAGGCTTGAATGCGGCTCGCGCGCAAGGGCGTTCGGGCCGCTTTTCTTTTGGTATCTGCGTTCGCAGTCTAGCGCTTGCGCCGTGCCAGGTCGGCCAAGTGCACTGGGAATGCGAGCGTCAGGGGAATGGCAATCCAGATCCAATGGGCATCGACCAACGCCGCCCGTAAAGCGAGTGCGATCAACGCGGCAGGCAACAAAAGCAGAAGCGCATTCAATGGCGACCACCCTTTGCGCCACAGGATCACGAATTCAATCGCCAGCACTGCGAGCACTATATCGACTGCCGTGCCGCTGGAGAAGAATTGCTCCATCAAACTGTATCGTCAGCCGAAGGGACCGTTAAGTTCAATAACCTGCCAGTTAAGCGCGCCAGCAATCGTCACCCAGATCAGATAGGGCACCAGCAAGAGGCTGGATAGCCGCGAAATCCGCCCGGTATAGATGAGCAGGAACAGGATCGAGAGCCAAAGCAACAACAGTTCGGCAAAGGCCCAATCCGGGCGTTGGATGCGGAAGAACATCAGGCTCCACAGGATGTTGAGAAAGGCGTTCAGTGCGAAATGGCCAATTACCCAGTCGCGCTTGCCGGCAGTAGGGGCTCGTTCCCATGCAATTACAGCTGAAATGCAAACCAGCGCGAAGATTGTCGTCCAAGCGATCGGAAAGATCACATCTGGCGGATTCCAGCTCGGTTTTTCAAGCGATTGATACCACGGGCCAAGATCAGTGATCGTTGCCCCTAGAAATGCGACGCACATCGCAGCCACCGCTGCAACAATGAATGGAATAACCCAGTTTGTGTTCATCTAGCCATCGGCCTCAATCCCAGCAGATGCGCTGTATCCTTGAGGAAAATTTTCAGATGCGCAAGTGGCTTGGCGCGGACCAGGCGTTTGTTCATATAGGCTTGCCAGGTCAGCTGCTGAACGTCCGCATCATCGCACATGTCGACAAAACGCTCCCGGCGCTTGTCGCTGGAATACCAGAAAAACTGCATCATCCCCAGGATCCAGAACACGCGGCCATGCTCCTTCATAAAACGCTTGCGAGCTCCCTTGAGTGCAACCGGATTGCCAGAGACGACGAACTCGCTCGCGGCCTCTGCAGCAATGCGGCCGCAAGTCATAGCATAATAGATGCCTTCACCTGACGCTGGTGCGACGACACCAGCCGCATCGCCAGCGACGAGCACATCCTTGCCATTGTCCCAACGCTTGAGCGGCTTCAATGGGATCGGTGCGCCTTCCTTCCGGATCGTTTTGCAAGCATCGAGACCTAGCTCGTCGCGCATGTCAGATACAGTGGCGCGCAAGGGAAAGCCTTTGTTCGCACTGCCAAGACCAATGCTGGAGGTGTGCCCGTGGGGGAATATCCAGGCGTAGAAATCAGGCGAGAGTTTGCCCTGATAGAAGACATCGCAGCGCGCTGGATCAAAGCCTCGGTTGTTTGCGGGCGGGCTTTCGATCACTTCGTGATAGGCGAACACGCATTTCATGTCTTCCGCGCCATCAATGTTCTGCCGTGCGACTTTCGAACGGGCGCCTTCCGCACCGATCACCAACTTGGCTCGCACTTTCTCAAGTTCTCCGCCGCGACTGGTGCGAAAACACACATGCGTTCCTTGTTCGTCTCGCTCGATTGTCTCGAAGCTTCCGGTACAGCGTACCGCCCCGTCATTCGCCGCGCGTTGGCGTAGCCATTCGTCGAATACGTCGCGGTCGACCATTCCAACAAAGCCGATTTCGCCAACCGGCATGTCTACTTTGCGCCCCGACGGTGCAATCATGCGCGCGGATCGCGCTTTGGCAACAAGCAAAGAGTGCGGGATATCGAAATCTTCCAGCAAACGCGGAGGCACTGCGCCGCCGCACGGCTTGATCCGGCCAGCACGGTCAAGCAGCATGACCTTGTGGCCGGCTTTCGCCAAATCGCTTGCCGCTGTTGCCCCTGCAGGCCCGCCTCCTACGACTACAACATCATAGAGTTCATTGGTCATAGGATTGCTGCCTCCTTGGCCTTAGTTCGTTTGCTGCTGCTTGTCGCGCGTAAGGCCAGGAACGCAGCGAGCATAAAGGCTGTCGCTTCGATCACGAAAATGAGTTGAAAGGCGGTTGCATCATCACCGCCAGACCGGCGTGCAATGTCGACACCAAGCGCGCCCAGCAGGCCGCCCATGCCGAATGCGATGGCTTGTGATGCTCCCCAAACACCCATACGCACGCCTTCGCGGGTCCGCTCGCCAGCCCCTGCCAGACCCATCATCGCGCCGATAGCGGCAACGGCAAATGCGCCATTGCAGAATCCCAATGCAAATACATTGGCTTCAAGTGGCCATCCGGGGCCGGCAACTGCTGCCGCCGCCAAGCCCAGCAAAGCCAGTGCCGATCCGGCGCATCCCGCAACAATCCAGGCGCGCAGTTCGACCGGCATTCGCCCGGCAAACGCGCTACCGCCAACGCCCGCTGCAATCATACCTGCCAGAACGCCGCCGTGTTGGATGCCCGCGAGCGATGTCGATTGGCCGGGAGTCATCTCGAAAACGAGGCCGGCGAATGGTTCCAGGATCAGGTCCTGCATGCTGTAGGCCAGCATTGAGACGAAGATGAATATCGTGAAGCGGCGTGCAGCCTGCTCGTGCAATATCTCGCGGATTGCTTCGCGGAAATCAGGGGCGGGACCTGCGCGGTCTTCTTCCGCTTCGATTAGGGCATGCTGTTCAAGCCGGAACACGGCGATCACCGTCAGCGCAAAGGCGCACGCGATAACGCCGCCTGATACAAGCGCCAGGCGTTGTTCAGAGAAGGGATCAAGCAATTGGCCTGCGGTTGCTGCCGATACAACGATCCCGAAAACCATCATGATCCAGGTTACGGCAGCGGCAGCCGCGCGGCGTTCGCGCGCAACACCTGAGGCCAACAACGCGAGCAAGGTTGTACCTGAAGCGCCCACGCCCGCGCCAATCAATGTGAATGCAATAACTGCGAGCACACCTCCGCCAATTGGGTAGGTGGACATCATCACTGTCGCATTCACAGCCATCAGCGCGCCGAGTGCCAGCACAGCCATGCCGCCAATGATCCATGGGGTGCGCTTGCGGCCTTTGTCCGAGCCGTGACCCCAGATAGGGCGTGATAGCTGGACGGCATAATGCCAGGCGACCAGCCCGGCAGGGATGGCTGCGACGAGACCATACTCGACCACCATCAAGCGGTTCAGCAGTGAAGTTGCCAGCATAACGATCGCGCCGATCGAAGCTTGGACCGCGCCTATGCGGATAACGGATAGCCAGCCGAACCCGCGCGCCATCAGATGTATCCTCCAAGGCCTAGCGCGCTACCGAGCATTCCCAGGACGTAAAGCGTGACGCCGGTTGCTGAGTACCATGGTGCGTGGGCCTTGGGATTGCGAAGCAGGCGCGGCATCAATGCCAACTGTGCGAGCAAAACCGCGCTGACGGCTATCGCTGACCACAGGTAGCCCCAAGTGTATAGCAGTGCGATAACCGCGAACTGTGGCAGCGCCATGGTCGCGCACGCAAGCCGAGCTGCGTTGTTAACGCCTAATGTGACCGGCAGGGAACGCAATCCGGTTGCCCGGTCGCCTTCGACAGCTTTGAAATCGTTGAGCGTCATGATGCCGTGCGCGCCCAAGCTATAAAGAGCGAGTACAATCAGCACTTCGGCCTTTGGCAAAGCCCCTGCCATCACGCTTGCGCCGGTGAACCAAGCAAGCCCTTCATAGGTGAGCGCGACCACTGCCGGCCCGAGCCAGCCGCTGGTCTTGAAGCGGAAGGGTGGGGCGCTATAGCACCAAGCGCAGATCAGGCCGACAACCGTCGCTGCAAGCACAAATGGCCCGGTAAACCAGGCGACAACAAGCGACAAAAGCGTGCCGATGATCGCAATTCGCAGTCCCCAATCGCTACCAACACGGCCAGAAGGGATCGGGCGGTTAGGTTCGTTGATCGCATCGACATGCCGGTCAAACCAGTCGTTCACCGCTTGACTGGTGCCGCAAACCAATGGGCCGGTCAGCGCGATACCGGCGACAAGAAACCACCAACGTCCTTCCAGGCCAACGCCCGAGGACACAACACCGCACATAAAGGCCCACATTGGGGGAAACCAGGTTATGGGTTTGAGCAGCTCAAGAACATCGCGCGCCGCTGGCGGCGATGCTGACGGAATTGAGACTGCCGAACGGGACATGCAGGCAGGCTATGCCTGCTACAAGCATGCGTCAAATCATTTTGACACTCCTTGTGTCAATCTGTGATTACTCGGCATCTGCAGGCAAATTGCCGAGCCCGTAGCGGTGTAATTTCGAGTACAGACTTTGCCGGCTGAGCCCCAAGATTTCCGCAGCCGAGGCACGGTTATCCGAGGTGTACGTAAGCGCTGCTTCGATACACAGCCGTTCGATCAGATCGGTGCTCTCTCGCACGATGTCTTTCAGTGACATTCGACCAACCAATTCAGTCAATTGCTCGACTGAGCGTGGCATTTCCTGCGGCATTGGCGGCAGGTCGTCCAAGCGTCGCGCGATCGGCCGGATCACTAGGCCGATATGCGGAGATTCCTTGCCGGTCTGCACAGCGGATAGCTCAATCGGCTCACCTTGGCCTGCGTCGTTTGCGCCGATTACGCTGTTCACATTGCGAGCATAACCTTGCTTTTGTAGCTGGCTTGAAATCAAGTCGAGGTCGATGCCTGGGCGACCCACAAACTGACCCAACGGCTGCCCGCGAATCTGATTGATGCTGGCCACTCCAGTCAACTCTGCGAAGGCCGGGTTGGCAGCGACAATATGCCAATTTGCGTCGGTCAGCACGAAAGCATCGGGCATGGCCTCAAGAGTATCCATGACCGCTGTTTCTGGCGCGTTTTCAACTCGCGCATGCCTGTTAAAACGAATCAGCACGAAAAGCTTGCCGATTTGACGGAATCCCGTCGCGTTGAGCTCAAGTTTAGTGCCTTTCATCGCAAGATTGGCATTGATTGGCGTTACAGAGCTTGAAGTGAGTGCTGCGCCTAGCAGGCCAATCAGCGGTTCGCGCGCTGTGCGGTCAAACCATGCCAAGAATTTGCTGCCGATCAAGCTTCCCGGTTTCGCTAGAAGCAAGGTGTGGGCCGCGGGATTGGCTTCAACAATGCGGCGGTTTTCGCTGTCTAGGATCAGCACTGGTTCGGCGGACATTTCGAACAATAGACGGTAACGGGTTTCGAGCTGGCGGAGCCGCAAATAATCACGTTCCAGCGACTGTTGGGCTTGTAACAATCGGAGCTGCAATGCGGCAGCATCCCGCATGTCGCGCCCTAGCGCTAGGCGCAGTGCCCCCCCGCTCAGCTTGAGTAAGCGGTAACTTACTGGAATATTGCCGCTTGAACCCTTGTGATTGACTTGTCGTGCCGCAGGTGCTTCGCCATTGGTCTTCTTGACTGCGAGTAAGGCTTCGATCTTGGGCCAGCTCTCGGAAGTGGTGGTGTCCTGCCATTTCTCGCCGATCCATTGCGGCAGATCGGGAAAGCCAGTCAAATCAGCAGAACCGTCAACAATGGTTCCAGCCTCATCGATCACGAGCACAATATCGCCTGCGCTCATAGCCAGATGAACTGCGTCTTCCGGCGCGATATCATCTTTCAATAAGGCAGTATCATCGAAACTTCGATGGTCTGCGATGCTGCGCTTTGGAGGCATGCGCTGCTCCGGTTACAGTTACGGCACGGGTGAAGTGACAGGCAATGATCCTGTTACAATTCTCTCCGCCAGTGCCAAGGCTGAACGTGCATCTTCAGCAGTCCCATCTGCTCCTGCCCTCAGCGCTAGGGAAGGATCAGCATTAATCAGTGGTCCACCAATGATGACACGCACGTTGGAATTTTTGGACACGCTTCGAATTGCAGTAATCAGATCTGATATCGAAGCGGTAAGGCAATCGCAGCTGACGGTCAATCCGACCAAGTCGAATGGACGTTCAGCTAAAATATGAATGAGCTCTTGCCGTTGCGGCTCAAGCAGAACTTCTGTTTGCCAACCTGCGTTGGCAAAAACCTCTTCGACAACCAGTGAACCGAAATTGTGTTGTTCGCCCGGGAGCGGAGAGAATAGCGCGCTATGATGCGCATCCAGCGAATCAAACTGTTTGCTGATGGTCATTGCACATTCGCGCAAGACCCCTCGGAGTGTCCAAAGTCCAAGAGTGACATCTACAAAGTCACATTGATCTTCTTCCCAGAGCTTGCCGAGCAGTCGTGCAGATGCTGGCAAGACATCCACAAGAATCGACTCGGTGCTGACCCCGGCTTGGTGCAGCTTGTCTACTTCGCTGTGCAGATCGTCTGCTTCGCGTTCAAGAGCAAGTGGAGCGAACCGCTCGATCTCCGCTTGCTTCGCCCGCCGGCCTTCGAAGAATTCCGAGCGCTTGCTTCCAGAAGAATGAACGACCAGCAGACGAGGGATAATTTCACTTTGAATTAATCCGCTAATAGATCTTATCTGATCCGGATCAGAATTGCTTCCGTTGGCCGGGCGAGGGTCATTCACCGGGCTACTATCGCTTAAGTCGTTTTCCATGCGGGAGGCCGAAGAGCCAGAGCGATTCACCAACTCCATCAAAGGCCCTCCCTAAATGATAGCGGCGCGGATTGCGACAGCTCGGTCAGGTCAATTGGTGTAATTCGACTCGACACATGCCCGCTGTTCTTACGCTTAAATGTCAAGCCCTGCAATGCAGATGTGTCAATTTCGCTTGGCGTCAAGATAGCTTGACACTTGGGGGTGTCCAAGCTTAGTTTCACTTTAGTTCAGCAGAGGCAGAAAGCTTTGCAATCTAGAGGGGATAGTTTCGGGTCCCATACCGCGCGAGATAGTGGCGGAATTGGGCAAACGGCATTGGCGCTCTACACACCGGAAGAGCGCCGGCGGCGGGACGAATCTGGCTGGACTCTGGTTCAGGGAATACTCGCACCGATCCAGTTCCTTGTTTTTCTTCTGAGCCTTGTGTTGGTCGCGCGCACGCTTTTGACAGGCGACGGCGCATATGCGGCAGACATGTCAATCGTTGCTAAAATCCTGATTCTCTACACCATCATGGTGACAGGCTCGATCTGGGAGAAAGTCGTGTTCGGCAAATGGCTGTTTGCCGAGCCGTTCTTCTGGGAGGATGTGTTCTCAATGCTCGTGCTCGCACTGCACACGGCTTATCTCGTGATGCTGTTCGGAGGGATCGGGGGCTTGCAGGAGCGGATGTTGGTCGCGCTCGTGGCTTATGCAGCCTACGTCATCAATGCCGGTCAATTCCTGCTGAAGCTGCGGGCGGCCCGCTTACAAGCGAGTGAGACTTTGGCGGTGACCGGGTGAGCGGCCTGGCGCCTGCGGGGCTTGATCGTGCAGATTGCGCGCCGATCCTACGTGAACGCGGCCAGCGCGAGGTTTTTTGCGGGCTCACAGGAATTATCTGGCTTCACCGCAAAATGCAGGATGCGTTCTTCCTTGTCGTCGGCTCACGCACCTGTGCGCATTTGCTACAATCGGCTGCGGGCGTGATGATCTTTGCTGAGCCGCGCTTTGCGACAGCGATTATCGAAGAACGCGATCTGGCGGGCATGGCGGATTGCCATGAAGAGCTGGAGCGCGTGGTAGAACGGCTGCTAGCGCGTCGCCCTGAGATCAAGACGCTGTTCCTAGTCGGCTCGTGCCCGTCCGAAGTGATCAAGCTTGACCTAGCTAAGGCAGCCGAGAAACTTGGTGCACGCCATGCGGGCGAGGTTCGCATCCTCAATTATTCCGGCAGCGGTATCGAAACGACATTCACGCAAGGCGAAGACGCGTGCCTCGCTTCGCTGGTGCCGGAAATGCCTGCCTCGGTTCCTGATGCGGCCCTCGAACTGCTGCTGGTTGGATCGCTGCCAGATATCGTCGAGGACCAGTTCCTCCGCCTTTTTGCAGAGCTCGGCATCGCGCGGGTCGGTGTGCTGCCAGCGCGCAGGTCTGGTGAGCTACCGCCGGTTGGTATAAACACACGCTTTCTGCTGGCGCAGCCTTTCCTGGGAGAAACCGGCCTTGCGCTTGAGCGGCGCGGTGCTGTGCATCTGCCTGCCTTGTTTCCATTCGGCGCGGAAGGCACCGCTGCGTGGCTCAAGGCAGCGGCCGAAGCGTTTGGCGTGGACGATATGCATTTCAACCGTGTGATCGCGCCGGGCCGTGAACGAGCCAAGCGTGCTCTCGCACCGATGCGCGAAAAGCTCGACGGCAAGCGGATCTTCTTCATGCCGGACTCTCAGCTGGAAGTGCCGCTGGCGCGGTTCCTTGCAAATGAATGCGGGATGGAGCCGCTTGAAGTTGGCACACCGTACCTCCACCGGGCACATCTGGCAGATGAGCTGATCGCATTGCCTGAAACCGCCCGGCTGAGCGAGGGCCAAGACGTCGATAAGCAGCTCGACCGTGTACGTGCCGAGAAGCCTGATCTTACTGTATGCGGGTTAGGCCTTGCCAACCCGCTTGAGAGCGAAGGCCTGACCACTAAATGGGCGATCGAACTCGTTTTCTCGCCGATTCACGGTTTTGAACAGGCCGGCGATCTTGCTGAACTCTTTGCGCGCCCGCTCCGGCGGCGCGATGTGCTGGAGGTTTAGCGATGCAGCTGGCTGTCTGGACATATGAAGGTCCGCCGCATGTCGGCGCAATGCGCGTGGCGACAGCGATGACTGGCATGCATTACCTGTTGCATGCGCCGCAGGGTGACACCTATGCCGATCTTCTGTTTACGATGATCGAACGGCGCGGCAAGCGCCCACCGGTCACTTATACAACCTTCCAGGCGCGCGACTTGGGCAAGGATACAGCCGAACTGTTCCAGCAGGCTGCGCGCGATGCATTGGAACGGTACAAGCCGCAAGCGCTGATGGTCGGTGCCTCCTGCACGGCAGAACTAATTCAGGACGATCCGGCAGGTCTTGCCGATGCCATGCGGCTTGATTGCCCGGTGATCCCGCTCGAGCTTCCAAGTTATCAGCGCAAGGAAAACTGGGGGGCGGCAGAAAGCTTCTACCAGATTGTCCGCAAGTTGGCTGATCCTGAGGTATCCGCAGGGCCAACCGAAGGGCGCTGTGCCAAAGTAAACCTGCTCGGTCCGACCGCGCTAGGCTTCCGTCATCGCGACGACGTGGCGGAGGTTCGCAAGCTGCTTGATCAACTGGGATGCGAAGTAAATCTTGTCGCTCCGCTCGGCGCGTCGCCGCAAGACATTACCCGCATTGGTGCGGCAGACTTCAACATCGTGCTGTACCCTGAGATTGGGGATGAAGCCGCGCGCTGGCTGGAGCGGCAGTTCGGCCAGAAGGCCGTGCGAACTGTTCCCATCGGTGTCGGCGCAACGCGCGATTTTATCCGCGAAGTGGCAGAGCTTGCCGGGGTTGATCCGGAGCCTGCGCTGGCAGACACAAACTCGCGTATGCCGTGGTGGAGCCGCTCTGTCGACTCGACCTATCTCACTGGCAAGCGCGTCTTCATTTTTGGCGATGCGACGCACGTTGTGGCGGCTGCTCGCGTTGCAAGCGAGGAACTGGGCTTCGAAATCTGCGGACTTGGCTGCTATAATCGCGAATTCGCGCGCGATGTGCGCGCAGCTGCCGCAAAATACGGCATCGAACCGCTAATCTCCGACGATCACTTGGAGGTCGAGGAGGCCATTTCTGCCGCTTCCCCCGAGCTGGTGCTTGGCACGCAGATGGAGCGCCATATTGCCAAGCGGCTGGGGCTCGCTTGTGCTGTGATCAGCGCGCCGGTGCATGTGCAGGATTTCCCCGCACGTCATAGCCCACAAATGGGTTTCGAGGGTGCAAATGTGATCTTTGACACGTGGGTTCATCCCTTGGTGATGGGCCTGGAAGAGCATTTGCTGACCATGTTCCGCGAAGACTTCGAATTTTCCGATGAAGCTGGTCCATCGCATCATGCCGCGCACGCATCAAAAGCGCACGTTGAGGCCTCA
>Ga0181554_1000963_pt1 | contig 28236 bp, 22 predicted proteins | sample 011ome_16_FD_145602 | JGI IMG/M metagenome (GOLD analysis project Ga0181554, IMG submission 145602) | Coastal salt marsh microbial communities from the Groves Creek Marsh, Skidaway Island, Georgia - 011503CT metaG (spades assembly) | ecosystem: Environmental > Aquatic > Marine > Intertidal zone... | reverse complement strand
GCCCAGCGTCCAACTCGCTTCGCTCCAGCATACCCAGTACCTCGCTCTCCAGATTCAGTAATCGCAGCAGGTTGGCCACTGCAGAGCGGGATCGGCCCACGGCCTCTGCGACCTGCTCCTGGCTCAGGCCAAACTCATCTTGAAGCCGCTTCAAGCCCAGGCCCTCTTCTACCGGGTTAAGATCCTCTCGCTGGATGTTTTCGATCAGGCCGATAGCGATAGCCGCCTCGTCAGACACATCCTTAATGAAAACCGGGACGTGATCCAGCCCCGCCATCTGGGCGGCACGCCAGCGGCGCTCGCCCGAGAGGATTTCATATCGATCGTCTGCCAGCGGCCTCGCCACTACTGGTTGCAGGACCCCCTGCGCCTTAATGCTGCTCGCCAGCGTTTGCAGCGCCTCCTCGTCAAACTCGCGACGGGGCTGGTAAGCGCCTCTTTGCAGCCGCTCGATCGGTAGCTCCGCTGCCGGTGTCAGTGCGCGCTGCTCGGCTACCGGCGCTTGTGCGCCCTGTGTGTCGTCCTGTCCTTTCGCCAGCAACCCGGTGCCCAGCAGCGCCTCGAGACCCCGATTCAGCTTTCGCTTTTGCGCCATCAGCTGTGTTCCTTATTTTGTTCTTGTCTGCGCATAAACTCGCCCGCCAGTGCCATATACGCGGTCGATCCGCGAGAAAGTCGATCATAGACAATACCGGGAACGCCATGGCTTGGTGCTTCTGCAAGGCGGACGTTTCTCGGGATCACCGTCCGATACACAAGGCCTTCAAAATGCTGATGGAGCTGCTCGGAGACCTCGTTGGTCAGCGCATTCCGAGGATCATAGAGGGTCCGCAGGATGCCCTCTATCCTCAGCGCCGGGTTAACCGTTTGGGTGATGGTGTTAATCGTTTCCATCAGGGCGGACAATCCTTCAAGCGCAAAATACTCGCACTGCATGGTAATCAGCACGGTGTCCGCCGCCACGAGCGCGTTGAGTGTCAGCATATTGAGAGAAGGAGGGCAGTCGATAATCACAAAATCATACAAAAACTTGCCGGCCTGCAGCGCTGTCTTCAGCCGCTGCTCACGATCTTCTAGCGACAACAGGGCGACCTCGGCGGCCGTCAAATCCCCATCCGCTGGCACGCAATCCATCCCCAGGCTCTCCAGCGGCGTTGCCACCTCAGAGAGTGGCTGCTGATCCACGAGGAGCTCAAAGGCGGTCGCGGCCAGATCTCCCTTTTGTAAGCCCACCGAGACGGTGGCATTGCCTTGAGGGTCGAGGTCAATCAGCAACACGCGCTTATGCATCGCAGCGAGCGCTGCGGAGAGGTTAACGCTGGTGGTGGTTTTACCCACACCCCCTTTTTGGTTTGCTACCGCTATGACCTTCACGATTTCACCTTTTGGTCCGCTGAATAGACAGCAGTTGGAATGGCCAGTCCCGCCCGGGTACCGCGACGTCTTGCTGCGCTACCAATTCAAAGCCAAGGGGTAAAGCGCCAGCCTCTTCAACGGCTGATTCTGTTTTCATGGCCAACAACATGCCACTGTCGTGCAATATATGCTCTATTCGTTCGATGGTGGTGGCCAAATCAGCAAATGCTCGAGTAATCACCGTATCAAGGCGCTGAGCGGGCTGCCATTTCTCCACTCTGGTTGTCTCTACCTCGATGTTAGATAAACCCAGCACCCTTTTCACCTCCAGCAAAAAGCGCGTTTTCTTGCCATTGCTATCTAACAATACAAACGTTTTTCCCGGCTCAGTAATAGCGAGCGGCACGCCAGGCAACCCTGCGCCAGTGCCGATGTCGGCACATTTCTTTCCACCGACGTAGGGAGTCACCGCGAGGCTCTCCACGATATGCCGAGAGAACAGCGCGGGGCGATGGCGTACCCCTGTGAGATTAAAAGCGCGATTCCACTTTTCCATCAGATCGACATAGCCAATCAACTGGCTGATCTGCGTGTCGGACAAGCTGATGCCGATCTGCTGGGCAGCGTCGTAAAGTAGTGCTGACTCGGTTTCAGCCATGCGCCGTGGCGCGCACACTGTCGCTGAGCTCTCGCTTTTTAAGATGCACCAAGAGTAATGATAGGGCTGCTGGCGTTACACCCGGTATACGTCCGGCCCTCGCGAGGTTAGCTGGCCTCATCTCATTAAGCTTCTGGCGAATTTCATTGGACAAGCCTTCGACCTGGTCGAAATTCACATCGGCCGGAATTGGCATAGATTCATGTCGCTGCAAGCGGTCTACATCCTGCTGCTGGCGATCGATATAACCTGCATACTTGAGTTGAATCATCACTTGCTCAGCGACTGCCTCTGACACGTCATTCTGTGGGGGAGAGATTTCTCTGATATCCGCGTAAGTCAGCTCAGGACGCTTTAGTAACTCTGCCAGCGAATACTCTCTTGAAAGGGGTTTAGTCAAAGATGATGAGAGGACCGCCGCCTCATCGCTATTCGCCTGAATGTAGGTGCGCTCCAACCGGTCACGCTCTCGAGTAATGGACTCATGCTTATCGATGAACTGGGACCACTGGTCATCACCCACCAACTGAAGCGAGCGACCTTGTTCCGTCAACCTCAGATCGGCATTGTCTTCCCGCAACTGCAGGCGATATTCGGCTCGGGACGTAAACATGCGGTAAGGCTCTGTCGTACCCAAGGTCACCAGATCATCGACCAGCACGCCAATATAGGCTTCATCCCGACGGGGCACCCAGGGTGCTAAATCCTTCACTTTTCGTGCGGCATTGAGGCCTGCGAGCAACCCCTGGGCAGCCGCCTCCTCGTAACCGGTAGTGCCATTAATTTGACCTGCGAAATACAGCCCTTCTGTCGCTTTGGTTTCAAGACTGTGATGCAAGTCACGGGGATCGAAGAAGTCATACTCGATGGCATAACCGGGTCGCGTGATCGCCGCGGATTCCAAGCCCTTGATAGACCGAACCAACTGCAGCTGCACGTCGAAGGGTAGCGATGTTGATATGCCATTGGGGTAGAGCTCGATGGACGTTAGCCCTTCAGGCTCAATAAAAATCTGATGCGAGTCTTTGTCGGCAAACCGATGAATTTTATCTTCAATGCTCGGACAGTAGCGCGGACCGACACCCTCAATAGTCCCGCTGAAAAGCGGCGAGCGATCAAGCCCCTCTCGGATAATGTCGTGAGTCTGTTTATTGGTCTCCGTGACCCAACAACAACGCTGCTCCGGATGCTGGTCCCGGCTGCCCAGCAAGGACATGACGGGCCTGGGTTCATCTCCCCATTGTTCAGCCATCGCAGCGAAATCTACTGATCTGGCATCCAATCGGGGAGGTGTGCCGGTTTTCAATCGCCCCACCCTTGGGCACAGCTCGCGCAGGCGATCTGCCAATCCAATTGCAGCTTGGTCTCCCATCCGCCCGCCAGACCGATTCGCTTCACCAACATGCATTTTTCCGTGCAGGAATGTCCCTGCTGTCAGCACTACCGCTGCAGCGCGAAAGACAATACCGGTGCGAGTCACCACACCCGAAACGGCGCCAGCCGTTAGCTCAATATCCTCCACGGCGTCCTGAAACAGATCGACGCCCTCGGTCTGCTCCAACACCGATCGAATTGCCTGACGGTACAACACCCGATCAGCTTGCACGCGCGTGGCCCGGACGGCTGGGCCCTTCCGGGAGTTGAGCACCCTGAACTGAATGCCCGCTTGATCTGTCGCGCGCGCCATCACGCCACCCAGCGCATCAATCTCCCTGACCAGATGACTTTTGCCGATACCACCGATCGCGGGGTTGCAAGACATCTGACCGAGAGTGTCGATGGCATGAGTGATTAACAGCGTGCGGGCACCGGTGCGCGCCGCAGCGAGTGTCGCTTCGGTCCCGGCGTGGCCACCGCCAATCACAATGACATCATAATACTCGGGGTGTCGGATCATTGTTGAGGAACTTAGGGGAAAAGGGCCGAGAGTATAAACGGGTCGACCTCAGGCATGAAATCCGGCTTTTGGTGAAACTGACAGGCTATTGCTCCGGTTCAGGCAAGGAAGTCACTGCCCCCTTATCACTTAATTAAATAGTATATTTTTAAAAGAAGAGTACTTTAATGTTGTAATTATTGGGGGCTACAAAATTGGTGGAAAACGGCGATTAAGTGATATTTTTCAGTTGCTTATCGTTAGGATAATGCATTGGAGAAGCCGGCTTAAGGCGCTGACCTCACTGGTGATAATGTGGGGATCGATTTCTCTTAACTTCGCGCAAGAATTTGTCCACAGTGCCATCAACAGCTTCGCCCCGTTGCTATCTACAAGAGTATCCACAGACGAAGTGCGGCTCGACGGATGGTCTATCTTTGTCGAGAGAAGTTGTGGATGACCCGTGGATCGTTATTGGACAGCCACTGTCCGGGCAACGCTAGCGTTTTGTCTGGCGTGTTCTCACGGGCGTGATGGGGTCGCCTACCAATACGGTTTACTTGCCGATACAAAAAGAGGAAAAAATCTCGCCGAGCAGGTCATCCGCCCCAAAAGTGCCGGTAATGGCTCCAAGCTCTGCGTGGACGCGCCTGAGGTCCTCTGCCAGTAGTTCGCCGGCCTGACTGATCTTAAACCGGTCGCTCGCCTCATCCAACGCGGCTTCAGCCCTTTTTAAACAGGTGACGTGGCGCTCTCTGGCGCTAAACGGCGAGGTCGTCCCCGCCTCACCCATCCCGAGACACTGAATGATCAACTGCTCCAAGGCCTGAATGCCCTGGCCAGTCACAGCCGAAACGGCGACGGAGGGTGGGACAGATTCATCTTCTTGGTCTGTCGCTGTCACCACCCCTGGCGCGCGACCAGAGAGGTCTATTTTGTTCAGCACGCGGATCAACGGCTGCGCATTGTCGCTGGAGTAGAGCACGGTCTCTTTTGGCTCTCGATCGTCAACGACTTCGATAATGATATCGGCGGTATCGACCGCCGCGTGCGCCCTTTCGATCCCCTCTTGCTCTATGGCATCGGTTGCGGCACGGATGCCTGCTGTATCGGAGAGCTGGATTGCCACGCCCTCGATAGAAATGGTTTGCTTGATGACATCTCGCGTGGTGCCTGGAATGTCGGTAACGATAGCCACCGCCTGATTCGCCAATTGATTCATCAGGCTACTCTTTCCGGCATTAGGAGCCCCGGTCATCACAATTTGTGCGCCGCGACTCAACAGTGCGCCTCTCCTGGCTTGGGTGATTAATGTCGTGAGTGCGGCTTTCAGCTCGAGCAATGTCGCGGCGACGCGACCTTCACTGAGAAAGTCGACTTCTTCCTCTGGGAAGTCGATAGCGGCCTCGACATAGACCCTGAGGTCGATGATGCGCTGATTAAGCTGATTGACGGCATTTGAAAAGGCACCTTGCAGGGAAGCCGAGGCTTGTCGGGCAGCTTGTTGCGTCGGGGCGTCGATCAAGTCAGCGAGGCCCTCCGCCTGAGTGAGGTCCATTTTGTTGTTGAGGAATGCCCGCTCAGAGAATTCTCCTGGCCTTGCCGAACGTGCGCCAAGAGCCAGACAAGCTTCGAGTAGCAGGTTGGTCACCATGACGCCGCCGTGGCAATGAAACTCGACCACATCCTCTCCGGTAAATGACGCAGGGCTCTGGAAAAAAAGCGTCAGACCCGTATCGATAACGCCACTGTCCTCGGCAAAAAAACGCGTAAGGAGAGGCTGCCTGGCTTTTACGGTTTTTTGTGTCAGAAGCTCGGCTATGGAAAGTGCTTCCGGCCCAGAGACGCGGATAATGCTGACGCCACCGCGCCCAGAAGGGGTCGCAATGGCGGCTATCGTGTCGTGATCAAGGGAGCGGCTGTCGGGTGACACGGGAGCTAATAGCGCAGGAGCTCAGAGGGCACCGCTCTCGATTCTGCGATTGATGAGATATTGCTGCCCCATTGACAACAAGTTGTTGCACAACCAATAGAGCACTAACCCCGCCGGAAACCATAAAAAGAAGAAGGTGAAGACAATGGGCATCCACTGCATGATTTTTGCTTGCATGGGATCAGGTGGCGCAGGGTTTAATTTCTGCATGTAATACATGCTCGCCCCCATCAGAATGGGCAGCACAAAGTAGGGGTCCATGACCGACAGGTCGTCGATCCACAGGGCGAAAGGCGCCTGCCTTAATTCAACGGACTCCATCAGCACCCAATACAATGCGATAAACACCGGCATCTGAACGAGGATGGGAAAGCAGCCCCCAAGCGGATTAATTTTTTCTTTTTTGTACAACTCCATCATGGCCTGAGACTGTTTAGCTTTGTCATTGGCGTACTCTTCTCTGATTGCCAAGATACGCGGCTGCACTTTCCGCATCCTAGCCATCGACTTATAGCCTGCTGCAGAGAGCTGGAAAAACGCGAGCTTGACTAGCAGCGTGAGGAAGATGATGGCGACACCCCAATTAATAACGACGCTCTGGATAACCGTCAGTAACCAGAAAAGCGGTTGCGCAATCCACCACAGCCAGCCGTAGTCCACTACTAGGTCAAGGTGAGTGGCCAGGACGGCCAGCACAGGCTGGTTTTTGGGTCCGACGTAGAGTTGATTTTTAATGGTGGCGGTGTCTCCGGGAGAGATCATCATGGCCGGGCCGGTGTAGCCGATAATGTTGTCGCCGGATCGGGTCTGGCGCGTTCTAAAGCGGTAGGTGTTATCCGGATCAGGCACCCACGCGCTGACGAAATAATGTTGCAGCATCGCAATCCAACCGCCAGTGAGATCGGCTCGGAAGGGGTCTTCGGCCATATCCTCAAAGTCGAACTTGGTAAATCGTTGGTCGGGCTGTGTGAGTGCGGATCCTAGAAAGGGCTGCATGCCCATCCCGGAGTCACTGGAAGCCGGCGCAGGCGAGCTATCACGTTTGAGCTGCACAAACGGTGTCACTTGGGCCGCTTCAGCTGACCGGTTAGTGACGGTGTAGTGAACGCCGATGGTATGGCTGCCAGGCTCAAACCGAAAGTGCTTGCTCACCCGGAGTACGCTGTCGGTTCCGGCGTAATCAATGACCACTTCTAGGGGTTCTCCCTCCGTCTGGGTGTAAACCTCTTGCGAGGCGCGGTATCGCGCTCGTTGGCTCTGGTCGATCCCATCGGGCCCAACCAGCCCTGACTGTGCGACGTAGGTGCGCATCGCATTGCGCTCTAACAATACAAAAGGATCGTCTGGGTCATCGAGCGTCTTGGGGTAGTTCTTGAGAGCGGCGCCCACAACGTCTCCACCATCAAGGTCAATTTTGATTTTTAGTGTGTCGGTATGCACCGTCACAATTCGGCCGATGGTAGCTTCAGAAGGGCCCGCAGTAGCGCGCTCTTGGCCGCTGGTGAGATTGATATCCTCTACTGCAGGGAGATCCAGATCGTCTTGAGGCACGCCGCTGGAGAATGCCATCTCGGTAGCGCCGTCGGACCCGCCCGCTTCTGTTTCCACCATGGGCACGGCGGGTAGCGCTGCTTCCTGCTGAGCGGTGCTAAATCGGGTCCACTCTCCTAACAGCATCAAGCCCAGCAAAACACTGGCAGCGATGAGGGCGTAGCGAGGGATATCCATGATGTGGTCTCGATCTCAGTGGGTATGTTGAGGGGGCTTGGCTGGCGGCACGGGGTCGGCCCCGCCGGCACACCAGGGGTGGCAACGCAGCAGTCTGCGGCCGGTCAGCCAGACGCCCGATAGAGTACCGTGGGTCTTCAGCGCGTCAATCCCATATTGTGAGCAGGTTGGTGAGAATCGGCAGGACCGGCCGAGCCAGGGGCTTAACGTCAGTTGATAGCCGCGGATCAACAGAGCAAGTCCACCCGCAATGCGGCGGTCAATCCGCTGCAGCCAATGCATTACGGGTTCACCTTCTGTCCCAGCGCACGCCACAGCCTGTCGAGCTCGTTCCATACGCTAGGATTGTCCATTTGATCGGCACCCAAACGCGCGAGCACAACCAGGTCTATCGCTTTATCAAAAGGATGGCGTCGGAATTGTTCCCTTACCAGCCGCTTGATGCGGTTGCGCCTCACGGCGCGACGAATGGCCTTTTTAGCCACAACGACACCCAGTCTTGAAGACTGCGTTGCGCCGGGCGCGGCGAGAAGAAGAAAGGCGCCGCTACTCACCTTATACTCCGGGCTGTCAAACACTCGCCGGTAGTGGTCAGGCTGAGATAGCCTGGCAGTATGAGTAAAGGTGGGCATGGCCCACAGCGGCAGTTTGTGCGATGCCCTTAGGCTGACAGGCGCCGGCGACCACGCGCGCGGCGGCGAGAAAGGACCTTGCGACCGCCCTTTGTAGCCATGCGGGCGCGAAACCCGTGACTGCGCTTTCGCTTGAGAACGCTAGGCTGAAATGTACGCTTCATGGCGGTTACCTTTTCATCTTCGTTTAACCCTATCGCTACATTTGCGATAGAACAGCGGCCGTGAACGTTCAGCGGGCCCGGCGGCCGTCAAGGGGCGCGGATTATAGGTAGCCTTCTCAGTCTATGCAAGGTGTGGGGCGGGCAACTTCAACCCTATTCACTCGGCGCGCTTAAAAAATTTCATCCACGCTTGCCAGCGCACTACTCAGCCCACTTGGGGGGGGCGCTGCCCTAACTGAAAAAGCTGCGATTTCAGGGGCTTGTCTCGGCTGGTGCGCCACCAGCGTAACAGCGGTGCCGGGTTAAAAAATTGTACCTCGCGACGGCAAGTCACAGGTTGGCCCAAAGATAAACACAGCTTATCCACAGGGCGGAAAGTTTTTTCTTGCAAATGGCCGGCGCTTGGTCTAGCCCCCAAAAAATCACGCAAAACATTGTTTTTAAACAAGTTAAAATCTGTTGATGCTCGAAGAGGTTTGTGGATAACTATGTGTCGACAGCGTAGGGCAGGCCAAACATCGTCAGGCGCGTTTGGGAAGCGGCAGGAGCCGGCCACCCCTAGGAAAACCCTTTGAAGAGACGGCACTTTAAGTTAACTGGAGAAGTACGTTGGTTGCCCCCCAGCCCCTCACGGACCCTTGGCAGCACTGCTTGAATCGACTCGGCGGTGATATCCCCCAGCAGCAATTCAATACCTGGATCAGACCTTTAAGAGCTGAATGGCAAGAATCGGGCCTGATGTTGGCGGCGCCGAATCGATTTATTCGAGATTTTGTGGCGGAAAAGTACCTACCTTTAATTAACACTTATTTGTTGGATGTGGTGGCACCCGCCGCTGCTCAAGCATCGATTACGGTTCAGGGGACACCGCCCCCTGCCCCATCCTCGGTCAGGCCGATTGCTTCTGGCGCGGCTCAGGCTGTGACCCGGCCTGTGAAAGCCCCCGAGCGCCCAGCGCCGGCTGCGCTCGTATCGCCTTCCAGTTTGGTTGAGGGGTACACCTTTGAGCGATTTGTGGAGGGCAAGAGTAACCAACTGGCGCTGGCGGCAGCCCAACAGGTAGCCGAGCACCCTGGCCTCTCATACAACCCTTTATTTTTATATGGTGGAGTTGGGCTCGGCAAGACACACCTGATGCACGCTGTCGGTAACGCCATGCGTCGCAAGAATCCCGATGCAAAAATCGTCTACTTGCACTCTGAGCGATTTGTCGCTGATATGGTGAAGGCGCTTCAGTTGAACGCCATCAATGACTTCAAGCGTTTCTATCGTTCGGTCGACGCCTTGTTAATTGATGACATTCAATTTTTCGCTAACAAGGACCGGTCTCAAGAAGAGTTTTTTCACACATTCAATGCACTACTTGAGGGTGGTCAGCAGATGATCCTCACCTCCGATCGTTATCCCAAGGAAATCGACGGTGTTGAGGAGCGATTAAAATCTCGCTTTGGCTGGGGCTTGACGGTAGCGGTGGAGCCACCAGACCTAGAAACGCGCGTGGCGATCTTGATGAAAAAAGCGGAGCAGAGCCACATATCGCTCGCACCAGACGCGGCTTTTTTCATCGCGCAACGTATTCGTTCAAACGTGCGTGAGCTGGAGGGCGCATTGAAGCGGGTGATCGCCAGTGCGAATTTTACGGGGCGGCCGTTTGATATTGATCTGATTAAAGACAGCCTCAAAGACTTGCTTGCCTTGCAGGACAAACAAGTCTCTCTGGATAACATCAAGCGTAAAGTGGCCGAGTACTACAAAATCAAGGTGGCTGATTTAATGTCCAAAAGGCGCAACCGGTCGGTGGCGAGACCTAGGCAGGTGGCTATGGCGATAGCCAAGGAGCTCACACACCATAGTCTGCCCGAGATTGGTGATGCGTTTGGTGGGCGAGACCACACGACAGTTTTGCATGCGTGTCGTAAAATCAGAGAGCTGCGGGATGTCAGCCCCGATATTAGCGAAGACTATCAAAACTTGCTGCGCGCGCTGACTACCTGAATGGCCAATCTGCCGGGCGGGCACACCGCCCGGTTACTGCAAAAGACTGAACGAGCTGAAAACATGAAATTTTCCATTGCCCGCGATGCACTGATCAAACCATTGAATTTGGTGGCGGGGGTCGTCGAGCGACGGCAAACGCTGCCTATTTTGTCAAACGTATTGCTGGCCCTAGAAGACAAAACCCTCTCACTTACTGGAACCGATCTTGAGGTCGAGCTGATTGGACGTGTCGAACTGGAGGCGGCGGGCGTTGATGGCGAAGTGACGGTGCCGGCCAGAAAACTGGTTGATATCTGTAAATCGCTCCCGGAGGGTTCCACTATAGAATTTTCTTTAGAGGCGGGCAAGGCGACGGTGAAGGCCGGCCGCAGCCGCTTCACCTTGTCCACCTTGCCAGCTGCGGACTTTCCAGCGGTGGAGGGTGGCGCTGGTTCGGTGGCGTTGTCCCTCGATCAATCGCTGGTGAAGCAGTTGATAGACGGCACCGCATTTGCGATGGCGCAACAGGATGTTCGCTATTACCTCAATGGTTTGTACCTGGAAATAATGGGTGGCCGTTTACGGGTAGTGGCTACAGATGGCCACCGTTTGGCTTTGGCAACGGGACCGGCTTTGGTTGAGGCTGCTGATACTGGGGTCATTATTCCACGCAAGGGTGTGCTGGAGTTGTCGCGTCTACTTGATGGCAGCGTGCCTCTTGAGCTCGCCATTGGCACCAACCATATCCGCGCTACCAATGAGCAATTTACCTTCACTTCTAAGCTAGTTGACGGCAAGTTCCCCGATTATGAGCGCGTAATCCCGAAAAATGCCGACAAGTCGGTGATTGGCGAACGTGGCGAGCTGAAGCAGGCTTTCACCCGCACAGCGATTTTGTCGAACGAAAAATACCGGGGTGTTCGATTGAAGTTGTCGGACAATAGCCTCGATATTACGGCCAACAACCCCGAGCAAGAACAGGCGGAGGAAGTGGTGGGCGTCCAGTACTCCGGTGCCGAGCTGGAGATTGGTTTCAATGTCAGTTATCTGCTAGATGTCTTGTCGGTGCTGGGGCAGCCCCAGGTTCGGCTGTCTCTTTCAGATGAGGCGAGCTCAGCGCTACTCGAAAATGCGGAGGCACCCTCTGAGGGAGAGCCCGAGCGGCTCTACGTCGTGATGCCTATGCGGCTCTGATCGTCGCCCTACCCGCTTCGGTGTTGAAGCACATTACGATCGAAGGCGTCAGAAATCTGGCGCACACTCAAGTGGCCCTGCCGTCTGGCGCCACGGTGCTTTTTGGCGCCAATGGCTCAGGTAAAACAAGCTTCCTTGAGGCGATCCACTTGCTGGCCGTGGGCCGTTCTTTTCGCACACACCAATCAAAACCGGTGATTCAGCATGGCGTGGCACATTGCCGGGTATTGGGTGAGGTGCAGCGCGGCCGACGCTCTATTGTTATGGGGCTTGAAAAGCACCGCGATGGCGGCGTTAAGGCGCGAGTCGGCGGCGAAAACGTGCCATCACTTTCCGATTTAGCGCTGCACCTCCCGCTGGTATTGTTGGATACCGAGGGGTTGGGGATTGTGAACGGACCCCCCGAGGGCCGCCGGCGTTTATTGGATGGCACTCTGTTCCACGTGGAACAGGGGTTTTTGTCTCAGTGGAAGCGCTACGCGCTGGCTGTTCGACAGCGTAATAGCGGGTTACGCCGTGGTATACTCAGCAGTGACAAAGCGTGGCGCCAGGAGATCGCGGAAACCGGGACCCTGCTGACACAACAGAGGCAGGCGGTGGCTGAGAAGTTGGCCGATGAGTTGGCGCGATTAGTGCCTGCGCTTTCCGATGATTTAGTCGGTCTGGGGGTGGTGTTTCGCGCCGGTTGGGACCAAAAATTGTCGCTGGCTGAGGCGCTGGAGCGAAACGCAGACAGCGATACCGCTCAGGGGTTTACGCAGGTCGGTCCGCACAGGGCTGATTTACGGTTAATGCGCGACGGAGTTTTGGCGGCCGAAGTGCTGTCGCGGGGTCAGCTAAAGTTGGCGCTAGTGGCGCTAAAACTGGCTCAGGGGGTGTTGATAAAAGACGCCTCCTCATTGTCGCCGCTGTATTTGGTGGATGATTTACCCGCCGAGCTGGATCAGGAACACTGCGCCAGAGTGTGTGAGCAACTGGGCGCTGGCCGGCAAGTGATATTAACCGCGGTGGATCGGGTGCCGCTCGAGGCCGCATGGGGCGGAAAACCGCTCAACTTGTTCCACGTGGAACAGGGGCGGTTGTTGCCGGCATGATCCTGCTATCGCTGGCGCCCGGTGTGGTGTTGCAGGCATTTTTTTTAATCGTTTAGTGGGGCTGCATGTCAGACGAAAACACAGAGAATCCAGAATCTGGAGATTATGATTCCTCCAGTATCAAAGTACTGAAGGGCTTGGATGCCGTGCGCAAGCGGCCTGGGATGTACATCGGGGACACCGATGACGGCACCGGCCTGCATCACATGGTGTTCGAGCTAGTGGATAACAGCATCGATGAGGCGTTAGCCGGCCACTGTAGCCAAATAGACGTAATCATTCACCATGACGAGTCAGTGACGGTGGCCGATAATGGCCGCGGCATTCCTACCGAGCAGCACGAGGAGGGGGTTTCTGCCGCCGAAGTTATCATGACGGTGTTGCACGCTGGCGGTAAGTTTGATGACAATACCTATAAAGTGTCGGGCGGCCTCCACGGTGTGGGTGTTTCGGTGGTCAACGCGCTGTCATCCACTTTGCAGCTCACTATTCGCCGCAAAGGCGAGTTGTTTGAACAGACCTACTCACACGGTGTCCCAGAGACGCCGTTGGCGGTAGTGGGGGAAACCAGCGATACAGGCACGGCCGTGCGGTTTACACCTTCGCCAGAGACCTTTAGCAATATTGTTTTTCACTACGATGTATTGGGAAAGCGGCTGCGGGAGCTCGCTTTCTTAAACAGCGGCGTTCGAATCTTTTTAAAGGATGAACGTTCAGGTGAAGAGGAGTTGTTCGCCTACGAGGGCGGTTTGCGCGCCTTCGTCGAGTTTTTGAATCAGAGCAAAACGCCCATCGCCAAAGTCTGCCATTTTCAGGCGGAGGCAGAGGAGGGTGTTGAGGTAGAAGTTGCCCTGCAGTGGAATGATGGGTTCCAGGAGGGCCTTTACTGCTATACCAACAATATCCCGCAGAGAGATGGCGGTACGCACCTGGCGGGGTTTCGGGCTGCCCTCACCCGATGTTTAAATAATTATATTGAAAAAGAAGGGCTTGCGAAGAAAGCCAAGGTCTCCACCACGGGTGATGATGCGCGAGAAGGTCTGACGGCCATCTTGTCGGTGAAGGTGCCTGACCCCAAGTTCTCCTCTCAAACGAAAGACAAATTGGTGTCTAGTGAAGTGAAGGGCGCGGTTGAGCAGTCAATGAACCAGTTCTTCAGTGACTTTCTGATGGAAAACCCCGCCGATGCCAAGCTGGTGGTTGGAAAAATGATCGACGCCGCGCGAGCCCGAGAGGCGGCGCGCAAGGCACGAGAAATGACCCGCCGTAAAGGCGCGCTCGATATCGCAGGCCTTCCCGGGAAACTGGCGGACTGTCAGGAGCGCGATCCGGCGCTGAGCGAGCTGTATCTGGTGGAGGGAGATTCCGCAGGTGGCTCTGCCAAGCAAGGCCGCAATCGAAAATTCCAGGCCATTTTGCCGCTCAAAGGAAAGATTTTGAATGTGGAGAAGGCTCGCTTTGATAAGATGCTGAGTTCCGCTGAGATCGGCAATCTTGTGACGGCGCTCGGCTGCGGCATTGGTAAAGACGAGTTTGATCCAGACAAGCTCCGATATCACCGCATTATCATCATGACGGATGCGGATGTGGATGGATCACATATCCGCACGCTGTATCTGACCTTCTTTTTTCGGGAGATGCGCGAGCTCATCGATCGTGGGCATGTCTACATCGCACAGCCCCCGCTCTACAAACTGGCCCGCGGCAAGCAAAGCCGCTACCTCAAGGATGAGGCTGCATTTGCCGAGTATTTGACCCAGTCCGCACTCGAAGAGGCGGCGATATTTACTAACGCTGAAGCGCCACCCCTGGCAGGTGAGGCGCTAGCAGGACTGGTGGCGTCGTATCAGACGGTGGCTGCCGATATCGAGCGACTGGCCCGGGTGTACCCCCGGGACGTGCTCTGGTCTATGCTGGCAGTGCCTTCGCTGGCAGCCGAAGATTTGGTGAATGAGCCCAATGTTCAGGCTTTTGCGACAGCCCTAAGTGAGCACTTACTTACCCTGAAGGACAAGTCAGCACATTACGAAATCTTCGTGCGACAGGATCCAGAGCGCGGGTTTTATTACCCTGTTGTGCGCCGCACGGCCCACAGCGTTGCGACGGATACGGTGTTGAGCCGAGGCTTTTTTGCCTCGCCCGAGTATCTGGCTTTGCGCGCTGTGGGTGAGCGTCTCGATGGCCTGATTGAAGCAGACGGGTTTTTTCAGCGCGGAGAGAAACGTCACGAGACGCAAGACTTTGCTGCAGGATTGGACTGGTTGCTGGCCGAGGCGAGAAAAGGCTGCACGATTCAGCGCTATAAAGGGCTCGGTGAGATGAATCCGGAACAATTGTGGGAGACAACGATGGACCCCGAGGCCCGCCGCATGTTGCGGGTTACCATCGAGGATGCATTTCTGGCCGACCAAATGTTCTCAACGCTGATGGGAGACGACGTGGAGCCGCGCCGGGAATTTATCGAACAAAACGCGTTGGCAGTCGCCAACCTCGATATCTGACAACCAGCCGTTACTCGGTGTCTTTGGGGGTGAGCTGATCGTCTTTGACGTCTTCGAGCCTTGCGGTTTCCACATCAGGCTCAATCGGCGCTAGGGCCTCGGGAAACGATTTGTTGGCGCGCTGGGACAGCGACTGAAATCGTGACACTTTGCCCAACAGACCTTGCTTGCCTTGAGTCGCTTTCACCACGTCATTGTATTTGTTGGCGGTGGTCGAAATGGAAGTGCCGAGCGCATAGAGCCGGTCACCCAAAAGGCAGACGGTGTTATAGATGTCTCCCGCCCGCTCACTGATCTCCCTCGCCTCACGGTTGCTGTGCTCGATCATCCACAGGTTCGCGACGGTCCTGAGGATAGGCATCAGCGTGGTGTGGGAGACCAACACCACATTTTTCTGGTACCCGAGATTAAACAGCTCTCGCTGGCTACGCATCACTTCAATGTAAGCCGGCTCTACCGGCATGAACATCAGTACAAAATCGGGACTCTCCATTCCCGGCAGGTTCGCATAGTCCTTGGCTGACAGGGCATCGATATGGTTTCTCACAGCCTTTGCATGTGCTTCCAGCGCACTGCTCCGTTCGGCATCGGTTTCAGCTGTCACGGCCCGCTCGTAGTCGACCAGTGACACTTTGCTATCGATGACCAGGTTCTTCCCTTCGGGCAACCGAATGACAAAATCAGGCAGGTGACGATCACCTTGCTCATCCCTAATGGCGACCTGTGCATCGTAGTGCTCACCCCGCCGAAGGCCGGCGAGCTCAAGTGTTTTTTCCAGTTGGGCCTCACCCCAGTTACCAACCAGCTTTTTGTCCCCTTTAAGCGCACGGGTCAGGTTTTGCGCCTCGCCCGACATGGACACGCCCACTGACTCGAGATGTTTGATCTGCTCTCCCAGCGATGCGCTGTTGCGCACCATGTCGGTATGCACCTGATTAACTCGCGTTTGAAACTGATCAATTTTTTCCGCGAGCGGCTTCAACAGGCTATCGAGGCTTTTTTGATTAGTGGTCTCCAACGCCTTGCCGGACGATGCAAGCAGTTTTTGGCCGATCACCTCTAATTCAGCGCGAAGCGTTGTGCGGGATTCTTCCACCCATTTCATTTGGTTCTGATGATGGGCATCGCGTTCCAAAAGGGTGGCACCCTGGGCGCTGAGCTGCGCGTTTACTGAGGACAACTCCTGCTGCAGTGTCGTCAGCTCAGATTCAAGCGCTTGATTGCGCTCGCCGGCCAGGGCTGCGGCGGTTTTTTGGGCGATGGCCTCTGATTGCGCTGCCGTCAGTTCCTGTCGTCGCTTTTGCAGTTGCAGCAAGCTCAGCAGCAGGCCCGCTCCGCTAGCCGCCGCCAAGCCCAACCAGAACAGCGGCTCATCGGTCATTCAGCCGCCGATGACAGCAACGCCAGATCAGCGACCTGTGTAAACAGTGCTCGCAAACCACCGAGAAGTCGCAACCGATTCAAGCGTTCAGCTGGGTCCTCCGCATTGACCATGACGCCGTCAAAAAACGCGTCCACAGGTCCGCGGAGTTGGGCGAGCTCATCGAGCGCGTTTTGGTAGTTTCGATCTGCCAGAAGCGGTCTTAGTGTCGACGCGACCCGGCCAACCGCCTCGTGCAGTGCGTGCTCGGCCTCATGGACGAAGAGGTTGGAGTCGGCGGGTGTGCCGTCGAGTTCGTCAGCTTTTGACAGAATATTGGCGACCCGTTTATTGGCCGCGGCGAGATGTTCGGCCGTTTCGGTTTTGGCAAAAGCGTTCAGCGCACGCACGCGCAGATCGATATCGAACAGATCGGTGGCGCCCGCCGCCAGCGCCGCACGCACCAAAGAGATATGGATGCCATCGTCGTCGTACCAGTTGCCCAGCCGCTCAGTGATGTAGTGCGATACGGCGTCGGCCGTGCCCGGAGCCAGCTCAGCGGTATGTTGTTCGAATGCGCCCTGCAACAGCTCGGTCAAAGAGAGCGGCTTTTTGAGATCGATGAGCATCCTGATCACAGCCAGAGATGCCCTGCGCAACGCAAAAGGATCTTTAGAGCCGGTAGGGGGCTCGCCGATGCCAAAAATCCCAATCAATGTATCTAGGCGGTCCGCCAGCGCGACGGCCGTCGCTTCGGGAGATGGGGGCAGCCCGTCACCGGCAAAACGGGGGTAATAGTGGTACTCAATGGCTTCTGCCACAGCGCCAAGCTCTTCGTCATGGCGCGCATACTCTGCGCCGGCGATACCTTGCAGATCGGGGAACTCAAGCACCATTTCCGATACCAGGTCGCATTTGCTCAGCTCGGCCGCTCTGAGTGTTGTCGTCTCGTCTGCGCCGATGGCGTTAGCCACCTGCTTCGCGATAGCGACGACCCGACGGGTCTTGTCCAGCAGGCTCCCCAAATGGTGTTGAAAAACAACGCTGCCCAAGCGTTCCTGTCGCGAAATCAGCGACGATTGCTTGTCGTTGGCAAAGAAAAAGGCCGCATCGCTCAACCGGGGTCGGATGACGCGCTCGTTTCCCGATACAACCTGTTCTGGCTGCTTGCTCTCGATATTGGCGACCGTGATGAAGGCGGGCAGCAATGACCCGCTGCTCGCATCGTTGAGATGAAAGTATTTCTGATGGGTCTTCATCGCTGAGATCAGCGCCTGCGCGGGGACTGCTAAAAACTTCTTATCGAAACTGCCCCGCAAGGCCGCTGGCCATTCCACAAGTCCGGTGACTTCATCGAGCAGGTCTTCAGACAGCGCCACCGCTTCGTTTTTATTCGCCAGAGCGAGGACTTGTTCCGCGATCAGTGCGCGTCGCTCGTCCATATCGACCAGCACCCGAGCCTCGCGTAGGGAATCTCGATACGCCGCCGGTGAACTAATTGCCACGGGCGTGTTGTGATGGAAGCGGTGACCACGACTTTCCCGGCCACTTTCAAGCCCAAACAATTGAAGTGGCAGGACGGCATCTCCAAGCAGCAATACCAGCCACTGCACCGGGCGTAAAAACTCGTCGCGAGAGTGCCCCCAGCGCATGCGCTTTGAAACGGGTATGCCAGCGACCGCGTTGGCGATAATGTCCGGAATCACCTCGGTGGCCTGCGCGCCTTTTTGCGAGACATGAGCGGCGACACGCTCTACACCCTGCGCCTCAACGACTATGAGGTCGTCTGCAGAGATGCCCTGTTTGCGTGCAAAACCCTCTGCCGCCTTAGTCCATGCGCCGCTATCATCCTTTGCGGCAGACACGGGTGGTCCCACCACCTGTTGCTCGCTAACTGGCCCCTTAATCGCCACGTTTTCGACCCACACTGTCAGGCGTCGCGGCGTTGAAAAATGGTGTGCTCCCGTGAAGGGCAGGTTGGCTTCTGTCAGCCCATCGGTCACGCCCTGACACAAAGCGGTGGCCATGGCGGAGATCTCACCAGCCGGTAATTCTTCGGTTCCCAGTTCAAACAAGAGGTCGGCGGTGGTCATGATTCGCCACCTGCCGCCGCTTCCAGCTGCGCGAGTGCAGCGGCGGCAAGGTCAGGATCAGCTTGTGGGAAGCCGAGCGCACCCCGCGCTGCCACATAGGCCTCTGCAGCCGCCCGCGCCAACGTGCGAACTCGTAAGATGTAGCGCTGTCGCTCTGTTACACCAATGGCGTGACGGGCATCGAGCAGATTGAAGGTGTGGGATGCCTTCATCACGTGCTCGTAGGCGGGCAGTGGCAATTGCCTTTCTGTCAGCCGCATTGCTTCGCGTTCACAGAACTCAAACTGGGTAAACAGGTAGTCGACATCGGCTTCAACAAAATTAAAGGTCGACATTTCCACTTCGTTCTGGTGGTAGACATCGCCGTAGGTGACGGGCCCGGAAGGGGTGTTTGCCCAGACGAGGTCATAGACCGACTCGACGCCCTGCAGGTACATCGCGATGCGCTCCAGACCGTAGGTCAGCTCACCGGTGACGGGATGGCACTCCAGTCCACCTGCCTGCTGAAAGTAGGTAAACTGACTGACTTCCATGCCATTCAGCCACACCTCCCAACCTAGGCCCCATGCGCCCAAAGTGGGTGATTCCCAGTTGTCTTCGACAAAACGGATATCGTGGACCAGTGGGTCGATGCCCAGCGCGAACAGGCTACCGAGGTAAAGGTCCTGAAAATCGGCCGGGGAGGGCTTCATGACGACCTGAAACTGATAGTAGTGCTGCAAACGATTGGGATTTTCGCCATATCGGCCGTCAGCGGGGCGGCGGCTCGGCTGAACGTAAGCCGCGTTCCAGTTTTCGGGGCCGAGTGCGCGCAAGAAGGTCGCTGGATGAAAAGTGCCGGCGCCCACTTCCATGTCCAGAGGTTGCAGCACCACGCAGCCGTGTTGAGCCCAGTAGTCCTGCAACCGCAGAATAACCTCTTGAAATGTTGCAGGCGCCACGAAGTACAACCTAAAGCCGATGAGAGCAGTTAGTATAACTGCGTTGCCCGCGCCATAATCACTTTTCCAACACTGACCCCGTCAAATTTCCCTTAACTTATGCCTGCATCACCCAAACCCCTCTGGCTAGAGTGGACCGTCATTTTGCTTATCAGGTTGATGATCGTAGTGACGCGCCTCATGCCACTTGGTTGGGCACGCGCCTTGGGTAGAGCGGTCGGGGCCGGTCTTTATCATTTCAACGGCCGAATGCGGCGTGTAGCCATTCGCAATCTCGAGTTGGCGTACCCGGAGTGGACACCCAACAGGCGGCGGGTGATGGCGAGGCAAAGCGTTCAGTCGACTGGCGAACTCATGGCTGAAATGGGCCGGATGTGGACGCAGCCTTGGGTGCAGACCACTGCACTGCTTGAAGTCGACGGTCTGGGTTGCGTGACGGAACCGCTGGCGTCAGGGCAGGGCGTCATTGTTCTGGGCCCTCATCTGGGTAATTGGGAGCTACTGGGTATGCACTTGGCGACTCTGGGTAATCTGGTAGCGCTCTACGAGCCAATACCCCTGAAAAAACTCGATGAGCTGGTGCATCGCTGCCGCCAGTGCACTGGCGGGAAGCTGGTGCCCACCACGCCGCGCGGTATCGCCGAGCTAGTTCGCTCGGTGCGAGCAGGTGGTATCACTGGCATCCTGCCTGACCAGGTACCTAATGATGGAAATGCCGGTCTCAACGCGCCTTTCTTCGGTGTCGAGTGTTTCACCGCCGCATTGGCGTCCAACCTCATTAGAAAGTCGGGAGCCGCGCCGGTGATGGGCACTGTGCTACGGACCGAAAAAGGTTTTCGCGCGGTGTACCGACCTGCGGAACCTGGCGTTCAGAGTGACGACACCTTCGAAGCACTGAGCGCGATCAATCTTGGGGTAGAAAAGCTGATCGCCGGGAATGAGCGGCAATACCAGTGGCAGTACAAGCGTTTTCGGTGCCGGCCCAAAGGGTTGGTTGATTATTACGACTGGTCGATCATGCCTTTGCAAGATGAGGCAGGCCTCAAGAGATGACACAGGTTACGGGGAAAGTGATTGCCGGTCTCATTGGGTTTATGGCGTTTGGGCCGGCGGGGCTAATGTTTGGTTTGGTGTTGGGCCACGCTTTTGACAGGGGGTTATGGCGCGCACTGCAGCTTTCCGGGCCCGAAGCCGTAAACATCATGCGCGCACAGTTTTTTGAAACTACATTCACCTTGTTGGGATTTGTCGCCAAAGCGGATGGCCGCGTGTCGGAGGCAGAGATCGCCCAAACTGAGGCGCTGTTTCTTCAACTGCGACTCAATGCCGCACAGCGCCGCAGTGCGATTGAGCACTTTAAAAAAGGGTCGGCGCCCGACTTTGATCCTGCTTCCACCGTTGCCAAGTTCAACGACTGTTTGGGCCCTCGGCGTCAGGCACAGCATACGCTGATGGCTTTTCTGATGGGTATTGCATTGGCCGATGGCACCTTTTCCGCAACAGAACGCCGTGCGTTATATCGATTAGCAAAATTGCTTGGCTTGCCTCGGCGTGAGGTGGATCAGCTGATTTCCATGGTCAACGCGCAGGCCCAGTTTCAGCAGGGCAGCTATCACCAATCTAGCACCGGAGGGGGTTATCGCCCCCGTAATGCCGAGACGGAGCTGAACACGGCTTATGCCGCACTGGGCCTGACTGCTGACGCCTCGGATGCAGAGATTAAGCGCCGCTATCGCAAGCTGATGAGTGAGAACCATCCCGACAAGCTCATCGCCGAGGGCGTCCCTGATGAACTACTCCGGGTCGCGACCGAGCGGGCCCAGGAAATCACAGCCGCCTACGAGGTCATTCAACAGGCGCGGGGATCTAAATAGCGACGCTCACCCTCGAGCTCATGACTCGCCGCGCTGCAAAGTATTTGAGACACAAATAACAGAGTGTTGGCAGCGGGAGATTAATGTCGCCAGAAGGCGGGCGTCAGCAATACCAGGAGGGTAAATACCTCCAGGCGGCCCATGAGCATAGCGAGGCAAAGAATCAGTTTGCCTGGTTCGCTGACGGCGCCATAGTTATTGGTGACTTCGCCTAACCCCGGTCCGAGATTATTCATGGTGGCCACTACGGCGGAGAACGCGGAGATGAAGTCGAGGTTGGTTGCCAGCAGAGCTAGCCAGATCAGAACAAAACAGAACATATACACCGCAAAGAAACTCCATACGGCGCTGATCACTTCAGTTTGCACTCGCCGTGCATCCAGCTTCAAGGGGATCACCGCGTTGGGGTGAAGCAGCTGCCGCAATTCCCGCATACCCTGACGAAAGATGAGCAGAATGCGCATGGCCTTCATGCCGCCGCCGGTGGAGCCCACACAGCCACCCATGAAGCTCAGTATTAACAAGAGTATTGGCAAAAAAAGCGGCCAGACGGAAAAATCCTGTGTGGTGAAGCCGGTTGTGGTAGCGATCGAGATGGTTTGGAACAGCCCATGAATCACACTGTCCTCGAAGCTGAGGGTTTCGGTGGTCAGTAGCAGGCAACAGACCACGATCGCCGCTGAGGCAATCACCGTGACAAAAAATGCCGTCTCGGAATCCCGGGCATAGACGCGCACGCTACGGCGCTGAAGCGCGATGAAGTGCAGCCCGAAGTTAATGGCCGACAGCAGCATGAATACTGAGCTCACTAGTAGCACACGATTCTGCTCGTAGTGCCCCAGACTGGCGTCGTGGGTGGAGAAGCCGCCGATTGCCACAGTGGAAAAAGCGTGGCAGATCGCGTCGAACATCGACATCCCCGCAACGAAATAGCTGACCGTACAGGCGATGGTTAACAGCAAGTAGATACCAAACAGGGCTTTGGCGGTGCCGGTGATTCGCGGGGTCAGCTTGCGATCTTTGGAGGGACCCGCGCTTTCGGCCCGGTATAGCTGCATGCCGCCGATGCCGAGCATGGGTAAGATCGCCACCGCGAGCACAATAATGCCGATGCCGCCCAGCCACTGCAGTAACTGCCTATAGAACAGTAAAGACTTCGGCAAGCTGTCGAGGCCTGTAATCACTGTTGCGCCGGTGGTGGTGAGGCCCGAGATCGATTCGAAAATAGCGCCGGCGAGGGTTAGTGGGAGATCGGGGGCGAGCCACAGCGGTATGGCGCCGAACAAACCCAGTACCACCCAAAATAGAGCGGTAACCATGAACCCGTCGCGGATATTCAAGTCGCGGCTCAGGTGCCGCGTCGGCAGCCACAGCATCACACCGGCAAAGAGCGTTGCGGCCAGCCCCGTGGCAAAGGCGGACTCGATACCATCTTTGTCGATCAGCGACAGGAACAGGGACGGCAACATCGCGGTGCTGAACAGGATCAGCAGTACGCCGATGATCTTGAACGCCATGGCGAATTGCATCAGATGAAGCCAAATCCCACTGCAAACAATTTTTCTACGGCGGAAATCTGCGCGCGGTCGGTCAAGAAGAGGATGACGTGGTCATCAGCTTCTATCACCACATCACCGTGCGCCATCAGCACGGCTTCTCCCCGCAGAATGGCCCCGACTGTCACGCTTGAGGGGAGATTCAACTCATCCAGCCGGCGTCCCACGACCTTGGATGATCGTGTGTCCCCATGCGCCGTCACTTCAATGGCCTCAGCGGCGCCACGCCGCAGCGAGTGCACGGCGCTAATGTCACCGCGCCGAACATGCATGAGTAGGCTGCTTATGGTGATCTGCTGTGGTGAGATGGCGATGTCAATTTCCTCGCCAATCAGGTCTGCATAGGCGGAGTTTGTAATCAGCGTGATCGCTTTTTTTGCGCCAAGCCGCTTTGCCAGCATGGACATCATGATGTTTGATTCGTCGTTGTCCGTCAGCGCACAAAAGACATCGGTGTTTTCGATATTTTCTTGTTGGAGTAGCAGCGGCTCGTTGCCACTGCCGTGCAGCACGATGCTGTTTTCCAGCATGTCTGACAGCACCCGGCACCGGTCATAGGAGCGCTCGATGACCTTGACCTGATAGTCCTTTTCGAGACGGTTTGCGAGGGTGGCGCCAATGTTGCCGCCCCCTGCAATCATGATCCGGTTGTAGGGCTTATCGACCTCGCGAAGCTCGGATGTCACGGCACGGATATGTTCTCTGGCGGCAATAAAAAACACTTCGTCGTCGGGCTCGACTACCGTCGCACCTTCGGGAATGATGGGGTCCCCGCCGCGTCTGAAGATCGCCGCGACCCGGGTGTCCACCCGGGGCATGTGTTCGCGAATCTCTTGCAGTTCCCGCCCGACGATGGGCCCGCCAGCGACGGCCTTCACGGCAACCAGCCGGATTCGGCCCTCGGCAAAATCGAGCACCTGCAGTGAGCCCGGGTTGGCGATCAACTGCTCAATATTTTTTGTGACGAGTTGCTCCGGGCCGATGATGACATCGACCGGGATGGCACCCGACTCAAATAGCGCTTTATGTTTGGCGAGATAGTCTGCGGAGCGCACACGGCTGATTTTTGTGGGTGTGCGATACAGCGTGAAGGCGACCGAACAGGCCAGCATGTTGATCTCGTCACTGTCGGTGACCGCAATCAGCATGTCGGCATCCTCTGCGCCCGCGTTCATTAATGTGGACGGGTGAGCCCCGTTGCCCAGCACCGTCCGGATATCCAGACGCTCCTGAAGTCGCTTCAGGGTGGCGGCGTGCTCGTCGACGACTGTGATGTCGTTTTGCTCATCGGCGAGGTGTTCAGCCAGCGTGCCGCCAACTTGCCCCGCTCCGAGGATAATAATCTTCACCGGCCTCTGGACCCTCCCAACGACCCGGGCACACCTTAAACCAAGTGAAACCCGCCACGCCATGTGGATTACTTACGTTGGTGGAGGGGTTCGCAGTGTTACGCAGCAGGCTTTCGCAACAGAGCAAAGTAAAGCCCATCGCCACCGTGCTGGTCTGGCAGAGTCTGCCAGCCATGTTGGCGCGGCGCGCCGGTACCGAGCGTTACCGCATCGGTATGCGCCCCGTATTGGGTGGCGAACTGGCTGACGACCTCGTCGTTTTCCGCGGCCAACAAGGAACAGGTGACATACAGCAGTCGACCCCCTGGCTTTAGTGCCGGCCATAGCCCTGCCAATATCGCCAATTGTTGGCTGGCAAAACCTGCGATGTCGTCGGGCTCCCTGAGGATTTTGATGTCGGGGTTCCGTCTTATGACGCCGGTCGCCGAGCAGGGCACGTCGGCCAGAATGGCATCGAAGGGTTTGGCTATTAGCGCCTCCGGTAGCTCGCTGGCATCGGCTACGAGCGATGTCAGTCGGAGATCCAGCCGGGTGGTGTTTTCAATGACGCGCTGCAGTCGGGGCTCGCTGATGTCCAGGGCGACCAGCTCCTCAATGGCGGGCTGGAGTTCGAGCAGATGACAGGCCTTACCCCCCGGTGCCGCGCAGGCGTCGAGAAACCGCTCGCCGGCCTGGGGCGCTAACAGGCGAGCGACCAGTTGGGCGGCGCTGTCCTGAACGCTGGCGACACCCTCGGTAAACCCCGGTAACGACCCCACATCGACTGGGCGACTGAGCACGACACCGTCGAGTGAAACGGCACAGGGTGTCGCCCCAATCTCGGCCTCTGTCAGTTGCCGCAGGTAATCATCCCGGGTGCTCTTGAGTTGGTTAACCCTCAAGGTCATGGGCGGTCGATGGCGAGCAGCCAAGGCGATCTGCTCTACCGCGCCGTCATATTGAACGCACAGTTCGGCGTGCAACCAGGCAGGCAATGCCCGCTGTGCCGCCGGTGACAGCACCTCGGCGGCCACATTCTCCTGGCGTTGGTAGGTGCGCAGCACGCCATTAACCACCCCTTTGGCCCACGGCTTTTTCAGTGCGCGGGTGGCGTTGACGGTCTCTGAAACGACTGCGTGGGCGGGGGTGCTCAGGTGTTCGAGCTCATACAGCCCGATGCACAGCAGGGCCATGATGTCCTGGTCTTTCCGTCGCAGCGGCTTGGCGAGGAAGCTAAGGCAGGTTGCCTCAAGACAGGGCCATTCCCGCAGTGTGCCGTACACCAACTCCTGACACAGCGGCCGCTGTGCGGTGGCTGCCGCGTCGAGGGCATCCGGTAGCAGCCGGTTTAATGATTGTCCGGCCAGCACCCGACCAATGATGTCTGCCGCAACGGCCCGTGGCGAGGACACCGTCAGCCGCGGCTCGCGTCGCCGAGGCGCTGCCCGGGTTGAAATCGCGCCTGATGACCGCGCAGGAGTGTGGCCACCGATTGCGCCTTGGCGCCGGGAAGTTGCGCCTCGGTGATGACCAGCTGCCCCTCACCGCAGCCTACCCGAATACCGTGCTCATCCGCCGCGATGATCTCACCCGCAGTGCCTCGATGAGATTCATCGATGGCATGAGCTGATAACACCTTGAGTCTGTCGCCCCCAAAGTCCGTGAAACATCCGGGCGCTGGATGAAACGCTCGCACTCGCCGTGCCAGCACGGTGGCGGCGGCTGACCAGTCGAGCGCACCCTCCTGCTTGGCGATTTTGTAGGCGTAGGTGGCCACACTGTCATCCTGCGGCGCTACCGAACCCAATAGGGTATCGATGTTCTCAAGACTCTCGATCAGTGCGGTGACACCGAGTTGAGCGAGGTCATCTAGAAGTTTGCCGCTGGTGTGATCAGCGCTGATGGGGAGTGTTTGGGTGAGGAGCACGGGCCCGGTGTCCAGGCCAGGTTCCATCGCCATGATGCTAACGCCCGTCTCGGTATCTCCTGCCTCGATGGCGCGCTGAACGGGTGCGGCGCCCCGCCACCGGGGTAACAGGGAGGCGTGAACATTGAGGCACCCCAGCCGCGGAATACCCAATATGGCAGCAGGCAGAATCAGGCCGTAGGCCACTACCACCAGAATGTCGGCATTGTACTGCGACAGGATGGCCTCGCTGTCAGCGCTTTGCAGTGACGCTGGTTGCCATACGGGCAGGTCTGCCTCGAGCGCCATGGCCTTAACGGGGGAGGATTGAAGGCGCTTTCCGCGGCCCGCGGGCCGATCGGGCTGGCTCATCACCGCAACAATTCGGTGGGGAGAATCAATCAGACCCTGAAGATGTCGGGCGGCGAAGTGCGGGGTGCCCGCGAATATCACTTTAAGCGATGTCGACATCGATCAGTCGCGGCGTTTCTGTTCTTTGACGAGCTTGCTGCGAATGCGTTGTCGCTTCAGTGGCGACAGGTAGTCGACGAACAGTTTGCCTTCAAGATGGTCTATCTCGTGCTGCAGACAAATACCCATAAGGCCATCGAGCCGCTCTGTAAATGCGGTGCCTTCCCGGTCGAGCGCTGTGACCTCAACAATCTGGGGTCGCTCGACGGTCTCGTAGAATCCGGGCACCGACAAACACCCCTCGTCATAGGCGCCCAGCGTCTCATCGATGACGGTGAACTCGGGATTAATAAAGACTCTGGGATCCGAGTGGTCCTCACTGAGGTCCATGACAATCACGCGCTCATGGACGTCAACCTGGCTGGCTGCCAAGCCGATGCCGGGCGCCGCATACATCGTCTCGAACATGTCATCCACAAGCCGTTGAATCCTTGCATCTACCGCGACAACCGGCGTAGCGCGAGTGCGCAGTCGCGGGTCGGGAAACTCAAGAATGGAGAGTAGGGCCATGTGCCGCGCTTCCAGTGCTGATGCGGATTGATAGCGGAGAAAAGTGTTCGGATTTGGTCTTGCTCTGCCCGAATCACCGCCGCACACTCAGATTATACCGCGATGCCAAGTCTCTGTTGGCAGATGAAGCGGGCAGTACACAATGGAATGAATGCTGTGGAAGTGAGCAAATGGATTGCGAACTGTACGGGTAGCATCCTCGACCGGAGAGGATCACGCCGAACCGTTGCCCGTCGACTTATCCGCCCCTGCGCGCTCGCCGTATTGCTGGTGGCCAATGGCGCGGTGGCGCAATCGGATGAGCCGCTGACGCTGAACCCCGATGTACCCCTGATCTATACCGTCCAGCCCGGCGATACGCTGTGGGAGATAGCGGCATTGTTTTTACGCGACCCCTGGCGATGGGAAGCGCTGTGGGCCGGCAATCCCCAGGTCGACAATCCGCACCTTATTTATCCTGGCGACACACTGAGCCTAGTTTGGGAGTCCGGGCAACCGAGGTTGGTGCGCGCGGAGCAGGGCGATATCAAACTCTCTCCGAGCATGAGAGCCAGCCCACTCGATTTGGCAATACCGGCGATTTCGCGACAGCACATTGAGCCGTTCCTGCGCCAACATCAGGTGGTTGAGGCGGCGACACTGGACCGCGCACCTTATGTGGTGTCGGGTGACGCGGGCCGGTTCATCAGCGGTGTGGGCGACACGGTGTACGGAAAGGGCAAGTGGGGTGATGCCCTGAGTTATCGGTTGGTGCGCCGCGGTGAAAAACTGAAAGACCCCGTCAGTGGAGAAGGTCTTGGCATTTTCGTCAGCGATATCGGTGAGGCCCGGCTGCAGGAGGGCCCGGCTGAGAGCGGCAACGTCGCGCCCATGACCGTTAGCGAGATGCGAGGAGAGGTCCGGATTGGTGATCGCTTGCTCCCCGTCACCGAGGCGGAGGTTGAACCGTTTTATCAACCACAGGCCCCAAGCGAGATGATTTCCGACGCTTACATGATAGGTGTCGCCGGGGGCGTGACCCAGATTAGCGTGCTCGACATCGTGGTCATTAATCGTGGTGCGCGGGAGTCATTGCAAGTTGGCG
>Ga0181554_1000962_pt1 | contig 28237 bp, 20 predicted proteins | sample 011ome_16_FD_145602 | JGI IMG/M metagenome (GOLD analysis project Ga0181554, IMG submission 145602) | Coastal salt marsh microbial communities from the Groves Creek Marsh, Skidaway Island, Georgia - 011503CT metaG (spades assembly) | ecosystem: Environmental > Aquatic > Marine > Intertidal zone... | reverse complement strand
CATCCGGCTCGTCTGGTAACTACCGCCGATTCTGGCTCGGGTCAAGCGACCCTAAATCTCGCGAGCTCGGCGTGCGCACGCACATCACCGACCCCGCCGACCCCGCCGACGACGCCGACGACGCCGACGACGACGACGTTCGATTCCGCGCGTCGCGCCCCGACGACGCCGCATCCACCGCCCGCCGCATACTCACCACCGCCCTCGCCGCGTGCGCGTGCGCGGGCGCACTCCTCGCCCATCGCGCCCACCGCGTGCGCATCGCGCGCATCGCCAACATCACCGCCTTTGACGAACTCGACGACGCCACGCTCCCGCTCCCGCGCGCCGCGGCGAGCGCCCCCGTCGGCGATGCCGCCGACCTCGAGCGCGCAACCCCAGTGGCACCGAAACCCATACGCGGGGCGAAAGCAGACTAGACTCGCCGTCGCGCGTCGCGCGCGCGTCACGCACCGTGCGACACCGTGACGACCTTGACGACCTTTACACCGTACGTAGCGCCTCAAACCTCTAGGTACCTAGACATACACGTGTAGTCCATCGTCGAATACGCCGAATGTCCGAATACGTTCATCGAATGTCCGAATACGTTCATCGAATGTCCGAACACGCCGAATGTCCGAACACCCCCATCCCTCCCGCCCGGCCGCAGGTCGCCGCCCCCCAGCGTCGCCGCATCACTTTACGCCCCTGCACGCGCAACGCCGTTCCACACGATGTCCTTCACGATCTCCGCCACCGCCGCGCGCGTCGTCGCCTCCCCGGCGTTCGCCACCAAGGTTTCCAAGGTACGTATAGGATGCGCGTCGTGCGTGCGACGCACGGCGGGACGATGGATGCCCTCGACGGCTGTGACGTCGCGAGGGTCTGGCGTGTTCGCGCGCGAGGGTCCGGCGTGGACCGCGCGCGCGTCGAGCGCGATCGCGGGTGTGACGCGCGCATGGGGAATATTCTTTTTTTTTAACGGAACCGTGTGCGCGCGCGCACGGCGATGCGGTGCGCGCGCGCGGCGCGTTCGGTGACGGATGACCACGGATGGCTGGATGGCGATTTGACCCAAACCCCGAGACTGACCGCGCGTCGTGTGTCGTGTATCCCTCGTCGTTGTCGCGCGTAGAAATCTGTCGCTCGCCCGACGCAAGCGGCGCGCACGTCTGTCGTCCTCGCGTCCGCGAAGACTGACGCGATCATCGAAGAGATGAAGACGCTCACGGTACGTATGCGAATGTTGCGTCGCGTGCGCGCATCGTCGTCGACCGCGAGCGATGATGGCGATAACGCGATCTGTCGCGCGGTGTTGGCGCGCGCGCGTGCGTGGTGGTGCGGCGCCGAGCGTTGGATGCGTGAGATGTATTTTATGTGCGCGGTTTACGCGCGCGGGGGGGGCGCGGCGCGCGGTCGGCGCCGCGGCGCGCGTCGATTGGCCCGAGCACGCGGGCGCGGCGTGACCCTAGCGGGTGGAAACCCTGAGGGGGGTTTCGCGCGACGGCCCGTCCAGTCCAGTCGCGCGCGTCTCGGGCGTGGACGCGGTGGCGCGTGTGTGTGTGTAAATGTGTGCGCGTATGAATGTATGACTGACGTGTGATTTTGTGTGTGTTTTTCGTGTCGCGTAGCTCCTCGAAGCGTCCGAGCTCGTCAAGCAAATTGAAGAAGTGTTCGGCGTCGACGCCTCCGCTCCGGCGGGTGGCGTGATGATGGCTGCTGCTGGCCCGGCTGCCGAAGCTGCTGAAGAAAAGACTGAATTCGACTTGGTCATCGATGCCGTCGATGCCGACAAGCGCATTGCGATCATTAAGGTTGTGCGTGGCCTCACGGATTTGGGTTTGAAGGAAGCGAAGGATGCCGTCACGAACGTGCCGTTCACCATCCTCGCGGGCAAGACCAAGGGTGAAGTCGAAGAAGCCAAGAAGGCCTTGGAAGAAGGCGGCGCTAAGTGCTCCATCAAGTAAGCTCGAAATTCGCATGCTTACCCTAGAGTCTCGCTAGCGGTCTTGTTAATGACACCCATTTATTAATTTCATTGCACTATTCGTCATCTACATCTTCGAGCTCGTACCTCAACTCCTCGATAGCGTCATTGATTTCTCTAAACGCTTTTTCTAACGTCTGCGTCGCCTCGCTAACGGCGTTGACGTACTCTTCCTCTGTCGGTTCAGGTGCAGAGGCGGCTGCGGCGCACGCGCAGCCCACCGGACACGCCTCCGACGTCGATCCATCGGCATGCGTCGTTCGTGCCCATGATGGCGTCAATGACGATTTGGCATCGTCGCCAGCGGAAGTCGATGCATCTTCGTCCGCAATTTGCCATGCCCAAGCCTTTCGAGATGCCGCGCGTTTTAGAACTTGTAACGCGCACGTCATCTCGAGCCGGACGCGTTCGTTTTGTTGCACGACGCGAATCAACATCGCCGCCGACGTTCGCTCTTCGCGCTTGAGCGCTTCTTCTATGGATAAAATCTACACGATGTTGCGCGACGCGAGCGATGTCGTCAGTCACTGTCGATCGATCGATGTAGGTTACTTCGCGGCGTAGCACGTCGCGTGCGACGCTCCGCGTACCTCTTCGCTAATCTTCTTCATCTCCGCCGTCACCGTCGTCGTCACGCCGACAAACGACTGCTCATCAGTTGCACCAGTTAACACTTCACCGTACGCCGCGTTCCATCGTTCATACGTCCTCGACCGAGCGTCTTGCGCGTTGAAGAATGCGCGAATAAGATGCCCGATGCGCGTCTCCTCGGCCGCGGGCACGACGTCGCCCACGCGCCCAGTGGCAGTCATCGGCGCTGACGTCGACGGCAGCGCATCTGTGGTCATCGTTTGCGGCGTTTCCTCTGACGCGCGCCCGGGCGAAGAGCACGGGCGAGGGGTGAAATGGCGTCAGTGCGCGACGCCGCAGCCGGCACTCAAAAAGTCAATGGACTGGCGCGAGTCGTCCGCTGACGACGACGACGACGACTTCCCGGCGTCGTCGTCGCACTCGGACGATGACGTCGATGCGCGCGCATTCGCCGCGCTTTCCGACGACGCGATCAACGCGTCGCTCGCGCCGAGCATCTACGCCACCGCGCGCGCGCTGAAAAAGCACACCAGCGCGGGTGCGTTTCATAGGCTCCATTCCATCGCCGTCGACCGGGAATTCGTGCGCGAGCGCGCGACGGGGACGTTTGCGATATTTCCCATGTTTGCTAACGCGCGCGCGGGGACGTGGTACGCGCCGGCGCACGCGCAGGGGTGTTATTTTAAGAGCACCGACGGACACTGTAACAATTGGAGCTTTTCGTCGACGCGATTAAACGCGCACGTGGCGCTCGAGGCGGCATCACGCGGTGGATGTGTGATCGTGGACGCGACGGGGAGTAATGTCAAGCGGTTTCCCGACGCGTTGGCGAAGACAGTTCCAATTTGGGCGGATGTGTTCAATCGAGCGTGCGCGGCGACAATGTCGCCAGAGGACGCGTCGGCTTGGCTGTCTCCCGCGAAAGATGGCCCGTTTTTGCCGCATTGGATTAGCGATAACGAGAAAAATAGCATACGCGCGCGCCTAGATTCTTTCATGGCGAGTTTTGAGGCGGTCAAGTACGACGTGCGACCGCTGGCGGCGATATTGACGAAGCCGTTTCGATGCGTCTGGGCTAGCCGCGACGAATGTCCAATCGTTGACGTTGACGCGATTGATTTCACCCCGCTCATCTTGCTCACCGCGAGTGCACCGTTACACTGGCGTGGTGAAAGACGAGTTGGAATCAATGGTCAGAGCTTTGCGTACATTCCTGGTGCGGGCGACGATGAAGAAAGCTGGGCGCGTGGTTTAACACCTCAGCTCTTCGACGCGCACGTCGACGCGTTGCTCGGCATGCCCGAGCGTGATGTCGCGAGTTTCATCACGCGCATCGTCGATGGAACTATCGCGACGCCCAACATGATGGATCCACGCGCGCGATTGCCCGCAAGAGGGTGCGACCAAGATGCGAGCGTTGCGAGCGCGATGAACGCCGCCGATGGGCGCATGCGCGACGGCGCGATTCGTCACTTGAGCCACGACTGCGGCCTCGGCGATTGCGCCATTGCGTCCATCGCGGTGTACGATCGCGTAGACGTACACACTCTCGCAGATGTATTCATCCACGTCGGTGAATGCGTGGTTAAGACGCCACCATCCACCGCCGGATGTTCATTTACGCACGTCGTCGCACGTAAAGTCAAACTCGATCGAGCCGCGCTCGAGCGCGCCGTCCCATACGCCCTCGAGCACATCTTCGCCGCTCTCCGCGGCACAAAACGCACATGCATCACGTGCGACGACGGCATTGACCACGCCGTCGCCATCGCCGTCGCCGCATCCCTCGCAAACGACATCCATTCCGTCGGCCGCGACATCGTCGACAAGGACGCCATTCGCGCGCGGCTCCACCGCATCGCCCAGTCCCACCCCGACGCGCGGCCGCGCGGCCATCGCGCGGGTCGTTAAAGCAAATATATGCCGCACTCAACGCCATCGCGCGAGCGCGCATCGAATAGCGAATAGAATAGCCATTGAAACATTGAAACATTGAAACATTGAAACATTGTTCAATGTTTCAAGAAACATAACGCACGCAGTCAACGAGAAGACGGCATTGGCGCGCGCGCACTGCGATGGCGAAGTCGAGCCGGACGCGCGCGCCGCGCGCCCAGTCGAGCGCGGCGAATGCGTTCACGAGCGCCGCGTTACGCGCGGAGATGGCGAGCGTCGGACGCGAGGCTCGCGACGAACGAGGCGGTGAAGATCGACACGACAGCTCGATGGGTGGGCGTTCGACGGAACGGCGCGCGTACCCATTCACCGATGACATGGGCGACGATGATGACGTGATCTTGGATACGTGCGCGATGCCCGGGACGCTACGTTGTGAGGTTCCGTCTTGCATGTGGGTCATGGCGTTAACGCCGGACCCGGAATGCACGAATCCCGTGAATGAGTGTCGAACTTGCGCGTTGACGCAGTGGCACAAGTATTCGGGCGAGGCGATGACGAACGAGAAGGATGCTGTGCGATTCGCAAAGGAGGTGCGCGAAAACATACATTTGAGTGACGCCAAAGGCTTCGTCGAGATGTTTGATGCGAGATATTACCGACGATACATGGCTGATAAGGTGGCGTCTGGTGGTGAGTTTAGCGAGCGTTACGGGCCGTATGGGGAGAAGTTTTTCAATAGGATTGTGGATGAGATGAACGTGCCAGACCAAGACGTGCCGCTGGTGGTGATGGCGCAGCGATGGATACTACATTGCGGCGATTTGTTCATGAATTCGGAGCGAATCTGCAAACACTATCTGTACAAGGCGGATGAAAAGATTCATGGATATGGAGGCGTCGGTACGCTGCTCGATCAGGTGCAGCAGTATTACAACGGGTTTGGGCGACGGTTGGTTTTGCGCATAGCGAGAGAGGCAATTGAATGTTCCTCTTGGAACATAACTACATTGGCTGTCGAATTTGGCAGCGTCGGCATGACTGTACTCATGCCTATACTACGTGTTTTGCACAGTCTAGCGCACGCAAGAATGCCATACAGCGAGGCCACTGTGGAGCGACTGGACGAACAGGGATATCATCATTTAGCGCGACGCATGCGAAGCGTGCCAACAAGACACGACGCCACGGCGTATGAGTTCACCCACGCAATTTTGATGCAGTATGATGAGTGGCCAAGCTGCAGGCGAAGTTTTTACAAACACACAAAAGACAAGAACGAGGACGAGGACGAAGACAGTAGTCATCTGCAGACGGATAAGTGCGTCGCGGCTACCGTGCTTCGGCTGTACAACGACTTGCACGAGCTCAACCCAGTAGACCAGGAGCCACACGAGCCAGAGTCAAATTTGCGTCGCTGCACGTACATGCGGGCATACACAACCGATATGTTTCGACAAATCATTCGCAGTGATGCCGGTTTGTTTGCCGTGCAACAAAATATCATGCGGAGTGCAAGTGGCTTGAATTTGATGCGCACGGCGTGCAGTAATCTCGTGAGTACTATTTCAACTCTCAGGCGTGACGTCGAACCCAGGGAAGTTTATAATGCAGTGTTTGTCCTACGTCGATTGCTCACGGGAACTGCGTACGGCGATCAAGAGACTGTACAACAAGCTGTACAACAAGCGATTAAAGCAACTCGAAGCGGAAGGATTAGTTCTCCAAACTGTCCCTGCTGTGTTCGTGTCCTTGACGCCCGTCAATTCAACGAAATCTTTGCGAACCACCTGATGGTGATGGATGATGAGAAACGAGAGCTGTTTATCAAATCTCTTTTTGACCTTCTTGATCATTCCTGTGTGAACATCGGTGACTCTAAAGACGTCACTGGGGCAGTGTGTGAGATTTCCAATATCATGTTCGACGACGCAAAACTGTGTCATTCGCTTTCAGATGTAGCCGTGGCACATATTTGCAAACACATTGGCGTTTTGCTCATGCATGGAGGCTTTGGAGGCAAATTTTCCGAGCCGTGGCCATTTGACGATAGATATGGTGCACACGCGCCACATTGGCCTGATTACGTTCAAGATATGGAATTGTTTCACGACGACGCGGTTTTGCCCAGGGGCGTCGTCGTTCATCTTGGCGTTGAGATTGTTTTGAACGTTTTGCGCGACCGTTGTTTGTGGGCAAAATCAAAGTTTGTATTGGGAATGCCGGCATCATTAAATGTACGCGCGGCAATTCGAGTTTTGTTTGATGGTATCCTCAGCTGCATGTACCAGGCCGACTTTGTCAGTTATTACCCGGTTTTGCGTCTCGTGCCCGTGCTGCTTGACGTGATCGAAAACGATGCCGAGTTTATATTTTGCGTTGACACAGAAAGCGGTGAATTGCTAACCGAGAATTCTGGCGAGGATGGTGGATATACTTTCTTTCTTGGTCAAGGTAAATTCCAACTGTTATTGTTCATCTTGCAATTAGCGATTGCGACGAAACCGATTTCGAGTAATCTTCTGAAGGCGACAAGCGAAGGATACACAAGGGCAAAATACGAGGAGCTACACCGAAGCAAGGGAAAGAATACACAGTATGAAACTGAGTATTTCATCGGACCTGACACGCCATTCGAATTTGCCAAGACTGCGTTCAAGAAAGAACAACAAACGGTGATGCGTCGTGTCAAAAAGTGTTTGAATCGTCAACACACAAACGGTTTTGCGTACGAGAGAACCCTCGACTGCGCAAGTTTCGCCAAATTCATCAACGGTGAGGACGCGATGAGCAATTATCAACTCGATGCAGCACTGGCGTTGTACGCGATGCACTTGCGTACGAAAAGGGTACGTACCCTTTTTACGCGCTTTAACGATAAGGATTGGAAGAACGGTGAAGTTTCTTACCCGTTCACTCATTTCGGAAATGAGGACTTCATGAGACAGTGGGGCATTGGCCCGCGTAACGGTGCGTCGAGTGGCTGTGCGTTGAATGTCGCGCCCGGCGCAGATTATTTCGCACCGATAATGCGTAACGAAGACTTGAAGTTATCATTGCCACTTGTCGACCCGCAATGGATCGTTTGTATTTCTGAAAATCCACGCTCCTTAGACCGCTTCCGTCAAGATATAGTCGACGGGCTTCTGGATTTTTACAATCAGTTCTCAGTGCTCATCGGTGGTGCAAACGAAAGTTTCAAACCAAAATATGAAATTGTTCGTATCAACAAGTTTACGTGGTCTGAGCTCGAGCTTTTGTTACCGACGTTTGAAGATTCGTCGCTGAAACTGTTACGCGCGATCAAAACCTTGCGGCGTGTTTGGTATGACAAAGTGAGTTTCGTAACCATGTTGCTCCTTGCAAGTTTTACCTGCAACAACTTGACCGATATGCCAGCAGATGCGATACGCGTTGAAGACATAATTACATGGTTGGCTCGCAACCTGGTTCTTTTGAATCATATAAGCCAGTTGCTCGCAGAGCGTCCTCATCGACCTCGGTACGAACGGAAACGTTTACGCGTGCTCGAAGTTATGTATGAGCTCACCGAAGCTCTCAATGAGTTTGTTGAACCACAAGGTGTTTGGGAACGACTGTTTGCAATGGATCAGAGAATGGCCTTTGAAGTTGTCAATACTTTAATGCACATACTGAATCATGACTTCTATTTAGCTCCAGAATCAAAGGGCTGTCGTCAGTGCATGCGGTCTTCAGAAGTGGTAGACTTGATGAGTGTTTTACTCATCAACGCGGCGAGTCCGTTTGCCAGGCACGATAGGCTTCTAGGATCTAAGGTGGAAGACAGCGACACATCGCACCAAGTTTGGCGCAAGATAAAAGCTGCTTTATTGAGAAACAGAAATGTCCAAGACGCAGTAGATCCTGCCGCCGAAGAGTACGTCGGTGACCCAGCAGTATTGGGAGCGCAGTTGAAGCTATCAGTATCCTGTCTCAAGGTGTTCAGCCACGTGTTGATGTTTGACTGCGAACTCAGAGGAGGCATGAATACCGCGTATGCTGGCGGCGTTCAAGTACGCTACGCGCTAAAGTTAGGTGTCAACACCTGTAGCCAGTCGTCGGTGTTTGATGCTGCGGCCTTCAAGATTATTACAAACGCGCCCGGCGTGCTCGACATTTTGAGTGCGTGTGTATCTGCGCCCTTACATATGACCGAGCAGCTGGACGATGTTTACCGCGAGTACTCGAATTATGAGCTGATGCTGAAGCCCCTCGCAAATCACGCGCGGTTGCTGCTCGAAGTGTCATCGCAGGCGGCGTGTACGTTTTCATCGCTCTTCGCTTGGGTAGATTTCGACGAGGAGCATCGCGGAAAGTACTCCATAATGCGACGACACAAGACGTACAGTGTAAATTTTATCAACAGACTGTCTGCCGTGGTACTCGTTTTGAGTAAAATGAAGTTGAAACCAGTGACCGCTCGAGCTCAAATGATGAAGACCGGTGATGGTCCATGGAAGTTATGGGGTCTCCAACTTTGCGATGATCATTACTTGCAGTATCAAGTTTTCATCCGTTGTGTGGTAGACGACGTTAAGTTGTTCCTGGAACACGTCCCCAGTGCGATGTCGTACTTCATCGACGCGCTCGACTGGTGTGACAACACCGGTGCGCCGCTGTCTAGTGCGTTGCACATGACTCATGGTTTGGTGGAACTTCTCTGTAATCCGGAAAATGGTTTACCTACTATTGACATTCGTACACAGCAATGCTTTACAAAGTACGCCGCACGTCTCATTTTCCATCCGAGAGTAAAACTTTTCAAGCGCCATCTTTTACAAATGGTTTACGCTTTGGCGCCCACGAGGGATCATATATGGTTATTAACTGGCGAGCAGGCCATAATGGGTAACGTTTGTGAGCTCAACGAGGAGTTACGAAAGTCGCTCGAGGTAGCATCTCGCGTACACATACGTCGTTGCGGTTGCGAACATGTACCCTCCGACTGGGGCGTGGGCATGACGTTAACCAGTTTGCTGGGACTGATTGAAAGATTGTGCAGTTCACGGCCATGGCGACACTTTTTGCTCAGCATAGACGAAAAGGGCCCCATATCCATCGAAGACAAACTACTTACTGAGAACGCCATAGCGTCATTAGCGCATCTCAGCGAGTCAGAATCCATGTGGACTCTTTGCAGCCGCGGTCTCCGAACTCTCCAATGTTTGGCTGGTTTTCCACACAACGCGTATGAAGCACAGCTTACCCACAAAATTTTTGACCTAGGATCCGATCCCTCAAGTCTGAGCGCTGTGTTACGCTCGTTGCGCTCAAGGGTTGATATATTTTGCCCCATATTTGGTATCTTTAGCGGCCCTAGACGCAGCATACATATCATCAAGGCAGAATCCGCTCCGTCTAACACCGAGACATATACTCTCGTCTCAGCGAAAGCTGCCAGCGAGCTGACAGCAATGATTTTCAGTCGTTTAACAATTATCGGTGAGGAAATTGTCGAGTACTTGTATACGAACAAAAGAGATAGAATTCTAGCGATCGAGGAATTCGCTCGAGACATGTTGCGCGGTGTTGAGATGTCTGGGAACAATTACGCCTCGGCAGGCGCGCACATATTGTTTCTTCTCGAAAAGAGGAAGAATCCGTATACCAACCATTTACCGCGCCAAATTACGCAAGGTGGTTGTGTTGAACGCGCCATGATGGCCAGATCATTAATCAGAGGTTCTCTTGGTCCCGCGGCGAATCCACCAAATGATCCGACGATGCGGTTTCAAACAGATCTCATCGTCACCACCCCGCGGAAAGACCCTCTTGACCACGTATGCAGTTTGTGCTTAAATGAAGATGAAGGATTGAATCTACCGCCGTTTCACGGTGTGATAGTGAAATTCAGAAACGAACTTGGAGAAGGCGCGGGGGTTCGGCGTGAGTGGTTCACCATCATAGGGGAGCAGGCAACCAATCTGGATTGGCCGTTGTTCATCAGTTACGACGGAGCCACGGTACATCCGCATCCTAATATTATGCAACTCAGTGAGAAGCCTAGCGCTTCACGAGAGTACTTCTACGCGCTCGGGAAAATTGCAGGCTTAGCGCTGTATCATGGCGAGATTTTACCGATTCGCTTTTCAGAAGCTTTTATGTTTGCTGTGATGCGCATCGACAAAGTGCGTTTCGTCGCAGAATTGGGATGCTTTGAGAGCTCAGATAGAACCACACTAAATTTACAGGCAAATATTGAAACGATGTGGAGTAGCCCCGATTTCGCTCTCCGCGACTTATTTTGGAAACTGGACCCAGAGTTTTGCGAACAGGTAGAAGAGTCAGTGCTAGGCGCCACGGCCGAGGAGCTCGAAGCGCTGGATCTTACGTTCACGGACACTTTTGATTTTACGGCTGGTAAGGGGGGTATAGGTCACGTTATGAAGCATTATGATTTGTTGAGCAACCTCATCAAATACAGGGCGCAGGCGCCTTCGACGAAGACGTACCCGCCTGGATACTCGACGGATATGGAAGGCGGTGCGGATGTCAAGGTGACCATTGAAAATCGATTTCACTACGTTCGATGGCTTGCTTACAACAGATGTTTCGGCAGGTGCTTAGCAGAGATTTCCGAGTTTGTGTCAGGCATGATAAGTATCATTGGATCTGATACGCTTCACGCAATCTCTAAACTTTTCACACCAAAGGAGTTTACGGAACTGTTGGCTGGAAAGGAGAACATTTCGATCCAAGAGTGGAGACAATTTACTCAATACGACAAGTTGGACGACTGGCACAACTTCTCTGAATCATATACGGTTCAAGTCTTCTGGAAGTCGTTGGAAATTTCGTCGCAAAAGGAACTCATGCAGGTTTTGGAGTTTACTACCGGGCTAAAGCGCCCACCAGTGGCTGGCTTCCGCAACTTGAGTGGTTTATTAGGTAATACGCAACAATTCACAATCGGTGCTCTTCCGGCGCCTTCACGCTATGATAAAAGAGCGTTACCGATAGCGCACACGTGCTTCAACACACTGCGTTTGCCATTCTTCCAGGTTCCTCCAACAGATGCGACACCAGAAGAGAAGGAGAAGATTTTGCTTGATGACGCTTTCGTCATGCTCGAAAAATTGCGCATCGTCTGCGACTCTGCTCGGCGAGGATTTGATAGTTTTTAGAAGATTTACTAGTACCGTAGATTTGCTAATGATGAAAATCTCTAATTACAGTTATTTAGACGCACTAAACGCACAAACGGTACGTGACATATCGACCGGCAGTCTCACTCGGTCGAATGATGCGAACCACTTGACCTCGTCGCATTCCATAGTAACGCGCAATCGGGTCGTGCATCTGAATACGAGGCAACTGCGTATCTTTCACTTTGTACCGATCCAACAACGTCTTTTTCTGTTCATCGTTCAACAAAATATGTTCGGGAACTAACACATGATCCACGATGTTCACCAACAACTCTGTCTCTTGAAACTGCTCAATGTAAAACTTTTGAGTTTGGCACTCCAACAACGATTGCTTCGCAAACGGCGTCAACGAAGCCTGCACAACAATGATCGCTCTAAACACATTTTCCTCCTTCATGCGCTTTGCATAATCCTTAATTGTTTTGACCCCAACCTTTTCCTCATCCGGAAAGAACACAAAGATGTTCTCCGACGGGTCGTCCCGTTTCGGCGCCATGATCGTGAGCGTCTCCCGTTTTGGTTCATCCCCGAAATCCTCCGTAAACGACTCCACATCCCGTTCGAGCTCCTTGGCGCTCACTAAATACCCGCGCGCCGCGAGCATCTTATGAATCGTCTTCCGCACGCGGAATAAACGCGTGCGCTTATCGTTCGACATGTCTCAAAAATCCTTCGTCGTCGTTCGGTGACCCTCGTGCTCGTTCAACGCTCGTCGCCGTGCGCAATGATCGATGGGCGCGCGTTCGGGCGCGAGATCGATTCGAGATCGATGCGTGTGCGTGCGCGGCGGCGCGGGTGTGTCGCGTCGGTGCGTGCGCGCGCGTTGGACGGCGCAATTGTGGCGCGACGCCTGTGGTTTTTGGCGGCTTTCGCAGCGGAGTGGGTCGTGTCTTCTTGGTTTGTGATTGGTGGATGTATGTTTTGCTATTCCCGGGAGCTAGCGAGCGACGACGTCGAGAACGTCGGCGTCGTCAGTGGCGGTGTGAGTACTAAATGCTAACCTTTCCATGGCGTCGCGCGCGCGCGACGTGCAATCGGCACACGCGGCGATGGCGTACATGGCGGCGCGACGAGCGTCGGCGTCGACGTCGGAACGGTGCGCTTGGGCGGCTCGAGCTGAGAAGCGCTCAAGCGCGCGCGCGAGTGGAGCGTTTTCGGCGTACGCCACGGCGAGAGGGACGTCAGCGAGGGATGTCGCCACGAGGGCACCGGCGACGAGAGCGCTACGCCGAAGATGGGGCTCGCGGGAATTCGCGAGCGCCGGCGCGCAAGCGAAATCGAGCACCGCTTCGCCGACGAGCGGCCCATCAACGGCGTTTTTCGCTCCGCGAGCGCACTGGCCGAGGGTGTAGAGGATTTGCCCCATTACCGTCGCGTCCAAGCCGTCAGGGGTGTAGCCTGGTGCGGACTGTCGTTCGAGACACAGGTGCGCCGCTCGAAGCAGCGGAGCCGCAAAGTTTTCACCGATTAGATGAGCTTTCGTCGCCGCTGCATTCGTGGCGTTCGACCGGCGCTCCATGGATTTCGGCGCGAATCTGCGCTCTGTGCCGATCGTGTGCACGGCTTTCTCATTTGCGCCGTCTAGCGATTTCGTGCCTGTATTCGTTGGCGAAGACAGTCGAAGGACGGCGACTTCGAGCGCGCTCAACGTATCCATGACGTGCGAAGCGTCACACTTTTCCGATAACGCGTGCGCAATCAGCGGTGGACCAACTAAACCTGGGGTTGTACTTAAAAGCTCAGCCAATGCTTGCCGACGAGCGCGATCGAGCGGATCGGAATCCGGCGTCGGAGGTTGCGCGTGTAAGACGGCAACGGCGAGATCAGAAGCCACGGCGGCGAGTTCGTGCGGTTGATTCGATACCAATTCTGCGACCGAGTGCACCGCACCTTCTGCCGCGTCTGCCAAGTCGATGTCTGTTTTGCGCGTCGATGCGTCGCCGGACCGATTCTGCCGCAAAGCGCCGATGCACTGACGCAATGTTTGAGGTTTTGGCAGCGAAGCGATGCGCGCCTCTGTGATGCTACGTGGATTGTTTGACCTTAACGTCTCATCATCGTCACTATCCATGTCATAAGGCACCAATTCGTCGTCCGATTCATCTATACTCTCATCATCAGAGTCATCGGTGTCACTGTCAACATTGCGGCGATTACGGACTCCCCAGACGTCGACGACTTCGTTGGGGTCGACGTCTTCTATTTTCATCTCAAATCCAGGCGCCAAGACTTGCTCTGGAAGTCGCTCGGTGTGCGTTTCTTCATCATCAACGACTTCGTTTGGTTCTTCGATGACGAAAAAATCATTTAACGCAATCTTTTGCGCGTCACGCTCCCAGTCGGCCTCGTCATCCGAACTCCCCTCGTCGGCTTCGGCTTCGTCTACGAGACGTAATGGCTTGCTCGCGTCAACCTTGAGCGACAGCTCTAGCGCGATTTTACTCGCATGTCTACGCGCGCGCACCGACGGCGAGTCCAATCTCGCGCTGATGCCTTGTAAAATCATCTGCGTTGGTCTGCAACGAATGCTATTCCACTCGTCAATGGGAATCACAGCGAGCAGCACTCGAACGCTCGCAGTGAGATGCCGTTGCAACTCCACTGACGCCCCCCGCACAAAGTCGGCGCTCGACCAAGACTCCAGCGCGGCTTTAATGTTTTCATGCGACAAAGCGACCACTCGCTTCGCATCACCGCAGCCGTGCTTGATTGGGCACAGGATAATCACTCGCAAGAGCGCGGGGAGCGCGACTCTCGGCACACCCTTTGTCAAGAGCATAGTCTCGCATAACGCATGCCGTGTGACGTCACATGCCCAGAATCTATCGCGTAATAGTACGCGCAAAACTAAATCTAACGTGCGAAAGCCATGCGTACACGATCCATCGTCCTCGCATGCCACAAAGACGACGTCTGAAATCCATCGACACGCCGCGTTTGCATCCTTCGCCGAGTTCATCATTATCGATGCCCATCGTAGTGAATCTGGAACGATATCGCGCTCAACAATGGATATGCGAGTATTGTCATCTAAAGGTTTTATGCGCGAGCTGAGCGCAAGAAGCGTCGCTTTCGCCACAGACAGAGACGCGCCTCGCCGACACATACGGCACGCCGTCTCCGCCGCCGCATCTGGCGCCAGCTCTGCCCCTTCCAACACCTGCCTCGCGATCGCATATTCATACATCACACGGGTGGGATACATTGGCACCACAAACCGTCGCCCGATGCCATCGAACGCGCGCAACATTACTCCCCGCGTCTCTCGCGCCGCAGCCGACGTAATCCCGTCGCTTTGTTCAGCGCCTTCACACGCCACCAACCGCGCCATCGCACCGCGTGCGACTAAATCCATATAGTACCTTAAACTCGTCTCTACCACGACTTCACGCTCGCGCTCGCGCGCGCGAGACATAGCATCCGCCGTCGACGCCTCGCCTCGCGTCGCGCTCGTCACCGCCTCAACTAACGCGCGCACAGCCACGCTCAACCACGCGCACGACCGCTCGGTACGCGTGGTAAACCATGAAGAGATTAATTCCTCGCGTTCGCGCGCGCTAAACGTCAACCCAAACCTCGGATTGACGACTGTGAGCACGCACAACACAACTCGATGAACATCTTCATCCGCACCAACAACGCCCACTCGCGACGTCGACGTCGCGTCCACGACGGACGACAGCGCGCGCTTCACATCGCACACATCATCGCCTTCGATCGCGCGCTCGAACGCGGCGCACGCGTCGACGACACGCGCGCGCGAGGCGCTCATGTGCGCGCGCGAATGTAAAGTCTTCACAGTCAGGCGCGCGCGCGCTCGTCGTCGACGTCGTATCATGAGCGACAAAAAGAAAAAGGAGAAGAAAGAAAAGAAAGAAAAGAAGGAGAAGCGCAAATCGCGCGACGATGCCGAGGGCGGCGGCGCGAACGGCGACGAAAAGCGTCCGAAGGTTCACGACGACGATGGTGGCGGCTTGAAAGTGCATGGGACGACAAAGTCGGCGTCGTCGGGCGCGGCTCCCGCGCCGGGGACGTTTCCGACGTCCAATACGCACGTGTACATGGGGAATTTGGCGTGGACGATTGATGAGAAGGCGCTGAAAGAGGCGTTCAAGGATTGTGGGGAGGTTGCGAGCGTCAACTGGTTTGAGGAAAAAGCGACGGGGAAGTTTTTAGGCGCGGGCGTGGTAGAATTCACCACGCCTGAAGGCGCGGCGGCGGCAGTGAAAGCCAGTGGACGGGTGATACACTCGCGAGAAACGCCGATACGGTTTTGGGAGAAGCGAGGGAACACCGCGGAGGAGCGCGCGGAGCAACGCAAGGCGCAAGGCAAGGCGGAGGCAAAGCCGATGGGGGAGAAACCTCCTGGATGCTACACGTTATTCATGGGCAATTTGAATTTCCAAATCGACGACGATGCGATTTGGAAGTTTTTTAAGGATAACGCTGGGGTTGAACCGACAACGGTGCGATGGTTGACGAATAAGGATACGGGGGAATTCCGCGGCGTCGGTTTTGCGGATTTCGCCGACGACGAGGCGTTGGAAGCGGCGGCAAAGTTGAACGGAACGCCGTGCATGGGGCGACCGATTCGCATGGATTATCAAGCGCCGAGTAATCGTGGGTAGCAGCGATTTTTGTTTGTCAACAAGCGCGTGCACGACGCGCGCGCATAGCCTCGATAATACGATAATACGAAGACTAAAATTAAAAGAGCTATTGAATCAATCCTTGCCTTGTGCGTACGCACGATCGTGCGGACACGATGGTATTGGCAATGGTAAAAATGGAAAAGGCGCGTAAGATGTTTCGGAAAGCGCCGGGCCGAGTGCGCGTGATCTAAATACGCGTAATCGTTCGCGCTCGGGCGACCAATTGTTCGCGGCGGCAAACGGTACGCAGTGCCATGGAAACGCCGCGCTCGTCTGACGCAACGACTCGTAGACATCGACGCTTTGATCCCTAGGAATTCTATGCAAACAAGCCAGGACTTGAAACGCTGGCAAGTATAACAACGAGCCGAAAAACATTCTTCGCGCGGCGACGATGGATGGCTTGGCGTAAAACGCCATCGACGCCGCCACCATGGGCGTCCCCAACGCGAGCGTCTCGTACGCAAACGGTGATGACGTCACTCCCATGGCTACAGCTACAACTCCAATCGGCAGTAACGCCACCGCGTTACGCACCGCGACGCCTGCTAATCGCCGCCCAGTTTTATCGTACATTGGGTGCGACAACATGCGATACCCGCCGTTCAAATAATCATCCTTGCCCATGTACGCCAGGGCCATAAAGTGCGGCATTTGCCACAAATACAACGCCCCAGCGAGCACGTACGCCCCAGGGTCGAGCGTACCCCGCGCATTTGCGGCGGCCCATCCCATCAGGGGCGGTATCGCCCCCACCACCGCGCCTATCCACGTATTCAGAAAGTGCACCCGCTTCAACGGCGTATACACCCCGGCATACAAGAAGATATTCCCCGCCCCTAACGCCGCCGTCGTATCATTCGTCGTCGCGCGCAACACACCAACCCCACCGAGCGCACTCGCCACCGCGAACGCGCCCGCGAACGCCGGCGTGCACCGTCCGCTCGGCAACGGCCGCGCCCACGTCCGCCGCATCAAAGAATCCGGCACGCGCTCTATGATTTGATTCAGCGTGTTCGCGCTCGCGCTGCACAGCATCGTCCCTACGCACGTTCCAGCGAGCCCGCCAATGTCGATCGAGCCGTCGCTCCCGAGCGCGTACCCGCACGCCGCGGTCGAGGTCACGAAGACGCTCAAACGAAACTTGCTCAAGTCATGACACACCTTCACGACGTGCGCCACGCCGTACGATGGCGGCGTTGACGGCTTACCCATCGCGCGCGTCGCGAACGCGCGCACCGCCGCGCGCGCGCCGACGGTGCGGGCGGTGCGCAGCGAACGCGCAGCGGATGCCGTGGCGATCGATGCCGACGTCGTCGTCAATCCCAACACAAACGACGACGACGTCGAGGACGACGACAGCAACGACGTCGAGGACGACGCGAACGCGTGACTCGTCACGCGATGCGCGATGTCGCGCGCGACGGACGCCGCCACCGCCGTCGCCGCGCGCGACATCGCTTTCGATGTCGCGCGACGAGGAATGCCGTCACATCATGTCGCGCCTTCTGGCGACGCTCGCGCGGCGCGCCGCGGCGCCGTCGCCGCCGCGTCCGACGGCATCGGCCGCGGTCACGGCGCGTGGCCCGTGCGGTCGCGCGTACACCGGCACCGTCATCCGCGCGCGCGCGGCGTCGCGGGAGGAGAATGACATCAATGTTGGTGAAGCAGCCGCCACATTCGTTCCCGGGACGCACGCCCTCAGTGACGTCGCATCGACGACGCTGGCCGCCATGCTCGACGCACGCACGCTTGGTCGCGTCACGCTCACGGGTGCGGCGAAGGATGCGGAGTACAGGCGCGTGGAATTTCGTGCGGTGACGATTCGCGGGGCGACGGCGCTGCAACGCACGCGCTACGACGCGAGGCAAGCGTTTACGAGTAATCACGCCTACGACGGCGGCAGTAGCGGCGAGAATGCGAATGATGGGAAAGACTCGAAGTTATCATCTACGAGCAGTGCGCAAGAGGCGATCGAGGAAGCGTTGGGGAGTGGGTATAAGCACTGGCGCGTGGAGCGCGCGTCGGGCGCGTGGAGCGTCACCGTCAACGTCAAGAAACAACGCGCGACTGTATCTCGGGATAAGACGATGCGTTTAATCGATGGCGAAGCGAAAACGAGTGTGGTTATAGGACCGCAAAGTCACGATCGGGAAAAAGCGCGATTGCTCGATGGAAGTGATCCGTTTTTGAAACACGTGGGCGTCGCGGCGGCGGATGGGTCGATAAAGACGAGCAAGCGGGACAAATACAAGCAAGTTGAGGAGTTTTTAAAAATTCTCGACCACGCGTACGACGACGCGACGGGGGCGGGGCACATGGTGCGTGGTTCAACGGCGCGGCCGCTGCGCATGGTGGATTTAGGATGTGGGAATGCGTATTTGACATTTGGGGCGTATACGCTGTTGGCAAATAAACGCGACGTTCCCACGCACGTCATCGGTGTGGATATTAAGCGTCAGGCGCGTGAGCACAATACTGCGGTAGCGGTAGAGCTCGGATGGGATGATTGTATGTGTTTCGTGGAAGGATCAATAGCCAAGGCGGATGTAAAGTTCGTCAAGGGTAACGACGACGCTGCCGCGGACATCGTGTTGGCATTGCACGCATGCGACACCGCTACCGATGAAGCCATCGTACGTACGGTGCGATGGAGCTCACCATTGGCGCTCATTGCGCCATGTTGTCATCATGATTTGCAGGTGCGGTTGAAGAACGCTTCCATAATTGCGTTTCCGCCTATAACAAGACACGGTATTTTATCTGAGCGATTCGGCGACGTCCTCACTGACTCGTTTCGAGCGCACATCTTGCGCTTGCTAGGGTATCGTGTCGAGGTCATGGAGTTCGTAGGTGGTGAGCATACACCGAGAAATACGCTCATTCGCGCCATACGCACCGGTAGTCCGGCATCGAAGAGCGCGTGGGAGGAGTACGATGCGATGCGAGAAACATGGGGTGTGACGCCGTGGCTCGCCGACGCCCTCGCGGACGAGCTCAATGAAGCCCGCGCGGATGTGTTCCCGAATTCCAATGTCTAAAAGTGCTCTCGCAGCAGTGTAGTGGTATTATAGATTTTTAACTGCGCCACTGGCGTGTGTAAATTTATTACATGATTACTATCCTTGTTCGGCGAGCATGTTCCCAGACATCGTGCGCCGCACGCGTTTGTCCACATCCTGCCGCGTGTCCGACCTTCCGAACGCGCGAGGGGTGGGATCTTGATCGGGCCAAGTTTGATAGCGTGGAGATGCGGGATCTCGTTCGGACCCACCGCCGTTGTACGAAGTGAGGCCCTCCAAAACCGTTTTTGATTTCGCTATGTCTTGAATATTTTGCACCAAGTTTGCGCCGAATTGCATGTTCTCTCGTCCAGTCTCACGCTTGTTGTATTTGAGCATGAAGAAAATGAAGATGATGGAAAAAGCGACATTGATGATGACTACGAAACCAAGACCACCAACGATGCCAAAGTATTGAATGACGTATATACACAGCGCGGCGTCCCCACCCAACAGTGCAATGGTAAGGAGTAAACGAACAGTGTTGAAAAGGAAGATTCGAATGACGAGTTCCTTGACGAACCCAATCAACCTGGTCCAGTTTGACTCTTCAACTACTTGAGCTGTCTCGGTCATATTCGTTTCCTCACGCGCCGCGTCAACTTCTGCCGCTAACTTGGCGTGCTCCCACTCTTCATTCGTCATATCGTGAGGTTTCCTAGATAAGTCAGGCGTTGACCTGGTTTGCATACCCATCATTTCTGCGATACTACCAGGAATGATACTCGACCAATCTATGCCATTGCTGGATGTTCGCTTGCGATGATGAGGGGTTGGCGTGTGGCGCACGATGCCGTTCTCCGCATCACTGAACTCACCATCGTGAGACATCCTGCGTTCGTGTGAACTACGCGGCTCGCTGTCTAGGTTATGAGTGGAAGAACCACGTAACGGTGAACGATGCCCACTGGCTCGCGTGACAGTTTCCAACACTCGACCAAGTATTCCGCTGCCGCTGCCAGACGATTTTCTTTTCGCGGAGTCGTCTCCAGCGAACACCCCAGCGGCGGTCTGTATCAACGCCGACGCATCCAGTACCATACCCGATGCAAATTGACCTTCGTTCGTCATTCCTGTAGACCCAGAACTCGTTCGTCGACGACGCTGATGACGCTCTTGAGGATGCGCCTCACCCTCGGCGCTCTCCATGCTCGCCTTCCCGAGTCGCACGAGCAATGACTTCGTCAAGGCTTTAAACTGTTCACGAGTAAACATCCCAAGCGATGCATCATCTCCGGCCGCCGCCACGGCTTCGTGCACGCACGTATTCCACAACTCTCGCGCGAATTCCAAATCCTCCGTCGACGACTCTCCGGAACTCTCCAACACCGCCGCCATCACTCGCGCGCAATCAGCAGCGAATTCCACACACTGCTCACTCGAAATCCCTCGAACGTTATGCACATCGAGCGCTCTAAACACTAAATCCAATTTCACATCAAACCCTCCACCGGTGAGGCAAGAGAGCAATACAATCGCTCGAACCGACGTCGCGCTCTCCTCATCCTCCTCGTCTCTAATCGTCTCCAACACTTCATCACTCACATCCATCGACAACCCATACCTCCCCAGCGCATTCGTCAGCGCCATTATCGATATCTTATCCGGTAACGCCACGCGCCGATCGCTCGTCCTCGCGTGTCCACCGAACGCGAGCGACTCATCCAAAAGCTCCTGAATGTGCACCGTGCGCCACGACGACGACGCGTGCGCACGCATCAGTGCCGCCATGGCGAGCACGTCCCCACGCATCGCGCTCGAGCACGCGTGTGCGCGTGCAATGCGGGCGTTCTCTCGCGACGTCACGCGATGCGCGCGCGTATGGCGACGTGAGCTCGAATCGTGCTCAATTTTCACGCGCGCCTCTGGTTTTCAAAACAAAATGACATCCAAAAACCGCATACCGTGCCGCACACCGCGCCGGACGCAGATCCCGCGCGCTTTCGCTCCGCGCATCATGTCGAATAAACCGTGCTACAAGTGCGGGCAGCCTGGGCACTGGGCACGCGATTGCACCGTGCCTAAAGATCAGTGGCTCAGTAAAGAGGCTGCAGAAGCGCTCAAGGAACAGGCGACGACGACGACGACGACGACGACGGATGGCGACGGCACGAATGGCGACCGCGCGCGGCCGCAAAGCGCGACGAAGACCAAGCGTGAATCGACGCGGAAACCAAAGTTTACCGTTCATGAACACTTGCTCGGGCCCGATGGGTTGATTAAGGTGTACACTGAGTTTCCGAGCGCGTTTGCCGCGAAAGCCAAAGGGAAAGGACACGAGGAGCACGACGTGGCGTTATTGATTGGGATGTATAAGGATTGGGCGATTAAAATGTATCCGTATGCACCGGCGGAGCAGACGTTGAAGAGGGTTGATAGGCTTGGGAGTGATAAGGCGGTGAAGGCGTTTACGAGAGAGTTGCACGAGCGGGACTTTGGCGGAGGCGTCGGCGACGCGGTGGAGGCTATGGAACGCGCCGAACGCGGCGAGGGAGAGGCTAGGGATGGTGATGATGATTATGGGGACTTTGAGTATCCAGATAATGTCGCCGACGACGAGGATGACGACGAGAACGTCGGTGGGGCGGCGACGACGACCGAGGACGTCGATACTTTCCCGGATGACGAATTCGAAGAAGAAGATTATGAGTTTGCTGACGAAGACGAAGACGCCGCAACGGCGATGGAAGAAGCCGATCGAGAAGAAGCGAACGTGGCTGAAAGCAGCGACGATGACGAAGGGATCGCGCTCGCTGGGGCTAAACGAGGTAAGAAGGCGAAGGGATCAACCGCGACGACGAAGAAAGCGTTTGAAAACTTGGCGAAAAAGATTGGCGCTAAAAAGGCATCAGAAGCTGCCGTTGGTACGGCACCGTCGCCGATTGCGAGTGCGTTCGCTGATATCGACCCGAACGCGCATAATTCACCTCAGCGCAAGATTTTACGCGTTCGTCCGAAATTCTTGGACGCGTCGGATAGCGAAGACGACGCCGCTCCCGTTGAGCCGACTCGACGTCGCAGAGCGGTGCACATGGATGAGGAAGATGACGAGGAGTAAATCTACGAGTAGTAGTAGCGCGCGCGCATATGCGGTAACAAAACATTGATGAATTTAAACAACGAAAGAAACGTTTTCAGCTTTAAAAGCGAGCTCAATATTGCAAAGAAGAATAATACATTATGCCGCAGGCGTTTGTTCACGGACGCTCGATGAAGTCAACACCTTGACTTCATCGCCGTTAATTTCGAGAACTTGCGGATCCGCACCGAGAACCCCAAACGACATACCAACGTCAATTCGCCAGATTTTACCACTGCACTCGCAGTTTGCACCGCCAATTTGAGGAGTGTGCCCGACGACGAGGCGGTTGACGCCTTCAATCTTCCCGAGCGTTTCATCCAACAACTTGCACGAAGACGCACGGTCTTCGTTGGTCTGGAACTTTTCAGTGCCATAGGCACGGTGCCATACAACGGAGTCACGAACACCGCCGATGGCCATCCCGAGCGCCATGCGCGTTTCATCATCTTCAATTTCCTTTCCGCGCATCCAGTCGGAAACCGCTCTGTTGAGCTTATCCAGGCCAAAGTCGACGTGTCTAGGAACTAACCCACCGTGCGCGAACACGGTGTCGTTGACGATTAAAATCGTGTGATTCATCGACAATTGCTGTGCCAAAGGTCCACCCGGAGAGAACAACCCAAGACGCGCCTTGCTTTGGCGCGTCCACGCGTCGTCTTCATCCACGCCAAAGGCGTCGCGAAACTTATCCCCAAACAACTTCACCAAGTGCTCACTGAATCGCATAGTTTCCCCGAATGCCCCTCGCGAAACATATCTAAAATCACCCGAAATATTCAACACCTCGTGATTACCATTCATCACGTACACCGCGCCCCCAGCCTTTTTGGCCTCCTTGCCGAGCTTTTGCAACAAAATCAAAATCCCAATCTCGTCATCCCCTCGATCGAGAATATCCCCAACTTGCACCAACGTCGTGTCGCCTCCGATCCATTTCGGGTTCACGTGATCATCACTGTCATCTAGCACCCCAGCGATGCGCAACGCGCGACGCGCTTGTCCAATGTCCCCGTGCAGGTCGCCGATCGCCACCACGCGCCCCGTCGCGCGCACGCGCAGCTCCGGGTACGAATCCACCTGCGTCTTCCCCGCATACGCGCGCACGGCGTGACGAGGCGTGCCAGAAAATATTTTCTCGCCCACGACAACCCCGCCGAGCGGGGACGTCGACGCGCCTAACGCGCCAGAGGACGCCGAAGCCGACGCCGAAGCCGCCAGCCGGCGTCGCGCCCCAGCCCCGCGCGCGGAGCACCCCGCGCGCGTCGTCGTCGTCGACACCGACGCCGAAGGCGACGGCGAGCACGACGCGACGCTCACGCTTTGCGTCGTCGTGCGCGCCACGGTCGCGATGCGCGCGCACCGCGGCGCGATGCGCCCCGCGAGCGCCATGGCGATGGCGTGTCTCGACGCTGGCGTGCGCGCACGAAACGACGCGCGACGACGACGACGACGACGACGACGCGCGACGACGGGCGATGCGCGAGCGCGGGCGTAGAGATACACACGAACCGCAGGTGCGAGCGGCACGCGAGGGCGTCGATCGCAACGAGGGCGTCGGGAAGTGCGGATAGGTGCGGCGGTGACGTCACCTTCAGAAAAAAAGGTTTACACGCGGCGCCGGTTGAGGACGCGAGCTACTGGGCAATTCTAACGCGGTTCTAACGCGCGCCTGGGATGTCTTCGTACAGCGCGCGCACGGCGTCTAATACGCAGTCAACAGCGTCGATGAGTTCGGCGCGAGTGCGAGCGCTGGTGTTCAATTCAATCATAGGATCGAGGATGGCGGCGACGCCGGATTCGTCTGCTTCGAAAAATTCCGTCGCGAAGGACACCTTTCGCTTGTCGTCAAGAGAGAGTTTGACCCGAAACGATCGCAGACGTGTGATGAATATATTTTCATCCAAGTTTGGTGAGGCGAATTTATCGGCGAGGATGTGCCTGATGTCGTCTCGCACTCGGACGACGTCGTCGGCGTCGGGCGCCGACGCGAGCCGCCGCCGCGCTTCGTCCACGATGTCATCAATCAGACTCGCCTCGGGCGGTTGTACGCGAGAGCGAAAATTCGACATAAATATTCTCGCTAGCGTCACGTACGTTTGTGTTTCTTCCTCGGGTGCGCCGCGCGTGTACGCGCCGTACGCGCACTCAAACGCTTGCTCGCAAAACTCAAGCGTCAACCGCTCCGAGTCACAAAACGCCTGCACGAGCATCCCAGCGTCGTCACCCGCGAGCGTGAACGCGTGCTCGACAAATGCTGTAAATGTTGCGTCGCTTGGAAGCGCCGCGAGGAGCGCCTCGCGCCGCGCGTCTTCGAAATCATCCCCAGTGCTGCTCAGCGCGGCGCGTCGTAGTCCACGACTCGCCGCGCGCGCGAACCGACACGCGCGCGCGTCGCATCTCGACGACCGCGGCGGCGGCGACGACGACGACGACGCCGATGTCGACGGTATCATCATCATTGCCACCCGCATCGCGAGCCAGCGGCACGAAGTGTGGACGATTCGCGTCGAAAAGTGCACTTTTTCAACGCTCCACTCCATGACGCCGCCAGCGATTACGATTGATGACGTGCGCGCCGCGGACGCGCGCATCGCGCACTTGATCACGCGCACGCCCGTGCGCAGCGATTGCACGGCGCACGTCTTGGGCGAACCGTCGACGTCGTCGCCGGTGACTGTGCACTTGAAGTGCGAAATGTTTCAACGCGGCGGGAGCTTTAAGCACCGCGGGGCGTCGAATGCGGTGTTGCTCGCGGCCGAGGACGGTGCGCGCGTGGTGACGTGTCATTCGAGTGGGAATCACGCCGCGGCAGTGGCGGGTGCGGCCGCGGCGTGCGGGTTGCGGTCGATTATTGTCGTGCCGAAGGATATCGCAAAGACAAAGCTCGAGGCGACGCGCGCCGCGGGCGGGGACGTGCGCTTTTCAAACGAAAGCACCGTACCGAGTCGCGAAGAGGCAGTGCGTGAGGTCTTAGAAGAATGTCCAGGGGCTGTTTTTATTCATCCGTACGACGACGCGCGCGTGATGGCTGGGCAAGGGACGCTCGGCTTGGAATTTATCGAGCAGCGCCCAGAGCTCGACTGCGTTTTCGTACCGATATCGGGTGGGGGCATGATTGGCGGCATCGCGGTAAGCGTAAAAGCGGTGAATCCATCATGTGAGATTTGGGCGTGCGAGCCCGCGGGGGTGGATGGTATAGGCGCTGACGCCGCGCGGAGCTTTGTTGAGAAAAAATTGGTGGACGACTTGCCGCCACCAAAAACCATTTGCGATGGTTTGCGAGCTAAAATGGGACAAACATCATACGAAACGTTCCATCGACTCGTCGATAATGTCGTCACAGTTTCTGATGACGACATTATCGACGCCATGCAGGTGGTATACGACAAATGTAAGCTCGTCGTAGAGCCGAGCGGCGCCGCCGGCGTCGCAGCCGTGAGGGTTGCCGCTCGCGACGGCGTCGGATTGGCGAGCCGTAAGACTGGTAAAGCATTTAAAAATATTGGCATCATCTTATGTGGCGGCAATCTGGACTTATCAGTGCTGTTTGATAAAATCCACGGAGACATCGAGCGTCTGCGTGGGAAATAGTAGCAACCGTAGCTCCCCTGTAAGTGACATCCAGAAACACGCCAGACAGCGACGCGCGCGAATCGCATGGCGCGCCATGCGCGTGCGCGCCTACGCGCGATGACTAGTGTTATCGGTGTCATCTTGACTGCCTTCGTTCTCACGCACGCGTCGTCGTCGTCGCACGCGAAAGCGAACGCCGCACGCTTTGGCCCGAGACAACCAGCAGACGTCACGCCAAAGATTATTCCGCCGCACATCAATCCGCGAGCGATTGAACGCATATCATGGTCGCCACACGCCGAACTGTACCGAGGATTTCTCACGAGCGCCGAATGCGATTACTTTGTTCGGCTGGCGGAGCCAAAGCTTCAGAAATCCACCGTGGTGGACTCGAAGAGCGGAGGATCGATTGCGTCCAAAGTACGCACATCGGATGGGACATTCTTCGAGCACGCCGAGGACGACGTCATTGCGTCTATTGAAGCGCGGATCGCGACGTGGACGAAAACTCCCGAGTCGCACGGCGAAGGTTTTCAGGTGCTCCGATACGAGGCTAGTCAACAGTATCGAGCTCACTTTGATTATTTTCACGACGAAATCAACAAGTCGCGCGAGAAGGGTGGACAGCGCATGGGCACGGTGTTGATGTACTTGAGTGATGTTGAGGAAGGTGGTGAGACGGTGTTTCCGCGCGCGGAAGATGGCAAGCATTTGGGGGCGGACGCGAGCGCGTGCGCGCGACACAAAGTCGGCGTTAAGCCTCGGAAAGGAGACGCGTTGTTCTTCAGAAGCATGTACGCCAATGTCACGACGGATATTCACAGCGAGCACGCCGGGTGTCCAGTCATTCGAGGCGTGAAATTTAGCGCCACGAAATGGATTCATGAGAGCCCGATTACAAACGCTGGTGGCGTCATCTTCGCCGACGGCGTGTGCAAAGACGTCAATGCCAAATGCGCCGAGTGGGCGCGCCAGGGCGAGTGCGAGAAGAACAAAAGGTACATGATTGGTAAAGGTCGAGAAAACGGATCTTGCATGCAATCGTGTAACGCGTGTCCGCAGGTGTAAGGATTTGGTTGACGTCGCAAACGACGAACGCGCAACCTGATGATAGTAGCGGTAACGCCCTAGAAGTAGAAAAAACGATGCCACGCGACCAGCGCGCGGCGGACTAAATGTGTATAATAAAATTGCTTGCCTAAGAAGTGTCATCACGTCATGTTCTGTCTTTGCCCCGTGACTTCGGCGGGCAACGGGCGATTGAATCCACCCTTTCTATTCATGTATTGACGCGCTTGACGTTTAGTTTTCTTTTGCACACACGACGCGTTGGCGTGTTCGTCGTCCACGTGTTTGCCTTGCGTGGTGTTGAATCCGCTGAATCCCATCAATCGCATCATCGCCGCCTCGGGGTCTTCGTCTTCATCGTCGTGTTCTGCGACGTCGACCGCGTCCGAGCCTCCCTTTGACGACGACGGCGGAGGAGGAGGAGGAGGAGGAGGAGGAGGAGGAGGAGGAGGAGGTACCTCACGCCTCGCGCGTTTCCGGTCATTTATGTCGTCATTATCGTCATTGTATCGACCACGACCGTCCCCACGACCGCGACCACCACCGCGCGGCGGAGAACGCGAACGCGAACGCGACCTTTTGCGCGCGCCGCCGCGGTCTCGCGACCCACCTCTCGCGCCACCTCGACCGTACGTCGGCGACCGCGACCGCGACCGCGACCGCGATCGCCTATCTCGCCTATCTCGTCTCATAGGCGACCTCGACCGCGACCTCGACCGCCTATCGCGACTTTGTCCTCTTCCTCCGCCGCCGCCTCCAAACCGCCGCGACGGCGGCGAACCCTCCTCTCTCCGTCGATCACCATCCCAGCCTGCACCACCACCACCACCACCATACGCCATGACACCCTCGCTCGTACGCGCGCTCACGCACCACCCTCCCTCGACGCGAGCACGCGTCGCACCTTTGCGTCCTCGGCGCGCTTCGCGTCAAAATGGTCCACCCAACTCCTCGGACACGCCGCGTCGTACGCCGCTCGCAACGTCACGCACGCCGCCGCCGTCGCCGCCGCCGTCGTCGTCACCGCCGCACCACCACTCCCACTCGCGTTCGTGGGTTCGTCCGTGCGCGCACACGCCGCCACGTACGCGTCCCGAGCCGCGTGACACCGCGCCCTGGATGCGCGAATGCGCCCACTTGATGTGGTGGTGGTGCCGTCGGTGGTGGTGACGACA
>Ga0181554_1000954_pt1 | contig 28278 bp, 26 predicted proteins | sample 011ome_16_FD_145602 | JGI IMG/M metagenome (GOLD analysis project Ga0181554, IMG submission 145602) | Coastal salt marsh microbial communities from the Groves Creek Marsh, Skidaway Island, Georgia - 011503CT metaG (spades assembly) | ecosystem: Environmental > Aquatic > Marine > Intertidal zone... | reverse complement strand
AGATTTGCGCATCATCAATTTGAAGCGACGTAAAAAGCTTGCGTTCCTGCCGATCGTCCAAATACGGGCAGGATTGGGGCGCAGTTACATAAAACTGCGGCGCAAAGGGAAGCGTGTGTCGCATGTTTAAAAATGTAGCAAGGCCATAGGTCCTATGCAATTGGAATCTATGGCCCTAAAAATTTTGTGAAATAGGATTAATGGCGTTTATTCAGCATCACGGTGCCAAGGATCATGTCCGTCACCCCCTTGCCAGACCGTTGGGTTGCCATCATCACGCATGAGGCAAGTTGGATCAAGGGAAAGGCAAATGAAATATAAAGACCAAGGGTGTGTAAAAACGCGCTTGTGAGTTCAAGTTTTGATCCATCCCCTTGGCGAAGTTCGATGGCCATCAATCGCATCCCCCATGTAGCAGATCCCGATGCAAGCGTCATCACACGATAGACAAAGCCAACAATCATTACGAACGCCGGAAAAAAGAAGAGGGCGGTAAATGCGGTCAACGGGGTTAAGATTGCACCGACAATGATGATAACGGCCAAATCGATGATCCACGCGATCAATCGTTTTGATGCAACGCTTTCGTAAAACTCAGGATGGGTTTCAGGGGCAGGTAACATGTTCATGTCTCTTGGAAATGACCCCCTAGAATTAGGGGGTCGTTGTTGGGTGATATTAGCTTGCTTTCTTTTCGCGATCTTTCAAGAATTCGTCAAACTCGGCCTTGTCTTTGGCTTGGCGCAGACGATCCAAGAACGCTTCGAAATCTTGTTGTTCTTGGGCCAAGCGGTCAATTGTATCCTGACGATAGGCGTCAAAAGCCATGTTTCCGCTGGACCGCCAATGCTTGTGCGATTTACGGGAATGATGAGAACAGCATGATTTATTGAACATTTTTTTACTCCAGATCATATATGCAAGCAGGGCAAATCCGACGGGCCAGAAAAAGATGAATCCCAGCACAGTCGCACCAATCCACGCTCCTTTACCTTTGCGGTCAAGCCAGCCTTCGGATCGCTCAAACCAATTTGGCTTGTTAAACGAGGCTGGAATATCAGCGGCAGTCGACATTTTTTTCTCCTAAACTAAACAATGTGAATGTCTTTCACATTACAGAAATGGGAATAGAGATTGGACTTGCCAAGGCCCAATGTAAATAATTTTTACATTATTTTGTATTATTGTGTAAAATGAATGACTTGAGCGGAAATTATTTTTGATAATTGATCTGGATTGACCGAAAAAACATGGTTTGGCGTGCCTGCCGCGACCCAAATATTTTCAAATTCCAAAAGGCGGGGGTCCATAAATGGGATACTAGGGGTCAGATGACCCAAGGGCGACACGCCCCCGATGGCAAAGCCTGTTTTTGCCCGAATGGCGGATGCATCGGCCTTGATCATGGATTCGCCTGCGACACGCGCCGCTTTGTCACTATCCACCGAATTCCCGCCCGCCGTGAGGAAAAGATAAATGTTGCCCGTGCTGGCCCCTTGGAAAATGATGGATTTTCCAATTTGATCGACGTGGCATCCCACTTGATCGGCGGCCATTTGCGCAGTTTTTGCCAATCCTGTTTCCAAAATCGTATCTGGCAGACCCAAGGCGGTCATTGCTGCTTTGACACGGTTCAAACTTTTGCTCATTGTCGGACCTAACACTTAAAAGGATTTGTCATGAGTTTTGCCTCATCCCTGCGCCATAGTCCACATATCTATGATAAAGACATGGCATCTGATACGGTTGCCGATCTGGATGTGTCGGGCGCGGTCAAGGACTTTCTCGCTGCCGTCGGCAGTTGCAGCCCCTATCTCAAAACACTGATCGCGCGAGAAAAAAACTGGCTTTTGCCTGCATTGGCCGCATCCGATGACCCGCTTGTCGCAGAATTTGAACGGTTGAAAACCTTAGCCCCCGACGAAATTGCGGCGGGCTTGCGCCAAGGCAAGCGTCGCGTCGCGCTTTATGCGGCCCTTGCAGATTTGGGGCATGTCTGGCCGCTGGAACGGGTGGTTGGGACGCTGACCAATTTTGCGGATTTGGCTGTGCAGCTTGCGCTTAATGCGGCACTTGGATCCGAGTTGGCGCGTGGGCGCATTCCGGGATTTGATCGGGATCACGACCCAGCACAGATGGGATATTTTGTCTTGGCAATGGGCAAGATGGGGGCGCATGAGCTGAATTATTCATCCGACATCGACCTGATTTGTCTGTTTGATGAAACCAAATTTGATCCCGATGATTTTTTCCAAGCACGCAGCCGTTTGATCAAGGCAACCAAGGACATGTCAGGTCTGTTGAATGACCTCACGGGGGACGGATATGTGTTTCGAACCGATTTGCGCTTGCGTCCCGATCCTGCGGTGACGCCTGTGTGCATGGGCGTTGATGCGGCTGAGCGATATTATGAGAGCCTTGGGCGCACGTGGGAACGTGCGGCCTATATCAAGGCGCGTGTGTGTGCGGGGGATATGGAAACGGGGCAGGGGTTTTTGAAAAACCTATCGCCGTTTGTGTGGCGCAAGCATCTGGATTTTGCCGCGATTGAGGATGCGCATAAATTGCGGTTGCGCTACCGCGAACACAAAGGCACAGGGGGTCCCATTACCCTCTTGGGGCACAATATGAAATTGGGGCGGGGCGGCATTCGGGAAATCGAATTTTTCACCCAGACGCGCCAATTGATCGCCGGTGGGCGTGATCCTGATCTGCGCTGCCGTGGTACGTTACAGGGGCTTGGCGCGCTTGCGGACAAGGAATGGATCGACCGTGATACGGCAGATCGCCTTGGCGATCATTACCGCGCCCATCGCATGGTTGAACATCGCTTGCAAATGATCAACGATGCGCAAACCCATGATTTACCCGCGGGCGAAGATGGCTTTGCCCGATGTTCGGCACTTATGGGGCAGGAAACAACCGCGCTCAAACAGGATTTAAAGCAGCGACTTGAGGATGTGCACCACACGACCGAAGGCTTTTTCACACCGCAATTGCCCGTGGCGCAACAAGAGGTCAGCCAACACGAAAAGGACATTATTGCACGCTGGCCCAGTTATGCCGCGCTGCGGACAGAACGGGCTGAGGCCATCTTTGAACGGCTTCGTCCTGAAATCTTGTCCCGATTGCGCACTGCAGCAAAGCCCGATGACGCTTTGATCGCGTTCGATAAATTTCTAGAAGGTCTTCCTGCAGGGGTGCAGTTGTTTTCGCTGTTTGAGGCAAACGCATCCCTGATTGATCTTTTGATCGATATCATTGGCACGGCCCCTGCGCTTGCACGGCATTTATCGCGCAATTCCCAAGTGCTGGATGCGGTGATTGGCGGGTCCTTTTGGGACACATGGCCCGATATCGACAGCCTGGCCCAGGATCTGCGCGCGCGATTGCTGCGCGAAAGCGATTATGAACGCAAACTTGATGCGACGCGACGGTGGGGCAAGGAATGGCATTTCCGCATTGGCGTGCATTTGTTGCGTGGCATCATAGATGCGGCAACTGCGTCGCGCCAATACGCGGATCTGGCCCAAGCGATGTTGCAAGGGCTCTGGCCCGAAGTGATCGATGAATTTTCGCGTAAACACGGAACCCCGCCGGGTCGGGGGGCGGTTGTTTTGGGCATGGGATCCTTGGGCGCGGCGCGGTTGCATGCCAATTCTGATTTGGATGTGATCGTGATCTATGACGCGCAGGGCGTTGACATGTCCGATGGCAAACGGCCTTTGGCGGCGCGAATATATTACGCGCGTCTGACCCAAGCCTTGATCACCGCGATGACGGCCCCCATGGCCGAAGGGCGCGTGTATGAGGTCGATATGCGCCTGCGCCCATCGGGAAACAAAGGTCCCGTTGCGACGTCATGGGACGCATTTCAAAGCTATCAATTGAACGAAGCATGGGTTTGGGAACATTTGGCGATGACACGCGCCCGTGTGATCGCCGGGCCGCCCGAATTGGCCCATGATGTGGAACAGTTTCGTGCCAAGCTGATGGGCCACCGCGACACAGATGTTGTTATGGATGCGTTGTCGCGCATGCGTCTGCGCATTTCGCTGTCCAAGATCGATACCGATCCTTGGCAGGTAAAAACGGGGGGCGGACACCTGCAAGATATTGAATTATTTTCGCAAATGGGTGCTTTGGTGTCGGGTTCAGATAAACGTGATGTTTTGTCTGGCTTAGGATCGGTTTGCGAAGTGGGCTTGATGACCAAAGACGATCAAAGCGTTCTAAGCGAAACCTATGATCTGTTTTGGCGTATTCAGGTGGCATCAAAGCTTTTGACGGAACAGCAGTTCGACCCTGACGCGGCAGGGGCTTCTGGTGTAGAATTTCTTTTGCGCTTGGCAGGTTGCGGTGATTTGACAGCGTTGCAGACAAAAATGAACGATCTAGCAGCGGCAAGCCAATCCATCATTGATGGGGTCTTGCCCGAACCAAAGGAGGATGCCGATGAAAGGGGACACGATTGACCCAAAGGCATTGATCAGGGAATCATACGCAATCGATGGCATCACCATCGAAGAATGCCGTTCCATCTTTTTGGACTGGGCGCTTAGCATCGATGTTGATTCTGACACCAAGGACTTGATCAGCAAGCTTTTGGACCGATATCAGCCACGCCATCCCAGCCACCCGATGACACAGGTCTTGACCGAAGGTTTGGACACAATGTCCAAACCGCGCCGCCGCGGTGGATGGCGCAGTCGTGATCGTGCGTCAGATGGATAGTTTGGTCGCGTGGCTTCCGCGTTCGCGGTAGGGGGTTGTGGAATAATGCGCGCGATAGCATTTTGAAAAATGCGACGGCGAGGCAAAGCCACAGGCCAATGCAACGTTGATCACGCTCATATCTGTTTGCATCAACAGGTTGCGCGCCTTTTGCAAGCGCAGTTCCATGTAATATCGCTTTGGACTGCGGCTTAGGTATCTGCGGAACAACCGTTCCAATTGGCGCGTGGACATGCCCACATTCTTTGCCAAAGTCGCGGGACTGATGGGCTCTTCTATATTTTGTTCCATCATTTGAATGACTTGGCTTAGTTTTGGATGCCGAACGCCAATCCGTGTCGGCACCGACAAACGCTGTGTGTCTTGGTCCGTACGGATCGAGCTGTAAATCATCTGATCCGCGACCGCATTTGCCAATTCTTCGCCATGATCATCGGCAATGATCTTTAAGATCAAATCAATCGACGATGTTCCGCCCGCGGTTGTCAAGCGATTGCCATCAACAACAAAAACAGATTTTGTTAAATTAACCTCAAGGAATTCTTCGGCAAAGCTGTCTTGGTTTTCCCAATGGATCGTCGCACGTTTTCCATCCAGCAGTCCCGCCTTGGCCAAGGGAAACGCGGCCGTACACAGACCGCCCATGGTCAAGCCACGCCGTGCTTCACGACGAATCCAGTTGAGCAATTTCTTTGTCGTCGCGTTTTGGATATTCATCCCACCGCACAAAAGCGCGATGTCATCGCGCCGTAGTTCAATCAGATCATCATCCAATTTAAACACAGTGCCCGCCGAACAGCTGACTTCAACGCCGCCTTCGCCGATGAATTTCCACACATACAATTGGCGGTTTGCCATACGATTGGCGATACGCAAGGCATCCAAAGCCGACGCAAAGGACAACAAAGTGAAATTTTCCATCAACACAAACACAAACTGCTTTGGCGGTTTGATGGGGGTGTCGATTTCAATAATTTGGCGTGTCGTTTTCATAGTATGACCATTTTGACCGAGTCGTAATTAACACTTGCTCAAAAGTTGTCGTTCGCGTCAAGGTATGTCGTAAATTTACCCATGGCCCTTTGGAATGGGACAGTATATAAGCCCGATATTGATATCGCTAACGTACTGGAGTTTAAGATGAGCGAATGGCAAAAAACCAATTGGCGCAACAAGCCACGGGTTCAGATGCCTGATTATACGGATCAGGAGGCGCTGAACGCAGTCGAAAGTCAGCTGTCGAATTATCCACCGCTTGTCTTTGCTGGCGAAGCGCGGAGTTTGAAAGAAAAATTGGCCGCCGCCTCGCGCGGGGATGCGTTTTTGTTGCAAGGCGGCGATTGTGCCGAAAGCTTTGCGCAATTTACCGCAGACGGCATTCGCGATACTTTCAAAGTCATGCTTCAAATGGCGATGGTTTTAACCTACGGCGCCAAAGTGCCAGTTGTCAAAGTTGGCCGCATGGCTGGTCAGTTTGCAAAACCACGCTCTGCCCCGACCGAAGTTGTCAATGGTGTCGAATTGCCAAGCTACCGCGGCGACATCATCAATGAATTGGATTTCACGCCCCAAGCGCGCATTCCCGATCCCAAGAAAATGTTGCAAGCCTATACGCAGGCTGCGGCAACGTTGAACCTGTTGCGTGCGTTTTCCACTGGCGGATATGCCGATGTGCACAAAGTTCACAGCTGGACATTGGGCTTTACCGAAACGGAAAAAGCATCGAAATATCGCGTCATGTCCGAACGCATCGCAGATGCGCTTGATTTCATCAAGGCCGCAGGCTTGGACAGCAAGATCGCCCATGAATTGCGTACAGTGGATTTCTATACCAGCCACGAAGGCTTGTTGCTCGAATATGAAGAGGCTTTAACGCGCCTTGATTCGACATCTGGCAAATGGCTGGCGGGTTCCGGCCACATGATCTGGATCGGGGATCGCACCCGTCAACCTGATGGGGCGCATGTTGAATTCTGCCGTGGGGTTCTCAACCCGATCGGCTTGAAATGCGGCCCAACCACAACCGCCGATGATCTCAAGGTATTGATGAACAAACTGAACCCTGAAAACGAAGCGGGCCGTCTGACGTTGATCGCGCGCTTTGGCGCAGGCTCGGTGGGTGATCACCTGCCACGCCTGATCAAAGCGGTGCAAGAAGAGGGCGCGAATGTCGTCTGGTCTTGTGATCCGATGCATGGCAATACCATCAAATCATCAACAGGTTACAAAACACGTCCCTTTGACAGTGTCCTGCGCGAGGTGCGCGAATTCTTCGCCGTTCACGCCGCAGAAGGCACCGTTCCAGGCGGTGTGCATTTCGAAATGACCGGACAAGACGTGACCGAATGCACAGGCGGCGTTGTCGCGGTCACCGACGAAGATCTGTCGGATCGCTACCACACAGCATGCGATCCACGCTTGAACGCATCACAATCTTTGGAACTTGCGTTCTTGGTCGCCGAAGAATTGGTGAAACGTCGCGGAACCGCAGCAAACGAAGCTGCCGCCTAGAATTTTCACAATACCTATCGAAAACGCCCGCGCTCTTGCGGGCGTTTTTTATTGTACTCTTTTCATCTTTGTCAAAATACTCTGGGGGTGCGGGGGCAAAGCCCCCGCATCTGTCGGATTGCGCAGCAATTCGAAAATCGATTACTCCAACGGTAACCCAACCATGTCGCGGATTGCTTCAACCGAATATCCCTGATCCCGATACACACGGATGGCCTTTGCATCATGACGCTTGGCCAATCGTTTCCCGTCATCATCTGTTATTAACCTGTGGTGGTGATAGGTTGGGGTTTCCAGCTTCATAAGATATTGTAAAACAACATGTATCTGTGTTGCTTCAAACAGGTCATGCCCCCGAATGACATGCGTTATCCCATGATCGGCGTCATCCACGACAGATGCAAGATGATAGGCTGCATAGCCGCGCCGCCACACCACAACTTGACCAATCGTTCTAAAAAAATCATCCAAGCTCACAAGGTGCCGCCCCGCTGACACGCCACATTCTTCAAACCCAAGCGTTAAGTCACCTGCGCCCCAATCCCGCAATCGCAAATTCACCTCTGACCAAGATAGCTGTTTCAGATCAACCGGACCTTTGGGCGCGCATGTGCCAGGATAAACAATCCCGTCTGGTCCCATTGCAGGCTCGCCATCTTGCGGGGCATTTGCCGCGGTCATAATATCGCGACGATTACAGACACACGGGAAAATATAATCGCGCAGCGGCCCCTTCAAGGCCTGCAGATATATTTCCCTGCGATCCGATTGGCGCAGGGGGACCGCATCCCATCGGATGCCCAACCACTCCAGATCCTCATAAATCAGATCTTCCCACTCTCGTCTCACCCGAGATTGATCCAAATCCTCGATCCGCAGAAAAAATTCACCCCCCGCAGCACGCGCCATATCATGGGCCAATAGTGCCGAATAGGCATGTCCCAGATGCAATGGTCCCGTGGGCGACGGTGCAAACCGCGTTTTAAATGTCATAATTTTTCAACAACATACACCGTTGCCATCAGGCCGATCCCTGGCAAATGATCCCCATGCTCACAAAACACCAAGGCAAGCTTACCAGTGTCAACAAGGCGCCTCAACGTGCTTTCATAACTTGGATCAGCAAGCGCATGATCATTGAAAGAAAACACAAATTTCGCGCCTTTTGACATGTGTCCAACAATCATTTCTAACACTGCTATCGGCGCGGCCCCCGGACTGATGACACCCACAGCCGAGATCGCGGAATACGATCCCAAATCAACGGGGGGCGGTGCGTCGATCGGATAAGAACACAGGTTCCGATAGATCGCTTTCGCGCGGGCGATGTCGATCATTTCGGGCGTGACATCTATGCCATCGATGACGTCAAAACCTTGCGATCTCAACGCAAGACCAGACAACCCTGTCCCACATCCAAAATCTAGAACCGCGCCTGATTTATCGTTCATCGCATTGGCTAGGGCCTGCGCCGCACGCATCGGTGTCGCATAGCCGTTTTGCGAAATCTCAGCGTCATAGCTTTGCGACCACTGCGCATAGATTTTGCGCGCGTCTGTGTCGCCTTTGTCATAAACTTTGCTTAAAAACCCTTGTGTCATAGGCCTATGCTACGACAAAGCTGCCTGCGTCGTCTAGCGTTTTTGACTTTCAACCCACGCGACAAAGGCGGATTTCGCGCGGTCCGTATAGGCTTTGTACCGATCTTTGCGACCGCGACGGCCGTTTTTCAAACCCTCAACAGGTTGGAAAAGCCCAAAGTTGACATTCATCGGCTGAAAGGTCTTTGCGTCCGCCCCACCGGTGATGTGATGGACAAGCGCCCCCATCGCGGTGTCTTGCGGGATCGGGTCTATGGTCAACCCAAGGATTTCTGCCGCCGCATAACGCCCCGCCAACAGACCCATCGATGCGCTTTCGACGTATCCTTCAACCCCTGTGATTTGACCCGCAAATCGAATATTGGGGCGCGATTTCAATCGCATCTGCGCATCCAAGAGCGTGGGCGAATTGATGAATGTATTGCGATGAATACCGCCCAATCTGGCAAAGGACGCCTCTTGCAAACCGGGGATTATTTTGAACACTTCGGTCTGCGCGCCATATTTCATTTTTGTTTGAAATCCGACGATATTGTACAATGTTCCCAATGCGTTATCACGGCGCAATTGCACAACGGCATAGGGTTTTAGATCACTATGCGGATTGGTCAATCCAACGGGCTTCATCGGCCCAAAACGCAGTGTTTCACGACCACGTTCTGCCATAACTTCAATCGGCAGACATCCATCGAAATACCCTGCGGTTTCACCTTCGTGGAATTCGGTCTTGTCGGCCGCCAACAATGCATCGATGAACGCCTCATATTGATCGCGTGTCATCGGACAGTTGATATAGGCGGTCCGCTCTTCCTCTGTCTCGCCCTTGTCATAGCGGGATTGCTTCCACGCTTGCCCCATGTCGATACTCTCGGCATAGACGATCGGCGCGATCGCATCAAAAAACGCCAAGGCATCGCGCCCTGTTTCGCGGGCAATCGCTGCCCCTAAATCCGCGGATGTCAACGGGCCGGTCGCGATAATCCAATGCCCCTCATCGGGCAGCTCGGTAATTTCTTCAAAACTTGTGCGTATATTGGGATGCGCATTCAATGCATCTGTCACGGCCTGCGCATAGGGATCTCGATCCACCGCCAACGCACCACCGGCCGGCAGCCGATGCGCATGGGCTGTTTTGATGATCAGGCCATCGGCCTGCAACATTTCCCAATGCAACAATCCTACCGCGTTTTGTTCGTGATCATCTGACCGAAAGGAATTGGAACACACCATTTCCCCGAAATTGCCTGTGCGGTGTGCAAAGGTTTCTACCTTGGGGCGCATTTCGTGCAAAACGACCTGAACCCCCATATTGGCGGCTTGCCATGCGGCCTCTGACCCGGCCATGCCGCCGCCGATGATATGCAATGTTTTATCCATGGCGCCCATCTACCTTATTTCGGGATAAAAGAAACCCCTCTTTCATCTTTGCAATAAATACTCATTCTCCGCATTTTCAAGCCATGCTCGACCCAAAGCGGATCATCCTCCGATCAATCGCGCCAAAAAAATCGCGCTCATGCCAAAGCCAACGACAATGACAAGCCACCGCACAGCTGCGCGGGGCAGGGCGCGGGCAATCGGGGCGCCCGCATATCCCCCAACGGTCGCAGCACCCATCATCACAAAAGCTTGGGGCCATGCCACCAATCCCCCAACGGCAAAAGCCACAACCGAGATCAAAGATAAGGCGAAGGACAGCCCATTTTTTAATCCGTTCATTTGATGGATATCGGTCATGCCCCACAAGGCAAACAGCGCCAACAACACGATGCCTAACCCGCCATTAAAATATCCCCCATAGATCGTGAAGATCACCAAACCTGTGATCCCAAAGGGCACAATCGAGCGCGCATTTTTCGTGGCCCATGTCCGCAATTGGTCCGAAAAAACAAAGATCATCGTTGCCGCCAGCAACAGAAATGGCACAATGCCGGAAAACGCTTTGTTTGATGAGATCATCAATAAAATCGCCCCAATCAAACCGCCGATCACTGTCCATATCGTCAGCCGCAGCAACTGTTTTCGATCAAATGCTTTCAATTCTTTTGAAAACCCAAGCGTGCCAGACAGATATCCGGGCAATACCGCGAACGCGCTTGTGGCATTTGCGGCGACCGGCGGCAGCCCTGCAAAGACCAGTGCTGGAAAGGTCAAAAATGTTCCGCCCCCCGCAATGGTATTTAAAACGCCTGCCAAAAACGCGGCAACGATTAATACGCCCCACTCAACCATGTTCTGAACCTCAAAGATGTTTTTTTTGACGGCGTATCTGCGCGAGAATGAGAAAACAACAGGTGAATTCATTTTTCCCGCCCCGTGGGGTTTTCTTTTGGTTACAATCGTGAAATAGAAAACCGCCAAGTGTTCCCTGCCAAAAAGGATGTCCCGATGCAGATTCGCGAGGCTCTCACCTTTGATGATGTACTGCTTGTTCCTGCTGCGTCTGACGTATTGCCGTCGACCGCAGATACAAGAACCCGTGTCACAAAGTCGATTTCATTGAATATCCCGTTGCTGAGCTCTGCAATGGATACCGTGACCGAAGCACGCATGGCGATTACAATGGCCCAAGCGGGCGGCATGGGCGTCATTCACCGCAATTTCAATGTTGAAGACCAAGCGCGCGAAGTGCGCCGTGTCAAACGCTTTGAAAGCGGGATCGTGTATAACCCGATCACCCTTCGGCCCGACCAAACCTTGGCGGATGCAAATGCTTTGCGCCAACGCTACAATGTGTCGGGCTTTCCCGTAGTTGATGAAAAGGGCCATGTTGTTGGCATCGTGACCAACCGCGATATGCGGTTTGCTCAGGATGAAAAAACACCCGTCGCGGTCATGATGACCAACACGGATTTGGCAATTTTGCGCGAACCTGCCGATCGACAAGAGGCGATTAGCCTGATGCGCGCGCGTCGCATTGAAAAATTGTTGGTCACCGACGCTGCAGGTAAATTAACCGGACTGTTGACCCTTAAAGATACAGAGCAATCTGTGCTCTATCCGACCGCGTGCAAAGACGATCTTGGGCGCTTGCGCGTGGCTGCGGCCTCTACCGTGGGGGATGCAGGGTATGAACGATCTGCGGCGCTGATCGATGCGGGCGTAGATTTGGTGGTGATTGACACTGCACATGGCCATTCCGAAGGCGTGGCGCATGCGGTCACACGCATTAAAAAAGAATTCAGCAATATCGAAGTTGTCGCGGGTAACGTTGCGACAGCCGCCGCAACACGTGCCCTGATTGATGCAGGTGCCGATGCGGTCAAGGTTGGTATTGGACCTGGCTCCATTTGTACAACGCGCATGGTCGCAGGCGTCGGGGTTCCACAGCTGACCGCGATCATGGATTGCGCACAAGCGGCGGGTGACATCCCGATCATCGCGGACGGTGGCATCAAATTTTCGGGCGATTTCGCCAAGGCCATCGCAGCGGGGGCATCCTGCGCGATGATTGGATCGATGATCGCAGGCACGGACGAATCCCCAGGTGAAGTGATCTTGTACCAAGGCCGTTCATTCAAGGCCTATCGCGGTATGGGGTCTTTGGGCGCAATGGCGCGTGGCTCCGCAGATCGGTATTTCCAAAAAGATGCGGCAAGCGATAAATTGGTTCCCGAAGGCATCGAAGGCCAAGTGCCCTACAAAGGTCCTGCGGCTGCGGTGCTGCACCAGATGGTGGGCGGATTGCGCGCATCGATGGGATACACGGGCTGTGCAACAGTTGACGCAATGCGCAAAAACTGTGACTTCGTCAAAATCACGGGCGCTGGTTTGAAAGAAAGCCACGTTCATGATGTTCAAATTACACGCGAAAGCCCGAATTATCGGATCGGATAATCAATGACCCCCGCTGCACGTGTCGCCGCTGCGATTACAATATTAGACGCCATTTTGGATGGCCATTCGGCAGAGGGGGCGTTGACCCATTGGTCCAGAAACAGTCGTTTCGCGGGATCTAAGGATCGCGCAGCCGTGCGCGATCACGTCTATTGCGCATTGCGTCGCAAGGCATCGTCGCTTGGCGTGACACGCGGGACGACAGGGCGCGATTGGATGCGCGGCTTTTTGTTTAATGCGGGCGAAGATTTATCAAGCATCTTTGGTGTGGGTGGCCATTCCCCCGATGCCCTGTCGGACGATGAAACAACATTTTATCCCGATCTAGATCCCGCCACTGCGCATGATATTCCGAACTGGCTCTGGGACCGTTGGGTAGAGGACCTTGGCGAAGACGCGAGCGCCACGGCCAAAAATCTGTTTGATGCCGCCCCAATTTTTTTGCGCGTCAATCTTTTGAAATCGACCCGCGATGCCGCAATTGCCGCGCTTGCGGCCGATGGAATTGACGTGGTCGCGCATGCGCATGTGGACACCGCCTTGCGTGTTCAGGCGCGTGGCGGAAAACTTGCACACTCTGCTGCTTACTCGGATGGGTTGGTGGAATTACAAGACGCCTCATCACAGGCGTCTGTCATGGTTTTACCGCGCGAAGATGGCGGCCCAGTGTTGGATTATTGCGCAGGTGGTGGCGGAAAGTCATTGGCGCTTGCTGCGTGGCTATCGACCGAAGTGGACGCATTTGACGTTGACAGCGCCCGCATGCGCGATATTCCCGATCGTGCACAGCGCGCCGGCGCAGCGGTGAATGTATTACATGATGAAAATGAAATAAAGCATTCGTATAAAACAATATTCATCGATTCGCCCTGTTCTGGATCAGGAACGTGGCGCCGCGATCCACAGGGGAAATGGGCGTTAACAGCGGACCGTTTGTCCGAACTTGTCCGTATCCAAGGTGACATCTTAAACGATATCTGCACACGCGTCGCTGAGGGTGGATCATTGATATATGCAACCTGTTCCGTGCTTGCCTGCGAAAACCGCGATCAAGTGGAACAGTTTTGTCGTCTGAACCCAAATTGGCAGGTCACGCAGATGATCCAATCTGTACCAAATGACGACGGAGACGGTTTTTTTGTGGCACGTTTGACACAAAAAAATAGCTGATACATCGGCGAAAATCTCGTTAGCTGATTAACGAGATTTTAAGACCTCACATGAAACATCAGACCATTCATGTAGGAGACCGCCCAAGTGCCCCATCGCGCCGTTTCAATGCAACACTTTCCCACGGACCATCACAGTCCTTTCAAATCCCGTATCGCGGCGATTTCGATGGTCTTTCTTTTGGCATTGGGGGTGACCGCGTTCAGCCAATCGAATGGTTTGCAACACTCTGCAGTTTTTCGTTTGATCGGCATGTTTTTGGTGTGCTTTGCGTTTTTTCCAATTTTGCACCTTGCCTTTGATCGGTGGATGCAATCCCGAATTTCACGCCATATCGCGTTGTTTTTCCAACATGATCGCGCCTATTGTATTTCGACCAACGATATCGGTGTGGTGATTGGGGCCAATCAATCGGCACAGGCTGCGACAAAAGCCAAAGTTGGCTGCAGTTTGACAGATTGGTTATGCCCATTTTTGCCCGATGCAGGGTCGGTTATTTCCAAAATGCGCCGCGCACTTTTGGCGCAGACCTTTGTCGAAGATATCATTTTGACGGATGACGGTCATTGGCGTCTGTCCGCGTGGAAACAAGCGCAGTCGCGGGTGCTCTGGCGGCTTGATCGGTTAAGTTTGCAAGAGGGGGATGTCACATTTCCCTCGCCGATCCCTGCGATCAAGGTATCCCATTCTGGCAGCATCCGCGAACTCAACCAGGCGGCACGCGACATTTTAGGGGCGCATGCATCGCAATTGTTCCAAATCACCGGCCCGCAAAATATGATGTGGAACGCTGTAAATACGCTTGAAACCCGATCCGGCGCTCGCGATTTTTTCGTTGTTCACCGAACACTCGACACAGGAACCGAGATTTTTTTATTGCCACCCGATACGGAAAACATCGTTCAGCCAGAAAGCAGCGATTTCGAAATGCTGCCTGTGCCCATGATCAAGCTGAGCGTGGATGGCACCATCGTTCAAGTGAATTCATACGCAAGCCAGCTTTTGGATATTGAGCCAAATCAAAATGTCATGATCCAAGACCTGTTAGAAGGGTTAGGCCGCTCAATCCCCGATTGGATCGAAGATGCGATTCAAGGTCGGTCGATCAATCATCCCGAATTTCTGCGCCTCGCGCGGCGCGACAAAGAGGTGTTCGTCCAAGTTATCTTGAACCGCATTAAATTGGGGCATGAAGACGGGCTGATTGCCGTTTTATCCGATGCGACTGAGCTCAAATCACTCGAGGCACAATTCGTTCACAGTCAGAAGATGCAAGCCATCGGCTAATTGGCAGGGGGCGTTGCCCATGATTTCAACAATCTGTTGACGGCAATCACGGGTCATTGTGATCTGTTGTTGTTGCGACACGATGATCAATCCCAAGATTTCGCGGATCTGACGCAAATAAACCAAAACGCCAATCGCGCAGCTGCGCTGGTGTCGCAATTGCTTGCGTTTTCACGCAAACAAACCTTGCGGCCCGAACCGTTGAATATGCGGGATACATTGGCTGATTTGACGCATTTGTTGAACCGTTTGGTCGGGGAAAAGGTCGAATTGGATTTAACCCACGATCCGCGCCTACGCCATGTCCGCGCGGATAAACGACAGTTGGAACAGGTTTTGATGAATCTTGTCGTCAACGCGCGTGATGCTATGCCCGACGGCGGACGCATCGAGATCCAGACAAAAAATTTGCAAATTCTTGAACCCATGATGCGCGATCGTGTCACCATCCCAGTTGGCGAATACGTTAAAATCTCTGTCCGCGATCAAGGCTGTGGGATTGCCGCAGACAAATTGTCAAAGATCTTTGAACCGTTTTACACCACAAAACGAATTGGCGAGGGCACGGGATTGGGTCTTTCGACCGCATATGGGATCGTAAAGCAAACGGGCGGCTATATATTTGTCGACTCCGCCTTCGGACAAGGCACCGAATTCACGCTTATTTTCCCGGCAATCGACCCAGATCCAATCGTCGCCACTCCACAAAGTGATCCTCAGAAAAAAGCAAATACCCGCCACGACGTCGGTGTGATCTTACTGGTCGAAGACGAAGCGCCTGTGCGCACCTTTGCGTCACGCGCGTTGAAATTGCGGGGACATCAAGTCATCGAAGCCTGTTCCGCCGAAGAAGCTTTGGAAAAGCTAAAAGACCAAAACCTGCGTATTGATGTGTTTGTTACCGATATCGTTATGCCTGGGCGGGATGGTCCGAGTTGGGTGAAAGAGGCATTGATCGAACGGCCCAACACGCGCGTTGTCTTTGTGTCAGGATATGCCGAAGATGTGTTGGAAACCCAACAGGCAAGCGTTCCAAATTCGGTGTTTTTACCCAAGCCGTTTTCCTTGGACGCCTTGACCCAAACTGTGCAAAATCAAATTCACTAACGCCGCGCTGAATGCCATAGATCGAACTGATCGGCGCATTTCCGACGTAGCTTTGAGTCAAGTTTGGGATCAAGCGTCAACTGTGATTTTGGTGAAACATTCACTTGGGGCAGCGTGATTTCACGTTGAAACCGATCTTGTAAAAACGTCACCAGTTTGTCCATCTGCTCGTATTGAAACAGATGGGTGATTGCGGGGCCATCGGGATTTGGCTGTGTAAATTTGGCCTGATCACCGACCTGCGCCCAGCTTGGGCGATCTTTTGACATGTAGGTTTCAACGAATTCGTCAAAACTCACATGCGAAGTCGAATTCGGACGACCATGCAATTGTTCGCGACTGCGATACCGATACCAGCTGCCCAACCAATCAACAGGTTCACGCACCACACAGACCGTTTCGATGTCGCCATTTGCATGTGATTCAAAAGGTTTGCGATAAAACCGATTAAATCGTTGTATATTAGTGTGTTTTAGACCCGAAGGCGTGCGAAACACGGCATCGGCCCAAGGGTCCATCGCGGTTTCAATCGCCGTCGTGCCGGTCTTTGGCATTGCCAGAAAAACCAATTTTTGTGCAATAAAAACAAGCATATGTCTGCATCCAAATGTAACCCTGACCCTGTATACACTCTGTTAATGATTATATGCAAAAGTAATTTTAATAAAAATTTTCTTGTAATGTTCTCATTTTATCCGCATAAAGAGAACAAGAGTAGAACAAAACTGGCGATTGCCGAATGTCGATTGCTGTGAAATAAGAAAGGTAATTTAACAAATGGCAGACCTTCTTTCGATGACAGATAAAAAAAACGCAGAAAAGCAAAAGGCACTCGACAGCGCATTAGCGCAGATTGAGCGGCAGTTTGGTAAAGGTTCGATCATGAAATTGGGCGGGGATAACCCCATTCAAGAGATCGAAGCAACATCAACCGGTTCCTTGGGATTGGACATCGCTTTGGGAATTGGTGGTTTGCCGAAAGGTCGAATTATCGAAATCTTTGGCCCTGAAAGCTCGGGTAAAACCACATTGACGCTGCATTGTGTTGCGGAAGAACAGAAAAAAGGCGGTGTGTGCGCCTTTGTGGACGCGGAACATGCGCTTGACCCATTATATGCCAGAAAGCTGGGCGTGGATCTGGATGAATTGTTGATTTCGCAGCCGGATACAGGTGAACAAGCGTTGGAAATTACAGACACTTTGGTGCGCTCTGGCGCGGTCAGCTTGGTTGTGGTTGACTCAGTCGCGGCATTGACACCCAAATCGGAACTAGAAGGTGATATGGGCGACAGCAGTGTCGGCGTCCAAGCCCGTTTGATGTCCCAAGCGATGCGCAAGTTGACTGGATCGATTAGCAAATCGAAATGTATGGTCATCTTCATCAACCAAATCCGCATGAAAATCGGCGTCATGTTCGGAAGCCCTGAAACCACAACGGGCGGCAACGCGTTGAAGTTCTATTCCTCGGTTCGGTTGGATATCCGCCGCATCGGCGCCATCAAAGATCGTGATGAGGTGGTTGGCAACCAAACGCGCGTGAAGGTGGTGAAAAACAAAGTTGCGCCACCCTTTAAACAAGTCGAATTTGATATCATGTACGGCGAGGGCATTTCCAAGACAGGCGAACTGTTGGATCTTGGGGTCAAGGCGGGGGTCGTCGACAAATCAGGCGCTTGGTACAGCTATGGCGACGAACGCATCGGACAAGGGCGCGAAAACGCAAAGAACTATCTGCGTGAAAACCAATCTGTCGCATTGGATATCGAAGATAAAATTCGCGCGGCGCATGGTCTGGATTTCGGAATGAGCGACGGCGATGATGGAGATGTCATGGAAGCGTAAGCGCGGTTTCATGTGAAAAAAGAAGGGCGTTATCCGTGTGATACGCCCTTTTTTGTTGCGTGAATGCGGTGAACCCCGTGGACAAGACTTGGACAGCGGTATAGATGCAAAGAAAAGACGTTTTAAGGAAAAGAGCCGCCTCATGCCCACGTTAAACGACATTCGGTCGACCTTTTTGAATTACTTTGAGAAGCAAGGCCACGAAATCGTACCGTCAAGCCCATTGGTTCCGCGGAATGACCCCACTTTGATGTTCACCAACTCGGGCATGGTCCAGTTTAAGAACCTGTTCACCGGCGTTGAATCGCGCGATTACAAACGTGCGACCACTGCGCAAAAATGCGTGCGCGCCGGTGGCAAACATAATGATTTGGACAACGTCGGCTATACCGCGCGTCACCATACATTTTTTGAAATGCTGGGTAACTTTTCCTTTGGCGATTACTTCAAATCGGACGCGATCCCATTTGCGTGGGAATTGATCACAAAAGAATTTGATATTCCAAAAGATCGGCTTTTGGTTACCGTTTATCATACAGATGACGAAGCCGCGAATATCTGGAAAAAAGTGGCGGGTCTTTCGGATGATCGGATCATTCGCATTCCGACAAACGACAACTTTTGGATGATGGGCCCCACGGGTCCATGCGGTCCATGCACCGAAATCTTTTTCGATCATGGGGAAAAATATTGGGGGGGGCCTCCCGGTTCGCCAGAAGAGGACGGTGATCGGTTCGTTGAAATTTGGAACCTCGTTTTCATGCAAAACGAACAGTTCGAAGATGGTTCGATGATTGCCTTGCCAAATCAATCCATTGATACAGGCATGGGCATCGAACGTGTCGCGGCCTTGTTGCAGGGGACAAATGATAACTATTCGACGGACCTCATCCGTAGTCTTATTGAGGCATCAGCCAATGCCACACATTCTGATCCTGACGGCCCGGGCAAGACGCATCACCGCGTGATCGCGGACCATTTACGCTCAACCTCGTTCTTGATCGCGGATGGTGTTATGCCGTCAAATGATGGTCGTGGGTATGTATTGCGCCGCATCATGCGTCGCGCGATGCGCCATATCCATCTGTTGGGGGCCAAAGATCCCGTGATGCACAAACTGGTTCCGGCATTGGTTTCACAGATGGGGGCGGCTTATCCTGAATTGGGACAAGCACAGGCATTGATCCAAGAAACACTCTTGCAAGAAGAAACGCGTTTCAAACAAACATTGGACCGCGGTTTGAAATTGCTGGATGACGAATTGTCAAAATTGGACGACGCTGCCGCTCTTCCGGGCGAGGCCGCGTTCAAGCTGTACGATACCTATGGTTTCCCGCTCGATCTGACGCAAGACGCGTTGCGAGAAAAGGGTCGTGTTGTCGACACCGACGGATTTGACACCGCAATGGCGGAACAAAAGGCCAAAGCGCGTGCAGCGTGGTCTGGTTCTGGCGAAGCGGCGGATGCAACCATCTGGTTTGATATTGCCGACAGCCACGGCACGACCGATTTCTTGGGATATGACACCGAAATCGCAGAGGGGCAAATTTTGACCTTGGTTTCCGGATCCGATCAAGTGTCCGAAGCAAAGTCAGGTGATAGTGTTCAAATCATTTTGAACCAATCCCCGTTCTATGCCGAAAGCGGTGGTCAGGTTGGGGACACTGGTGTCATCAAAACCGAAACCGGCGTTGCACAGGTGACTGATACGAAAAAAGTGGCGGGTGTTTTTATTCATTTCGCAACAGTATCGGACGGATCCATCGCCAAGGGGCAGGGCGCGTCCTTGTCGGTTGATCATGCACGTCGCAGCGCCATTCGCGCGAACCATTCGGCAACGCACTTGCTGCACGAAGCATTGCGGCGTGCGCTTGGGGACCATGTGGCACAACGTGGATCGCTAAACGCGGATGATCGTCTGCGTTTCGATTTCAGCCATTCAAAAGCGCTTAGCACCGAACAACTTCGTCAGGTAGAAGCCGAAGTTAACGAATTTATCCGCCAAAATACCCGCGTTGAAACCCGTATTATGACACCAGATGATGCACGCGCCTTGGGGGCGCAGGCGCTTTTTGGTGAGAAATATGGCGACGAAGTGCGCGTGGTTTCTATGGGGACACTTGCCGGTTCAGGCAAAGGCAATGATGGCACCACCTATTCGTTGGAATTATGCGGCGGGACGCATGTGCGCCAAACGGGCGATATCGGCGCATTCGTCGCGCTCTCTGATAGCGCAAGCTCGGCAGGCGTGCGCCGGTTTGAGGCGCTTACAGGGGCAGCGGCGCTGTCTTATATGACGCAGCAAGCGGCCAATCTGAATGCGGTTGCCGCGGAATTAAAGGCCCAAGCATCGGACGTTCCAGCCCGTGTCAAAGCGCTGTTGGACGAACGTAAAGCATTGGCGAACGAAGTTGCACAGCTGCGCCGCGAATTGGCAATGGCCGGCGGTGCGGGCCAAGGTGCCGCACAAGAGGCAGAAACCATCAATGGTGTTCCCTTCTTCGCCCAAGTCCTATCAGGGGTTTCGGGTAAAGACCTGCCTGCGTTGATTGACGAACATAAAAACCGTTTGGGTTCGGCCGCAATTGTTTTGATCGCCGATACAGGTGACAAGGCTGCCGTTGCCGCAGGTGTCACCGATGATCTGACAGGCAGTGTTTCTGCGGTCGATCTGGTGCGTGCTGCGGTTCCTGCATTGGGCGGAAAAGGCGGCGGTGGTCGCGCAGACATGGCGCAAGGCGGCGGTGCATCGGCGGAAAACGCAGATGCCGCAATCGCAGCGGCCAAAGCGGTCTTGGGCTAATTGATGTCCGCGCTGTGGATTTCGCATGTGACAGTAACGGATGCGGTTGCATATAAAGAGTATGCAATCCGCGCCGTTCCGGTCATCACCAATTTCGGCGGCGTGTTTTTGTCGCGCGGGGGCGCATCTGTACACATTGAGGGACAGGCGTTTGAACGTCATGTCGTGGTGCGCTTTCCCGATCTTGAAACAGCGCAAGCCTGTTACGACAGTGCCGCATATCAAGCGGCGCTGCAGTTCGCAAAAGATGCCTCAATCAGATACTTGGTGATTGTCGAAGAAACCGAATAAGCGTTATTTCGCGGGCAGGTTCGACACAAAATCGAAGGCCATCCCAAGCCACGCTTTTCGTTTTTCGTCGTCGTCCACGGCATCGGCGTCAACATCGATGAAACCTGACATTTTGCGCCCTGTGAACATCATATCATGCGCACCATCAATCGCCAAAGCGGCATCATGGTGATCTTTGCCAACACGATACATCATACCGTCTTTGTGAACGCCGCACAGCATATTGCCATAGAGTAAAAAACACAGGCCGCCGAACATTTTCTTTTCGCTGATGCCTGCCACATCCGCCAAATCATCGCGAAGAATTTGGGCAAGCCCAATGTCATATGCCATTTGTGCCCCCTAGTGATCTTTGCCCAGAATGCCCAATCCCCGCAGATACACGCCGATGCCGCTTTCAAGCAGGTCTTCGGGATTATAGGGGCTTTGTGTGCCGGGGGAATTGCGGGCGAAAAGTTCGACAACCCCGTGGGACAACGCCCAAATATGGGCGGAAAACATTGATGCAGGTGGGCGGCGATCTGGTGGAATATGCGCGCATAGGTCTTCTGCGGCGCGTTCTAAAACATCGCGCGCTTTTTGGCTTGCTTGGGCGAGTGCGGGGGTGCGATTGACCGATATTCCGCTTTCGAACATTGAAATATAATGGCCCGGATATTTACGTGCAAACGCAAGATAGGCACGCCCCGTTGCATCAAAAGCGGCAAGCGCCGAAGGTTGGCCTTTGTCATAGGCGTATTGCATCAGATCGGCAAAGATTTCATACCCTTGCAGCGCGGCTTCTGCGATTAGATCCTCGCGACCTTCAAAATGCCGATACACGGCCGCAGGGGTTACGCCCGCCTGTTTCGCGGCCTCAGATAGGGTAAAGCCCGTTGGCCCCTTGGCGCGGATCAAATCCAGCGCGGCCTCGACCAGGGCTTGGCGCAGATTGCCGTGATGATAGCCGCGTTTAGCCATTCCAAACCTCGGGGCCGGCGGTGATCTTTGCATCAATCGCGCCAATGGCGTCGTCGTCGCGGCCCGTGTACTCAAAGCGTGTCAAGATTTGCTGGATCGCCGCAATACGTGCGCGGCGCTTGTCATCGGACCGCACGATGATCCATGGGGCATCGGCGTGGTGCGTTTTTGACAGGGTTTCATCAATCGCAGAGGTGTAATCATCCCACTTATAAAGACCCTTCACGTCGATAGAGGACAATTTCCATTGCTTTAACGGATCAGATTCGCGGTCCAAAAAGCGGCGCAATTGTTCCGCTTGTCCGACACTGAGCCAAAGTTTGATGATATCTACGCCGTCTTGATGCACCATTTGTTCAAAGGGCACCACCTGATCGAAAAACTTGCGTCTTTGTTCGTCAGAGCAAAAGCCAAAGACCTTTTCCACAACGCCACGATTATACCAACTGCGGTCAAAAATCGAAACTGTGCCTGCTGTGGGCAGGTGAAGGATGTAGCGTTGGAAATACCATTGCCCTGCCTCGGATTCAGTTGGTTTGGACAGTGCGACCACTTTGGTGGACCGGGGCGGCAGATTGGCACGAAGCCGCGCGATTGTCCCGCCTTTTCCTGCGGCATCGCGCCCTTCGAACACAATGGCCACGCGTCGACCTGTGGTGCGAACCCAGTTGTGAAATTTCGCCAATTCAAGTTGAAGCAAATCCATATGTGTTTGGTAAGCGTCTTTGCCCAGCTCTTTTGCATAGGGAAATTCGGGGCTTAGGACGTCACTTTTTTTAGCGCCTGCAATCGCGGCTTTTATCGTGTCAGGTGCGGCAGTGTTGTAGAATTCACTGATCGCGCCCTCAAATGGTTTTTGCATGCGCTTTTCCTGCATTTTCCGCTAGCATAGCATCCTGATGGGCCTGTGCCACCGTTTTTACGACTTTGTCTGCGGCAAAGTAATGCGGCATGTGACCAAGACCTTGCAACATATGGATCTGTGCATGGGGCGCGGCGTTCTTGATGCCTGTGATATGGAGTTGGTGCGGTACTGCTGTGTCCACGTCGCCAGATACAGCGTGGATTGGCATTTTAAGCGTCGAATACTGCCGTGATAGCTCGGTCACTTGTTGAACCAGATATTTGCGATGGCGAGCATTCGCAACGATTGAGCGCCAGCGCAGGACCAAATCAACACCCATATCTTGGCGGAATGTTTTCGGTGCACTGTTCGGGGCAAAGGTGCCGTCAATATTGCCTTGAATGATTGTGTCATAGGCGATGATATTCACGATCAATGCGCTCATGTGCCCGATAACCGGTAAGGCGTGCCACCATGCGTATACATTGTGATACTTTATCCAAGGCGTTGTGACCGCAGACAGCAAAACCAATGCCCGGACGGTTTCGGGGGCTTGCGTGGCCCATGCCAAGGACACCGCCCCCCCAAGCGAATGGCCCAAAACAATCGGCCGCTTGACGCCATAGTCCGCCAAAGCGGACCGTATAAATTCCGCCTGATCCGCGATGCGATAGGCCCCATTGGGCAATGGGTCAGAATATCCAAGGCCCGGGCGGTCAATCACAATCACACGAAACGATGACGATAAACCATCAACCAAAGTATTGATCATGTCACGCATATTGCCGCTTGCTCCGTGGATCAAGACCACATCAGGACCTTGGCCCCGTTCATAGATGTGAAATCTCGTCCCACGATGGGTCAAGATGGTTCCAACGGGCGGATAGGTGCGTTCAATTTTGGCGGCGCGCCGTTCCGCAAGCAAGAACAGCACCCCATAAAGAGCCAAAAGAGAAAGAAGGCTAAGTCCCAATAGCATTTAAATCATATGGTGTTGATTGATAGATTTCGTTGATCCAATTCCCATACAAAAGATGTGCATGACTGCGCCATCTGTTTTCTGGCGGGCGACTTGGATCATCCTCAGGATAGTAATTGCGCGGTATGTTGATCGGGGTGCCGGCATCCACGTCACGATCATATTCTTGTTTGAGCGTATCACTGTCATATTCAAAATGGTTGAAGATATAGAGCGCGCGATGCGCTTTATCTTCGATCAAACAGGGGCCAACTTCGTCGCTTGCCAAGAGGGTGGTAAGATCGGAGTGTTTGTTGACATCAGACGCGCTAATTTCGGTCCACCGGCTGACAGGGATCACGAAATTATCCGAAAAACCCCGCAGATACGGCGAATTCGGGACCAAATTATTCTGGCGATAACACCCGAATGCCTTTTTGGGCAGGTCAAGTTTGGGCACCCCATGGAAATGATAAATCATCGCCATGCCGCCCCAACACACGCCAAAGGTGGAATGAACGTGGGTTTGCGTCCAATCCATGATGCGTTTCAGTTCATCCCAATAGGTGACGTCTTCGAACGGAAGGTGTTCGATCGGGGCGCCTGTGATGATCAGACCGTCAAACTTTTCGCCCGACGCTTCAACTTCGGTGAAGGTGCGATAAAAGCTTTCCATATGATCGGCGGCCGTGTTGCGCGTTTGGTGTTCGCTCATCCGGATCAGCGACAGTTCAATCTGTAATGGGGTCGCGCCGATCAATCGGGCGAATTGATTTTCGGTTTGGATTTTTTTCGGCATCAGGTTCAAAAGCCCAATGCGCAGCGGTCGAATATCCTGCCGTGATGCCTGATCTTCAGACATAACCATAATGCCTTCACGTGTGAGAACGTCATAGGCTGGTAGGTTTTCTGGTATCTTGATCGGCATTTATGTGGTCCTTGCGTTGGTTTTCCCTAAATAGGGTTAACTCGCCTCGCGCTCAAGTGCGGTGGCGATCAAATCATCGAATTGATCGGGGGTTGTTACCTGTGCAACCTCGTCCGCGGTCACAGTGACACCCCATTTAGACATTCGTTCATAGAGCGGTTGTCGATGCGCCAACGCTTGGGCGTAGGTCCAACGAATGAAATCATCCGGATTCACGTCGTCGGGGCCGATATCCTTTAAGGTTAGGTATTCCGTCCAAACCCGTTCCAAAAAGGCAGGTTGATAGGCCATCGGTTTTGGCGCACGATCAAAGCGGCGGATCAATTCGGCTGTGTGATCCTCTGATCCTTTGATCCAGACCATCAACGTATGACTTGCCAGTGATTTCAAAACAGCATCATTTTGATCATCGGGATTAACCCATTCGCAAATCGACCCGCCCGTATCGCAGATGAAATGCGGATAGCCATAGAGATCCTGCGCCCGTTCAATAAAATACCCCGTGTCATTCAACGCGTTGATTTCGGACGCACGAAATTGTGCCTGACGGCGCGTGTATTCCGCGATGGGCAATCCGCCCAAATCACTGTTACCGGGTTTCCCCAGATAGGTTGAAACGGGTGTAAGATTGGTAAAGGAAATGTTGGAACCGATATAGATTGAATCGCTCATCAACAGATCGCGCAGAAACGGCACCTTCATCGCTTGGGCCTTGGCGTTATCGGCGATATATTCGCCCATGTATCGGGTTCCAATTCTGTAATCGATTGAATAGTGAAACCAATCGCCAGAGGCACGCAGCATGTTTGAGATATGGGTTTTCCCCAATCCCGACATGCCAAAAAACAGCACTCGTTTTTGCGCGGCGCGGCGCCAGTCTTGCGCAGATGAATAGATCATATCAAACCCCGAATTCATTGGTCCTGTCGTAGCGCAACAGGCATAATTGTCAAATGCTTTGCCCTAGGCTTTGCGCGTTTCTGACCAGATATTCATGTAATTGCCTGTAAAAATTATCGCGGCGCCGATAAAGACCCACATGTCAATCGCTTCGGCATAGACCAACATGCCAACCATCGCGATGACCGGCAATCTGATAAAATCCACTGGCATTACGACTGTTGCAGGGGCCAATGACAGGGCGGTTGTCAAACAAAAATGCGCCAAAAGCCCCGCGAACCCGATCAACACCAACCAAGGCAGCGTATCGAGGGACGGCATGGCGATATCCCCGTCATAGCCCGCACAAATCACCCCAAAGGCCAATTGCATCACGGTCAGATAGAACAGGATACATGTGATGGTTTCTGTGCGTGTCAGGCGTTTGGTGAAAATTGCAGAGCCTGCAAATCCAATCGCCGACAGAGCCGCCGCAATAACGCCGATGTTCAAGGACTGTCCCGTCGGGCGGGTCACGATCAGGATACCAACAAATCCCATAACCCCCGCCAACACGCGCATCTGTGTCCACCGTTCGTTCAACAGCAAGGGTGACAACAACAAAACCCATAAAGGCGACGTGAATTCCAACGCAAAGACTTGGGCCAAGGGGACAACCGTAATGGCATAAAACCAAAGGTTCTGTCCGGCGAAATGCGAAATGTTGCGGATAAAATGTGTGCCCAAATTGCGTTTTGTGATTTGACCCAATGTCCCAAACATCCGGCCCAAGATCAGCACGACACAAATGCCCACGATGCTGCGATACATCATGATTTCAAATGTATCGAGTTCAAAGCTGATCGCGCGACCTGCGACTGCCATTGCCGAAAACGACACAATCGCGCCCGACATAAACATCACGGCTTTAATCGTTTGTGACATCTTCATTTTTCCTATTGTCCACGTGTGCGCGCATGGGGCAACAGGGGGCGGAAAATGTCAATCGTCAAACAGCATTGGCGCAAATTTTGGTGTGGCTTGGATCCGTTTGATCCAATCTTGGATATGCGGGAATTGGGATAAATCGAACCCGCCTTGATCCGCAACATGGGTATAGGCAAACAAGGCAATATCAGCCAAGGACATCGACGTTCCAACGAAATAGGGGCGCGTTGAAAGATGATGATCCATCAGGCGCAGGGTCGCGTTGCCTTTGATCTGACAGGTGTCATATTCCGCTTGGCGCTCTGCGGGCATGTTTTGGTAAAACTGGATGAAACGCGCTACAGCAATATAGGGTTCGTGGCTGTATTGTTCAAAAAACATCCATTGCAGCATCTGCGCATATTCAAAGCGATCCTGCGGGATCAGATGCGATCCATCGGCCAAAAACGCAATGATCGCATTGGATTCGGCCAATCGACGGCCATCGGGCAGCACCATCGCAGGCACTTTGCCATTCGGGTTGATGGCCAAAAATTCGGCGGTGTGCGTTTCACCTTTGGAATTGTCGAGTGTGATCCAATCGTAACGCAGGCCCAAAAGCTCGGCCGTTAGGTACACTTTGTAACAGTTGCCAGATTTTATATGTCCATAAATTTTCATGATATGCGCAGCGCCAAAGAAATCTCGTGCGACGCTACGCGAAGTTTGCATCGCTATAAATGGAATTATTGTATTGAGTACACATGAAAAAGCCCGCAGTCTGCGGGCTTTGGTGATGATTATATTGTGACGTTTATAGGAATTTACCCATTGCGACGGCTGTGTCGCTCATCCGGTTGGAAAAGCCCCATTCATTGTCATACCACGTCAAAATACGCACCATGTTGCCATCCAAAATTTTTGTTTGATCGGTGGCAAAAATTGATGACCGGCTGTCATGGTTGAAATCCATGGATACCAAGGGTTCATCCGTCACGCCCAAAATGCCCTTTAATGGGCCAGACGCCGCAGCCGCACGTAATGCGTCGTTGATTTCCTCGACCGTCGTTGCGCGTGATGCTTCGAAGGTAAGATCAACAACAGATACGTTTGGGGTCGGGACACGGATCGCAACGCCATCTAATTTGCCATTTAGCTCTGGCAACACCAACCCAACAGCTTTTGCTGCACCTGTGGAAGTCGGGATCATCGACATCGCAGCCGCGCGTGCACGATATAGATCCTTGTGCATGGTGTCCAATGTCGGTTGATCGCCTGTATAGCTGTGCACTGTCGTCATGAACCCACGCGTAATGCCTACGGTATCATTTAGAACTTTGGCAACAGGTGACAGGCAGTTTGTCGTGCATGACGCGTTCGACACGATGACATCATCTGCCGTCAGCGTGTGATCATTCACACCAAAAACGATTGTTTTATCCGCGCCTTTTGACGGGGCAGACACCAATACTCGGCTTGCGCCGTTTTCCAAATGCACGGCGGCCTTTTCACGATCGGTGAAGATACCTGTGCATTCCATGACGATATCGACATTGCTCCACGGTAAATCGGCGGGATTACGGATTGCGGTAACAGCAA
>Ga0181554_1000952_pt1 | contig 28297 bp, 28 predicted proteins | sample 011ome_16_FD_145602 | JGI IMG/M metagenome (GOLD analysis project Ga0181554, IMG submission 145602) | Coastal salt marsh microbial communities from the Groves Creek Marsh, Skidaway Island, Georgia - 011503CT metaG (spades assembly) | ecosystem: Environmental > Aquatic > Marine > Intertidal zone... | reverse complement strand
GAAGAATTCATTGGGGTTCTGAGAACGCTCAACCTTCTCGGTTTGGATTCGATCGAACCGACATCGGTGCGCACCGCACCCGATTCCGAGGGCAAGCGCTCTGTTGCCTCGGTATCACCCCGCGACCTTGTCGCATCTGTCTTACCAGACCCTGCCACGCTGGGTAATCGCATGAGCGGCACCACGTGTGCGGGGACATGGGTGACCGGGAAAGGCAAGGATGGGACTCCCCGCGAGGTCTATCTGTATCACGCGATCGACAACGCCTGGACGATGGAGCACTACGACGCCCAGTGCGTCGTGTGGCAAACAGCCCTCGCCCCTGCTCTCGCTCTCGAGCTTCTCGCCACCGGTGTGTGGTCAGGCTCCGGAGTTCACGGACCCGAAGCCTTCGACGCAAAGCCCTTCTTGGATCTCATGGCGCAGCCAGAGTCCGAGGGTGGTTATGGCCAGGCGTGGGGTCTCGAAGAGCGCTAGCTCGGAGTGAATCGGAGGGACAGGCACGACAACCCGCCGTCAATTTTCTGGCATTCGGAGTTTTCCAACTCGATCACGACGAACCCAGCGTCTCGCACCCGCTCGGTGGTGAGAGGGAAACCCAAAGGCATAAACACGACATCGTTGACTCGGATGCTATTGGCCGCCGGTTCTTCACCCTCGGCAACATCGACCACTGTGTAGTCCTCGAAGCAACCACTCGCACTGAGGCGCGGGGTGGACAGAATCGTGGAGCCATCGAGCAGTGAACAATCGGACTTGAAGTGCAACACTCCAGGGGGAGTTGTCACTTCCCGGACGGTGTAACCCCAGTCCGCAACCGCATCGCGGAGCTCCGCGATTCCCTCGGCATTGGTCCGAGCTGATCGCCCCACCAGAATTTCTGTTTCCGTGGTCAAGATGTCCCCACCCTCAACGAACCCAGGACCCGTGAGTTGTCGAACCTCTGAATACAGGTCACCAAGGTGGGGCGCCATCGCCATCGATTCGCCAAATCGAGTGGGCGCTCCCGGGCGCAACACCACGGCCCCCTCTTGAAGACAGAGAGCCGTATCCTCGACAAACAACGAGTCGGGGAACTCTTCAAGAGCATCGAGAACACTCACTTCCACACCCGCCTGGCGCAATGCCATGACATAAGCGTCGTGGTGCCGCACAAGCACATCACTTTCGGGGTTTCCCACATCCTCTGCTCGAAGTCCGTGAACAGCACTGAGGGGTGGGCGACGTGTGATGGCGTGAGTAAACCGAAACGATCGTTCAGACATCAGGCAAACTTACTGGCCGTGAGTTTCTTCCGTGGCCACCAGAAGGAATCCCCCGTGATGAAGGCGAGGGCTGGCACGACCACTGTTCGCACGAGGAGGGTGTCAATCAGCACTCCGATACCGACGATGATGCCGATTTGGAACAGCGCGATGAGTGGAAGAACACCCAAGACCGCGAAGACTGCAGCCAAGAGAATTCCTGCGCTGGTGATCACTCCACCGGTAGCGCCCAAAGCCTTGATCATCGCCTGACGGGTGGGCTGACGTGACGTCGTCGCCATATTTGCCGACTCTTCTCGTGCCCGGGAGACCAAGAAGATGTTGTAGTCAACACCCAACGCCACGAGGAAGAGGAATGAGTAGAGAAAGACACTGAAGTCCAGACCCGACATCCCAAACACATTTTGGAAAATGAGCCAGGCAGCGCCCATGGCGGAGAAGAACGAGAGCACCACGCTACCCAGCAACAGAATCGGCGCGACAAGTGCCTTCAACAGCAGGACCAAGACAATGAACACCAACACCAGAATGAGGGGGATGACCAGGAGCTGGTCTCGCTCATATGCCTGCTTCACCGCGAGGCGGGTGGCGTCATCACCACCCACGAGTGCATTGGCCCCAGGAACCGCCTGAACGTTCTCACGAAGGCTCTCGATAGCCCCGTAGGCCTCTTCGCTGCCGCCCTCGGCATCAAGAACAACATCAATGCGAGAGAAGTCATCGTTCTGGTTCACAATCTCTGCCGATGCCACGAGGGGCGATGCGAGAGCGGCCTCGACGACATCCTCCGCTCGATCATTGACGGCAATGACCTGCGTGGGAGCGCTCGCTCCCGCGGGGAATGCTTCCGCCAAGACCTCAATACCGGTGACCGCTTCCGGCTTTACCCGGAATTGCTCCGTCTCGGGAAGCCCAATCGTGATGCCGGTGGCCCCAACGCTCAGTCCTCCCAGCACAGCAATACCCAGAATCACGACGGTGATGGGTCGCCTACTCACACCCTTACCCAGCTTCGCCCACCAGCCAGTATCAGACTTGTTCACTCCACCGAATCGAGGCACGAAGGGCCAGAACAACCCCCGCCCAAAGACCACAATGGCTGCGGGCAAAACACCGAGGGCGGCGATCATCGCGACCACAATTCCGCTGGCACACACCAGACCCAAGGCTCGGTTGCCACCGAGCTCCGCAAAGCTCAAGGTGAGCAGAGCCAGCGCGACTGTGCCTCCAGAAGCAAGAATCGCAGGACCAGCGCCCTTCACAGCTTTCGTCATCGCTTCATGACGATCTTCAGTCGTGAGCAGCTCCTCTTTGTAACGAGCAATCAGCAGGAGGGCGTAGTTGGTGCCGGCTCCAAAGACAAGAACGGAAAGAATTCCCGTGATGGAACCGTCCGCGGTGATATTGAAGAAAGCCGCGACGTTTCGACCAATCTGGCCGGCCATGCCATCCGCCGTTCCCACCACGAGCAGAGGAACGATCCACAAAATGGGGCTTCGATACGTGACCAACAGCAGGAAAATCACGATGAGCACAGTCGCCAAGAGAAGCGTGAAGTCCGCGCCGGCAAAAACCCCAGCTAGGTCAACCTGGAAACCTTCGGGACCTGTGACGTAGGGCTCAATCCCCGCGGGCACGTTCTCTGCGATGATCGCCCTGACTTCCACAATGCGCTCGGCCTGCTCATCGACGTCGTCGATCTCGTCCATGGGAATAGTGAGCACGGCCGTCGTGTTGTCTTCCGAGATGGTGGCAGGCGGAACAAAGAGTTCACCCATCACCTCGACATTGCTGTACTCGGTGAAGAGCTCGTTGGCGCCTCCCTTGGGCATCTGAATCATCGGGTCAAACTCACCCTGCAGCCAGACAATGTCCTCATCAGTGAACTCGCCCGAGGACTTTGCGAGAACCACAACCGCGGCCGTTCCCTCAGACCCAGGCATCTCGGCTAGAGCCTCCTCCACGAGAATTACTTCAGAGTCATCGGGGAGACCGTTGTCCGGGCTGACGTTGGTCTCTTCGGCGGCGAACACTGTGAAGGACAACACGGCGAAAATCAATCCGATGAGGAGAGTGACCCATGCGGTCTTGGGCCCAGTAATAAAGCGAATTATGGCGGTCACCTTCTAAAACTTACTCCTGAATGGACGTCTCATCCCGCAAACGCCCAGATGTCTTTGGGAGAGTGGAGGTGAGAGGAGGTCGTGGTGAAACTACTGCCCTCGGTTTTTCTGTCCGCGCTCGTCCTGAGCGGCTGTGCGCCCGCGGATCCTAACCCTGCGCCTCCCCCGGAAACGTCGATCGAGACCGAAACGACAGAACCGGCACCCCGGAGTGCACCTGGACCGTGTGACGTGGTGAACGAGCGCGAGATGGGCGAAACCATCGGTGCTCAAATCACGGCACTCAGGGCCGGTGACTACGCCGCCGCGTATGAATGGGCTGCTCCGGCGTTCCAGATGAATGTTCCCCTCGAGGTCTTCGAAATCGTCATCCAAGACGGCTACTCAAGCCTCCTGGAATCCCGCTCCCACACCTTGAGTGACTGCGTGCTCTTTCCAAGCGACCTTGGCAACACCGTCGTGACCGTGAGAACAGTGTCCGGTGAGGTGTTGACCTACTACTACGAGATGATCAACACCGACGAGGGGTGGCGCATTCTCGGAGCCGCCGAAATCGCCCCCGTTAGTTCCGGTGCCTAGAGGTTAGTCCCGCCAGGGAGGGCTCGGCTCGAGCTCTTCAGAGCGAGGCAAGCTCTCGGGCAACGATGCGCTCAGAGCATCGCGTTCCCCGTCCGTGAGAGCAATCCCCGCTGCTGACACAGAGTCTCGGATGGACTCAGCCCTTGTTGCTCCGGGAATCGGGATGATGACGGGTGAGTAGGCGAGCAGCCAGGCCAGCACGAGAGATTCTGGGCTGACAGATTTCTCCTTGGCCATACTTACGAAAGAGCCCACCTCACCAGTGGTGATGCGATTGACCTTCTTGGACCCTCCCAATGGGGACCATGGAAGGAAGGCGATGCCGTTGTCCTCGCAAATCTCGAGAACCTCGAGATCGTGGCGATAAAGAGGACTGAACTCGTTTTGCACCGAAATCACGCCACCCTGATCGGGTCCACCCGCTATCTCGAGCGCTCGGGTGAGTTGGGCTGCGTTGTAATTCGAGACGCCGATTTCGCGGACAATGCCCCGACTCTTGAGCTCGAGGACATTCTCAAACTGGGTCTCAAAAGTGAGTTCCGGGTCAAGCCTGTGGTGCTGCCACAAATCAATGACGTCAACACCGAGACGATCGCGGGAGCGCTCCGCTGCGCCCACGAGATAATCCAGACCTCCGTTTCGACCCCACTTTTCGCCATCGCTACGGGTGATTCCACCTTTCGTGGCAATGAGGACCTGATTCTTCTGCTCCGGCTGCGCCTCCCATGTGCCAAGAGCCTCCGCCACAAACGTCTCATTGTGCCCGACCTGGTCCCACGCTGGTGCATAGATGTCCGCGGTATCCAGAAGTGTGACGCCAGCGTCAAGCCCCGCATGAATCCCGGGAAGAGCGCTCGAGTTGCGGGTGTCTTCTGCGACGGCCGCACCTCTAGGCCAGGACACGTTCATACATCCCAGCCCAATGGGATAGACCTTCCAAGGCCCCAGTCTGCGGGTACTCACGATTGTTCTCCCTCCGGTAGCGGCATGATGTCGACCATCGTGGGTTCGGGCAATTGAATCACACCGTCCTCGAGAGAGATTACCGCCGATGCATTCCACGGCTCACGACCGTGTCTCATGATGTACCCAGGTACTAGCCACGCGGTTCCGGATGCATCCCACACGAGCAGAGGCGCTTCCTCCGAGCTTTCCACCGTGAGTGTGAGGACCTCACCGGGCTCCGGATAGTATGGCTCATCCATCGGAAGTCCATCAGCAAAAACACTGTCGAATCCAGAGTGGTACAGCGGTGCGGGACTTCCCCACCATTGGCCAGACGCAAGCCTGTCCACGGCCGCTAAGGGGCTCACCGTGGTGAACTCTCCCCGGGAAATGGGCAGAGCAGCGTGGCCTGACACTGAAGCGAGGGTTGGCCCCGGAGCAAAGAAGACGCTCCACTCCAGCGCGGTATCAACGCCATCGAGTTTCTGGATTGCGCTGAGTCCCACTCCCCAGTCATCATTCGCCAAGACAGTCAAGTCGGACTCCTCGATCTCGAGCCCTGATTTCTGGAGCAGCTCCACCGCCATTGCTCTGGCTTCCTCAACGCCGGGGAGCGGCCCGCTCGGTTCTGGGTTTTCGCATTCGAAACCGCCCAGATCCTCGGATCCTTCCTCGGGAATAATCTCTCGACAGGTTGGCTCCTGATAAGCCGCGGGGTTGCTGTAGTACCAGGGTCCTGTACCGCTCCACGTGAGGTTCAGAGTTGGACCACTCCAATCCTCGGGCCCAAGAACGTAGCCCGGCCACTGCTCGTCAAAATACTGGCTCGGCCCGGAGACTCCCTCAACTCCGTAAACACCGCCGAGTTCGGTCAAGAGGTCGAGCGGATCTCCCTGCAACGCCAGTTCGTACACTGTGCCCGACCCCTCGGCGTCAGACAGCCCCGGGCCCGGAACATAGTTGTAATCGACAGCAAGGGAGATGTCTCCGAAGGATTCTGCTGATGCCGCCCCGGAGTCAGCCAAGACGATGAGCGTCCGTGGTGCCGGGGGGAACACGACCTGGACAAGAGTTCCCAAGACTAATGCCAGGACGGCAACGCTGGCGACAATGCCCGTTTCTCGACCCTCGTTAGTCTCTTCTCGAGGTGATGAGGGAGAATCCGAAGCGGACGGTTCGAGGGACATGGCACTCCTTAATCGTCGAGCCAGTGATGACTCACCATGGCCTCACAGGCGTAAAAATACAATGACGAGGTCTCTTCGTCGCTCATCACGAGTGTAGAACCCCGGAGTCCCCTCAACTCGAGGGAGGTGACAGAATCTCCGTGACGGGAAAATGGTGCTGTTCCTTCAGCGCTCCCTCTGGGTCCTCGCGCCAAAGCTGGGTGTGCGTCGAGCGGTGGGGAAACGCTTTCACGAAGAAAAACGGGCGCAGTAGACTCATAGAGTGGCCACCGAGCAAGAGTTTGAGCCTCATCGGCTGAATTTTGCACCCCGACTCAATTGGCTTCGCGCCGGGGTCCTCGGGGCGAACGATGGAATCGTCTCCATTGCCGCGCTAGTCGTGGGTGTGGCGGCGGCGACATCTGACACCGGTCCGATTCTGATTGCGGGAACAGCGGGCATCATTGCGGGATCACTCTCCATGGCCTTGGGTGAATTTGTCTCCGTCTCATCACAGCGCGACAGCGAAGCTTCTCTGATTAGGCGCGAGCGTCAGGAACTAGAGGACAACCCCGAAGCAGAGTTGCTGGAATTGGCAGAGCTCTACCAACAGCGCGGACTGAGTGCCGCAACCGCAGCCGCAGTCGCTCGAGAGCTCACCGAGCACGATGCAGTCGCTGCACACCTCGAGGCCGAGTTAGGGATTAATGAACTCGAGCTGACCAATCCTTGGCACGCAGCAATCTCCTCAGCACTGTCCTTTCTTGCAGGCTCAGCCTTGCCGATGATTGCCATTCTGCTGGGGCCCGAAGACCTTCGCATCCCCCTCACCTTTGCTGCGTCTCTCCTGGCGCTCGGTCTCACCGGAGGAATCGGCGCTTATCTGGGACAAAGCCCCATTCTGCGTCCCGTCATGAGGGTGATGGGCGGTGGGGCTTTGGCGCTCGCCATTAGCTGGGGAATTGGCACAGCCCTCGGGGTGTCAGGAATCTAGTCCAGGGAACCTACCAACTCGCGGTCTTCCTCGCACAAGAACTCCTGTTCTGAGCACTCGTCACAGACAACTGACTCAAAAGTGCACGAGAGGCTCGAGCAGTTTTGCATTCGCGAAGAGCCTGCTCCGCACAGAACGCATTGACCAATGACCGCCGGTTCAGACGAAAAAGTAACCGCCTTGCGGTTGTCAAAAACGTAGAGGGATCCTTCCCAAAGCCCTGAATCTCCAAACTGTTCTCCGTAGCGAACAATCCCTCCTTCCAGTTGGTACACCTCCTGGAAGCCACGCTTGATCATCATCGCGGAGAGCACTTCACACCGGACACCACCGGTGCAATAGGTCACCACGGGTTGATCTTTGAGGTGGTCATATTTTCCGCTCTCGATTTCCCGCACAAAATCATGTGAGGTGCGAGTGTCAGGGACAATGGCGTCCTTGAATCTGCCAATGTCCGCTTCCCACTTGTTGCGACCGTCAAAGAAGGTGACCGGCTTAGCCTCGACTAGTTCATGCAGTTGCTCCGGGCTCAAATGTTGCCCACCGCCTGTGACGCCGTGATCCCCCACCACAACTTCCTCAGGCGCCCCGAACCCAACCAATTCATCTCGAACCCTGACCTTCAATCTCGGAAAGTCCTCCGGGCCACTACCCTCGCTCCACTTGAAATCGATGTCGCGAAAAGCAGGATACTCGCGGGTTTTCCGCCAGTACTTTTTGACTGCATTCAGCTCGCCGCCGACCGTGCCATTGATGCCATGGGGCGCAATGATGATGCGACCGCCCAGGCCCAACGACTCACACACATCGCGCTGCCAGAGGCGAATGGCATCCGGGTCCGCCAACGGAGTGAAGCAGTAGTAGAGCAGAACCTTGTAGAGCGCCATATTCTCAGTCTACGAGTGGCATCCACGGCGGTTGCTCGGGAGAACATAGGGGTGCTTTCGGATTCAATAGGACCTGCCGCGAGTACGCCGCCGAAACACCACGGCTAGTTCAGCGTGTGGCTTACGATAACTGTGTTCTATTTTCTCCCCCACACGAAAGTGAAAATATGGAATTCAACTGGATAGCAATCGGTTTTGCAACTGTTGCCGGTATCGCTGTTGGGTCTCTCTGGTTTGGCCCCAGAACGTTCTTTCCCGTGTGGTGGAAAGCGCTCGGAAAATCCCCCGAAGAACAGCCAGGAACATCAAACATGTTCGCTGTCTTCGGCCTCACCGCTCTTGCAGTCATTACACAAGCTGTGATTCTCGCCCTGGTACTCAACGCCGTGGGTATGGGTGGAGTCGATATTAACTGGTTTACAGGTTTATCAACCGGAGCTCTTCTCGGAGTTGGGTTTGCAGCAGCTCCCGCACTTTCTCACAAACTCTTCGGCGGATTCAGAATCTGGGTATGGGTGCTTGAAGCGGGTCAAGACATCATGTCTCTCGCAGTCATGGGCGCAATTCTTGGGGCACTGAACTAGCACGACGCTCTAGCAGCATAGATTCGCGCCGCTGAACCCTTCGCATCATCTACGGAGGAGCCTCTTGGCGGTACCGGTGGGATTTGAACCCACGGTGGGCTTTCACCCACACAACTTTTCGAGAGTTGCACCTTCGGCCGCTCGGACACGGTACCGCCCGCTAGTTTACACAGACACCCATCCCGCCTTCAGCCCCGGTCAGTGGTGAGCTCTAGGCTCTAAGCATGGCCAAGACCGAGTCCCCCTATCGCTGCGATGAATGCGGATGGACCACCCTGAAATGGGTGGGGCGCTGTGGTGAGTGCCAGTCCTGGGGAACTGTCATCGAAGTCGGAGCTCCCACGAGCGCGTCGCGCCAAGCGGTCGCTGTTGTTCCCAGTGCCGAGCGGATCGCAAAACCGATCACGGAACACTCGGGGAACGAAAGTGGTCACGTACCCACCGGGGTGGGGGAATTTGACAGGGTTCTCGGTGGTGGCATTGTGCCAGGTGCCGTGATTTTGCTCTCCGGCGAACCAGGGGTTGGGAAATCCACACTTCTACTGGATGTGGCTGCCAAAGCTGCTCAGGGTGGGAAGAAAGTTCTCTACGTCAGCGCCGAAGAATCTGCAGGCCAGGTGTACTTGCGTGCGTCACGCACCAACGGCCTTGACGACAATCTCTTCCTCGCCAACGAGACGGACCTCGGCGGGGTACTGGGACACATTGATCAGGTGCAGCCGGAGCTCATGATTGTCGACTCCATTCAGACCGTGTCCTCAGGGGTCTTGGAGAGCTCGGCTGGTGGCGTTGCTCAAGTCAGGGAAGTTGCCGCGACCCTCATCAGGGTCGCGAAGAACTCCCACTTACCCATCATCCTGGTCGGACACGTCACCAAAGATGGGCAAGTAGCTGGTCCCAGGACTCTCGAGCATTTAGTTGATGTCGTCTGCCACTTTGAAGGGGACCGGCAGACCTCGTTGCGCTTTGTGCGGGCGCTGAAGAACAGATTCGGCCCCACGGACGAAGTGGGGTGCTTCGAGATGAGTGGGGAGGGCATCCTCGAAGTGCCCGACCCCAGCTCTCTGTTTCGCTCCCACACCACTAAGGCGGTCAGCGGGACCTGCACCACCATTGCCTTAGAGGGTCGCCGGGCCCTCCCCGTGGAAATCCAGGCGCTCGTCGTGCCGAGCACCGCGGCCCAACCTCGGCGGGTGGTGAACGGCGTGGAATCCTCCAGAGTGGCGATGATTCTGGCTGTTCTTGAGCGCCGGGCCGGCTTACCAGTCTCCTCAGCGGATGTCTATGTATCGACAGTCGGTGGCATCAAGGTTTACGAACCGGCCACAGATTTGGCCATTGCCTTAGCAATCGCCAGTGCCACAAAAGACATCCCGCTCTCTCAAGAGATGGCAGCAATTGGAGAGATTAGCCTCGCCGGCGAAATCCGAGCTGTCACCCAAGCCCCCCAGCGGGCTTCAGAAGCGGCACGGTTGGGCTTTACTTCCGTGCTCGATCACACCACACCGAGTATTCATGAAGCCATCACCAGAGCGTTCTCGGGAAGCCCGAAGAAGCAGAAAGAGCCTGCTTTTTAGTTCAGTAGGAACTGCTTGGTCTCGGCGGATTCCAAGCTGCCCAGCTCAACCGAGAGGTGATAGCTCGCGCCACCTGCTGGCATCACGGGGCGTTCACCATCACACGTGTCGGGTGTCGAGCGGGTCCGATCCCAGGGAATAGCAGTGGTCTCTTGCTCTGAACCAGGAGCGAGAGTGAGCTCATACGGAACAGCGTCGGTCTGACAGTCGTCAGAAGACCAGATCAGGTCAGGCCCGGAGGAAATCACATACTTTTGTGCGTCCGTTCCCGCGTTGACCTTGCACTCCACAGAAGACACGTTCTTCACGCCCATCCAGAGCTGGGGGTTCATTCCCGAGTCATAACTGGACTGGTCGGTGCGAGCGGTGATTTCGAGCTGACTGGGGAGGCAGTTGGGTACTTCAACGACCGCAAGCTCTTCGGTGACCTCTTCCGCAGGCTCGGCTGTTGTGCCAAAGCCAGGGCGCACGATTATCAACACAATGACGGCGATAACCCCGAGTAGCCCACCGAGTACCGCGAGTCTCCTCCTCCAGTAGACCGAGGAGGGAAGGGGGCGCTGAGCCTGTGACATAGCCCTAGGGTACGACTGGAGTGCGGAAAATAAGGGCCTTAGCGCCGGCGAGCCTAGGAACTTACAGGTTTAGCTAAGGTCTTTCACCAGACGGGAATTACCCAGCGTGTTGGGCTTAACTCTGGCTAGATCGAGGAACTCAGCAACACCTTCATCGGGCGAGCGCACCAACTCCACGTATATCTCGGGATCCACAATCTGGTCATCTTGGAGATGGAAACCGTTGCGTCGGAAGAATTCCACCTCAAAGGTCAGACAGAAGAGCGTGTCCAGTCCGAGCTCTCGAGCTTGCTCTTCGAGAGCTCCCACCAGTGCTGTACCAATTCCCTCCCCTAGAAGGTCAGGAGACACGGCCAACGTCCTGATTTCTCCCAGGTTTTCCCAAAAAACGTGCAACGCACCGCATCCCACAACGTTCCCGGAAGGGGTGGTTGCCACGGTGAACTCTTGGACTGCTTCATAGAGCACCACGAGGTCCTTGCCCAGAAGCACACGTGCTTCGACGAGGGGTTCAATCAGAGCGGCGATAGCGCGGATGTCCGACGTGCGCGCACGTCGAATTGTCCACTTCTCAGCCTGGGTCACCAGGAAAGCGTAGCGCTTAGGACTCGAGCACTCCGGCTTCCAGTGGCTCCGCTTCACGCTTCTTACTCACAAAGGTGAACTCGGTGCCATCGAAGTCGACGGTGATGTGCTCGCCAGGGTTCAATTCGCCCTGGAGGATGCGCTCACTCAACGGGTCCTCGACGCTTTGCTGGACGGCTCGGCGCAGTGGGCGTGCTCCCATCGTCGGATCCCAGCCAAGAACAATCAGCTGCTTCTTGGCCTCATCGGAGACACTCATGGTCATATCGCGATCCAGCAAGCGGTCACCGAGTCGCTTGATGAAGAGGTGCACAATCTCCATCAGTTCGTCCTGGTTAAGCTGCGGGAAGACGATGGTCTCATCCACACGGTTGAGGAACTCGGGCTTGAAGTTCTTCTTCAGCTCCTCCACAACCTTCGCGCGCATGGACTGGTAGCTCGCCTCGGTGTCGCCCTCCACCGTGAAGCCGACCGGGCCACCGGTGATGTCCTTGGTTCCCAAGTTCGTCGTCATGATGATCACGGTGTTCTTGAAGTCCACCACACGACCCTGACCATCGGTCAGGCGGCCCTCTTCCAACACCTGCAACAGGGAGTTGAAGATATCGGGGTGAGCCTTCTCAATCTCGTCAAACAGCACGACACTGAACGGCTTACGTCGAACTTTCTCCGTCAACTGTCCACCGTCTTCGAATCCTACGAATCCGGGAGGAGCACCGAACAGGCGCGAAACGGTGTGCTTTTCACCGAACTCCGACATGTCCAAAGCAATCAGTGCGTCTTCGTCATCAAAGAGGAACTCCGCCAGAGCCTTGGCCAGCTCAGTCTTTCCCACACCAGTGGGGCCGGCGAAGATGAAGGAACCACTCGGGCGTTTCGGGTCTTTGAGACCCGCGCGAGTCCGGCGAATGGTCTTAGAGAGAACAGAGATCGCCTGTTCTTGACCAATCACACGCTGGTGAAGAGCCTTCTCCATGAACATCAGGCGCGCAGTCTCTTCTTCGGTGAGCTTGAAGACAGGGATTCCGGTTGCGGCGGCGAGAACCTCGGCAATGACACCCTCATCGACGACCCCGGTGCCGCCGGCCTCGCCGCTTCGCCACTTCTTTTCCAGCTGCAGACGCTCGCCGAGGAGACTCTTCTCCTCATCGCGCAGCGATGCTGCTTTCTCGAAGTCTTGACCTTCGATGGCTGCTTCCTTGCGAGAACGGACGTCAGCAATCTTCTCGTCGAACTCCCGGAGCTCAGGAGGGCTCGAGAGGATGGACAGGCGAAGACGTGCTCCGGCCTCGTCAATCAAGTCAATGGCCTTGTCTGGCAGGAAACGATCCTGGACGTAACGGTCAGAGAGGTTGACGGCTGCCTCGATAGCACCATCGGTGATCGACACTCTGTGGAACGCCTCGTACTTATCCCGCAGACCCTTCAAAATGTTGATGGTGTGAGCCGGACTGGGCTGGTGAACCTGGACAGACTGGAAGCGACGCTCCAGAGCGGCATCCTTCTCAAAGTGCTTGCGGTATTCATCCAAGGTGGTGGCGCCCACAGTTTGGAGCTCACCACGAGCCAGCAGAGGCTTCAGAATGCTGGCAGCGTCGATGGCGCCCTCAGCGGCTCCCGCACCCACCAGAGTGTGAATCTCATCGATGAAAACAATGATGTCGCCACGGGTGCGGATCTCTTTGGTCACCTTCTTCAAACGCTCTTCAAAATCACCGCGGTAGCGTGACCCTGCGATCAGGGAGCCAAGGTCCAGCGAGTAGAGCTGCTTGTCCTTCAGCGTCTCCGGAACGTCGCCCTTCACAATTGCTTGAGCGAGGCCCTCCACAACAGCGGTCTTTCCCACACCGGGCTCACCCACCAGAACAGGGTTGTTCTTCGAGCGACGAGAGAGGATCTGCATGACCCGCTCCATCTCACGCTCGCGACCAATGACGGGATCAAGCTTTCCTTCACGAGCCGCCTGTGTCAGGTTGCGGCCGAACTGGTCCAAAACCTGTGAACCCTTGTCGCTGCCGCCGGTCTCTGAGCCACCTACCGATACGGGGTCTTTGCCCTGGTATCCCGAAAGCAACTGAATGACTTGCTGGCGAACACGGTTCAAATCCGCACCCAGCTTCACCAGAACCTGAGCGGCAACACCTTCACCCTCACGAATCAGGCCGAGCAGGATGTGCTCGGTGCCGATGTAGTTGTGTCCGAGCTGGAGTGCCTCACGGAGGCTCAACTCCAAAACCTTCTTCGCGCGAGGAGTGAAGGGAATGTGTCCGGTGGGGGCCTGCTGACCCTGACCGATAATCTCCTGCACCTGCTCGCGGACAGCTTCGAGCGAAATCTCGAGTGACTCCAGCGCTTTAGCAGCGACACCTTCACCCTCGTGGATGAGACCCAGGAGGATGTGCTCAGTGCCGATGTAGTTGTGGTTCAGCATCTTGGCTTCTTCTTGCGCCAAGACCACGACTCGGCGTGCCCGGTCGGTAAACCTCTCAAACATCTTCATCACTCCTTTACGGCGAGAGTCCTCGCCAATGCTCGTGAACACGAGAATAAGCGCTCGCCCTCGTCCATGGGGCGGTGTTCGCCCCTAGCGTGAGATGTCAGCAAACCTGAGGTTTCTCCCCATAAACTTCGATCCGTGGCTCGTTCTTCCAAAAGGTCGGCGCTCCCCCCTGCCAGGGTGGGGCTTTTGATCATGATGGGCGGGATTGCCGTGACCGTCGCGCTTGGCGCGCTTCTGAGCTAGGACAACAGGATGATTGAAAACTTTTGGGCCAACGCACTGTTCTCCGTGACGCCCACCATCCTCATTGGCCTCATCTTCTGGTTCATTATGCGCTCGATTCTCTCTGCCGATCGCGGCGAGCGCGAGTCTTACAAAAAACTCGAGCGTGAAGAACGCGCGAAGCGTGGTTTACCGGTCGACGACTAGGTCGATTTCACCAGCGGGAACAGGACGGTTTCCCTAATTCCCAGGCCGGTAATTGCCATCAGAAGGCGATCAATTCCCATGCCCATTCCGCCCGTGGGAGGCATTCCGTGCTCAAGGGCGCGGAGGAAGTCTTCATCCACCTTCATTGCCTCGAGGTCGCCCTTGGCACCAAGTTTTGCCTGCTCGAGGAATCTCTCGCGCTGAATGACGGGGTCGACAAGTTCGGAATATCCGGTTGCCAGCTCAAAACCACGGACATACAGGTCCCACTTCTCCACCACACCGGGAATTGAGCGGTGGGCGCGCACTAGAGGGGACGTATCTAAGGGGTAGTCCATGACAAACGTGGGGGTGGTGAGGGACTCCTTGACGAAGTGCTCCCACAGCTCCTCGACATATTTACCGGGGGTGGGCTGAGCAACCTCAATCCCGACCTTCTGCGCCATCGACTCTAGGTTGGACAGTGAGGTGTCCGGGGTTATGCGTGTGCCACTGGCGTCGCTGAGGCTCTCGTACAGACCCAGCCGATTCCACTGGCCACCCAGGTCATACTCAGTTCCATCAGCCCAAGTAACCGTGGTGGACCCCGCCACGGCAAGCGCCGCCTTCTGAATGAGCTCCTGGGTCAGATCCGCCATCTGGTGGTAGTCCCCATAGGCCTGATAAGCCTCGAGCATCGCAAACTCTGGGCTGTGAGTGGAGTCAGCCCCTTCGTTGCGGAAGTTGCGGTTTATTTCGAATACTCGCTCGATTCCACCGACCACTGCGCGCTTGAGGTAGAGCTCGGGAGCGATTCGCAAGAAAAGGTCAGTACTAAATGCGTTGGAATGGGTGATGAAGGGTCGCGCGGAGGCCCCACCGTGCTGAACCTGCAGCATCGGGGTTTCCACTTCGAGGTAACCGTGCTCACCAAATGTGGAGCGAAGCGAGGCATTGACCTGTGCGCGGGCGCGCACCGTCTCGCGAGCTTGCTCGCGCACGATCAGATCCAGGTAGCGCTGGCGAACTCGGGTTTCTTCGTTGAGCTCGCTGTGCAGGTTGGGCAGTGGCATCAGCGCTTTGGCGGCGATAGCCCACTGCGACACCATGATGGAGAGCTCACCGCGTTTGGAGGCAATAACTTCACCTGCCACGAAGACATGGTCGCCAAGATCAACGAGGTCTTTCAGGAGCTCAAAGGACTCTTCTCCCACCTCGCCAAAGGAGACCATGGCTTGGAGGCGCTCCCCAGATCCCTCTTGCAGGGATAGGAAGGCGAGCTTTCCGGTAACTCTCATATGGACCACTCGCCCGGCAATCCCGACAACCTCGCCAGTCGCGGCCTCGGGCTCTAAATCGGGGTGAGCGTCTCGAACGGCGGAGATGGTCGTCGTCACGGGGACCGAGACAGGGAAAGGCTCGAGCCCTGTGGCCAACATCTGCTCACGTTTGCCCAAACGAACGGCATGTTGTTCGTCAATATCGTCGGCGTCTGGCTCGACGTGTGGGGCATCAGTCATGAGTGTGAAATTCCTGCGTGGGGGCGCTGTACCCCGTTAGCCTACTGACCAAAGTGCAGAAGCTTGTTGTCTATGAGCCGCACGCCGCCTATGGTGACGGCCACGATCAGTCGGGCGGGCTCCTCCGCTCCACTTTCTCCCCCGGGCCGAAACGTTTCTGGATCGACCACCTCGACATAGTCAACCTCCACTCCAGGGGCGCTCTCCAGGATCTCTCTCGCCCGATTGCGGGCGTCCTCGGCGCTGGATTGGTGGGAGGCCTCCTCCAGCGCCCTCGGAATCTCGAGCGCCCGAGTCAACGAGGTCTCACTCAACTGGGCATTCCGACTGGACAGGGCGAGGCCGGAAGAATCTCGAATGGTGTCCACCTCCACAATGCGAAGAGGAAGCTTCTGATCCTGCACCATCTGCTGAACAAGGAACAGTTGTTGGGCGTCTTTAGTGCCAAAGACCGCCACCTCGGGATCGACATAATCGAAAAGGCGCTTCACCACGGTGAGCACACCATCAAAGTGTCCTGGTCGAGAGGCTCCCTCGTAGGTGTCGCCAACCCCGCCGGCGCTCAGGCTGGGTGCAGCGTCTGGTCCCTCGGGATACATCACCTCTACACTGGGCGCAAAAATGACGTCCACCAGCGTGTCAGCGAGAAACGCCTCATCGGCGTGAAGCGACCGTGGATACTCGTCAAAGTCTTCGCCTGCGCCAAATTGCAGAGGGTTGACAAAAATACTGACCACGCATCGATCCGCTCGAGTGGTCGCCTCCCGCACGAGAGCCTTGTGACCCTCATGAAGAGAACCCATCGTGGGCACCAGCGCTACTGATTCTCCGGCGGTCCGCCAGGTTTCCCGAATACCCTGAAGTTCCTCGAGCGTGTGGACGATGGCTGGCATCAGGCCTCTCCCCCTAGCTCACGCTCATTTCCTGCAAACAACCGGAGGGCATTCTCAATACTCGAGCTCACCAGGGGTTGCATGACCACGCCTGGATTATCGATTCCCGCAGCTTTCAATCGGCTCGCCGCCTCATGAATAGTGGTGTGCGAGAAGCTTGTAGCCAAAGCGATGGCCGAGGCGACCTGCGCGCGCTTGTCCTCCGCCACGACCAGGGGCTCCATTCCCATTTCGACGGCGAGTGCGCTCGCAATGGGCTCCGCAACGGCTGGTGCACTGATCACACACCATGCTCCGGACATCCTGGAGAGATCCATGCTGGTTCCGGTGAACTCCATCAAGGGGTGCAGGGCCAAGGGAATTGCTCCCTGTGCCCGGGCGCTATCCCACACATCGAGACCATGGGTAATGGAGGTGTGGAGTACCAATTGCCCCGTGTTCCAAGCGTTCTGGAGGCTGAGGCCCTCAATGAACCCCGGTAGCTCATGGTCCGGAAGAGCTACCACGACTAACTCACTGCGCTCAATAATCTGCAGCGGATCGGCATAAACCACTCCGGGAAGTATTGCCTCCACTCGCTCCTGCCCGCTCTCTGAGGGCTGTGTGATCCCCACCAAGGAGTGTCCTGCGCGCGACAGCGCGGCTGCAATCAAAGGTCCCACTCGGCCGGCACCAATAATGCCCACTCCGAGCCTCGTGGAATTCACGCTGGTGTCCTCCGCCTTCGCCGTGTTGTTGTCGTGTCTCCAATGGCGCCCACGGTCAGCGCATGAACAGTGTCCCACCATCTCCAGGCGTCGTCGGTGTCAAGGCCCACAACACGAGTCGACACGGGTCCCTCCACGCTCTCTACTGCGAATACGGAGAGGCCCAAAGCTCGATGCCATGGTCCCTGCGAAACACTGGAGCTCTGGATTCGAGCCAAGGGGACAAGGGCCAGCTTGGTAATCCATCGGCCACAACGCAGTGCCACAACCCCTCGAATCACCGCACTACCGGTCACGCCATAGCTCAACGGAATTCGAAAGCGTGCGCGCCGAGAGGCTCCGACATGAGCCTCATTCTCCACGCCCGCTTCTGCCCACTGCGTGTGGGGTTGTTGGAGAAGGGTGGTGACCTGAGCCATCGCGGACTCTTCCTGAAGGCTGGGTACGCACAGCTCCACCATCCGCACCATTTCGCTCGTAGTAGCCACAGGGAGTAACAGGGTGTGGGCGGGAGTCTTTTTGTTAGTAGAGCCTGGAGAGGATGCGAGGTTCGCATCGACCCTCCACCATCCCAAGAACTTCCACGGCCATGGCTGCGAGATTTGGAGGGCGTGAATCCGGGCGGGCGGAATAGTTTCCACGCTGGTGGAGAGCAACCCCAACGAGACTCGCACATCACCTTCAATCGAGTCGATGACAAAGTTCCCGACCCTAAAAAACCGGTCGGCTAGATACACGACATATCCAAAAACCACCGAAATCGGGCCCAGCCAGGCAGCGAGCTCACCCGCGGTCAACGCCCCCACCAACACCGCGATGAAGGCCGCACCAAAAAACACAGTCTCCACACTCACGACTAACGATGCCAGGTACCGAAAAAGCGACACCTCGAGTTCCCGGGTGATGACCTGAGGCTCAGGCTCGCTGTCATCAACTCGGTGCCCCGGTGTCTGCAAGATTTCGCGACGAACTGCTGTCGCCACACTGTAGGGGAGGTAGGCGAGGACGACATTGGCATCGTTCCCGGCGGCCTGAATATCGAGCTTTGCAAGTCCCAACAGTCGAGGAATAAGTGGACGCCTCACACCAATGGTGTTGATGCGGTCTCGCCGGGCACGGCGGGACGATTTCGCGAGAATGCCCTTCTTCACCTCGAGAACATCGTCATCCATGCGAACCAGATGGACTCGCCATTGGAGCCAAAAGACCAGTGCGGACACCACGACAACGACAACGGCGCCCAAAAAAATCAGGGCCAGTGAGTCAGCAATCAGGAAGGCGATTCCACCGCCCTCATCGTCATCCTCCACGCCCGCGAACTGGAGTATGGCTCGCAGGATGACTGTTTCCCAGAGCGCCGCAAACCCTGCTCCCAAGAGGCCCAACAGAACCACGCCACCTTGGAGCAACGGTGTCAGCGGGTGCAACCGAAACCACTCACCGCCTCGCAGATCCCCGGCGCTGCGCAGTACCGCAGCTGTCATCGCTAGAGGCCTGCCCGGCGGGTCTCCGCCACCGCGATCAAACGGTCCCGGAGTTCCTCCGCGACGGGCAAGGGGAGCCCGGGGATTGTCACTCCCGTTGATGCAGCTGCCGTCACGAGCTTCAGCTCCGAGAGCCCTAGTAGGCGCGACAGAGGACCCCTCGTGACATCGACAAGCTGCAAGCGCCCATACGGCACCGCGACCTGACGTTGAAAAATGATTCCTCGACGGAACACCAAGTCATCAGCCCGAAGCGCATAGCCATACGCCTTGACTCTGCGAGGAATAAACCCCACGACTGTCACCACGATGGCGAGTGTGATCGCCAGCGGATACCAGGATGCCCACGTGAGCACAGGATCACTGATCCACAGGGGCACACTGGACACAGCAACTGGGGCGAGCGACCCGCCCACAGTGTGAACAAGTGCCTCCACCTGGTAGCGCGGACTTACTCGTTCCCAGACGGTTTCCTCGGCACTCATGACAGCTCTCCTCCGGACACGACGTCAGCTCTGCCGTCTGATGAATCGGGCGGGAGGGTGCACCACCGCTCGGCGATGAGTGCCCCCACCATCAACACGACGGCGCCGACGAACGCCACAACCGTGGGCGCTAGCGTCTCGGCTAAGACCACGGGTCGACTGGCAAAAAACAGCACGAAGCCCACACCCATCCCTCCAAGCGCCGAGGCGGCCAAGGCTCCTGCCTTCGCCAGAAGCACCACCCTCGTTGCGTAGAAGGGATCGACCGGTGTCTTGGCGCGATCTGTCCTCACCTGACTCCGAATCGGCCAGGCCAAAGCCAACAGAATTGCTCCCAGTGCTGCCAGCGCTGCGCCCCAGGTGTAGGGAGGAATAAGCGCTGGGATTCCTGAGGTGACCAATAGCCACTGCCCAGCCCACCCGAGTACCCCTCCGATCAAGCCTCCCATCAGAAGAGCGATGGCCGAGGTGTGGCTCATGACGGGTTGGGTGGAAGGGACGCGAGGAGCTGAGAAATAGGCCCATGGCGAGGGAGAGTAGCGTCGGGATCAATTTCCTGCCACGGTTCCAACACAAATCTGCGCTGGTGCGCCCTGGGGTGAGGAGTCGTCACGAAGGGATCATCACTCACTCGATCGCCGTACAGGATGAGATCCAAATCTAAGGTGCGGTCAGCGTATCGTTCTCCAGTTCGCTCACGACCGTGTTGACGCTCGATATCCATGAAGTGTTCGAGGGTTTTCTCTGCCGACCAGGCGCTCTCCAGAAGAATCACCTGGTTCACATACGCGGGCGCATCGGGGTTGGGGCCATCAGGTCCCAGCGCCACTGTCTCGTGCAATGAGGAGGCTGCTGTCACCCGGAAGCCCTCAGTAGCCGCCAGGTCCGCAAGTGCTCGAAACGCGATGTCTTCGCGGTTGCCGAGGTTTGTCCCCAGTGCCACCACGCATGAAACCCAGCTGTCCTCCGTCGTCACGCGCCCACCTCTCGTCGTCTTGATACAGAAACCCCGGCAAAAGGAACCGAAATGGGGGCCTGGGGTTTATGAATGGTGACGCGGGTGGCCTTCACGCGCTCGAGTGATAACACCATGGTGACAATCCGATCACACACCGTTTCAATCAGGTCGGCGGGCTCTCCTTGAATAATCTCTGCAACCCGCTCTGCCACTACCCCGTAGTCCACCGTGGAGGCGACATCGTCATGGGCGATGGCCTCGTCAAACGACGTCTCAATGTCGACATCCACCAGGAAAGTTTGGCCTTCTCGTTTCTCCTGGGGAAAAACTCCGTGATAGCCGAAGGCCTCAATCCCCTCAATCCTGATCACGTCACTCACGGGGACCCCCTTCGTGGAAAGCCTGCCAGACATCCAATGCCTCTCGGTGCGCTTTCACATTGTGAACCCGCAGAGCGAAGACTCCAGCCTCCGCCAACAGCACTCCCAAGGCCGCCGATGCTCCATCGCGCTCCGCAGGTTTGTGCCCTCCCGGCAGAAGCTCACCCAGGAAACGTTTCCTCGACGCTCCGACCACCATCCGCGTACCCGAGGGAACAAGGTCATCCAGGTGAGACAGCAGAGACCAATTGTGCTCCGGAGTTTTCGCAAATCCAAGACCTGGATCAACAAGGAGGCGAGAGGGGTCGATGCCCGCCTTGGATGCCTCCTCCAGTCGTACCCGAATCTCGTGCGCAACGTCACTGACAACGTCGTCATAATGCGCCAGCGAGTCCATGGTGTCGCTGTGTCCTCGCCAATGCATCAGCACATAATCGACAGCAGCCTCTGCCACGACCGAGAACATGTCTGGATCCGCCAATCCTCCGGACACATCGTTGACGATGCGAGCACCAGCGTCCACAGCCTTAAGGGCTGTCGACGCTCTCATGGTGTCAACACTCACCACGACCCCTGCCTCGGCCAGCGCCCTCACCACGGGGATAACGCGCTGCTCTTCTTCCTCAGGAGTCACACGATGTGCTCCGGGTCTAGTGGACTCGCCTCCGACGTCAATGACGGAGGCGCCCTGCTCCACGAGAGCCAGGCCCTGCCTGATTGCGGCATCAGCCTCCTGGAAGAAGCCTCCATCGCTGAACGAGTCGGGAGTCGTATTCACAACCCCCCACAGCTCGGGCCGCCGACGAGCGCTCACGCCCAGTCCTCGCCTCCCGCGAGGAAAAGGGCTTCGTGCCTTTTGGTGTCTTCTGAGAGCGTTCCCTCAGTGGCAACTGTCACCGTCGTGAGTCGCTGCTTAGGTCCGCGATAGGCCACACATCCGTGCACAGCAGACACCAGAACAAGAGCACCTCGAGCAACACCGGAGGTCACTAACGCCTGCGCCACCATCTCTCCGACCCGCTCTTGGAGCTGTGGTCGCCGTGCGGTCACTTCCACCAGTGTGGCTAGTGTGCCGAGGCCCACGATGGAGGAGCCCGGTTCGTAGACAACGCTGGCGTGACCTTCAAACGGCAGCAGGTGGTGTTCACACAGGGAGATAAAGGAGATGTCCCGAAGGGCCACCATCTCTCCTCGCTCAGATTCTGCGGCAGGAACCTCTTTTGCATCCCGCAGCACACTTACCGGATCGACACCCACGCCCGAATACAGGTCAGCAAAGAGCTCAGCGACGCGATCTGGCGTGGTGGCAAGGCCCTCGCGGGTGGGGTCCTCACCGACCGCGAGAAGAATGTCCCCTACCGCTTTCTTGATTGACTCGCTATCCACGGGAACGTCCGGTTGACGACGGTGGCGCCTTCTTCGCAGCAGCCTTGGGCGTCGCAGGCTTTTTCACCGCTGGCTTCTTCGTAGTGGTTTTCTTGGCGACGGGCTTCTTTGCTGCCGGCTTCTTCGGCGCGGCAGCAGCTTTCCTCCGAGGAACACTCACTGGTCCCTTTTTCGACGGTGGACGATCTCCACTAGAGAGCCACAGCGGGCGCTCGGGAAGCTGTTTTACGCCCTCGAAGATGGTGGCGAGCTGGTGGTGATCGAGGGTCTCCTTCTCCAGCAATTCGGTCGCCAAGCGATCGAGGATGGCTCGATTGTCCATGAGGACCTTCCACGCCTCGGTGTGAGCGCGATCAATAAAGTTGCGGACTTCGGTGTCTACCGCTTGAGCCACGGAATCGGAGTAGTCACGTTGGTGACCCATGTCACGACCCAAGAACACTTCACCACTTGCTTGACCGAGCTTCACCGCGCCAATGTCAGTACTCATGCCGTATTCGGTCACCATCCGACGAGCAATAGCGGTCGCCTTCTCAATGTCGTTCGATGCGCCCGTGGTGGGGTCATGGAAGACAATTTCTTCGGCAACACGACCACCCATGGCGTAGGTGAGCTGGTCGAGTAGTTCGTTTCTGGTGACTGAGTACTTGTCATCCAGCGGAAGCACCATCGTGTACCCGAGCGCTCGACCGCGAGGAAGAATAGTGACTTTCGTGACGGGGTCAGTGTTTCGCATCGCAGCAGCGGCGAGGGCGTGACCACCTTCGTGATACGCGGTGACAAGACGCTCTTTGTCGCTCATAACCCGAGTACGCCTCTGAGGTCCAGCCATCACTCGATCCACAGCTTCATCGAGGAGCTCGTTAGTGATTTTTGTTGAATTCTCGCGAGCTGTCAGGAGTGCTGCTTCGTTGAGAACGTTGGCGAGGTCGGCTCCCGTGAAACCGGGAGTCTTCCGTGCAAGTACTGCCAGGTCCACACCCTTGGCCATGGGCTTACCTTTGGCGTGAACCTCCAGAATCTTCTGGCGACCCTTCATGTCCGGTGCATCCACCTGAATCTGGCGGTCAAAACGGCCGGGACGCAGCAGTGCTGGGTCCAAAATGTCAGGGCGGTTGGTCGCGGCGATCAAAATAACGTTCGTCTTGGGGTCAAAACCGTCCATCTCCACCAGGAGCTGGTTAAGGGTCTGCTCGCGCTCATCGTGGCCTCCGCCCATGCCAGCCCCACGGTGACGCCCCACCGCATCGATCTCATCAACGAAGATGATGGCGGGTGCATTTTCCTTGGCTTGAGTAAAGAGGTCTCGCACGCGAGACGCTCCCACACCGACAAACATCTCGACAAAGTCAGAACCCGAGATGGAATAGAACGGGACATTGGCTTCGCCTGCCACGGCCCGCGCCAGCAAAGTCTTGCCGGTTCCCGGAGGGCCATAGAGAAGAACGCCCTTAGGGATGCGGGCACCGACCTTTTGGAACTTCTCGGAGTCTTTGAGGAACTCCTTGATTTCGTGGAGCTCCTCGATGGCTTCATCCGCCCCCGCCACATCCTCGAACGTGACCGTGGGGGTTTCTTTCGACACAAGCTTTGCCCGTGACTTTCCAAACTGCATGATCCTAGATCCACCGCCCTGCATGCTCGAGAGCAGGAACCAGAAGATCAGACCAATGATGACAAAGGGCAAGAGGAGACCCAAGAGCGAGACAAACCAGTTGGTCTGGGGGACCTCATCCGTGAACTCCGCTACATCGGAATTCGAGACGGCCGCAATGATCTCCTCACCGCGAGGAGCGACGTAGTAGAACTGCACTTGGGTTCCGAGGTCATCAAAGGAAGAGCGCAACTCCATGTCCACCCGTTGCTCACCATCGATGATGGTGACAGAGCGAGCCTGGTTGTCTTTCAGAAGCTCAAGGCCTTGCTGTGTGCTCACGGGTCGAAAACCGCTCGCGGTGAGCAACGAAATACCAATCACCACAATGAGTGAACCCACGAGAACATACGGAAGGGGTCCCCTAATCAGCGATTTCAGGGTGATTTTCTTCTGAGCCATGACGAGAGTCTGGAGCCTTTCGGTGGACCGGGAGTCAAGCTAACAGGCTAGCGCGATGCAGTAGCCAAACACCACGTGTTCGCCCGAGGCACAGGGTGGTCTTAGCCCCCGTAGACAGCAGGTTTCAGAACTCCCACACCACTGAGATTGCGATATGACTCGGCATAATCCAAACCAAAACCGACGACAAAATCATTGGGAATATCAAACCCGAGATAGTCAATAGGAACATCGACTTTCATCGCATCGGGTTTGCGCAGGAGTGTGGCAACACTGACCGATGCAGCCTGGCGACTCTCAAAGTTCTCCAATAACCACGACAGAGTCAACCCTGAGTCGACAATGTCCTCAACGATGATGACATGGCGGCCCTCGAGTGAAATTTCGAGGTCTTTGACGATCCGCACCACACCGCTGGATTTGGTGGAGGCACCATAACTCGACACGGCCATCCAGTCCATCTCAATCGGAATGTGGAGTTCCCGAGCGAGATCGGCCATCACCATGACGGCACCCTTCAGCACACCAATCAAGAGTGGAGTGTGACCGCGGTGATTGTTCTCAATCTCTCGGGCAATTCGGGCGATGCCCTCGGCGATCTGCTCTTTTGTGAGAACAACTGATTCGATGTCAGAGTTGACGTCCTCGAATTCCATGGTTTTTCGCCCTACCTACTCGTTCGGGCCACAATTCGCCCGTCTCTGCGCTCCACACTAGCGCCGGAAACATCGACGGCCGATTGCCCCTTCCACTGCTCGAGAAGACGCCTCATCTGGGCTGTGTGTGCATAGGTGGGAGCGTCGCCGCCGGCCCGAACCACCAGCATCCGTAGGGCTCTCGTCTGCAGTGCCACACTGACCTGCTGAAGGTCGGCGACCTCCACCGCCCACGATCCGTCGTCCAGAGTTGTCGCATGGGCCTCAAACCAGGTTGCGGCCTCGTCATCCAAGGCGGTCGAATCAGCGCGGAAAAGTTCTGCGGTGCGGGCCAGTGCTTGGGCAACTCCAGGGCCCATTTCACGCTCGAGGACCGGAAGGACTTGGTTGCGAACCCGCACTCTAGTGAAACGCTCATCCTCGTTATGTGGATCCTCCCACCAGGTCATCCCCGCATCCAGAAGAGCCTGTCGGAGCGTTGCGCGCGAAATGCCGAGAAAAGGACGGTGCACAACGCCGTCCTGACCGGGCATTCCTTTGAGTCCGCTAGGTCCACTCCCTCTAGTCAAACCCATCAACACCGTCTCGGCCTGATCATCTAAAGAGTGGGCGAGCACAACACCCTGAGCTCCGGTTTCACGCAACGTCTCAGTGAATGCTCGATGCCGAACCACCCGAGCAACATCCTCCAGATTTGCGGTCCCTTCCACAGTGACCGACTTGATCAAGACCGGCTTAAGACCGAGGGCCTCCGCTTCGGCTGCGGCTCTCTGAGCGATGTCGAAAGAACCTGGTTGAAGGCCGTGGTCGACAATGACAGCACCAATGTCCAGGCCCAGAGATCCCGCCTCGTGAGACAGGGCCCAGGCTAAAGCGAGGGAATCCCCTCCGCCACTCAGACCTACCAAATACAGTGCGCGGCCAGGCGCAGCATTAAGGCTTCCCGCCCACTCTCGGGCCGCCCGACGGACATCCGCCATGGCAGGCGTCAGGCGGGGACGCGCTCCCGAGCTCGTAGTCTGGGCCACCCGGTAAGGTTACTTCACGAAACTTTCTCTCAAAGGAGTCCCCTGTCATGGCCGAATACCCCGCCATCATTGAAATCCCCCGCGGTAGCCGCAACAAGTACGAGGTTGACCACAAAACGGGTCGAGTCTTTCTCGACCGTGTCCTCTACACAACGTTTGTGTACCCCACGGACTATGGCTTCTTTGAGAACACCCTGGGATTAGATGGCGATCCCGTCGACCTTCTTCTCCTCACCGAATACCCTTTGTTTCCAGGAGTGGGCGTCACCGTTCGCCCGGTCGGTGTCTTCAACATGACCGATGACGGCGGCAGCGACGCCAAAGTGGTGGGTGTTCCCGCTGGTGACCCTCGCTGGGACCACATTCAAGACGTGAACGACATCCCCGAGTACACCCGCAAAGAAATCGAGCACTTCTTCGAGCACTACAAGGATCTCGAACCTGGCAAATGGGTCAAGACCGAAGGCTGGGCGTCAGTCGCTGAGGCTGAAAAGATTGTCCAGGCCGGTATTGAGGCGTTCCCCGGCCACTAAGTGACTATCCGAGCCGGATTCCTCGGTTGAGGAAGAAGGGGTAGGGGTCCTGGGCGACCATGTTCTGCCGGGTCTCCAAGTGCAGGTGGCATCCAGTCGATCCGCCGGTGTTACCGATCCGGGCAATCAACTGCCCGGTCACCACTGATTCGCCCAACCGAACATAGAGTGAGCCGCTCTGCAAGTGTGCATACCCCGTCGTATAACCATCCTCGTGTGTGACGCGAATGAAGTTTCCTGAAGTCCCCAACCATCCGGAGTAGCTCACCCGACCCGATCTGGCCGCATACACCGGTCGACCACACGGAGTTGCGAGGTCTATTCCAGCGTGGAGGCGAGCAATTCCATAAATCGGGTGGATGCGCGGTCCAAAGTGGCTGGAGATGTATCCACTGGAGGGGCGGGCCCAGCCCGAGGCGCTGATTTGGCCGGGATCAATCATGCCCATGATCTCGGATTGCTGACGAGCAATCACGCCTTTTTGATAGTCGGCCTCGGTTGCTTCACGCTGCTCAATCAAGACCTCTAACTGCGCTTCCAGGCGTGCACTGTTCTCGAGTTGTGCCTCAACGGCGGAGTACGCCCGCATCGCTGCGGCGTTCGCCTCTTCATAGGCTGCCTCTGCGACGAGCTGAAGCTCCTCACGGATCTGTCGGGCAACCTCAGCCTGGTTACTCAACGCTTGGGCAGTATTTTGGTCAGACAGCGCCCTGGCATAAATGCCATCGGTCTGTTCGGCAATCTTCGCGGCATAGCCAATGCGACTGAGAAGCTGATTCGCGTCATCGCCACTTATGAACAGCGTCGCGGTGAGATCAGCGCCACCCACACGTGCAAGCTCGGCCACAAACTGACCGGCCTTCATGCGAGACTCCTCCGCCACTACCGCCGCGGAATCGGCTTGCGACTGCAATTGGGCCTGCTGGAAGGTGGCTTCGTCCAGTTCATAGAGCGCTTCGTAATAAATCTCACCCAGACGAGCAGCTTCTTCTTCAGCCTCGGCCGCGGCCACTTCGAGTCTCTCAAGGAGAGCCATAATCTCTTTTACTTTGGCCTCAGCGCGAGCAACGTCTTTCCGGGCCTCCTGGACTTCCTCCCAGGTCGGATATTCGTCAGCGTAGGCGGGGCTCTGTGAGGGCAGACCTAGGCTCAATACCATCACCAGCGCACCAAGGGTCGCGATGGCAGGCCAGAATCGGCGTGGACTAAGGGCTCTCACGGAAGATAACGATAACCACATCTCCCCCACCCACCGGGGTTTCAGGCGGTGTGGCGAGTGACTCTAGGGGTTTGCATAACTCCGCAAGGCTCTCTAGACTCAATCCCTGTTGCTGTGCTTCGGCTCACGAGACGGCCCCATCGTTTAGTGGCCTAGGACGCCGCCCTTTCACGGCGGTAGCACGGGTTCGAATCCCGTTGGGGTCACCATATAATTTAATACGCAAGGCCCTGTAGCGCAGTTGGTTAGCGTGCCGCCCTGTCACGGCGGAGGTCGCGGGTTCAAGTCCCGTCAGGGTCGCGGTAGCGAAAGAGCCTCTCTCACGAGAGGCTCTTTTCCACCAAGGCTCTGTAGCTCAGTTGGTAGAGCGTTCGACTGAAAATCGAAAGGTCACCGGATCGATGCCGGTCGGAGCCACTTCACAAGTTAGCTCATCTTGCGCAGCATTCGCCCCGTAGCGATCAGAACGCCACCGAGCACTGCAGGGATTCCGCCTCCCGGGTGAACACTCGATCCCACCCGCCACAACCAGGGAGTGAGGGGCGAGTTATAGGCCGGTGTGTGGAAAGGTCCGCTGCGCCACCACGGAGCAGGCGCGCCATAGAGCGCTCCCCCCACAGCACCAAACCCTGAAAAGTACTCGGGGTCAAGAATCGTGTAGTCCGTCATACGCTCGATGATTCCTCGCTCAAGACCGAGCATGTCCGAAAAGCGCCTCGATTCACTTTGCACGAAATCGTCGTCGAGGGAAGCGGACATTCCATTCGGCGGTGCGGTGAGCAACAGGGCTGCGACAGGTTTGTC
>Ga0181554_1000948_pt1 | contig 28351 bp, 20 predicted proteins | sample 011ome_16_FD_145602 | JGI IMG/M metagenome (GOLD analysis project Ga0181554, IMG submission 145602) | Coastal salt marsh microbial communities from the Groves Creek Marsh, Skidaway Island, Georgia - 011503CT metaG (spades assembly) | ecosystem: Environmental > Aquatic > Marine > Intertidal zone... | reverse complement strand
ACCGCGAACGCGGGCGGCGGCGGGGGAGGAGGCACCGCCGGCAGCGCGCCGCCGCCGCCGCCGCCGCCTCCCGCAGCCTTCAGAGCCCCCGCCGCGGGCACCTTGGGGACGGCCTTCTTCTTCGCGTCGATGCTGTCCTTGATGGCGTTGGAAACCTCCTCGTCCGTCGTTCCGAAGACGTCCGGCCGCGTCCGCGCGAGCATCAAAATGTTCGTCGCGACTTCCTCGTCGTTCGCCATCGTGCTGTCCCTCAACTTCGCGAGCATCGCCTCTTTCTGCGTCTTCCACTTCGGATCGATGAGGGATATCCTCATGTGCTCCGCCATGTCCTCCACGGCGACGAGCTCGCCCGTGATGGGCGACACCGCGAACTTCGTCGCGTCCGCGCCGGCGCCCGTCCCTCGCGCCTTCGCCTCCGCGGCGAGCACCTCGGGTTTTTTGTAGTTCCTCACGATCTTCATCGACGGCTCCGGGGCGGATAACCCGACCGTAGGCGCGGCGGCGGCGGTCGCCGCGCCTGCGGCGACGCCCTCCGCGATCATCGCCTTCTCGTCCTCGTCCATGTCCATCGTCTCGCCGTCGCCCGCGTCCTCCGCGCCGGAGACGCCGACGTCGCCGTCGCCGCCGTCGACGCCGCCGCCGAGATCCGCGTCCCGGAGCTGAGACATGATCTCCGTCACCGTGAGCGGCATCGGGAGGTCCTCGTCCTCGTCGTCGTCGAAATCGATCGTCTCCACGACGACGAACTCGTGCCAGTCGATCAACGCCATCGCCTCGCGTTCCTTCTCGATCTCGTCGTCCGCCGCCGCCTTGGCCGCGTCGCGCGACCGCTCCCACTCCAACCGTTGCAACGCGCGTTCTAACAGCGCGCTCTTGTCCTCGTCCTTGCTCAGCTGCTCCGCGACGTGCGTCGGCGGCATGAGCACCTTCGAGTACGCGTCCGCGAGGGACGTGAAGAACGTGAACATCGAGTGCGTCGGCTTCAAAAAGTTAAACTGCGGGTTCGAGTGCTCGCGCGACGTCAGCCCGGTCAAGAAGCTCTTCCCGTTCCTCGCCACGAACTGCGCCGTGAGCTTGATGACGTCCAAGTCCAAGCTCGTGATCCCGAGCGGGACGTGCACGGTGTACTCCTCCTTCTTCGGGGCGACCAACACCTTCGGCGCGGCCGCCCCCGTGCCCGCGACGACGGCGACGCCGCTCTTCTCCTGCGCCTCTTTCGCCGCCGCCTCGGCTTTCGCCGCGACGGACGCCGCGTCTCCGCCCGCGGCTTCCTCCTTGAACGCCGCGATTCGAGATTTATAAAACGCGTTGTACGGGTCGTTCGGTAACAGGAAGTTAAACTTCGCGTTGTTCTTCTCGCTGCCTAAGATTCTCTGCTCGAACTCCGGGCCGTTCCGCGCGACAAACTGCGCGGTCTTGTCCACGATCGCCTTGACGTCCGGGGGCGGTTGGATGATCCCGACCGCGTGCGTCTGCGTCTCGAGCTCGATCTTCGTCGTCCCGGCGACGTTTACGGACCGAGCATCGACGCCCTGGGCGAGGAGGGGAAGTCAAAGGAGGGGGCGAGGACGATGAGACGGGAGGGAGGACGGGGGCGCCGCGGTGGAAAAATGATCGATCGGATTGGAAAGTCGGCGGAGGATCGGGGGCGCGACGACGACGCGCGGAGAAGCGCGATCGAACGCGCGTCGGGCGCGACGGAGCGAAGGACGCGCGTTCGATCGCGACCCGCGTCGATCCTGCTTGTTGACAGAGGACGTCGACGTACCGTCTCCGTCAGCGCCGACGTCGGCCCGGCGACTTCCATCCCGCTCATCCTCCTGATGCCCCCGCGCGGCGCGAAACCCTGCGGACTGGAGGCGATCGATCCACCGAGTCCCCGCCGAAGTCCTCGCGCGACGACGGCGGCGACGCGGTGACGCTCGCGGAGGAACCCGACCGACCGCGCGCGGAGGAGATCACGCCGCGAACCTGTCGCGTCTTACACGCCCGCGCGCCGCTCGTTCACGCGCTTCGACCGTCGCGCTGTGGCTGATGCGGCCCGGATCGGGGCGTCGTCGGCAGACACGGGCCGTCAGGTATCAGGTCGTCAGTGAAGGCGAAGGGCTGGCTGGCTGGGCGGGAAACGCGAGTCAAATATGAAATTCAGGCGCGCCTCTCCCCAGATCTCCCCGGCGTCGGTCGCAGGGATGAGCTCGATCGAGGATGAGCGCCCGCGGAAGCGCACGCGCACGCGCTCCGGGCGGCTCTCCGGCTGGGCCACGAGCGCGGCTCCTCCTCCGCCCGCGCCGAGGACGACATTCCTGGACTTGGACGAGGACTGTCACTCGCGAATCTTGAGTTTGTTAGCGCCGGCGGACATCGCGCGCGCGATGCGCGCGTGCAAAGCCCTCGCGCGCGCGGGCGCGTCGCGAACGGTGTTCCGCGCGCTATCCCTCCGTCTCGAGCCCGACCCTGACGTCGTGAACGCGCTCGACAAGGAGGGCGCGGACGACGACCACGGCATGGGGACGTTCGTGAAACTCCGCGACGACCCGCTTCGAAGGTACAAATTCATATCGCCGCTGCCGACGCTCGGTCTGAACGTGTGCGACAACGATTCGCCCGGGCTTCCGGTGTACGGCGGGTTCTCGTACCCGTCGTTAACGAAAGGGCAGAAGCTGACGAACCACGCGGACATGGCGGACTACACGTCCTTCGACGCGAGGGAGGTGTGCGAGCCGCGGAGGACGCATCGGTCGAGGATGTGGTTTTGTCGCGACGTCCTCACCTTCGAAGACGTCGCCGTGAAGGTGCTGCCGTTCCAGGAAAGCCCGGACGAGGGGTTCATGTGCAGGAAGTTGCGAGAGGTATCGAACTTGAAAGCGCTCGAGGGAGGGACCGCGGTGACGCCGCTGACGAAGGCGGTGACGGTCACCGGGAAACTTCCGTTCCCGCGCGACGACGAAAACGACGAAAACGAAAACTGGGAGAACGACTCCGACGAGGAGCGCGAGCGCCGGAAGAGAGAAGACGAGGCCGCGAAGCTGCTGCTCGTGCACCCGTACTACCCTGTAAACATGCGCGCGCAGTGGACGCGATCGTGCGACGCCGAGCACGCGGCGAGCTGCCGCCCGCCCGTGGAGTGGATCGACCAGACGGATGGCCGATTGTTACCCGAACGCGCGCGGAGCGTGTTCAGGCAAGTCTTGGAGGGGCTCGACTACGCGCACTCCCGAGGGATCTGCCACCGAAACCTCCACGCTGGACACGTGCTCCTCGACCCGCGCGCGAATGACGGCGAGGGGCGAGCGGTCATCGCGTCCTGGGCGTCCTCGCGAAAGAACCAGTGGCCGGTCGGGAACCAGTCGCCGCTGCGGACGTGCACGGTGCCGTATTACGTCGCCCCCGAGGGCCTCCTCCACCGAGACGCGGACGAGGACGAGGACGAGCTCGAGGACGAGGACGGTAACGTCGTCGACGATCGCCGCGGGGCGAAGTACGGGACCGGCGTCGACGTGTGGGCCGCCGGGTGCGTCTTCGCGGAGTTACTCCTGGGCCACTCGCTGTTCAATAAGTTTGCCTACGCGGACGGCGCGCAGACGCTAGACCAGCTCCTGTGCGTGTTCAAATTGTTCGGGACGCCGACGGAGGAGACGTGGCCGGACGCGATGTCGTACCGAGGGTGGTCCCCGGACGCGTATCCGAAGTGGACGCCCGCGCCGTTGAGCACGGTGTTTCCGAACATCGGCGCGTGCGCCGCGGATCTGTTGTGGCGGCTCATGGCGTTGGATCCGTCCAAGAGGATCACCGCGCGACGGGCGTTGAAGCACCCGTACTTCACGCGCCCGGATTTAGACGTTCCCGTGGTGGTGCGGGCGCGTCGACCGGAACGCGCGGCGGTCGAGGGAGAGAGGTACGCGGACGCGGGCCGGATTCTGCGCCGGAAGAAGCGCCAAGCCGCGGCGTTCGACGCCACGTTCGGAGGGACGAAGACTACTCGCGAGGAACGGAGGGACGAGCGCCCGCCGCCGAGGGACGAGACCGACGACGACGGACGGCTGGAATGGGAGATGCGCGGGGAGATTCCGGGCGGCAAGACGCTCAGGGGGCGGTACATGCATGTTCCCTGTCGCTTCGTCGACGTTTACGGCGAGTACCCAGCGGGGACGTACGTCATTGTCGAGTACGAGGAGCACCCCCGAAAAGGAGAAGAAAAATGCTGCGAGCCGGGGGGGGGAGGGGCGAGTCTTTGGCCGGGGTATGTCGTTCAACCGGTGCGGTTGGAAGGCGGTCGAAAGCTCGTGGTCTCTGCGCGGCTGGGTCGCTTGCTCGTGTCTGAGAATTTCGTGCTCGAACATTTGATGTTGTGAGAGACGATGAAGCGTCGTCGCGTATTAGCGTAGAGGAGCGTTTTATGAACGAACGAATTCGAGATTTCAACACAGACACGTTCCGCCTGCGTGAGGTTGAGAGGAAAACGTCAGCGTTTCGCGCGTGTGAGGTGACGCACGCGAGCACGTGGCGTCGAGCAGAGTCAGAGTTTAAACAAACAAATCACGTCCGTAGATAATATGGAGCTTGTGCAATATTGTCTGTTGTTTTCATCAACCTCCATCGCGTCGCGCGCGAAAAGAAACTGAAAAAAAACGAAACCAACCGCGTGCACCCGCGCGCGCACCTTTCACGATCACCGCCCTCGCTCATTGCGCCCCCGCGAGCTGCCTCAACATCTCCACCTGCTGCCTCTGATCCGGCGGCAGAAGCGCGACTTGATCCGGGGTCATGGACATCACCTGCTGCAGCAGCGCCTGCTGCTGATCGACGCCGCCGCCCGCATCCGTTCCCGCCGGTCCCATCCCCATCCCCATCCCCATCCCCATCCCCATCCCCATCCCCATCCCGCCCGGTCCCGGCGGCGGCGGCGGCGGCCCGGCGCCCGGCGGCGGCCCGGGGGGCATCATCCCCGGCCCCTGGCCGCCGTACCCTTGCGGCGGAGGCGGAGGCACGCCGTACTGCTGCTGATGCATCATCCCCGGAGGGCCCGGAGGCGGCAGAGGCGCGATCCCGCCGGGACGCATCCCCGGCGGCCCCGGCGGCGGCCCCGGCGGTCCCGGACGCATCCCGGGCGCCTGCGGATGCGCCATCGCCTGCCTCGCGCTGAAGTCGTGCCCCGGTCCGACGGGCGGCTTCGCCATCCCGAGCGTGAGCTGCGCCTGAAACAGCGCGAACGTGAGCTGCGGGTTCTGCACGAGCATCTGCCGCGTCTGCGACTGGTTCGACTGGATCGTCGGGGTGGAGTTGAAAGGCGTCAGTTGGCGTTGAAAGGCGTCGAGGACGGGGATTGAAAGCGAGGGGTAGGCCGAGAGATGCGCCGGGAAAAGTCCTTAAGAAACGGCGTTCACCACGCGAACGCGGTCGTATGGGGACCAGTGCATAGAACGCACCTGGATCTGCGCCTTGAGCTGGTTGAACACGTTGAAGAGCTGCGCGGGGGACATCTCCGCGATGCGCGCGGTGATGGCGTCCAATCCCGAGCCGGCGGCGACGCCGCTCGCGGCGATCTGCGCCGCGGCGCCCGCGGTGTGTGCCGCGCCGAGGGGGGCGTCGTACCCCACCGCGGTCGCGGGGGGGGCGCCGCGATCGGGCTTCTTCGCGGGTGGGGCGCCGTCCTCGCCGTCCTGGAATTCCACGCGCAGCGCGCGTCCGTTGTAGTCCCTGCCGTTCAAGTTTCTCTTCGCGGACTGCGCGGTCGCGAGGTCCATGAACTCCGCGAAGCCGTAGCCTTTGAGCTTGCCCGTATCGCGATCGGTCACGAGCCTGCGACGATAAGAGGCGGAGAGGTGGCGCGAGTTGGATGGATTGGATTTCGACGGGCGGAGGAGGGAAGGATCTCTCTCGTGAAGGAAAAACGCGCGCGCGATCCTCGAGGCGCGACGGGACGCGTCTCGAGACGCGCCTGAACTGATGCACGGGGCCGACCTCGGAGAAGATGTCCGCGAGTCTCTCCTCGGTGGCATCGTACGGGACGTTTCCTACGAACACCTGGTACGGCGGTCCTGGAGCGCCCATCTCGACGCGCGACGATGACTGAAAGGAAAGCGGAGGTCACTCGAACAGAAGAGTGTCGAATTTTCGTCGAACGCGCGATCGAGAAAGGGCGAATCCGCATTGGACGGAGGCGCGCGCGCGCGGGGGTGCACGACGAGGTCGGATCGCGCGCGATGTCGTACCACGACACGTCGGACGAAGAGGGCGAGATCGTGGCCGCGCCCGCGCCCGCGACCGACGTCGCGGGCAAGCGGCGCGGACGAAGCCGGAGCGGATCCCCCCCGCGGCATCAGAGCAAACGCGCGGCGCGGATGGACGATCCGTCGTCCTACCGCGACGACGACAGAGACAGAGACAGAGACAGGGACAGAGACAGGGACAGGGAAAGAGACAGGGACAGGGACAGAGACCGCGACCGCGATCGACGGCGCGGGGACAGCCGGGACCGCGACCGGGATCGGAGGGACCGCGAGCGGCGAGATCCCGGAGATCGCGACCGCGACCGCGACCGCCGCGCGGACCCCCGCGACAGCGCCCGCGGCGGGGAGCGAGGACGAGAGAAGCCGCGCGAGCAAGACCCGCGGGACAGCCACAAGCCCGGGACCGCGCGCAAGGTGGTCGTCGTCAAGCGCGGCGGGAACGAGGCGCGGAGGGACGACGACCGAGATCGGGATCGAGACCGAGATCGAGATCGAGGTGCGTTCTATACACTAGTCCCCATACGACCGCGTTGGCGTGGTGAACGCCGATCCTTAAGGACTTTTCCCGGCGTGTCTCTCCGCCCACCCCTCGCTTTCAATCCCCGCCCTCGGCGCCTTTCAACTCCAACTGACGCCTTTCAACTCCACCCCGACTTTCGCTTGTATAGAACGGCCCCGAGATCGAGATCGGCGCCGCGACGGCGATCGTCGCGGCCGCGAGCGCGAGCGCGAGCGGGAACCCGCCCAACCCGCTCCCGCGCGGGAGGGGACGCCGCCGGAGACCGGCATCGTCGAGGAGAAGATGACGATGGAGCAGGAGGCGGCGTACCAAGCGCGCGTCGCCGCGGCGCTGGAGGCGGCGGAGGAGGACGAGGAGACGCGCGTCGCGAGGCTCGCGGAGGAGCGAAGAAAACGCCGCGAGGAGATCATGAGGAAGCACGCGGCGTCCACCGCGCCCGCGCCGGCCGCGCCCGCGCCGCCTGTCCCCGCGCCGCCTGTCCCCGCGCCGCCTGTCCCCGCGCCCGTCCCCGCGCCGACGCCGAGAGTGCCGAGCCCGGAGAAGAAGGAGGAGTCCTCCGACGGCGCGCCGGACATGTTCGCGGACGACGCGGATCTGTTCGACGACGAGGCGGAGGATAAAGCCGCGGCGAGGGAGGCGCGCGGCGGCGGCGGCGGCGGCGGGGTGGTCGGGACCTCCGGCGCCGCGGACATGACCGCGGGGCTGAGCGATAACTGGGACGACGCGGAGGGGTACTACCGCGCGCGCATGGGCGAGGTTCTCGACGAGCGGTACAGGGTCATGGAGACGAGCGGGAGAGGCGTGTTCAGCACCGTCGTGAAAGCGAAAGATCTCAAGGCGGAGCCGTCGACCGGCGAGGACGGAGACGTCGTCGGCGAGGGGCAATACTCCGAGGTCGCGATCAAGGTGATCCGCGCGAACGAGACGATGTACAAGGCTGCGCAGCTGGAGATGACCGTGCTCAGGAAGCTGTGCGGCACGGACCCGGAGAACAAGCGTCACTGCGTGAAGTTTTTGCGACACTTTGAATTTCGCGACCACGTCTTCATGGTGTTCGAATCCATGCACATGAACCTCAGAGAGGTCCTGAAGAAGTACGGACGGAACGTCGGTATCAACGTCCACGGCGTGCGGTCGTTCGCGACGCAGATGCTCGTCGCCCTGAAGCACTTGAAGAACTGCGGCGTCGTGCACGCGGACATCAAGCCGGATAACATCCTGGTGAACAAGTCGCACAACGTCATCAAGATTTGCGACTTTGGCAGCGCGATGTTCGACGGCGACAACGAGATCACGCCGTATCTCCAATCGCGTTTTTACCGCGCCCCGGAGGTTATCCTAGGCCTGCCGTACTCGCACCCGATGGACCTGTGGAGCATCGGGTGCTGTCTATACGAGCTCTACACCGGCGCGATCGCGTTTCAAGGACGCTCGAACAACGAGATGATGATGAAGTTCATCGAGGTGAAAGGCCCGGTGCCGAGGAAGTTACTCCGGAAGGCCGCGTTCCGGGAGAACCACTACGACAACGACGGGATGTTCTCGCTCGTGGAGGAAGACCCGGTGACGAACCGGCAGATTAGGCGGTTGATACGAGACGCGAAGCCGACGAAGGACGTCGCTGTGACGCTCGCCGCGCACGATAGAAATTTAGGAGAGGCGGAGCGAAGGAAAGTGTCGCAGCTCGCGGACATGCTGGACAAGATGTTCAACTTCGATCCGGAGAAGCGCCTCACGGTGTCGCAGGCTCTGACGCACCCGTTCATTAAAGAGTCCCCGGGGACGAAGTGAAGAAGCGACGCGTTGGTTTCGTTATGAATGAGATGCAAGTCGTATTTTCACTCGCTCACAAAAACAGCGCGTTTCGCGACGATTCGCGCGCGCCGCTCACCTCCCGCCCGGGAGACCACCCCACGCGCCCGCCTTCTTCGGCGCGGGATCGGCCTTCGCCTTCTCCTCCTCCTTCGCCTTCGCCTCCGGATCCTCGATGCCCTCCGCCATCGCGCCCGCGAAGTCCGCCATCGCGCTCCCCTTGAAGATCTTGTTAAACCCGAGCATGACCTTGAAAGACCCGTCCATCGTGTCCATGGGGTCCTTCCTCAAACGGTGCGATAAGCACGGCCCGATCACGCGCTTGATGTCGTCCTCCGTGACCTCAGTCCTCCCCTCGTACGCGACGAGCGCCTTCGCGGCTCTCGTGACGACGATGTCGCCTCGCAGACCGTCCACGTCCACGAGCGCGCACACGCCGGAGATTTTGATGGCCAAATCTCTCTCCATCTTGACCTCCTTCAAGAGCTTCTGCGCCGCCGCGATCTTCGTCTTGAGCTCGTTCGTCTCCTCCTCGCACGACTTCACGAACCCCTCCGGGTCCTCCTCGAACTCCATGCGGTTCTTCACGAGCTGCACGCGAAGCTCGCGATCGAAGATCGTCCTCACGTTGCACGCCATCCCGAACCGATCGAGGAGCTGCGGCCGGAGCTCGCCCTCCTCGGGGTTCCCCGAGCCGATCATGATGAACTTCGCCGGGTGCGTGATCGAGATCCCCTCGCGCTCGACCGTGTTCCACCCGCCCGCGGCGGAGTCGAGGACGACGTCCACGAGCGAGTCGTCCAGAAGGTTCACCTCGTCGATGTACAGAAGCCCGCGGTTCGCGCGCGCGAGGAGGCCGGGGTCGTACGCCTTGACGCCCTCCGCGAGCGCCTTTTCGATATCGATGGTGCCGCAGATGCGGTCCTCCGTCGTCCCGAGCGGGACCTCGACCATGGGGATCTTCATCGCTCCCGTGGGGATGTCTTCCTTCGCCCTGAACTTTTCTAAGACTTCCGGGCCCATCAGCTCGGGATCCGTCGGCGACGAGTTGAACGGATCCCCGGGGACGATGTCGATGTCCGGGAGGAGATCGGATAGCGCGCGCACGGCGACGGACTTGGCGGTGCCGCGGTCGCCCATGATGAGGCAGCCTCCGATTTTGGAGTCCACGACGTTGAGCGTGAGCGCGAGCTTGAGCTCGTCCTGGCCGACGATCTTCACGAACGGGTACCCGCGCTCGACGAGCGCGGCGGCGGCGTCGGTCTCCGCGCTCGCGCGGATGACGAGCGACCCTCGAGACGCGCGTTTTCCCGTCTTCGCGACGGACGCGCGCGCGCGCGCGGCGAGCGGCGTGCCCGCCATGCATGACATGGACGCCATCGTGGTGGACGCGAGGGGTGTGGCGCGACGGCTGAGGCGCGCGCGCTCGCGGAAGTAGAGGGAGGGGCGCGCGAAGGAGGGCGCAGTCGCCCTTTCCACCGCGCCCGAGCCGAATCTCGGCCAATCACAGCGCTGCATTCAGAGATCGCCGATTGCAATCACGTTTGTACGAGCGCATCTCGTCGCGCGGTGACTGAGAACGCATACGAGTACGAGTACGATCTCGGCTCTGATCTCGGAGAGAGTCCGCTGCGCTGCGCCCCGCGGGAACACGTCACAGTCGATTGCGGCGACTTCTCCCTCGCGAGAGCCCGCGGAGTCCGAAGAGACGCCGACGCGCTCGTCTCGCTCGTCTTCACCGACGCCGCGAGCTTCGCATCGAAGCCGCGCCCGCGCTCACGCATGACCTCGCTCGCGCGCGCGGCGTCCGCGACCGCGTCGTCCTCCGCCGCCGCGCGCGGACGCGGATCGTCGTCGTCGTCGTCCCTCGGCGGGGCGTCCTCCGCCGCCGCGCGCAAGGTCGCCGGCGTCCGCCGCGTCGCCGCCGCGCGTCGCGCCGCCGCCGCCCCCGGCAGATCCACCCTCCTCGTCAACGCTGCGATCGCGGACCCGGCGAAGGAGGCGATGAGCATCCGCACGTACGTCCTGAACGACCTCTCCGCGGAGGAGCGGGTCGAGATCTTGAAGCGCCCGCGCGTGGACTTCTCCTCCATCCTCGGCACGGTCGCGCCGATCGTGGACGCGGTCGCGACGAGAGGCGATGACGCGGTGCGAGAGTACACGTCCAAGTTCGACGGCGTCGACCTCGAGGACGTCGTCGTGCGCGTGAGCGACCTCCCGGACCCGGTTCTCGAGGACGACGTGCGCGCCGCGTTCGACGTCGCGTACGAGAACATTCACAAGTTCCACGCCGCGCAGAAAGAGCTCGCGGACGTGGACGTGGAGACGATGCCGGGGGTGCGGTGCCGCAGAGTGTCGCGGCCGATCGGCGCCGTCGGTCTGTACGTCCCCGGTGGGACCGCGGTGCTGCCGTCCACGGCGTTGATGCTCGCGGTGCCGGCGGCCATCGCCGGGTGTAAATCCATCGTCCTCGCGACGCCGCCGATGAAGAACGGGGAGATCGTCCCGGAGGTTTTGTACGTCGCGAAGAAAGCGGGGGTGACGCACATCTTGAAAGCCGGCGGCGCGCAGGCCGTGGCCGCGATGGGCCACGGCACGGAGACGTGCCCCAAGGTGGATAAGATCTTCGGACCCGGGAATCAATTCGTCACCGCGGCGAAGATGACGCTGCAGAACAGCGAGGCGATGGTGTCCATCGACATGCCCGCGGGGCCGTCCGAGGTGCTCGTGATGTGCGACAAGGACGCTAACCACGACCACGTCGCCGCGGACTTGTTGTCGCAGGCCGAACACGGGCCGGACTCGCAGGTTGTCCTCGTCGTGACCCCGGACGTCGACCTCGACGGCATCTGCGCCGCGGTGTCCAAACAAGCCGCAGCGCTGCCCAGAGCGGAGATCACCGCGAAGGCGCTGACGCACTCGTACGCGGTCGTCGTGGACGATCTCGCGGCGGCGTGCGCGTTTAGCAACTCCTACGCCCCGGAGCATCTCATCGTGAACGTGGAAAACGCGGAGGCGCTGCTCCCGGATTTGGACAACGCCGGGTCGATCTTCTTGGGGCGGTACACCCCCGAGAGCGTCGGCGACTACGCGAGCGGGACGAACCACGTGTTGCCGACGTACGGGTACTCGCGGATGTACAGCGGCGTGAGCTTGGACTCGTTCGTGAAGTACATGACCGTCCAGGAGCTCACGAAGGAGGGGTTGGACGTCCTCGGCCCGTCCGTCGCGACGATGGCCGCGGTGGAGGGGTTGGAGGCGCACAGGCTCGCGGTGACGCTTCGCCTGGGGATCGAGTGATGAGGGAGCGTCGGCGTCGGCGTCGGCGTCGAAAGAATTGAATTCAACCCGCGCGCGCGCGTCGGAGGAATCGCTATTTAATACCTTACTTACTACGATGCTACGGTGCGTGTTTCGACGCCGAGACGACTCGCGGCCGCGAGTCAAACGCCCGTCTCGATCTCGTCGACGACGGCGTCGCCGAAGGTCAAAACGACTCTCTTCGACGAAGCGTCCTCCGCGTCGTCGTCGTCGTTCGCGGCGTCGCTCCAAGAAGCGGGTATCCCGGATATCCTGAGCTTCTTCTTCGGCGCGAACGTCACCGTTCGAGGCGTGCGCTCCTCCTCCCCGGCGGGAGGTTTCTTCGCGGGCTTTATCCTCTTCTTCACGCCGCCGCCGCCGCTCAAAGTGAGCTTGTAAAACCTCTTCCAACTCCGGATCATCCCGACGCCTTCGTCGACTCTTCTCTTGATATCCGGCGTGAACGTCGTCGTGATCAGCGCGAGATGGTTCACCTCCCAGTCCGAGACGGAATCGCCGTCGAAGTACGCGACGGGCGACCGACCTCTTCTGACGGGCGACCGACCTCTTCTTCCTCCTCCCTCTCCGCCCTCCGCGGCGCCGCCGATCTCGACGTCGTCTTCGCCTTCGATCTCCCACGGCCTCGGCGCGGTCGTCGAGCTGAGCACGACGCCGCCCGCGCTGCTCGAGCTCTCGCCGCCGCCGCTCGCGTCCCTTTCGCTCCCGGGGCCCGCGTCGCCTCCGGTCGCGCGTTCGAACCACCCCGAGATGCCGCCGCCGGCGTTCCCGCCCTCCGGTTGAAACTTCGCCCGTCGCGCCCACGCGCGCGGCACCAACGCCCTCAACACCGCGAGCTGCGTCTTCACCGAGTTCGCAATCTCTGGGCTCGGCGCGACGCCGTCCTCCTCCTCGGCGAGTATCCTGTTCAACTCCGCGAGCGTGAACCGTTCCTTCGCGGGGCCCGGGAGCGGCGGCAGCGTCGTCGGCAGCCGCGACGTCTTCGGGGGCGATCTCGCCTCGATCTCCGCGCGGTGCAGCAAATGCTTGAACCGCCCGGTGACGCCGTAGGAGTGCCTCAACACGTACTCGTAGTCCTCCTTGTTCGTCAGCGCCCTGCGAAGTTTCCGGACGTACTGCCTGCCCGCGCTGAGGTGTTTGCCTACCGCGTCCGGGGACGTCTCCCCGCGGTGGCGTCGGAACACGTGCGCGACGCGGTTGAACAGGTAGTGCCTCCCGCACGGATCCGGGAACATCCGCGCGAGCTCGATGAACCTGCGATATAAGGTGATCGCCTCGCTCCCGCGCGCGAGGTGCTTGTGCATGGCGACGACGCGGGGGGGAGGCGGCGCCGTCCTCCGCCCCGCGCGATGTGATTTTGATCGACCGGTGAGCGCTTTTCGGTTCGGGGGCTGCCTTTTGAACGTATTTTTCGCCACCGTGTACACGGTGTACACGTACTGTACGCGTACCGCGAACTAACTGCCCCTACGATCTGGATCACGAAATTGTGGTCGAGGAGCGCTTCGCGATCGATATTTATTTCGGGAGGTCCTTTTTCCAACCCCTCCCTCCTTCGTCGCGGGAGGCGAGGCGGCTCATAGCACCGCGCGGAGGTCACCTCTCGCCGTGTGCGAGTGCCGGGATTGGCGGTCGCGGGGACGTGCGACCCACGGTGAACGACGAATCGCTCGTCTCGATCGATCGCGCGCGCGACGCGGGCAGGCGGGTCGCGTCGGAGTCGAGCCGCGCGGATTGACTGCGGAAGATAATCGACGTCGAAGGCGTGTCGTAGCATCTTTCCACGGCGACGTCATCCCCCCGCGGCGAGCGCTTCCGAGGCGATAACGACCGCGTGAACCGGTCGCACGTCTCGCGTTAGCAGCACAAAGGATGATGGCGGCGTCCTCGAGCGTCGCCGCGGCGTTCGCGCGCGCCCCGGCGCGCGGTGGATCCCCGCGCGACTCTTCGAGCCGACGCGAGCCCACGCGCCCCCACTACGCCGCCGCTTCGAGGTCGATCCGCGGCGCGCCGATCCCGCGCGCGCGAACCCGCGCGTCGAAGCTCCGGTCGGCGGCGCGGCGCGACACCGCCGTCCGCGCGGTCATCGCCACCGACGTCGATCGCGAGATCGAGCGCGACGCGCGCGACGCCGACGCCCGCGGCGCGGACGCGGCGCCGCCGAATCGCGTGGACTTTCTCGTGATCGGATCCGGCATCGCCGGTCTCACGTACGCGCTCGAAGCCGCGGAGCTCGGCGACGTCGCCATCGTCACGAAGGACGTCGCGTACATGGGCAGCACACACTACGCCCAGGGCGGGATCAGCGCGGTCATCTCGTTGGACGACACCGTGGAGGAGCACGTCAGGGACACGCAAGTCGCGGGGGATCACCTCTGCGACGAAGACGCGGTAAAAGTCGTCTGCGACGAGGGCAAGGATGCCATCGAGAAGCTCATCGAATTCGGAACGAAATTCACGATGAACGAGCAGACGGGCGACCTACACCTCGCGCGCGAGGGCGGCCACTCGAAGCACAGGATCGTGCACGCGGCGGACATGACCGGGAAGGAGATCGAGCGCGCGCTGTTGGAGAGCGCGAGGGCGCACCCGCGCGTGACGTTTTACGAGTTTCACGTCGCGACGGATTTGATCACGGCGGAGACGAGAGACGGGTCGTTCAAGTGCGTCGGCGCGGAGATCATCGACCGCAGGAGCGGCGCGAGGACGAGCTTCATCTCCTGCGCGACGATGCTCGCGAGCGGCGGCGCTGGGCAGCTCTTCCCGAGCACGACCAACCCGGGGGTGTCCACGGGAGACGGCGTGGCGATGGCGGTGCGCGCGCGCGCCGACGTGGCCAACATGGAGTTTTATCAGTTCCACCCGACGTCGTTGTACACCGGCCCGGGCGGCGCGGCGAAGCGGAGCGAGAACGAGAACGCGTTCCTCGTCACCGAGGCGGTGCGAGGCCACGGCGGTCGGCTGTTCAACGCCGCGGGCGAGCGGTTCATGGAGCGGTACGACGAGCGGCTGGAGCTCGCGCCGCGCGACGTCGTCGCGCGCGCCATCGACTGCGAGATCAAGTCCGCGCGCGAGGCTGGGTACGAGGCGGCGTGCGTGTACCTCAGCGTCGCGCACCTTCCCGCGGACGACGTCCTGAAGAACTTCCCCGGGATCGCCGCGGAGCTCGCGGAGCGCGGCGTGGACATGACGTCGGACAAGATCCCCGTGGTGCCCGCCGCGCATTACCTCTGCGGCGGCGTGTCCACGGACTTGAACGGCCAGACCTCCGTGGAAGGTTTGTTCGCGTGCGGCGAGACGGCGTGCACGGGCGTCCACGGCGCGAACCGCCTCGCGTCGAACTCGCTGTTAGAGGCGGTCGTGTTCGCGAACAGGGCGGTCAAGGCGTCCGGGGTGAGATTCGCCGGGCGCGACGCGCTCGAGCCCGTGTTCGAGCAGGCGGCGGAGGCGGCGAGGAAGCGCGCGGCGCTGCGAATGAACGCCGCGAAGAAAGACGTGGACGAGATCGCGGCGTTCGACGAGCCCCCGGAATGGACGTCCGCGATGCGCGCGGAGGTGCAGAGGGTCATGTGGAACGCCGCGGGCATCGTCCGCGACACGGAGACTCTGAAGGAGGCGACGACGAAGATGGAGTCGATGTTGGAGGAGTGCGAGGAAAAGTCTCGCGGCGCGGACGCGCGCCTCGCGTCGATTGAACTCAGGAACCTCCTCACCGTCGGTCTCTGCACGCTGCGTTGCGCGGCGTCCAGGAAAGAGTCCAGGGGGTTGCACTACAACGTCGACTACCCCGAGAGGGTGGAGACGGAGAGGAAGCCGACGAGGTTGGACACGGCGTCGATGTGGAACGCGCCGTCGTCCGTGCACCCGGCGCTCGGGGCGCGGTGAGTCGAGTCGAGTCGATTTGAGGAGGATAATAAAAGGCTGGGGAGGGCGAAAGACGCCCATAGCGGGACTCGGGACGAGGCCCCCGGTTATTGTTTGAAGCCTGTGTATTTGTTTGCTGCTACAACTAGTTCTATCTGTTGCGCTTTGGCTGTTGTACGAGTATAAGCGGAGAGCGGAAAAATTGCGGCGCGACTCGCGTTCTGAAACCGTCGTTCGACGCGTGCGTCGGTCACAGCGAAACCTCTCTGCGGTCGTGGTCCGCTTTCGTCCCCCGCATCACCCACTTCGGGTCGTAAAACCCCTCCACCCCGATCCGGAAGTCCAAGCTCACTCTCGTGCACGCGCTCTCGTTCGCCGGCACCATATGTCGCTTCGACGTCCCGTGAAACGCCGCGCACTCGCCCGCGTCGACGCCCGTCTCTGCGTAGTCCTCTCTCCCTCTCTCGCTCTCCACCCACAGCGTCGTCCGCGTCCTCTGCGACGACGTGAACGGCATCCAAAAGTTAATCTCCCCGTCCTGGTGCCCGTACTCGTCGTCGCTGTGCGGGCGGACGTACCGCGTGGAGGGCCCCGGTTGGATCCGCAGCGTGGGCGGGCGCTGAACGTACCCGACGCGTCTCCGTCTCATCGTTCCTCCGCTCGCGCCCACGGCGTCCTTCGCGCTCGTCTCCTCCGCGACGTCGAGGCTCACGCCGCACGCCGCGAGCCTCGAGCGGAGGTTCGGCAAGATCGCGTCGTCTATGAGCGCGTCGAACGCGGCGAGGAACGCGGCGTCTTGAACGACGAGCTCCGCCAGCGTCGCGTTCGCGGGCCCTCGCGGGAATTTCTTCCCTCGCGCGGAGCCCCTCAGATCCTTGAGCGACGCCGCGGGGACGACGAAGTCCTCGAGGTCGCGCTCCGACGACGAAGACGCCGACGCCGACGCCGGCCACGACCCGACGTCCGCCCCCGCGCGATCGAGGAGATTCACCACCGCGGCTCGCAACGCGCGAAGCGCGGGCCCGTCAACGCCGAACACCGCGGTGTCTCGCATCCGCGACGGCAGCGCGCCGACGACGACGCGCGGGCCCGGGTCGTCCTTCCGCGTCTTGCTGTACACCGCCCTGTGCGCGCTCGATCGCAGCGTCGCCTGGCCTTCCGTGTACGCGTACGCCGTCTCTTCCTCCGCCATCTCGAAGGCGGCGGCGGAGGCGGCCGCGGCGCCGACGGAAGTGACGCCGGCAGGAGACGTCGGTCGGCACCGTGACAGCATCAGCTCAGAGAGGACGAGAGCGGCGCCTCGATCGTCGCGCGTCGTCACAACCGATGGCGTACCCGCGCGCGGTGATCCCCCCGCACCCGCGATGGGCCGGGTCCCCGCGGCACGTCTCCATGGCAGACTACGAGCCCGCGGGGACGGGCGTGCTCATGCGCCTGTACTTCCCCACCGACGTCGCGCCGCCGTCGTCATGGCGCCGATCGCCGTTCGGAGACAGGCCGTGCTGGATGCCGAACGCGACGTACCTGCACGGCCTCATGCACTTCATCATCAACCTGGAGCACGAGGACCGACGGTGGTGGCAGCGCGCGTTCGCGAGAGGATTCTGCGTCTTCGCGCACGCGTTCGGACGGCTGCTGGGGGACACGATTCCGGCGTCGATGGACCGCGCGCCGTCGCGCGCGGTCGCCGCGGAGAAGAAGAAGGACGAGTCGTCGTCGTCGTCGGAGACGAAGATGCCGCTGGTCGTGTTCTCGCACGGGCTCGCGGGGACGCGCACGATGTACGCCGCGCTCTGCACGTCGTTGGCGTCGCAAGGGTACCTCGTCGCCGCGATCGAACACAGGGACGGCTCCGCGTCGTGCGCGAGTCACGTGGACGAGAGCTCCGGCGAGGTGAAGCACGAGTTGTACCGTCACACGGACGGGAACTACAAATGGCGAACGACGCAGCTCGGCGTGCGTACGAAAGAGATCCACGCCGCGATCGCGGCGCTGTGCCCGGGCATCGGCGGGGGGCGCGGGAAGAAGAGGGCGACGAGGGCGACCATCCCGGAGAACGTCTTCCCCGGGTCGTCGTTCGACGCGAGCGCGCACTTCGCGGATTTGATCGATCACCGGCGCGTCGTTGCCGCCGGGCACTCGTTCGGCGCCGCGTCCGTGCTGACGTCCATCGCCGCGGCGAAGCCCGGGACGATCTCCCGCGCGGTGCTTCTCGACCCGTGGATCGATCCGTTCGGGATCTACGATGAAACGGACCAGGCGTGTGCCTTTCACCCGCTGCGCGCGGCGGCGGCGAACGCGGTGCCGACGTTGGTGATGCGTTCCGAGCGTTGGAACGCGGACCTGAGCCCGTTCACGCGGCACGCGGACTCGCCGTGGCTGGACGTCGAGGTGAAAGGGACGAAGCACCAGGACTTCAGCGACATCGCGTTTCGAATGCCCGCGATCGCGCGGAGGATCGGGATGAAAGGCGACGTGGACGCGCGAAGGTTGTTCGAGATGAAGCTCGGCTTGATCGATTTTTTCATCGAAGCCGCGACGGCGATCGAGGCGTGGGGGGACCAGGGCGAACGGGTGAAGCTCCGGAGCAGCGCGCTGGAGCTGTTGCGGACGTACAGGGACGAGGGGATCACAGTCAGGGTGAAGTGCTCGAGCGCGAATTAGTCACAGTACCCGTAGGGTTGGGAGGAAAGCGAGCGCACGCAATTGTTTCCTCGCCGAGCCTCAACTCTGCTCGCGTGACGAGACTTCCGACACGCCTCTCTTCCATTCGCCCCAGCGCGAGAGCCACGCCGCGGCCTCCGCGATGGCGCGCTCTTCCCGCCGGGTTTCCTTCCCTCGCCCCCTCCTCCTCGCGCTCGCGTGCGTCGTCTCCGCGATCGCGCCCGCGAGCGCGCAGAGCCGCGCCGCGGGCGACGCCGCGTGCGCCGCGCCGACGTCCGAGGGATCGTCGTCGTCGTCCGCCGAAGCCCTCGCGTCGCTCGTCGACGTGTACGACCTCGCGCGCGCGACGTCGGAGTACGTCATCAAGCTCCGCAGAGAGCTCCACCTGCACCCGGAGCTGATGTGGACGGAGACGAAAACCTCCGCGCTCGTCAAGCGCGAGCTCGACCTCCTCGGCGCGTCGCACGTCGAGATCTCCCCTCCGGGCGTCGTCGCGACGATCGGCGACGGCGCGTCCCCGGTCGTCCTCCTCCGCGCGGACATGGACGCGCTCCCGATGCGCGAGGAGTCCGCCATCCCACCCAACATGCGAAGCACGAGGGACGGCGTCATGCACGCGTGCGGGCACGACGGCCACGTCGCCATGCTCCTCGGCGCCGCGAAGGTGCTGACGCAGATGGCTGAGATGGGGTCTCTGCCTCCGGGGACGGTGCGACTCGCGTTCCAACCCGCGGAGGAGGGCGGCGCGGGCGCGAGACGCATGCTCGAGGACGGCCTGGACGACCTGCGACCCCCGACGCAGAGCTCCTTCGCGCTGCATAACTGGCCGTACCCGGAGACCCCGAGCGGGGTCGTGGGCACGAGAGGCGGGACGATCATGGCCGGCAGCGGCTCGTTCGAGATCGCGTTTACGGGCGCGGGGGGGCACGCGGCGGTGCCGCACAAAAACGTCGACGTCGTCGTCTGCGGCGCCAACGCGGTGATCGCGTTACAGACTATCGTGAGCCGGTTAGTGGACCCGCTCGACAGCGCGGTGGTGAGCGTGACGGTGTTTCAAGCCGGCGGCGCCGCGAGCAACGTCATGGGCGACGTCGCGACGTTGCGAGGAACGTTTCGCGCGTTGTCCAAAAAGACGTTCGAGTGGCTGCATCAGGCCATCACGAAGATCGTCGTGTCGACGGCGACGGCGCACGGGTGCGCGGTCAACGTGGAGTACTTTCCCGTGAGCGGCGGCGTGAGGCACGAGGAGTACCCGCCGACGGTGAACGACGTCGACGCCGCGAAGTTCGCCGCCGGCGTCGGCGCGGCGATGTTCGGCGCCGACGCCGTCGTCGACGTCGAGCCGGTGATGCCCGCGGAGGATTTCTCCTTCTTCGCGGAGCGATGGCCGTCCGCGATGATGTGGTTGGGTTCGTATAACGTGTCGGCGGGCGCGACGCACGCGCTGCACAGCACGAAGTACGTCCTAGACGAGAGCGTGCTTCACCGCGGGGTCGCGATGCACGCGGGGTACGCCGTCGCGTTCTTGAAGAACGGCGGGAAGTTCGCGTGAGCGTTGGACGGGATCGGAACGACTCGACGCCGCGTTTGACGACTGGCATTTGAGCAATTATGATACTGTATGTACACCGCCGCCTCCACCTAAGCACTTACGATATATTAGCTAACCGACAACATCATCACGCCGCCACATCGTCAACACGACGGACGCATCAATCCGACGCGCTGCCCGCATCTTCTTCTTCGTCCTCCTCCGGCACCTCGCGCACCAAAACGCGGTTCCTGGAGAAGACCTTCTGCGCGTCTTCGATCTCCGCGAGTCGAAACTCGAGCGCCGCCTTGGTTCGCTTGGACGACGGCGTCTCGCACTTGAACGGCAAGCTTCGCAGTTTTTCGTACGTGTCCTCGCGGTTCTCGCGCAAAATCTCAAGCGTCTTCACGCGCTCCTCCTCCGGCAGCACCCTCATGCCGACCGGGATGTGCGACCGCTCCTCCATCTCGCGTTTCACGCGCGCCGCCTCCGCGAGCTCCGCCTTTCTCGCGAGGAGATACCCGGGCACCTCGCCGACGTGGTACCGCTTCTTCTCCGTCCACGTCATGTTCTTCAGCGCATCTCGCTCCTCGAGCTTCTTCCTCAGCGCCGCGCCTCGCTGCGCCGCCGCGCTCACGACCGCGGTCTTGTTCATGGAGACGTAATCGACGCCGTACTGATCGACGGCGGAGGCGGAGGAGGACGCCGCGGTTCCCGGCCGCGCCGACGCCGGCCGAACAGATCCCCGCGAGCTGTTCGGCCGGAACGCGTTCTTCTTCGCGGTCGCCTCCTCCTTAAGCTGCTCCGCCTTCCTCGCCGCGTTCTTCGCGGACTGCTCCTTCAGCGCGAGGCGGTTGTGTCGGTGGTGGTTCACCGGCGTGAGCCCCGCGCGGCGTTGCCTCTCGCGGATCGAGTTCGTCGGGCACAGCAGGCGCATCACCTGTGCGCTGTTCGTGTGGTGGCACGTCGTGGACGACGGCGCGGCCGCGCGGACCGGGATGTCGTTCGCGGAGTGCAGCCACTTCGAGGTGTCGCGCCCGAAGCCGGTCTGGGTGGGGGTTTGGGGTCGGGCGAGAGGAGAGGACGGACGTCAGCGCGCGAGTCCTCGTGCCGTCGGTCGAGGGGAGAGGCGAGCGAGCGAATCTGAGCGCGCCCCGCGGCGTTTTCCGCGCGCGTCGTCCGACGCGTCGACGAGAGACGCGGGGGCGGGGGCGGCCGCGCGCGCACCATGTTGTACATGTTCTCGGAGTCAGCGGCGCCTCGTCCCCATGACGTCATGGCGGGTGCGTTCTTCGGCAGAACGCGGACGCGCGGGGCGTTGTGGGGAGAGAGCGATGTCAACGCGGCGCCCAACGGCTCTCGCGCGGCCGTCGGCAGGCCGTCGGTCGACTCTTCTCGCGTCGAATTTCGCCAGCGCGGCGCGAAAGTCGGGTCAGACTTCACGGCGCGTCGCCGGCCCGTCCGGTCCGACGCGCGCGATGTCGAGCGATTCGCGATGGAAGCGAAAGCTCGCGCTCTACGCGGTCACCGCCGGGGCGGGATACTACGGTGCGCGCCTCGGTGATACGATCGCGCCCGTCGCGGCGCCCGCGCGACGGGACGGTCGCGCGCGACGATTCCTCGCAATTAAAAAAATCCGCCTCCTCGAGTCCGCCTCCGTCGTCTCCCGACGCTGACGCCGTCCCCCCGCCCGCGTCTTCCGACCACACAGTGTATCAGCGCGTGTCTACGTCCGAGCGCATGAAACAGCTCGCGCACGCGACGCTCGGGTACGCCACCGCCGCGATCGCGGCGTCGGAGACGGTCTCGCGCGTCGCCGTCGACGTGAGCAATTTCCTCGTGAACGAGGACGAGGACGCGCCCGTGCCGACGACGCTTCGGAACGCCGCGCGTCTGCTCGACACCCCCGAGCTCGAGGCGATGGCCGCGCGCGTCACCGCGGGCGTCGCGCGCGGCGTCGCGGCGGCGACGTCCTCGGGGCGAGCCGCCGCCGCCGGCGACGCCGCGGGGGGCGGATCCGACGGCGACGCGGACGCGGCGCCGAGCGCGATGGAACGGATCCTCGACAAGATCCTCGACTCCAGAAACTGGGGCCTCGTCTCCGTCCTCGTCGCGTCCACGACGCGCCAGACGTTGGAGGCGATCATCGAGGTCGTGAAGCAGCAGATGCGCGACTCCAACGCGGGCGGCGAGGAGGACGGCGCGAACCGCGGGAGCGGCGCGAGCGACGTGATGAACGACGCGTTGGATAAGCTGTTGAGGATGGCGTCCAGCGAGGAGGGCAAGGGCGTGCTGTTGGACCTGTGCTCGTGCTTCGTCTCGAACGCGGTCGGGATTTATCTGGACCGGACGCGAGGGTCGAACGTGTTCGATGACTTCTTCGGCGCCGCCGCGCGAGCCGCGGGCGCGGAGGACACGCGGGACGTGATTCAAGACATCGCGGGACGCGTCACCGGCGAAGCCGTGCGGACGATGGTGGAGGTGGTGTCGCCGGCGACGTTCGATCCGGGCGCCTCGGCGGGGATGATGATGACGTCCGCGCAGCGACGCGACGCGCGGACGCGGGAGAGCGCGCGACGGCGCGCGGGGGGCATCGAGCGCGACATGCCGACGCCAGTGTTCTCGGGGTTCGACGTCGTCGGCGGGTCCGGCGGGGTCGGCGGCGGGGGAGGGTCGGCGTCGACGGCGGCGGCGCCGCCGCGCGTCGCCGCCGCGTCGAGCCTCGGACGCACCCCCGACGCGGCGACGTCCACGCCCGGTCCCGACGCGACGATGGACGTCGCGACGATGGACGAGTCGTCCCCGTCATCCGACGGCAGCGCCGCCGCGATCGTGTGCGACGACGCGCGAGGGAGGTACCGGGAGAGGGACCCCGCGGCGGCGGGGGCGGCGGCGGCGGCGTTTACCAACGCGATGCTCAAGGGAGTGTTCCCGCACGCGTTCAGACTGATCGTCGCCCCGGAGAGCCGGGCGCTGATCACCGACGTCGCGGGGACGTGCGTCGCGTCCGCGGTCAGGTCGTTCGTGTTGTCGCTGCGCGACGTCGTGTTCATGGTCGGCGCGGGGAAAGGCCCCCGGGGGACGGGCGTCGTCGTCGTACGGGCGTTTAGAGTCGCCGTCCTCGCCGTCGTCGTCGCGTACCTGCTGACCGCGCTGCAGGCGGCGTACCTCGTGTTAACGCCCATGGTTGGGGGGTTACTCGCGCGTGGTGGTTTAGCCGTGGCGGCGTGGCGCGAGTGACGCGACGAACGTTAGCGCTGCTACGGATGGTTTTTGAACGAACGCGCGCTTCGCTCGCTAGAAACTGCCTCTCCCCCGGTCCCCGTCGCGTCCAGACGACGACAACTTGGCCCGCAGCGACCGGAGCTTATCGCACGACTTCAGCTCCATCGTTTTCGCCCTCTCGCGATCGCTCTTCATCCCGAACTTGTACATCCGCTGCTGCTGCGACCGCTCTAACATGCAGTTGGTCTCCAGCGAGTTCATGTGACTCATCTCGATGGAGTGCTCCGCGCGTTCCAACTCCCGACGCGTGCGGTACTTCCGCTCAAACTCCCCCGTCGGTTTCACGTAAAACGGCACCTCCAACCGCGACGTCGTTCGCGGCTTCGAGTACGCGTGCGTCCTGTTCATCGCGAAGTGCGACTCTTGCGCGGGGGACAGGAGGTACATCAAGAACACGAGCAGTATGGGCAGGAGCTGGAACAAGTTCCGGAACGTCTCCGCGGCGTCGTCCGCGCCCCCGCCGCCGGCGCGGCTCCGCTCCGCGCGTCGTCTGTCGCCCCTGTGCGTCGGCCGCGCGAACCCTCCGTTTCCGTACGCGCTTCGGTACCGCGCGTTCCCGAACGGGGACCCGCCGTTGCCGAAGAACATGTTGAATATCTCCGCCGGGTCGATGTCGTCGTGCGCGAACCCGCGGTACGCGTGCCCGCCTCCGTGTCCGTACGATCGCCCGGGGCCGCCGCCGCCGCCGCCGCCGCCGCCGCCACCGCCGCCGCCGCGCATCCCCCCGGGATCCTCCGTCCCGTACCGATCGTACGCCGCCCTCTTGTCCTCGTCGCTGAGGCACGCGTACGCCCTGCCGACGCGTTTGAAGCACTCGTCCGCGCCCGTGGCCTGGCACTTATCCGGGTGAAGCTTCATCGCGGTCTTTCGATACGCCTTTTTGATCTCCGCGTCGGAGCAGCCCTTCGCGATGCCTAAGATGGAGTAGTAATCGTCCGAGCGTCTCACCCGCGCCATGAGCGCTTCCTGGTCCGGCGTGCCCTTGACGTTCGGCGGCGGCGCCGCGGGTTTGGACGGCGACGCGCGCGCGCGCGCGCCGCCGCCGCCGCCGCCGCTCCCGCCGCCGCGATCCCCCGAGCCGGACGCGCGCGCGCCCTGCGATCCGCGCCCGAACGTCGGATCCCGTCTCGCGCGTCGAAGCGCGCTCGCGAGGTCGTCGCTCGCGGACGTCAGCGACGCGTCCAGGCGCTTGCTCTTCTCCGCGTACTTCAGCGCGCGCTCTAAGCACGCGTGGACGTCGCCCTCGCCGCGCTGCGCCTGCGCGAGCAGCCGCCGCGCCACCAGCAAACACTTGGCCGCCTCGTCGGCGTTCATCGTTCGCCGCTCGCAGATTCACGCCAGATTCGCCGTCGAGAGACGGACGGACGGACGCGCCGTCGCGCGAGGTCCCGTCGCGCGCGCCGCCGAGCGCGGTCGCGCGGCTTCCCTCCTCTCGCGGTCGCCGCCGCGCCCGACGCGACGCTCGACCGTGCGGTGTCGCGTGCTCGTACCCCTCGGCCGCGCCGCGCGCTCCTAGTCTGATCGCCCGAGACCCCGCTGGAGTTTCAACAGGCAGACAGGTAAAACAGGTCGAACGAAGAGTCGCGGACAGACGTCGCGTTTTCGCGCGCGGCGACCCTCTCATCACAACGCCTCGCGCGCGTCGGCGATGGCGGCAGACGACGGCGACGCCGCGGACGCGGCGGACGCGGCGGACGCGTCCGCGAGGATGCTCGCGGACGCGCGCGACGCCGACGTGGACAAGCAAGCGGATCGGCTGCGCGCGTGGAAGGCGTCCGGGGCGCTGCTCCTCGACCTCCGAGACGCGAGCGAATTCCACGCGCGCAGGATCGAGCGCGCGGTGAACGTGCCGTGGCGGGTCATCGACGGCCGGCTGCACGAGCTCCCGCCGCGGAGCGTCGCCCTCGCGATCGTTCTTCGCGGCGGCGTCACACAGGACGGCGGGGACGACCTTCGCGAGGGAGAGGAAGACGGCGCGTCGTCGTCGTCGTCGTCGTCGCATCGCGCGCAGATCGCGAAATTCCGCTCCGACTTCAAGGGCCTGCCGTGGAACGTCTGGGGGTTCTTCGTCGCGTCCGACGCGCTGTTCGAGCGCGCCGCGCCCGCGGCGGGCGTGGACGTCCTCGCCGGCGAGGTGCGGCCCATCGACCGCGGGAGGCTGTGGGAGCCGTCCGACCTCGTCGCGCGATGGCTCCCGAGGTTGGAAAAGCGAATGCGCGACGCGTGGGACGCGGCGCCGGCGTTCGACCGCCCCTCCTCCGCGGACGTCCCGCTCGCGTCCCGCCCGCTCCTCGTCGACGTCGGCTGCGGCGCGGGCAGGGACGCGGTCTACGCCGCGCTCCGAGGCTGGCGCGTCCTCGCGCTGGACAGCGACGCGAAGGGTTTAGCGCGTCTCTCGTCGCTCGCCGCGTCGCACGGCGTGAGCGACCGCGTCGCGAGGAGGAAGATCGACCTCGCGAAGACGCCGCCGGCGGACGTCCTCGCGCTCGCGGAGACGCTCGGGGGGGGCGGGGGCGAGGGAGACGGGGAGGGAGAGGGCGAGGGAGAGGGCGAGGGCGAGGGCGAGGGGCGGCCGGTGGTGCGCGCAGTGCTCGCGGTTCGATTCCTTCATCGACCGTTGGCGCGCGCGTTGCCCGGGCTGCTGCCGAGGGGCGCCGCGGTGATGTGGTTCCACTTTCACCGCGGCGCGGAGCTCACCGCGGTCGGGCGACCGTGCAAGGATAAGGACCTGCTCGAGGTGGGCGAGCTGGCTGGGGTGTTCGGAGAGCGCGGGGGGTGGGAGGTGGTCGGCGACGGGCAAGTGACGCTGCCGGACGGACGCCCCGTGGGCGAGTTCGTCGCCGTGAACGTCGCCGTCGACGCGCCGTAGCTCTAGCCTACATAGCTCTTGTTGTATTGTATCTCGTACTGTACCTATACCCTGTACACCACGCGGTTCCGACCTTTGAACGGCAAGTATCCGAGCTCGATGCGCGGGTCTTTCGCGACGAGATACTCGAGGAAGTCCACGTATCCGGTAACTTCCGTGCCGGCGGCGGTCCGTCTGTTCGGGAATAACCGGGGAAACACGCAACACGGGACGACGGCGAACGGCTTGTTCATCGCCAGCGCGGCGTCGACGATCGCCTCCGTGGCCTGGTCCGGGTGCATCCCGACGAAGACGTCGCACTCGGCCAACCCCGCCGCGGAGACGTCGTCGGGGCCCAAAAACTCGCGCGCGACGTGCCGGAACGAAGCGCCGCCGCCGCCGCTCAACGTCGACGCGACGACTTCCTCTCTCCCCGCGGCGATCGCGATCTCCTCCGCGCGCCTCGCCGCGTCCTCGCCCATCTCCGTGTGCGTCAGCACCCTCGCGAGGTGCCTCGACCGCCTCGCGTCCGTCTCCGCGTCCGCGACGGTGGCCCAATTTTCGCTCCGTCGCCACGCGTCGTGCGCAGCGTCGCCGACCCCGCGCGCGGCGCCGCGTTTCCTCAAGCACCGCAGCGTCGCGCGTTGTTTCGGGGACATCCCGACGCGCGCGGGGTCGACGAGGACGACGTCGAGACCGTGACGGACGTGCAGTTCGAACGATAACACGCCCCCTCCGCCGGCGACGTCGGCGACCTGTCGTCTCGTCTCGTTTCCTCCGTTCGATGCCCTTCGGCTTCGGGCCGGCGCGACATCCCTCGACTCCGATTCCTGAGACTGATCCCCATACGACCGCGCACGCGTTGTGAACGCCGTTCCTTGAGGACTCACAGATTCCCTCGACGCGCGCTCTCGTCCGCGCCCCGACGCCGCGGCGACGACGCGATCGTCGTCGCCATCCTCCGCGGACGCGAGCCCGAACGTCCGCACGATCCAGTCCGCGAAGATCCTATCGCTCTCCGCCTTGGGGCCATTCCATACGAGCGAACGTCGGGGTGGAGTCGAAAGGCGTCAGGTGGAGTTGAAAGGCGTCGAGGGCGGGTATTGAAAGCGAGGGGTGGGCGGAGAGACACGACGGCAAAAGTCCTTAAGGATCGGCGTCCACCTCGCGAACGCGGTCGTATGGGAACCAGTGTATAGAACGCGCCTTACTCGCCTTGGTCTCGAACGCGTGCGGGTCGTCCGGGTCGAGCTCTCTCCGACGCGCGTCCCTCGAGCGTCTCGCGGCGCCGTCGCGCGCTCGCATCGCCGCCGCCAACTCCGCGTCGGTGACGTCGTGCCGCCGCGCGCAGTTGGGGTCCCCGCACGCGCCGCGGACGATGAGCGACTTGCAGACGCGCGCGGCGACGGCGACGGGGACGGACGCGCCGCGGCGGGCGGACGGGGTGGAGATGTTTATGAGGCCGCCGCGGTCGCGGGGCGTCGTCGTCGTCGTCGCGTTCGCGACGTCCTCCGCGCTCGCCGCGCGCACGACCTCGAGCCCGCCCGCGGGAACGGACGCGTAGTAACTCCTCCCCGCGACCGTGCCCTCGCTCTCGCGCGGCTTGTCGTTCGTCAGCACGCGCCCGGTGAACGACACGCGAGCGCCGAGCCGAGCGCGCTTGTCCACGACGCCCCAACACTTCAGAAACACAAAGTGCGACGCGTCCGCGGTGGCGGTGGCGGTGGCGGTGGCGGCGACGGCGCTCGGGCCGGACACGGTCACGTCCACGAACGTCAAGTTTCTTCCCAGCGTGTGGCGCCGGGTGACGACGCCCTCGGCGGCGACGTCCGCGCCGAGAGTCTGGAATCGAGGACGTCGTTAGTTCACGGAAGAATGTTGTACTGAACGATTCGGGGGATCGGGCGCTCTCGGAGGACGAGAGACGACGCGCGCGCGCTCCCGCCAAGACGCGAAGACGCCAAGAGACGCGGATCGACCGCGCACCTCTTCCGGGTCCCCCGACGGCGTCGAGGACGCCGGCGGCGTCGCGTCCGCCAGCGCGTTCGCGCGCGTCGGTGTCGTCCATCCGCGGTGCGCGTCGCGGCGGCGCGGACGGCTTCCCGTCGCGGACGCGCCGCGCCGTCGCGGAACATCCGTCAGCGCGAGACGCGCCGCGACGAGCGCGCTGCGATGCGCGCCCGCGCACGCCATCCCGCGCGCGAACGCGCCCGGGCGCGCGGAGAAGTGCGAGGTGTGTGTGTGTGTGTGTGTCTCGGAGAGCGCCGCGTCTCTCGAAT